>Ga0207414_1000910_pt1 | contig 11858 bp, 12 predicted proteins | sample PonA231FremontCA_2_FD_187269 | JGI IMG/M metagenome (GOLD analysis project Ga0207414, IMG submission 187269) | Marine sediment microbial community from Fremont, CA, USA - Pond A23 Sediment 1 (SPAdes) | ecosystem: Environmental > Aquatic > Marine > Unclassified | place: USA: Fremont, California... | reverse complement strand
CGGATGATGAGCCGACGGCAGGAGGCTCAGTCGTCAACCAGCCCGGCAGCCCGCAACCGCGCCTTAAGATGCTGGTTCTGCTCGATCAGGTCGGTCGCCAGCGCGGCAAGCTCGGGCGCTGCCTCGAAGTCACGTTCCAGTTGACACATTCGTCGAGCACGTGTCAGGTCCCGACTGGTAAAGCGCCAACTCGCCACATAGGGTGAACCGTCGGCCAGCAGGCCGCTCTCAATGCGCTCGATGACCCAGTCGGTGTCTACCGCGCAGGCCCTCGCCAGTTCCTCGAGCGTGAGGGTCGCCTCGTCGATCAGTTCGCCGCTGACGGTACGCTGCTGCGCCATGGCCTAGCCTCCTCTCCGTTGGCGCGGGTCGAAAGCGAGCTCATGCGCCATGGTTTCATAGAGCTCCCGTGCCCTGTCGGTATCGGCCGGGGGCAGCACCACCTCGAGTTCCACGTAGAGATCCCCCGGTTCCGGTCCGGGGATACCACGACCCTTGAGGCGCAATCGGCGACCGCTCTGTGACCCGGCCGGCACCTTGAGCTTTATCACGCCCGAGGGGGTCGGCGTCTCGATACTGGCACCCAGAGCGGCTTCCCAGGGCGCCACCGGCACCGTTTGAAAGACATCGCGTCCCTCGACCCGATAACGCGCGTCCGGCGTGAAGTGAATCTCAAGGTACAGATCCCCCGCGGGGCCACCTCCCGTGCCGGGACTGCCCTGGCCGGCGAGACGGATATGCTGACCCTCCTTCACCCCACGGGGAATGCGCACATTGAGAGTGTGGTCCCGGGAGACCACGCGCCCTTGCGCATCGACCTCGGGCACTTGCAGGGTGATCGCCCGGCTCGCGCCCTGAAAGGCGTCAGCCAGGTCGATGAAGACCTTGGCGTGACGGTCCTCACCGCGCATCTGATAGGTGCGCCTTCCCTGGCCCGATCGGCCACCCTGGCCAAACAGGTTGGCGAAGAAGTCACTGAACTCCCCGAAATCGGCCTCCTCGAAACCGCGACCGCTGTATTCGAAGCCTGCATCCCAGTCCGGCGGCGGCTGGAAGTCCTGGCCCGAGCGGTACTGCTCGGCCAACTGATCATAGGCGAGACGCTTTTCCGGATCGGTCAGCACTGCCTTGGCCTCGTTGATTTCCTGCATGCGCTCTTCGGCGTCGGGCGCCTTGCTGACATCGGGATGATACTGGCGGGCCAGCTTGCGATAGGCCTTCTTGATCTCCTCGGTGGTCGCGGTCTTCTCCACCCCGAGTAGCTGGTAGTAATCCTTGAATTCCACGTGTGAACCCTCCGGCAAACGCCATGATCCTCCAGACGCGCGATGACGCAGCTACCGCTCGAGACAGGATCCAGCAGGTTGCTACAAGGCGAGTCGAAAGGGCGGCAGGTGGTGGCGAGCGCGTCGGCCGACGAAACGACAGGAAACGCAGGGGGCGTCTCAGCACATCGTCAGACGACGCTCTGGCCGGTTGCCCATGTCCTCAAGACGACCCTGGAGTCTCGAGAGGCACTCCTCATGGCCTTTATCGGCCGCCCGCAGCACCTCGCTGATCCAGGCGGCCAGCGCGTCCGAGAGGCGATAGTAGACCCACTGGCCGTCACGACGATCGTTGAGCAGGCCACAGTGGCGCAGCTGGGCCAGATGGCGCGATACCTTGGGTTGAGATTCCTCAAGGGCATGGGTCATCTCGCAGACACACAGCTCCTCCTCACGGCGGATCAGCAGCGTCAGCATCAGGCGCGTCTCGTCGCCCAGACACTTGAACAGTCGAGCAGGGTCAAGCGTTATCAAGGCAGACATCCTTCATGATTGGAACCGCTCTTATATTACGCCAAAGCACTGGCTGTCGACAGCGGCCAGGGGTGATGGGACTCAGGCCTCTCGCGGCAGCACCAGGGCCATCAGTGCGCTGGTTGTTACCAGGGCGGCCGAGATCCACAGGCAGGCGGCCAGCCCGTAGACCTGATACACCCAGCCGGAGAGCAAGGTGCCCAGCAGGCGCCCCAAGGCGTTCGCCATGTAGTAGAAGCCCACGTCCATGGAGACGCCGTCAGCGCGGGCGTAGTGGACGATCAGGTAGCTGTGCCAGCTGGAGTTGATGGCAAAGAGCACGCCGAAGACCAGCAGCCCCGCGACCAGCCAGCCCACCTCGGCCAGAGGCAGCAGGGCCAGCAGGGCCGGCAGTCCGGCGAGCAGCAAGGCCCAGAACGCGGTGACGGCCCGTGCGTCTCCCTTGATCAGACCGGTAAGGCGTGGCGCCTGCGTCTGCACCCCGCCGTAGCCGATCACCCATACGGCCAGCAGGCCGCCCACCGTCCAGTGGCTCCAGCCGTGCTGGTCATAGAGAAAGACCGGCAGCGCCACCACGAACCAGACGTCCCGAGAGGCGAACAGACACAGCCGCGCCGCCGAGAGCACATTGATGGCCCGCGACGTGGAAAACACCTCCGTGAACTTCGGCTTGCGCGTCTGACGGCCCAGGTCGGCCTTGAGCCGCATCAGCGATATCCCCAGCACGCCCACGAGCATCAGCGCCATGACGCCGACCGCCCCTTGAAAGCCGATCAGCGTCAGCAGCAACCCGCCGAGGAAGAAGCCGGCACCCTTCAGCGCGTTCTTGGACCCGGTGAGGATCGCCACCCAGCGATAGAGCGAGCTCTGGGCGGTGGGACTGTCCTTCGGGACCAGCACCTTGACCGCGCTCTTGGCGCTCATCTTGTTGAGGTCCTTGGCGATGCCCGAAAGCGCCTGGGCCGCCATCACCCAGGGTACGGTTAGGGCGGCAGCAGGCACCATCAGCATCGCCAGCGCCAGGATCTGCAGCGCCAGGCCGACGTTCATGGTGCGATTGAGGCCCAGCCTCGCCCCCAGCCAGCCGCCCACCAGATTGGTCACCACGCCGAAGGCCTCGTAGAAGAGGAACAGCATGGCCACGTCCAGCGGCGAGTAGCCCAGCTGGTGGAAGTGCAACACCACCAGCATGCGAAGGGCACCGTCGGTGAGCGTGAAGGCCCAGTAGTTGCCGGTGATCAGCAAGTACTGGCGCACCTCGAAGGGCAGTGCCTTGAGTCGAACAGAGAGTGTCACGGCGTTAGCCACGTCCCACCTGCTCATTCGCCACCTTCAGGGCCAGCTCGGCGGTGCGGTTGGCGTAGCCCCATTCGTTGTCATACCAGGCGTAGAGCTTGAGCTGGGTGCCGTTGATCACCATGGTCGAGAGCGCATCGATGATCGCGCTGCGCGGGTCGGTGCGGTAGTCGATAGAGACCAACGGGCGTTCCTCATAGCCCAGTATGCCGGCGAGTTCGCCGTCGGCGGCCGCCTTGAGCGCCGCGTTGACCTCCTCCACCGTCACCGCGCGTTCCAGCTCGAAGACCATGTCGGTCAGCGAGGCGTTGGCCAGCGGCACGCGCACGGCGTGGCCGTTGAGCTTGCCGGTCAGCGCCGGGAAGATCTCGGTGATGGCCTTGGCCGAGCCGGTGGTGGTGGGAATCAGACTCATGCCGCAGGCGCGTGCCCGGCGCAGGTCCTTGTGGGGGGCGTCGAGAATGGTCTGAGTGTTGGTGATATCGTGCACCGTGGTCATCGAGCCGTGGCGGATGCCATAGGTTTCGTGGATGACCTTGATGACGGGCGCCAGGCAGTTGGTGGTGCAGCTTGCCGCGGTGACGATACGGTGGATCTCGGGGTCATAGCGGTCGTCATTGACGCCGACCACGACGTTGAGCACCGCCTCCTCCTTGATCGGCGCGCTGACCACCACGCGCTCGACGCCCTGGTGCAGATAGGCCTGGAGGGTGTCGCTGCTCTTCATCCTGCCGGAGCACTCGATGGCGATCTGACAGCCGGACCAGTCGCCCTCGGCCAGCGTGCTATGGACGCTGAACGCGATGCGCTGGCCATCGATCACCAGGGCGTCTTCCTCGGCCTGAATGCCCTCGCCCGGCGACCAGTGTCCGTGAACCGAGTCGAACTCCAGCAGATGCGCGAACGTGGCCGCGTCGCCACCCGGATCGTTGATATGCATCAGCTCGACCTGGCCGGCCTCGACGCGAGGCCAGAGGCTGCGCAGCACCAGACGACCGATACGGCCAAAGCCGTTGATGCCGATTCTTACTGTCATGATGTCATCCTCGAGAAGACGTTAAACAGTCGATGTGATGGCCGAGGCTGCACTACCTCGACATTTCAGCGCTGGATGTCGTCCCGCGACTTGATCTGCAACCACAGCGAAAGGCGCCGACGAATCTCCTGCAATGCCTGCTCGTAGGCATCGACTTGGCCGATCAGACGCGGGTCGCGGATATCCCAGTAGAGGTGCTCGTCGCTGGTGCCCTGCCAGTCGCGACACGCCTGCTGGGCCTTGTCGCAGAGCACGATGACGGCATGGAAATGTTCACCGCCAAAGTCATCCAGCGACTTGCTCGCCAGCCCCTCGGTGAAGATCCCCTGCTTCTTCAGTGCCGACAGCGCCATCTCCTGGGGGGCATCGGGCTCGCTGCCCGCGCTACAGGCCTCGAAGGTGTGGCCGGCAAGGTGGCGCAGCAACGCCTCGCCCATCAACGAGCGGGCGGAATTGGCATTGCAGAGAAAGAGCACGCGCTGTTTGTCCATGGGGGTGGCTCCTGGGCACATATGAGTTTTCATATATAACAACGCCCGATGTCAATCCTGTGACAGCGATCAGGGCACGACAACGATGCCCGACACCGACAGCAGCCCCACCACGGCCCAGGCAGGCAGTTGCCACCGCACCAGCAGCAGGAAACCGGCCAGCGCCAGGGCGAACTGTTCGGGCCCGAGGATGGCGCCGGTCCAGACCGGGTGGTAAAGCGCCGCCCCCAGGATGCCCACGACGGCGGCATTGGCACCGCGCATCGCCGACTGGGCAACGGCCCAGTGACGAAGGGTATTCCAGAACGGCAACACGGCCACCAGCAACAGCAGCCCGGGGACGAAGATGGCGACCAGTGCCAGGGCGGCCCCCGCCAGTCCGCCAGGGCCAGTATCCAGCACGCTGCCGAGATAGGCCGCGAAGGTGAACAGGGGTCCGGGCACCGCCTGGGCGGCGCCATAGCCGGCCAGAAACGCGTCAGACGAGAGCCAGCCCGACTGAACCACTTCGGCTTCCAGCAGCGGCAACACCACATGCCCACCGCCGAACACCAGCGCCCCGGCCCGATAGAAGGCATCCAGCAGGTCGAGGGTCGGCGATGTGGTGGCGAGTGCCAGCAGCGGCAGCCCTGCCAGCAGCAGCAGGAAGGCGGCCATGGCGACACTGCCGAACCGCCGAGAGACCGGCAGTAACCAGGGTGCGCGAGGCGGCTCGCCGCCGGCGCTGCGACAGAGCGCCAGCCCGGCCAGCAGGCCTGCCAGGATCGCCATGACCTGACCGAACGGACCGCCCACCACCACGACCGTGAAGACCGCCGCCAGGGCGATGCCGGCCCGGCGACGATCCGGACAGAGCCCCCTGGCCATGCCCCACACGGCCTGCGCCACGATGGCCACCGCCGCCACCTTCAGGCCGTGGACGAGTCCTGCGCCAACGGTACCTTCAAGGCGGCTCGCGCCCAGCGCAAAGGCCACCAGCAGCAGTGCCGACGGAAGCGTGAACGCCATCCAGGCCAGCAAGGCACCCCAGGGTCCGGCGCGCAGAAGACCCAGGGCGAACCCCACCTGGCTGCTGGCCGGCCCCGGCAGGAACTGGCATAGCGCCACCAGGTCGGCATAGTCCTGCTCGCCGAGCCAGTGCCGCCGCGTGACGAACTCATGGCGGAAATAGCCTAGATGCGCGATGGGGCCGCCGAAGGAGGTCAGGCCAAGGAACAGGAAGGCCTGAAAAACCTCGAGCGGTCGGCCCCGATGGGATGGCGAGCGGCTCATGGTCGGACGCCTTGACGGCTAAGCACAGAAGGCTCGCTCGCCTGCGCTTAGCCATAGCGGCCAGTAATATAATCTTCTGCCTTCTTGGTCGCCGGGTTGGCAAACATCGTCTTGGTGTCGTTGTACTCGATGATCTCGCCGAGATGGAAGAAGGCCGTGTAGTCCGCCACGCGCGCCGCCTGCTGCATGTTGTGCGTCACGGTGATGATGGTGAACTTCTCCTTGAGTCGATCCATCAGGTCCTCGATGGTGGCCGTGGAGATCGGGTCCAGCGCCGACGTCGGCTCATCCATCAGGATCACGTCGGGTTGAACGGCGATGGCCCGAGCGATACACAAGCGCTGCTGCTGACCGCCGGAGAGCGAGGTGCCTGGCTGGTGCAGCTTGTCCTTGACCTCTTCCCAGAGACCGGCATCGCGCAGCGCCTTCTCCACCAGTTCGTCCTGCTCCGGCTTGCGGCTCACCAGGTCATGCATGCGTGGCGCATAGACGACATTGTCGTAAATCGACTTGGGGAAGGGATTGGGCTTCTGGAACACCATGCCCACCCGGCGGCGCAATGCCACTTCGTCCATCTTCGGCGCGTTGACATCGCGACCATCCATCTCCACCAGGCCTTCGGTGCGCACACTGGGTATCAGGTCGTTCATGCGGTTCAGGCAGCGCAGGAAGGTCGACTTGCCACAGCCGGACGGGCCGATCAGCGCGGTAATGTTCTGCTGGTAGATATCAATGTTGATGTTCTTGAGCGCCTGGCTCTGACCGTACCAGAGGTTGAGATCGCGGACGCGAATGCTCAGCTCATGGTTGGCCTCCACATTGCGACTGACGGGCTGGCCTGCGTCGGGTGCAGAGATTGGCGTGTGCTGGCTAGCGGCTTGAATATTCATGTCGGATTCCTCTCTGGCGCGCCGGGCTTACCAGCGACGCTCGAATTTCTTGCGCAGTATGACCGCGGTGGCATTCAGGAAAATCAGGATCGCCAACAGCACCAGGATCCCGCCGGCGGTCTTCTCGACGAAGGCCCGCTCCGGCTCGCCCGCCCAGGTAAAGATCTGGGCCGGCAGCACCGTCGCTGCTTCGGTGAACGAGCCGCCCGCATCGGGAATGAAGGCCACCATGCCGACGATGATCAGTGGTGCCGTCTCCCCCATCGCCTGGGCCAGGCCGATGATGGAACCGGTCATGATGCCCGGCATGGCCAGGGGCAAGACGTGATCGCGCACCACTTGCCAGCGCGAGCAGCCCACCCCGAAAGCGGCATGGCGAATCGAGTCCGGCACACTGCGCAGGGCCGTGCGGGTGGCGATGATGATCACCGGGAGCGTCATCAGCGCCAGCGTCATGCCGCCTATCAACGGCGTAGAGCGCGGCACGCCGAAGAAGTTGATGAAGATCGCCAGCCCCAGCAGGCCGAACAGGATCGAGGGTATCGCCGCCAGGTTGTTGATATTGATCTCGATGATCTGGGTAAAGCGGTTGTCGGGGGCGAACTCCTCGAGGTAGACCGCGGTCATCACGCCGATGGGAAAGGCGATGGCCAGCGTGACCAGCAATGTCATTACCGTGCCCACGGCGGCAGAGAGGATACCCGCCGCCTCGGGCATCTTGGAGTCGCCGCTGGTGAAGAAATTGGTGTTGAACGTGAGGTCCAGCCTGCCCTGCTCGACGAGCGCATCGACGGTGGCCTGCTGGGCGTCGCTGAGCTTGTTGCGGTTGCCTTTCAGGTACTGATCCACTTCGCTGTCAGCCAGCACCCAGCGTGTCTCGGTGGTGCCCAGCAGATCGGGGTTGTCACGCATGCGGACCGGAATCAGACGCTCGAAGGTGCGGCTCACCAGGCGCGACACCTCGGGATCCAGGGCGGCGCGACCCATGCGCTGGGCATCCTCGTTGTAGTCGATCTCCACCTGGATCTGCGCCTGCTGAAAGGCCGGCAGCCCCTTGTTCAGCATGTCGGCGAAGAACAGCAGCAGGAAGAGACCGGCGAGCCCCAGCGCGCCCATGGAAATCCACTTCATGCGCGATGATCGGCGATGGCGACTGCGCAGCTGGGCGCTGATGTCATCGAAGGAGTGTCTCATCTCGGCGATTCCTCGGCGTTACAGGTTGTTGACGCGATACTTCTCGCGGAAGCGGCGGATCATGAGCACCGACACCAGATTCAGGCTCAGCGTGATGGCGAACAGCACCAGGCCCAGGGCAAAGGCCGAGAGCGTCTCGGCGCTCTCGAACTCCAGGTCGCCGGTCAGTGCGGCGACGATGCGCACCGTCACCGTGGTCATGTCTTCCAGGGGGTTGGCCGTCAGATTGGGCCGCATGCCCGCTGCCATCACCACGATCATGGTCTCGCCCAGCGCCCGCGACACCGCCAGCAGCGAGGCGGAGATGATGCCTGGCAGCGCCGCGGGAATGACCACATCGCGGATGGTCTCGCCCTTGGTCATGCCCAGCGCCAGCGAACCCTGGCGCATGCTGTCGGGTACGGCACTGATCACATCGTCGGAAAGCGAGGAGATGAAGGGGATGATCATGATGCCCATCACCACGCCGGGCGCCACGGCATTGTTGAAGGAGGCATCCAGGCCGAAGAAACCGGCCACATCAACGATGAGCGGCGCGACCGTGATGGCAGCGAAGAAGCCGTAGACCACCGTGGGAATGCCGGCCAGCACCTCGAGGGTCGGCTTGGCCAGGGTGCGCACTCGGCTGGGCGCAAACTCCGCCATGTAGATGGCCGCGAGCAGGCCCACCGGAATCGCCACCAGCATGGCGATGGCCGTGATCATGAAGGTGCCGGCAAACAGCGGCACCGAACCGAACTGGGCCGCACTGCCGCCCTCGCCGCCGCGTCCCGCCGCGGCCAGGAAGCTGGCGCCGGGATTCCAGACGGTCCCGGTGATGAAGTCCCAGAAGCTGTGCATCTGGAAGAAGCGCAGTGCCTCGCCCACTATCGAGATCAGGATGCCGAAGGTCGTGAGGATGGAGATTACGGCCGCACCGGCCAGGATCCAGCGAATCACCTGCTCGATGGCCTGACGGGCGTGAAAGTCGGGCCTCACCTGGTTGATTCCCGCCACCAGACCCACGGCGGCAATCGCCAGACTGCTGGCCAGCAGATAGAAGGTGGGGATATCGGCCCCCAACAGCAACATCAGGAACGCCCCGATGGCACTCACGGTGATCGCCGGGCCAGCGGTGGCCACCACGGCGAACCAGGCATACTGATCGGGTTGCGCGTACATCGTCGTGCCACGGGCGCGCACGCGCGCGGCCTTGGCACGACCCATGAAGAAGGCTATCAGACCCAGCAGCAGCAGAACGCCGCTGAACATGGCGAGGAGTTGGTTGGTCTGCATAGATCTCTCTCGGTGAATAAAGCGGCAGGATGCCTGCCGGAACGTGCGACGGCCGGCAGTCGTGGACTGCCGGCCGGTTCAGGCGTCCTTGCCCAGCGGGGTGTTACTTGAGGTCGCTGACCTCGAGCTGGGCCCGGTTCTCGATGTTCTCGCGCGTCTGCTCACGCTCGGCTTCCGGCAGCACGATCAGCCCCAGATCTCTCAGATAGCCATTGCTGCCGATCATGGTCTCGGAGACGAACATGTCGACGTAGTCGTACAGCGGCGGTACGGCCTCGGCATGCTGGTTCTTGACGTAGAACCACAGCGAACGGGCAATCGGGTAGTCCCCGGCACTGATCGCCTCGGGCTCCGGCGCCACACCATTGATCGCCGTGCCAACCAGGGCATCGGGATTCTCTTCAAGGAAAGAGTAGCCGAAGATGCCGAAGGCATCGGTGTCCTCGCTCAACCGCTGAACGATCAGGTTGTCGTTCTCGCCGGCATCGATGTAGACGCCGTCGGAACGCACGTCGGTGTAGGCCTCACCGCCGTAAGCCTCCATTTCCTCTGACGGGACTTCCATGGCGAGCTCTTCGAAGGCATCGCGGGTACCGGAGGTCGTGGGCGGGCCATAGATGGAAATCTCGCGATCCGGCAGGGAGGTGTCGATCTGGTTCCAGTTGGTGTAGGGGTTCTCCACCAGTTCACCATCGACCGGTACCATGGCCGCCACGGCCAGGAACAGCTGCTCGAGAGTCAGCTCGATGGCGTCGTTGGTGCTGGACTGGGCAAAGACGATGCCGTCTGAACCGATCTTGACCTCGGTGATGTCGGTCACGCCGTTCTCGAGGCAGCGCTCAAGCTCGGAGAGCTTGATGCGGCGAGACGCATTGGTAATGTCCGGCGTCCCCTCGCCCACGCCGTTGCAGAACAGGCGCAGCCCGCCACCGGAACCGGTGGACTCGATGACCGGCGTCGGATACTGCGTCACCGCGCCGAACTCTTCTACCACGTAGCTGGCGAACGGGTAGACGGTGCTGGAGCCGACGATGCGGAGCTGATCACGTGCCTGGGCGACGCCAACGACACCCATCACGGCGGCGGCAATGGCGGTAGTCTTGAGGATGCGATTCATGGAGCGATCTCCTGATTGGGACAGTGTGCAACCTTCGCAGGACACACATTGCCCCAGACAGATGACAGCTTCGTGACAAGCCGACACGAATTCACGCCGGTTTTCCGAGCGCCTCACCGAATACGCCTCAAACCGGCTCGGTAGGGCCTGCCAGCACGCGGAGGCCGAGATTGGCCAGCAGCGATGCCCCCAGCATGGTGGCCACCATTGGCCAGGCGCTGTCCACCTCGAAGGCACCCACCAGCACCCCGGCCAGGGCCCCGCTGGAAAACTGCAGGCTGCCCTGCAGGGCGGCTGCGGTGGCACTCATGTGATGGAAGCGATCGAGAAGCGAGGTGATGGCGTTGGGGGCGATCAGACCGATGGTGCCGGCGAATACCACGATCAACGGCACCATGGTGGCAAGCGACGCCAGCCCGCTGGCCACCATGACCATCAGCCCGAGGCCGGCAGCGAGCTGGATGCCAAGTCCCATCCGCAGATTCTGCAGCGGCGTGCGCCATCTCAGCAGGCGAATATTGAGGCGATTCGCGGCCACCATGGCGACCACATTGACGCCGAACACCAGCGGATAGAGCGATGGCGTGAGGCCGAAATGCTCGAGATAGAGAAACGGCGAGGCGGTAATGAAGGCGAACAGCCCGGCGAACGACATCGAGGCGGCGGCGATGTAGCCCATGGCATGACGATCACGCAGCACACTGACGTAGTTGGCCAGCACCTTGGCCGGCGTTGCCGCCGACCGGCCGGGCGGCCGCGTCTCGGGCAGGCGTGTGCCCAGCAGCCACATCAGGAAAGCGGCGTAGACGGCAAGAAAGACAAAGATCAGCCACCAGTCGGCGAGATAGAGCAGCCCGCTGCCCACCACCGGCGCCACCAGCGGCGCCATCAGCATGATGATCGCCATGGTCGACATCACCTTTGCGGCTTCACGGCCCTTGAAACAGTCGCGCACGATGGCCGCCGAATTGACGACGGTGGCCCCGCCGCCCAGCGCCTGGACGAAACGCCAGGTCAGCAGTTCACCCAGCGAGGAGACCGTGGTGATCACCAGACTGGCGAGCAGGAAGACCACCAGCCCCCCAAGCAGCACCGGCTTGCGTCCCACCCGATCGGACACCGGCCCGAACACCAGCTGGCCGAGGGCGAAGCCTGCCAGAAAGCTCGAGAGCGAAAGTTCCGTATGATGGATGCTGGCCCCGATGTGGCCTGCAATCGCTGCCATGGCCGGCAGGTAGGCATCGATGGCGAAGGGCGCCAGGGCCGTATTGGCGGCCACCAGCAGCGCCACACGTCGGGGGTTCAGGGTCAAGGCGCCTCCCGGGCAGCACGCGGTAAAAGATAGAGGGCTAATCATACCTCAAACCCCGGTCGCTGCCTCGCCATCTGTATTCGGCAACCCCGGCTTGCTAGAGTGGCCCGACGACAACCGGAGGGATCCCGCCATGGCAGATGACCTGCTTTCACAACTCAAGAGCATGACCACGG
>Ga0207414_1000909_pt1 | contig 11862 bp, 9 predicted proteins | sample PonA231FremontCA_2_FD_187269 | JGI IMG/M metagenome (GOLD analysis project Ga0207414, IMG submission 187269) | Marine sediment microbial community from Fremont, CA, USA - Pond A23 Sediment 1 (SPAdes) | ecosystem: Environmental > Aquatic > Marine > Unclassified | place: USA: Fremont, California... | reverse complement strand
AACGCCGTGGTCGTGGGGGTGGGCAACATCTATGCCGCCGAGGCCCTGTTCCTGGCCGGCATCGATCCTCGGCGCAGCGCCGGGCGCATCGCCAAAGCGCGCTATATCCGGCTCGCCGCGGCGGTGCGCGAGGTGCTGGCTGCGGCCATTGCCCAGGGCGGCACGACGCTGCGCGATTTCGTCGGCGGCAGCGGCGAGCCGGGCTATTTCAAGCAGCGCCTCAACGTTTACGGGCGTGACGGCCAGCCCTGTCGGCGCTGCGGCGCCGAGCTGCGCCTGGTGACCCTGGGGCAGCGGGCCAGCGTGTTCTGCGGCCACTGCCAGACCTGATCGCGGCCCGTCGTCGCCGTGGCCCTTTTCCTTTTTCTCGAGACACTCCCATGACCGCAATCCGTTCGCTGCGCCTGAAGAAAAATGCCGACCGCCGCCTCAAGGCCGGCCATCTGTGGCTCTATTCCAACGAGATCGACATGCAGGCTACGCCGATCAAGGAGATCGAGGCCGGGTCCCAGGTGGTGGTCGAGGCGGCCAACGGCAAGGCTATGGGCGTCGCCTACGTCAATCCGCACTCGCTGATCTGCGCGCGCATGGTCTCGCGCGACCCGGCGCAGGGGCTCGACCGCTCGCTGCTGGTGCATCGCCTCAACCAGGCCCTGTCACTGCGTCAGCGCCTCTTCGCCAAGCCCTTCTACCGCCTGGTGCACGGCGAGGGCGACCTGCTGCCGGGGCTGGTGATCGACCGCTTCGGCGACGTGCTGGTGGTGCAGCTCAATACCGCCGGCATGCAGGCGGTGCTGCCCGAGCTGCTCGACGCGCTGGACAAGGTGCTGGCCCCGGCGACGGTGGTGCTGCGCAACGACACCAGCGGTCGGCGTCAGGAGGGCCTGGAGGCCAGCGTCGAGGTCGTCAAGGGCGAGCTGCCCGACCAGGTGCTGCTGGAGGAGAACGGCGTGCGCTTCGCGGCGCCGGTGCTCGACGGCCAGAAGACCGGCTGGTTCTACGACCACCGCGTCAATCGCGCCTGGCTCAACGGGCTGGTGGCCGGCAAGCGGGTGCTGGACCTGTTCAGCTACGTCGGTGGCTGGGGCGTGCAGGCCGCCGCCAACGGTGCGCGCGAGGTGCTCTGCGTGGACGCCTCTGCGCCGGCGCTTGAACGCGTTGCCGAAAACGCCGTGCTGAACGGGGTGCACGAGCAGGTCGCGGTGGGCGAGGGCGATGCCTTCGAGGTGTTGGCGGCGCTCAAGGCCGAGGGCGAAACCTTCGACGTGGTGATCCTCGACCCGCCCGCCTTCATTCGCAAGCGCAAGGACATCCCCAACGGCGAGCGCGCCTACGGCAAGCTCAACCGCGAGGCGATGCGTCTGCTGGGGCGTGATGGCCTGCTGCTCTCGGCCTCCTGTTCCATGCATCTGGCCCCAGAGCGTCTGGTCGACGTGGTGCGCGGGGCGGTTCGCCATCAGGACCGCCAGGGCCAAATCCTCTTCCAGGGTCACCAGGGACCGGATCATCCGATCCACCCGGCGATTCCCGAAACGTCCTACCTCAAGGCGCTGGGCGTGCGCGTCTTCCGCGACTAGGCGACCATGCTTCCCGGCTACGTTCGCGCCTTCGCCCATTCCAATGCGCTGCTGGTCAGTCACGTGCATAACGTGCTTATGGCGGCCGGCATTCCCGCCGAACTGCGCAACCACGCCCTGGGCGGCGGCGCGGGCGAGCTGCCGCTAGGCGAGTGCGAGCCGCAGGTGTGGGTGGCCCCCCACAATGTCCCGCGGGCCGAGGCGCTGATTCGCCAGACCCTGGAGGGGGGCTGCGAGCGCCCGGCCTGGACCTGTGCGGGCTGCGGGGAGCGGCTCGACGGCGCGTTCGATACCTGCTGGAACTGCGGCACCCATCGCCCGCCTTGACGCCTGTCGCGGGGGTCGGCGCGCCGCGCAGTGGCAGGGTTTTCTGTACGGGGGCGGGCGGAAAGAAAGATTTTTTGCCTGTGCTGCGTTTGCATCCCATATATTTCGTTCTGCTTCGCAGCTACTTCGCGTATCGACTGTCTATGCTGTAATGGGTGGGATAACCCCCTAACGACAGTCAGTAGGAGACGCGCCATGCAGATCGCCGTGCCCAAGGAAATCAAGAATCACGAGTACCGTGTCGCCCTGACCCCCACCGGCGCCCGGGAGCTGGTCGGACGCGGTCATAGCGTCACCGTGCAGGCCGGCGCCGGCGAAGGCGCCGGCTTTGCCGACGCCGCCTTCGAGGCGGTGGGCGCGCAGATCGAAGCCGATGTGGCCAAGCTCTGGGATGATGCCGAGTTGATTCTCAAGGTCAAGGAGCCTCAGCCCGAGGAAGTGGCGCGGCTGCAAGCCGGCCAGACCCTCTTCACTTATCTGCATCTGGCGGCCGAGGAGTCGCTGACGCGTAGCCTGATGGAGAGCGGCGCCACCTGCATCGCCTATGAAACCATTACGGATCGCCAGGGTGGGCTGCCGCTGCTGGCGCCGATGAGCACCGTGGCGGGGCGTATGGCCGTCCAGGCCGGTGCGCACAGCCTGGAAAAGGCCCAGGGCGGTGCCGGCGTGCTGTTGCCTGGCGTCCCCGGCGTGGCGCCGGCCAAGGTGGCGGTGATCGGCGGTGGCGTGGTGGGCGAGAACGCGGCCCGCATGGCGCTGGGTCTGGGTGCCGAAGTGACCGTGCTCGACAAGTCGATCCCGCGCCTCGAGACTCTGGATGACCGTTATCAGGGACGCATGAAGACGGTCTTCTCCACGGCCGACGCCATCGACGAGGCCGTGCGCGAGTGTGACCTGATCGTCGGCGCCGTGCTGATTCCGGGGGCTGCCGCGCCCAAGCTGATCACCCGCACCATGCTCGCCGAGATGAAGCCCGGGAGCGTGCTGGTGGATGTCGCCATTGACCAGGGCGGCTGTTTCGAGACCAGCCGGCCCACCACCCATGCCGATCCGACCTATATCGTCGACGGCGTCGTCCACTACTGCGTGGCGAACATGCCCGGCGCCGTGGCGCGCACCTCCACCCAGGCGCTGACCAACGCCACCTTGCCGTATGTGATCGCCCTGGCCGACAAGGGCTGGCAGCAGGCGCTGGCCGACGATGCCCATTTCGCCGCCGGCCTCAACGTCCACGCCGGCCAGGTGACCTATGCCGCGGTGGCCGAGGCCTTCGGCCTCGACGCCGTCGAGCCGGCCGACCTGCTGGGGTAAGGGAGCAGGCCCCGGTCGCCTTGATCGGGGCCTCGCGTTACCATAGCGGCCATTTACGAACAGCAGAGTCCGCTACCCCATGAGTGCAGCTTCCGAGAAGACCCGCGTTCTCACCGGCATCACCACCACCGGCACGCCCCACCTGGGCAACTACGTGGGGGCGATCCGGCCCGCCATCGCGGCCAGCCAGGACCCGGGCGTGCAGTCCTACTATTTCCTGGCTGACCTGCATGCGCTGATCAAATGCCAGGACCCGCGCCAGGTACAGGAGTCGCGCCTGGAGATCGCCGCGACCTGGCTGGCGCTGGGTCTGGATACCGACAACGCCATCTTCTACCGCCAGTCGGACATTCCCGAGATTCCCGAGCTGACCTGGATGCTCTCCTGCGTCTGCGCCAAGGGGCTGATGAACCGCGCCCACGCCTACAAGGCGGCGGTGGCCGACAACGACGTCGCCGGCAATCAGGACCCGGACAAGGGCATCACCATGGGGCTGTTCGGCTATCCGGTGCTGATGGCCGCTGACATCCTGATGTTCAATGCCAACAAGGTGCCGGTGGGGCGCGACCAGATCCAGCATATCGAGATGGCCCGCGATATCGCCGGGCGCTTCAACCATCTCTACAAGGGACACTACTTCACCCTGCCCGATGCCGTGGTGGATGAACGGGTGGAGGTGTTGGGCGGCCTGGACGGGCGCAAGATGTCCAAGAGCTACAACAACACCATTCCGCTGTTCGTGTCAGAGAAGAAGCTGCTGAAGCTGATACGCAAGATCAAGACCAACTCGCTGGAGCCCGGGGAGCCTAAGGACCCGACGCAGTGCACGCTGTTCCAGATCTATGCCGCCTTCGCCAGCGCCGAGCAGACCGCAGCGATGCGCGCCGAGTACCTCGAGGGCATCGGCTGGGGCGAGGTCAAGAACCGCGTCTTCGAACTGCTCGACGAACAGCTGCGCGAACCGCGCAGCCGCTACCAGGCGTTGATGCAGGACCCGGGGCATATCGAGCAGGTGCTGGTGCGCGGCGCCGAGCGCGCCCGGGCCGAGGCGGCGCCCTTGATGGCGCGCCTGCGGGAGGCAGCGGGCCTGGGTCGCTTCGTCTGAACAGGCGGCGCCGGCCAGTGGCGAGGTGATCGGGTAGCGGCACGGGCCACGCGAAGCATATTCTTTTAAAGAATATAAATCTTTCTCTAAATGCTTTTATGTGCTTCTGCAGGGCCGTTATCATAGCGGGCTATCCACTGCTCCCTGATTACGAGGAGAACTCGCATGAGTGAACTCGTTCTGCCGCTGCGCCCCCGCCTTTCCGTGTCCGCGGTGGCGGCCGCTGCGCTGGTGCTTGGCGCGCTGAGCATCGGCATCGCCTTCGAGCCGCGCCACGGCCTGCTGATGCTGGTGGGCGGCCTGCTGGGCACCGTGCTCTACCATGCTGCCTTCGGCTTCACCGCCGCCTGGCGCGTCTTTCTTACCGACCGTCGCGGCCGCGGCTTGCGTGCCCAGATGGTGATGCTCACTCTCGCCGTCCTGCTGTTTTTCCCGGCGCTGGGCGCCGGCAGCCTGTTCGGCCAGTCGGTGTATGGCTTCGTGGCGCCGATCGGCGTCTCGGTGGTGGTCGGCGCTTTCCTGTTCGGCATCGGCATGCAGCTGGGCGGCGGCTGCGCCTCGGGCACCCTGTTCACCGCCGGCGGTGGCAACGCCCGCATGCTGATCACCCTGCTGTTCTTCGTGGTCGGCTCGCTCATCGGCACCGCTCACTTTAGCTGGTGGCAGAGCCTGCCTGCCCTCCAGCCGGTGTCGCTGGTCAAGACCGCCGGTACCGGCGGCGGGATCGCCATCAGCCTGGCGCTGTTTGCCGCCATTGCACTCTTCACCGTGGTGATGGAGCGCCGTCGTCATGGCGAACTGGAGCAGGTGCCGAAAGTCGATGCCGGCAATCGCCGCTGGCTCACCGGCCCCTGGCCGCTGCTCGCCGGGGCCGTGGCCCTGGCGCTGCTCAACTTCGCCACCCTGGCGCTGGCCGGTCGCCCCTGGGGCATCACCTCGGCCTTCGCCCTGTGGGGCGCCAAGGGCTTCGAGGCCTTTGGCGGCGACGTCAGCCAGTGGGGCTACTGGCAGTCGTCGTGGAACGCGGCTGCTCTGGATGCCCCCATCTGGCGCGACATCACCAGCGTGATGAACATCGGCATCCTGCTGGGGGCGCTGATGGCGGCATCGCTGGCCGGCAAGTTCGCGCCCAATTTCCGCATTCCGGCGCGTTCCGTGCTGGCCGCCGTGGTCGGCGGCGTAATGCTCGGTTACGGGGCCCGCCTGGCCTTCGGGTGCAACATCGGCGCCTACTTCAGCGGCATCGCCTCGGGTAGCCTGCACGGCTGGGTATGGCTGGTGGCGGCCTTCGCCGGCAACATGCTTGGCGTCAGGCTGCGCCCCTTCTTCTTTGCCGCCGAGGCGCGCCGGCCGCCGCTCGCCAAGGGCAGTTGAACCGCGGCATCACACCTGGCTTGTGCAAGCGCCCTGGCCTGCCGCCGGGGCGCTTGCCTTGGCGGCATGCTAGAGTTGGCGACAAGGCGCCGACAGAGCGCCAACGGCCCGTTCCAGTCACCGTATCGAGGCGAGAGATGACCACCGACCAAAAGCGTCCGCTCTACATTCCCTATGCCGGACCGCCGCTGCTTGAAATGCCGTTGCTCAACAAGGGCAGCGCCTTCAGCCGCGAAGAGCGCCTGGAGTTCAACCTGATCGGCCTGCTGCCGCAGAATGTGGAGACCATCGAAGAACAGGCCGAACGGGCCTATCGCCAGTACAGCCAGTGCCAGAGCGACCTGGACAAGCATATCTACCTGCGTGCCATTCAGGACGACAACGAGACGCTCTACTATCGCCTGGTCTCGGAGCACCTCGACGAGATGCTGCCGATCATCTATACCCCGACGGTGGGCAAGGCGTGCGAGGAGTTCTCGAACATCTACCGCAACCACCGCGGGCTGTTTATCGCCTATCCGGACCGCGACCGGATGGACGACATCCTGCGCAGTTCCACCAAGGACAAGGTCAAGGTGATCGTGGTCACCGACGGTGAACGTATCCTGGGGCTCGGTGACCAGGGCATCGGCGGCATGGGCATTCCCATCGGCAAGCTGGCGCTCTACACCGCCTGCGGCGGCATCAGCCCGGCCTACACCCAGCCGATCATGCTCGACGTGGGCACCAATAATCAGGCGCTGCTCGACGATCCGATGTACATGGGCTGGCGCCACCGTCGCATCGCCCAGGATGAGTACGACGCCTTCATGGCGGAATTCATCGCCGCGGTGAAGCGGCGCTGGCCGGGTGTGCTGCTGCAGTTCGAGGATTTCGCCCAGGCCAATGCGCTGCCGCTGCTGGATCGCTATCGCGACGAGCTGTGCTGCTTCAACGACGACGTTCAGGGCACGGCCTCGGTGGTGGTGGGGACACTGATGGCCGCCTGCCAGGCACGCGATGAAGGCATCGGCCAGCAGCGCGTGGTGTTTGTCGGCGCCGGCTCCGCCGGCTGCGGCATCGCCGAGCAGGTGGTGGTGGCAATGCAGGCCGAGGGACTCTCGGAGCGCGACGCCCGCTCGCGACTCTACATGGTCGACCGCGAGGGGCTGGTGACCTCCGACCAGGCATGGCTGCGGGATTTCCAGGGGCGTCTGGCCCACAGTCCCGATCTGGTGACCGAGTGGCAGGGGCAGGCGCTGCTCGAGGTGGTGCGCCAGATCAAGCCCACGGTACTGATCGGCGTATGCGGTATGCCGGGCATCTTTACCGAAGAGGTCGTGCGCACCATGCACGCGGGCTGCGACATGCCGCTGATCATGCCGCTCTCTAATCCCACCTCACGGGCCGAAGCCGTGCCGGAAGATGTGATCCGCTGGACCGACGGGCAGGCCCTGGTGGCCACCGGGAGTCCGTTCCCGCCGGTGGAGTACGCCGGACGCACCATTCCCATTGCCCAGTGCAACAATGCCTATATCTTTCCGGGTATTGGTCTGGGCGTGGTGGCCGCCGGTGCCCGGCGCGTCACTGATGCTATGCTGATGGCCTCGTCGCGGGCGCTTGCTCGAGAGGCGCCGCTGGTCAAGCATGGCGAGGGCGCACTGCTGCCGCCGCTGTCCCAGATTCGCGAACTCTCCAAGGCCATTGCGTTCGACGTGGCCGCCCAGGCCCAGGGCGAGGGCGTGGCCCTGAAGACCAATGGCATCAAATTGCGCGAGGCGATCGAGCGCAACAACTGGACGCCGGCATACCGGCGCTACCGTCGCCGTTCGTTCTGATCCCGCGGCTGACCCGCGCCACGACAAGGCCCTGCCGGGCAACCGGCAGGGCCTTTGTCATCGGTGGCCCGTTGTCGTCAGGCCGAGCCGATCATGTTGCGCAGCACGTAGTGGAGGATGCCGCCGTGGCGGTAGTACTCCAGTTCGTCGGCGGTATCGATACGGCACAGCGCGTCGAGCTTCTTCTCGCCCTTGTCCGAGGCGATGGTCACCTTGACCTGGCCACCCGGCGTGAGCTCGCCGAGCCCTTCGATGGAAACCTGCTCGTCGCCGGTCAGGCCCAGCGTCTTGCGGCTCTCACCCTCCGGGAACTGCAGCGGCACGACGCCCATGCCGATCAGGTTGGAGCGATGGATGCGCTCGTAGGATTCGGCCAGCACCGCACGCACGCCGAGCAGGCGCGTGCCCTTGGCCGCCCAGTCACGGGAGGAGCCTGTGCCATACTCCTTGCCGGCGATCACCACCAGGGGGGTGCCCTCCTGCTGGTACGTCATGGCGGCATCGTAGATCGCCATCTGCTCGCCGGAGGGCACGTGGCGCGTTTCTCCGCCGACCACGCCGTCGAGCATCTCGTTCTTGATCCGCACGTTGGCGAAGGTGCCGCGCATCATCACCTCGTGATTGCCGCGTCGCGACCCGTAGGAGTTGAAGTCCACCGGCTTGACGCCGTGCTCCTGCAGATAGCGGCCGGCGGGGCTGTCGGGCTTGATGGCGCCGGCCGGCGAGATGTGATCGGTGGTCACCGAATCGCCCAGCATGGCCAGCACGCGGGCGTTCTTGACGTCCTCGATGGGCTCCGGCTCGCGGCCCATGCCCTCGAAGAAGGGCGGATGCTGGATGTAGGTGGAGTCCTGCGACCACTGGTAGACCTTGCTCTGCGGGACCTCGATGGCCTTCCAGACCTCATCGCCCTCGAACACCTCGGCATACTCCTTGCGGAACATCTCGGTGTTGACCTGCTCCACGGCCTCGGCGATCTCGGCCTGGCTGGGCCAGATATCTTTGAGGGTGACCGGGTTGCCGTCCTGGTCCTTGCCCAGGGCATCCCGGGTCAGGTCGCACTGCACGTTGCCGGCGAGCGCATAGGCCACCACCAGGGGCGGTGAGGCGAGCCAATTGGTCTTGACCAGCGGGTGAACGCGGCCTTCGAAGTTGCGGTTGCCCGAGAGCACCGAGGCCACCGTCAGGTCGCCCTCGGAGACGGCCTGCTCGATCTCCTCGGGCAGCGGCCCGGAGTTGCCGATGCAGGTTGTGCAGCCGTAGCCCACCAGGTTGAAGCCGAGCGCATTGAGGTCGTCATCGAGGTTGGCGGCCGCCAGATAGTCGGTGACCACCTTGGAGCCGGGCGCCAGCGAGGTCTTGACCCACGGCTGGGTGGTGAGCCCCTTCTCGCGCGCCTTGCGCGCCAGCAGGCCGGCGGCCATCATCACGCTGGGGTTGGAGGTGTTGGTGCACGAGGTGATGGCGGCAATGACTACGGCGCCGGGATCGAGCTTGAAGTCCTGGCCCCGGTAGCTGACGTCTTGGCTGTCGGCATGCTCGTAGCTGCGTTTCACGCCGACAGCGGTCTGGCCGCCTTCCGAGTCGAGCCGGGTTTCGGAGGGCTCGTTGGCCTTGCCATCGTCCTGCATCACCTGGGCGAAGGCATTGGGCATGTCCTTGAGCTCGACCCGGTCCTGGGGGCGCTTGGGTCCGGCCAGGCTGGCCTCGACCTCGTTCATGTCGAGGTGCAGCGTGTCGGTAAAGACCGGCTCGGCACCCGGCTCGCGCCACAGCCCCTGCGCCTTGCAGTAGGCTTCCACCAGCGCAAGCTGTGCGTCGTCGCGGCCGGTGAGGCGCATGTAGTTGATGGTCTCTTCGTCCACCGGGAAGAAGCCACAGGTGGCACCATACTCCGGGGACATGTTGGCGATGGTGGCGCGGTCGGCCAGCGGCAGGTCCTTGAGACCGTCGCCGTAGAACTCGACGAACTTGCCCACCACCCCATGCTGGCGCAGCATTTCGGTGACGGTCAGTACCAGGTCGGTAGCGGTGATGCCCTCGCGCAGCTTGCCGGTGAGCTTGAAGCCCACCACCTCGGGAATCAGCATGGAGACCGGCTGGCCGAGCATGGCGGCTTCCGCCTCGATGCCCCCCACGCCCCAGCCGAGCACGCCCAGGCCGTTAATCATCGTGGTGTGGGAGTCCGTGCCCACCAGCGTATCGGGATAGGCAACGGTCGTGCCGTCCTCCTGGGGCTTGCTCCACACGGCCTTGCCCAGGTACTCGAGGTTGACCTGGTGGCAGATGCCGGTGCCGGGCGGCACCACGCGGAAATTGTCGAAGGCCTGCTGGCCCCAGCGCAGGAACTCGTAGCGTTCGCGGTTGCGCTCCATCTCGATGGCCACGTTGTCCTTGAACGCCGAGGGGCTGCCGAACTCGTCGACCATGACCGAGTGGTCGATGACCAGATCGACCGGCGAGAGCGGGTTGATCCGCGCCGGATCTTCGCCAAGGGATTCCACCGCGGCGCGCATGGAGGCGAGGTCGACGACGCCGGGCACGCCTGTGAAATCCTGCATCAGCACCCGCGCCGGGCGATAGCCGATTTCCCGGTCGGAGTGGCCCTGCTGCTGCCAGTCGACCAGCGCCTGTAGGTCGTCGCGAGAGACGCTTTCGTCAGCGGCAAAACGCAGCTGGTTCTCCAAAAGGATCTTCAGCGTCTTGGGCAGCCGGTCGATATTGCCCAGCGCATCTGCCGCCCTGGGCAGACTGTAGTAGTGATAGGTCGTGCCGCCGGCGTCCAGCGTTTGCAGGGTATCCGGTAGGGATTCGTTGCTCATGCTGTCTATCCTCCTGTCGCATCGCGGGGAGTCGAGGTACCCATCCTGGTACCATAATGATGACATGGTCATGATAGTTGGCCTTTTCAAGCGCCGCCCGAGGATAGCCTGTCCCGGGGCTCTTGAAATGCCGGCGCTGCCCCTTCATATTCCTGCACGGAGCGCATCGGCCCCAGGAGACAGGATGCACGAGGATCAGCTCGACAGCCGGACAGTGCACTGTCCCTATTGCGACACTCCCTTCGATCTGCTGATCGACCTCTCCCAAGGCAGCCATGCCACCTGGGAGGACTGCCCGCGCTGCTGCGCGCCGATTCAGCTGCGCATCGAGGTCTCGCCGGTCAGCGGCGAGCTGGAGGCGCTGGACGTGGGCCGTGACGATGATGTGCTGTGAGGCAGCGTGGAGTCGTCGCCTTGCCTTGTCGCCGCTGACTGCACGGGCGGCCAAGCGCTTGCGGTGGGCTGCGCCATGCCGACATCTGCCGGCATGGCCCAGCCTATCGCGCCATTTCCGACCTACCGAGGTTTTTTCATGAGCGAGCCGCGTCACCAACGTCTGATCATCCTGGGCTCCGGCCCCGCCGGCTACACGGCTGCCGTCTATGCGGCCCGGGCCAATCTCAAGCCGCTGCTGATCACCGGCATCCAGGCCGGCGGCCAGCTCACCACCACCACCGACGTGGACAACTGGCCGGGTGATGACACCGGCGTGCAGGGCCCTGAGCTGATGGAGCGCATGAAGCGCCATGCCGAGCGCTTCGATACCGAGGTGCTGTTTGACCACGTGCACGAGGTCGCCCTGCAGTCGCGCCCCTTCACGCTCAAGGGCGACAACGCCACCTACACCTGTGATGCGCTGATCATTGCCACCGGCGCCAGCGCCCGCTATCTCGGCATCGAATCGGAACGCAAGTTCATGGGCCAAGGGGTGTCGGCCTGCGCAACCTGCGACGGCTTTTTCTACCGCAATCAGGAAGTGGTCGTGGTCGGCGGCGGCAACACCGCCGTCGAGGAGGCGCTGTATCTCTCCAACATTGCCTCGCGGGTGACGCTGGTGCACCGCCGCGACAGCCTGCGCGCCGAGAAGATTCTCCAGGACAAGCTGTTCGAGAAGGCCGAGAACGGCAACGTGGTGCTGGAGTGGAACCAGACCGTGGATGAAGTGCTGGGTGACAGCAGCGGCGTGACCGGCGTGCGCCTGCGCTCCACCGTCGATGACGGCGTCAAGGAGATCTCCGCGCCGGGGCTGTTCATTGCCATCGGCCACAGCCCCAATACGGGTATCTTCGAGGGGCAGCTCGACATGGCCGGCGGCTATATCACCGTCAAGTCGGGCCTCGAGGGCAATGCCACCGCTACCAGCGTACCGGGCGTGTTCGCCGCCGGCGATGTGATGGATCACGTCTATCGTCAGGCCGTGACGTCGGCCGGTACCGGCTGCATGGCCGCTCTGGATGCCGAGCGCTACCTCGACGAGCTCTGACACTCCCCGCCCTATCGAGGCTGTCGCAAATCGCTTAACGCGTCAT
>Ga0207414_1000908_pt1 | contig 11876 bp, 8 predicted proteins | sample PonA231FremontCA_2_FD_187269 | JGI IMG/M metagenome (GOLD analysis project Ga0207414, IMG submission 187269) | Marine sediment microbial community from Fremont, CA, USA - Pond A23 Sediment 1 (SPAdes) | ecosystem: Environmental > Aquatic > Marine > Unclassified | place: USA: Fremont, California... | reverse complement strand
AAGTAACCTCAAGTCCGGAGGTTAGCTTCAATGCAGAGGATAATGTTAATGTGGCTCTAACCTTGGAGGCAAAACGTGCCGATTCTGGCGTGAGTGGAGGCTCTGCTGAATGGGATAACAGTCCGCTCGGCAGGATTTACTTTGACTAGTTAAGTAACAATTGACTATTGACAAAACTAAACCCCCTTATGTATCCTATCTTTAGGAATTTAACATAAGGGGGTTTTTCATGCATGAAGAGAAGATCTGCTCAGTAGAAGGCTGTAAAAATCCAATTTTTAGTAAGGGACTATGTAATACACACTATCTGAGATGGAAAAGAACTGGTTCTATTGACCGTAAAACGAAAAAACAGCCTCTTACTTGTTCAGTCGATGGTTGTGAAAGAGAGCCACGATCTTTGGGCATGTGTATAAAACATTGGAAGAGGTGGAAAAAGTATGGAAGCACAGACAAAGAGATTTTGCAGCGTCCTTGGGCTGTAGGTAATGAATCTTCTTATGAATACTTCAACAGAAAAACTGTCAAAAACGAAGAAAATAATTGTATAGAGTGGATTGGTTGGAGAGATAAGGATGGTTATGGTGGTGCTTACCGAAATGGAAAGAATATTAGAGCACACAGATTTTCTTATGAGCTGTTTATAGGTCCAATTCCGAAGGGTAAAAATGTTTGCCATAAGTGTGACAACCCAAGTTGCGTCAATCCTGACCATTTGTATGTAGGAACTCAAAGAGACAATATGTATGATAAGGTGGAAAGAGATAGATGTAATTTGAAGTGTGGTGAAGAGGCAAAAGTATCAAGATTGACTGAAGCTCAAGTTGTGGAAATAATTAGAGAAAAGAAATCAGGAACAAAGGTTCAGCGCATAATTGATAAATATGCTATTTCCAAATCAACTATAATGGACATTATGCAAGGAAAGCTTTGGAAACACATAGATCGTGATTCTATTGAACCTTACAAACAGCCTAAAAAGGATAGTATAGGAAGAACTGTTGGGAATAAATTTGTCAAATTAACTGAAAAGGATGTAAAAGACATAAAACAAAAATTAATGAACAACGAAAAATTAAAAAGCGTTGCTGAAGAGTTTGGAGTGAGTGGTGTCTTCATAAGCAAAATAAGAGATGAAAAAGTTTGGAAACACATCCCTTGGCCTACTAAACGCAAACGAAAAGTAAAAAGGAGAAGAAAACTATGCTAATGTTTCTCACATACATACTCATAGCTGCTTTACTTGTTGGAGGTGGGATTGCTTCATTGACTTATAGTGCAATTTCCTTTTTCGACCTTCCATTTTGGCTTGTGTATGTGATGGGTGGTATTAGCGGGATTGTTGGAGCTATAGCAATGGCTGCTTACATGATAACTCGTATAGACTGGCATTGATTTGACACCTTGTTCATCCTACCATAAAATAAAAATAGGTATGTTTTCATAGAAAACCTCCGAGTTTGGGTGTGTGTTGGAAGTCAGCACACACCCTTTTCCCAATCCCTTCAAGGGAATCCTTCCCAATCCTTCTTGGAAAATGTAAAACAATCTAAAGGAGAAAAACCATGACAGAAGAAAGTCGCACAATCAATCCTGAAATCCGTACCCTTACTATTGGAGCACGGAAGCCCCGCGAGATTACTCTTTATCCCCTTTCTATCACAGATCAGATGAAGCTCACTGATCGGTTTTCCGAAGTTTTGAAAGAATTCGGACAAACTGATCGGGAGAACATGACCAATGAGATGGCCATCCAGCAGCTAAAGGATCTTATCCAGAATAATCTTCCTGAGATTATGTCTTATGTGGTTGATCCCGAAGAGAATGATGTGCCCACCTTGGATGAGATTACGAATAAAAATCTCTACGAAATTGCAGCAACCATTTTTGAAGTGAACTATGAGGGACTCATAAAAAACTTCAAAAACCTCTTCAACAGGGTGAGCAGCCTGATGAACAGTCAGGAAGAGTAAACAAGGAAAGTAAGCTCACTGTTGAAGAGGCGGTGCTGACAATAATGGAAAATTTCCCACAGTATAAGCTGTGGGATTTTTACCATAAGCACTATTACCAAGGTGGTCTTCATATATTCCAAGTCCAGCGAATGTTTGAGCATGTTATTGAAAGGAAAAATAACGAAAATCGTTTCTTTGCTGCTCTTCAAGGCATTGATTTGGACAAGGAATTAAAGAAGAAAGGCCAAAAAACTCAGTCACAAACTTTGGATGATCAGCAGAAAAAGCAAGATCTTCCATTGTTTAGAGATCCGGAAGAATACAAGGACATGAGCCAAGAAGAACGTGAGCGGATTACACAAGAAATGATGTCCAAGCACAGGAATTGGGCAGAAAGTGGAAATAAAACGTCCACGATAGGGAGTTAGTTATGGCACGAGAAGGCGGTCTTTTCATTGATATTACCGGAGAAGTTTCTACAAGACTTCTAATGGGTATGGAGCGGTTAAAGCAACGAATGAACCGCCTCTCTGCTGCTGCCATGCGTTTGTCTACCACGGCCAAGACTATGGGTAATGTCCAGCTTGGCCGTGGTTTTGACATGATAGCTCGTGAGGCTCAGGGAGCTGCTGATGATATTGACGGTGCTGTTGACAGCATGGGAAACAAAATCCAGGAATTTTATGATGAAGCCGGTGATGCTGCACATAGAGGTGCTGGAGCCATTGTTGATGCCAATGGAAAAGTAATTTCCTCTTCAAAAAAGGCTGCCAAGACTCAGAGTGATCAAGCTGAACACCTGAAAGCTTTTTACAGAGTGCAGGATAACATTGCAGATAGGTTGAGGGGTAGTAAGGAAGGATTTACTGAGATAGATGCTCGTGCTAGAGATCTCACTAGGCAAATTACAAGACTTCATCGCTCGATGGGAGAAACAGGTGCTATAGGAAAGGGTCAAGCAAGTTTAGAGGAATATGCTGATAATTTGGATGTTGTAAGACTTGCTGAATTAGAGGTACAAAAGCGACTCAAAAAGACTGCTAACGGTTTTAGAGCAGTAGATGCAGAGGCTCGTGAAGCTCTGGATCTTGATCCAGATCAGTATGACAAGCTGACTCAAGTATTCTCTAGGACAGATGATAGGATACTTAATTTAAGAAGATCCATGAAGCAGCTTGCTAGTGATTTTGGAGATGCGGATCAGCTTGATCTTGCTGGTTTTAGAGTTCTGGAATCACGACTTAGGAGTGTTAGAAGTGAATTTAACAAATTAGGGCCAGAAATTCGGGAGACGTATGGAGAGGCTGAGTTTGAGAATTTACAACGAAATCTTTACCAAATGGAAGAAGATTTCAAACAGCACAATGCTGATATCAAAGAAGCCACAAGAAACACTAGAAAGTGGGCAGACGCCAAGAGAAAGATTCGTGACCTAGAAGGAGTGGAATTTGAAGGAATGTCTACTCGGCGTCTGAGTCGCTATCGTTCCAAAGTTACTTCTCTTGGCAATGTTTTGGAAGGTTTTAAGAATACCATTCCTCATGAAGAATTTGTTGAGATGAACGATATTTTGGATCGTTCATCGGCTAGGCTGGAAGCTATTTCAGGCAAAGCTAAGAAAAGCACTGCTCCTGTTGATGATTTACGTAAGAAGCTTGAAAGTCTTGAAGGAGAAATGCCTGAATTTGAAGCATATCCCATCAAACAGCTTCAAAGAGTAAAAGCCGAAACTACGGCTTGGCATACTGAGTTGCGTAAACTCAAAGGAACTATGGACGATGCTACGTGGCGCAATTACATGGAAAGGATGAGTCGGGTTGACAACCGGCTCACTAAGCTCACCGGCAGTTCCTCCAAGTATGGACAGCAAGCTAGAGATACTAGAACCATCCTACAAAGACTTGGACAAGCCTTTGATCAGTTTTCCCATAAATTACTGAGACAGATCCACCTTTGGGGTCTTATTGGTATTGTTACAGTTGGAGCGCAAGCTGCGTACTCTGCTCTTGCAGTGTGGGCGATGAAGGCAGGATCTAGCCTGGAAGAAGCTTCTAACAAGTTGAATATGAATGTCCAGGCAATGCAAGAACTCCAAGCAGCCGCAGTTACCACTGGAACTTCTGTAAAAGACATGCGTGAAGCTTTTGAGGAGCTTAATACATCTGTAGTAGATGCTATCAAGGGCAAAAGCAAGGCAAAAGAAGCTTTTGACAGTCTTGGTATTGGTTTTGAGACTCTTGTTAAGCACGGTAATGATACCGAAAAGATGTTTGAACTTGTAATGGACAAAATGAGTGAAGTTGACAGTACTGCAAAAAGAATTTCACTCATGGAAGATATATTTGGAGAAGGACCTGCTTCATCTCTTGCCAATCTTGTTGGAAATGTTGATCAAGCTAGAGAGGCGATGAAAGAGTTTGGCATTGTGATGTCTGAAGAGGCAGCAGATAAGGCTTCCGATTTTTGGAACAAAATCAGAGGTCTGTGGCTTGTTATAAAGCGTCAGTTTATTGTTGCTGCTACAGAAGCTATTGATGTTGTGGATAGATTTGCGGATCGGCTGTTAAAAGCAGCTAAACAGGGTAATTTATTTAGTGGGACTATTGTTCCTGCTATTAAGTCTACTATTGGCATATTGAAATCTCTATATCAAGCAGGAAGAGGAGTTTACTGGGTACTTCATAGAATGTATGAAGCTTGGAACGTGCTACAAGTTCCAGTTAAAGCTTTGATGGGCCTTGGAGTGGTCAACTTTTTTAGTTACCTAACCAAAGGGATTCAAAATTATATAGCTTCAATGCAAGCAGCCACAAGCTTGACTCAGCGTTTTGGCATTGCTCTAAGAGGAGTGCTCAGATTTACTGGATATTATCTTATTATTGAAGTTTTTATCCGGCTCATTAATTGGATAGGCAAAGCACAGCAAATCGCGGAAGAAACAGAGCTTACTTTTAAGGAAGCTTTTAGGGCTATAGCAACGGAAGGTGTAGGAGAGCTAGTCAAATCTTTAGCTAAAGCTATTCCAATTATTGCAGAAGTTTTTGCACAGGTTGGAATACGAGCAGCAGATGCTCTTTGGGATCATTTTATTGGCCGATACGATTTTGAACAAAGATTTCAAGATTGGCTAAAGAAGAAAATTTGGGGAGCTTCTGCCGTTGCGGAGGAAGAAGCTGCAAGAGGGATTGGTGATGGTGTCAGTCAGAGAGTGCAAAAAGTAATAGATAAGTGGAAAGAGCAAAGAGAGAATGTTGATGCTTCAGTCGGAGATTGGTTTGAAAGAGCTAACGAAGGTGCTGATAAAACAAAAGAACAAATAAGGGATATACTTGCTTCTGCGGAGGTAGCAGGAAAGGCTGTTAGTGATATACCCTCTTCTATTGAGGATATGGCAGAAGCTGGCGATGTGAGTGGTGTGAAGGGATTTCTTTCTGTCGCTAAGGAAGATGTTGAGCAAAAGCTTAGTGATGTAAAGGAAAGAATCAAGGTTTTTGCTGAAGAAATTCAGGAGATGAAAGCGAATCCTGATATTGGTCCGGAAGATGAGCAGTACCGAAATATTGTTCACAAATACAATCAATTAAGGCTGAAAGCAAAGGAATTAAAGGAACAACTTGAAAAGTTCACAACTAAGGATACTCTTGCCGTAACTAAAGCAAATCAAATATCAAAAGCTTTTGAGAAAGATATAAACCAAGCCAAAATGGAACTTGAGGAAGGTTCCAGAGAGCTTGTCATGAAGCAGCAAGTGCTTGCTAGTAAGTCTGCTGCGGCTGTGGAAAAGCTTTACAATGAAGCTGAAACCGAAGCGGCCAAGGCCAAGCTTGCTGAAATCTATCAGAACCTTACTGATAAAGCTTCATCTGCTGCGGACAACCTCACTCAAGAGCTTGATAAGGAATACAGAGAACGCACTCAAAACTTAAAGAATCATCACAGTAATTTGGAAGCTCAAATTAACAGTCACTATGACAACAAAATTGCTCAATTGAAGAGGAATGTTGATGATGAAAACCGCTTACAAGAGCAGATTGTTGAGCAGGAAAAGCAGCGTCGAAGGGAACTCGTCCAAGTCGTTGAGAAATCTGAGTCGCAGAGAATAGATGCAGTCAAAACTAAATTAGATACTCTTGAAAGGATTTATGGTGCAAATTCTGAAGAAATGGAGAGGGCTGAGGAAGATGCTGCGGATGAGATAGCTCAAATTCATCAAGATTCTTTGGATAAGAAAATAGATTATCTGGAAGAATACAGAGATTCGTTAAAAGACCACTATGATGCTGTCCAGGATAAGATTTCCGACATAAATGACGAACTTAAAGAACTTAATGATGAAAGAATTAGCCAGGAACAAAAAACTTCGGATGTTCTGAAAAATATCCGACAAACGGACATGAATGAGCAAGAAAAGTGGGTGGATAGTAGAAGACATGCTCAGGAAGAACTGAAGAAAGCTGAAGAAGAACTTGCAGCAGGTAATATTGAGACAGCTAAGGAGCGTGCGAAAGAAGCCAGAGATGAATTCTCAGAGCTTGCAGATACTTTGGATGATTCTGATTTTTCGATGGAAAGCATCAAACAGATGCGGTTGTCAGAAGGTGTTGAGGAAGCTGGTGAGATAATTCAAGATTCCATAGATAGAGAGAAAGACGCTCTGAAAGAGAGGAGAGAGAAATATGAGGAGACTGCGGACACTATAAAAGAATCCATGAAAAGTGCTGAGGAAAGGATTGATAAACTCAACGAAAAGAAAATGAAATGGGGCCAGGAGGAGCTTAATAATTCTCTGAAATCAGTTAATGAGAATATTGGAAAGGTTAAAAAAGAGCTTGATGACGTAGAGATCAACGTTAGTGGATATGATAAATTCAAATCAACTTTGGATGTGCATGATCAACTTGATGGGAAAAAGACTAAATCTACACATACTGTAGAAATAAAAAAGGAAATAGAAAAAACAATAAGACAAAGTGAGGGTTATAATACAGGAGGAGCAGTCGAAGAAGCAGCCGAAAAATTTGCCAGTGGTGGACAGGCTTCATTCACTAAAAAGGAAGGCAAAATTCCTGGAAAGGGCACGGAAGATGATGTTCCAGCAATGCTTACTAGGGGTGAGTTTGTACAGCCTGTGAGCACAGTTGAGCATTATGGAAAAGAGTTCATGGAAGCTTTGCGGAATAAATCTATTCCAAAAGAAGCTATTCCTCAATTTGCTACTGGTGGTAGTGTGAGTCTCGATCCAATAAGCTTCGATACCAGTGGGTTCGATTTTGATCCTGATCCTACTAAGAAAGGCAAGGATAATACTAAGGATTCTGCTGGAAGCGGTGGTTACAGTGCTGCTCCTACTTTCCAGATAATGGATTACAAGCGTCCAGAATCTTTGAAGATAGATAATTGGGGAGCAGGTTTGCTAAACAATCTTCCACCACTGAATAAAATAATTCAGGATTACATAAATGCCAATGTGGACAAGAAAAGTTTTCAAGTTCCGAGCACTGAATTGTTTAGTATGTTGGGTATTAATCAGGAAGGAAACATCCTTGATAACATGAAGGCTAAGTTCCAAGGCTATTTGAGTAAGCTAAAGCCTGTCAAACAGCAAGGACTTCAATCTTTTGATGAAGCTTATAGTGGTGTTCAAGAAGCTGTGAACAAAAGTGTTAGTGAATTGATGGATACTGGAAATATCAAAGATTCTACTCTTAATATGTTTGATGCGAAGCGCAAGACTGTAAAGAAAGAGATAATGGCTGAGGCTGATTATCTAAGAAAATTTGGGGAGGAGGAGCTTGCTTTTCAGTTAGAAGATGCTGCTATGCAGTTTGATGAGCTATTGCTTGAACTCAAACAAACAATGGAAGAGGCTGCGGCAGAAGTTCGTAATTTGAAAGCTGAAGCTGAAATAGAATATCAAGATCAGCTTAGTTCTTTGAGGGATGAGGTTAAGGATATTTATGACAGAGCTAAAGATGATTTGGAAACTGCAAAAAATATGGAAGAAATAGCACGGGAATCGGGACCGAGTATAACTGATCCTGGTTGGTTTACATATCAGACACAGGGCGGAGGTGCAGAAGAAGCTACTTTTGATAATGCTGAATATATACGAAAAGGCATTCCAGATATTTTTGATCGAATGTTTCAAAAATTGAATGCTGAATGGAATCCTCGTGAGGTTAGAAGAGATTTTGTCAGTGGAGTAAATGAGGAAACCAGAGATTTGCGAGGAGAGAAAAGGGAAAAAGAGTTAGAGGGCCGTAGGGTTTTCAGAGAAACTCATCATGAAATGAGGACGTTTACACATGAGACTGTGAGAGATCTTCGTGAATTAGCAGCCGAAGGCAGAAGACAAATACTGGATCTTGTTGATGAGCTTGTTGGTCAAGGTGGTGGGGGCACTGACACTGGTGTAACTCATTGGTTGAATTCAGGAGGACAGGTAGGCAAGAATGTGGCAGGGGCCAAGAAAGGCATGGATTCTGTTTTAGCTGCCTTGACTCCTGGCGAGTTTGTCATGCAAGAACCTGTTGTGAATCAGTTAGGTAAGGACTTCTTTGAGAACTTGAATAAAACTGGTCAAATTCCTCAGTTTAATACTGGAGGGATGGTCGGAGCAGATTCCAAACCTTCTGAGGGAGGTGATACAACCTCTGAATTCAATGCAACAGTCAATCTCAATATAGGTGGAGAAAATCACGAAACAAGAATGAGGCGTGATGAGGCTCAAAATCTTGTGGAAAAACTACAATCCCTAAATAAGAGAATGTGATATGATTACATTAGATTCAGATAAAGGAAGTCTAGTTCTTCCAAAAGAATCTCTCTGGCTGGATGAGTTTGAGTGGAATGAGGTAAAAGGACGCAATTTCTTTTCTCTTACTGGAGATATGGTTGTTGAGAAATCTTTTACTTCTAAAGGCCGTCCAATAACTTTAGGTGGAGATAATGCTCTTATCCAACGGTCAGATTTATTGACTCTATTAGAGTGGGCAAATACAATTGATATTACAATGACACTCACATTACATGATGATCGTTCTTTTAATGTGGGATTTCGTTATTGGGACAAGCCTGTAGTAAAAGGATCAATGCCTAAAAAGGCTTATGCAGATCCTAAACCTGATTATTACTACACTCTAACTCTAAAGTTGGTGGCAGTATGAGTGATTTACAGACCGACTCAGTAATTATTTCTTTTATAAAGGAAGAGGAAGAGGAAAGTCCTTTTGTCTTGTTTGAGGTTCCCGACACGAATGTACCGTGTGATAAACCCATGCCTATATATTTAAGATCTGCTGTTGCTGAAAAACTGGATGGATACACTCTGCATTATGAGCAAGAAAGTATGGGAGTTGGAACTTTTGGAACTATTCCTTCTGATAAAGCAGAGTGGCAAGAAGAAGTTTCCTTTGCTGAGGACAGTAAAATTGAACTTGAACGTCCGATAAATTCGATAATCGAGTTAACAGGAACATACCATAAAGCTATTTTTGATGGGGATCAGGTTGTAGATATTGAGGAATACAATGGCGGATTCAAAAAAGTTGGTGGATCTGCAATTGCTCCAAAAGAAAGCGGAGCAAAGCTATATGGAAGCGGCATACTGACTTATAAAATGGGTAGGTACTACAAAAAGTGGGAATGGCCTGTTGATTGTTCCAAAAAGCATCATTGGTTTTTTATCAAAAAGAACGGAGTGTTCAAGAATAAATTTGAGATAACGGTGGATGCTGAAGAACCTCAGAATATTGGAAAACGTGCAGTGTTACTGAGGATTTTTGAGTTTTCTTCTGAAGCTCCTGTAGAGGGAGCTGAAGTTAAAGTTGATGGTGTGAGTTGGGGAACTACTGACGCATATGGAGAGGTCTATCGAGAAGGTGTGTCACCGGGAACGTATTCTCTTGAAATCACAAGAGATGGATTTTTGAATAGTTGGGAAGACGAAATTTCCAATGATGAGCTAGTAGTAAAATAAAAACTTATAAGGAGTGAAAAATGACAATTTCAGCAAGTGAACTCAAATGGTACAGGTCTAAAGTTGTCAGTGAGACTTCTGCCAACGGTGGGAGAATGGGAACTAACGAAGTCTCAACAGATGTAAAGAATAACGTATTTCCTGATGTGTCTCAAAACGAGAGAAATGATGGAGTTACTAAATACCGTAAATTGTTTATGCGTGTAGCTAATGCTAGTAACGAAATACTCCATAATAGCCTGGTACATATGTTTGCAAAGACTCCAGCAGATGATTATGTGTCTCTTTTTGAAGGAACAAATGATGATACACAAGGAGATATATCCTCACCAAGAGAATATGGTATTGGTGTTTTGGATTCTGACGTAGCTGCTGGAGATAGTAGTTGTGACGTTCAGGTAGATGATACTTCTTTGGATATTTTCAAAGATGGAGACACAATTTTTATTAGTGATGGATCAAATTCTGAATATCACAGTAATGTGACTGTAAGTAAGGATGCTACCTTATTTACAATCAACTTGGAAGATGGGGGTCAATTTTTATACAACTATAGCAGTTCAAATACTATTGTGGCTTCTTGTATAAGCAATTCGACTGTTGAAACTGACATCACAAACTTTTCCACTTCTACTACTGATGGAAGTTTTAATGATTATGAAAGTAATATAACAGTTAGTAACATTGGTAGTATTTATGAAGAGTGGACAATAGAATTTACTTCCTCCTCTGATTTTACGGCAACTGGTTCATTAGTAGGAGAAGTAGGCACTGGAAGTATTAGCAGTGAATTTTCTCCAAATAATCCTGATTTCAACGAACCTTACTTTACAATTTCCACAGATGCTTGGGGTGGGACTTGGGCAGAAGGTGATACAGTCACTTTTACAACACACCCTCCACATATTCCTACATGGTTTAAGCAAGTGGTTCCTGCTGGATCTGCTTCTTATAGTGGAAATAATTTCAAATTCCGTGTTTTTGGAGAGACAAATTAATATACACTAAAGGTTTTTGAAAATGACTACTGATCGCATCAGGCTAAGACCTGAGAAAAATAATTTTGATGTGGAATTGCACAGTGAAAGAGAAGCTGTGTACGCTGATGAGGATGAAGACATCTCTCCAGGAGATACAATTCCTGCAAAGGAAGGTCATGAATATCTTGGAAAGGCCAGTGATGAGAGTCTTTCAGGAGATGGAGCTGTTTTTGATGTTCCTATTCAAAAGTATAAAGGACAGGCAGTTTCGATTAAAACACAAATAAGTCGAAGTAGTTTAGGAACTATAACACTTACCAGTTCGCTTCCCGGAGGGGTTCTTGCCAAAGGTTATTGTAATGATGGACGATGTAATGTAGATGATTGGAGCGTTATAGAAGTTGCTGCTGGTTATAACCATTCGTTAGGATTAAAAAAAGATGGAACTGTAGTTGCTACTGGTGATAATAATGATGCTAGCCAATGTGATGTGGATGATTGGACAAATATTGTTCAGATTGATGCTGGTGGCAATGTTTCATTAGGATTAAAAGAAGATGGAACAGTGGTTGCTACTGGTAATAATGAAGATGGTGCTTGTGATGTGGATGATTGGACTAACATGATAGCTGTAAGTACTGGAGAGGCTGGTTATAACTATTCAGTAGGACTTAAAAGTGATGGCACTTGTATTGCTATTGGTCATAATGTTTGGGGTCAGTGTGATGTTGATGATTGGAAAAATATAAAAGCTATAGATGCTGGTACTTTTCATACAATAGGATTAAAAGAAGATGGGACAGTGGTTGCTACAGGTAATAATGATTCTGGCCAATGTGATGTGAGTGATTGGACTGATATAACAGCCGTGAGTGCTGGTACTTTACATACAATAGGATTAAAAGAAGATGGGACAGTGGTTGCTACAGGTAATAATGATTCTGGCCAATGTGATGTGAGTGA
>Ga0207414_1000906_pt1 | contig 11881 bp, 9 predicted proteins | sample PonA231FremontCA_2_FD_187269 | JGI IMG/M metagenome (GOLD analysis project Ga0207414, IMG submission 187269) | Marine sediment microbial community from Fremont, CA, USA - Pond A23 Sediment 1 (SPAdes) | ecosystem: Environmental > Aquatic > Marine > Unclassified | place: USA: Fremont, California... | reverse complement strand
CGTACTACGAGGGCTACGGCATGGTCGTGACCGAGGCGCTGTCGCGAGGGCTGCCGGTGATCACCACGACCGGCGGAGCGCTGGCCGATACCCTGCCGGGGGATGCCGGCCTGGCCGTGCCCCCCGGCGATGCCGCGGCGCTGCGCGAGGCGCTGAAGCGCTGGATGGACAGCGCCGAGCTGCGTCAGCGCCTGCGCCGAGGGGCCTTGCGGGAACGGCGTGCGCTGGCGGATTGGACAAGCGCCGGCGCACGCTTCGCGGCCGCCCTGGCGACGCTTCCCGAGGCGCCGCTCGGCGCCGTGGACCGCCCCAAACAGAGGCTTTCCGGATGAGCGCCGACACCTCCCATGACCTGTTCTGTGCGCAATGGCTGGCCCTGCGCGAAACGCTGGATGCCGAGTCGCGCAGCCATCGATTGACCGGCCTGGCGGCGGACTGGCTGGCGTCACGCCGCGGCCCGCATGGCATCGTCGATCTGGGCAGCGGCAGCGGCAGTAACCTGCGCTTTCTGGCCCCCCGCCTGCCGGGGCCCCAGCGCTGGCGCCTGGTCGATCACGATGCCCGTCTGCTGGCGCATATCCGCCGTCGCGGTGCGCGCCTGCGCGACAGCGCCGGCGGCGCCGTGGCACTGCAAACGCAGTGCCGGGGGCTTGCGCCTGTTGACCCCGAACTGCTGGCCGAGGCCGACTTGGTGGTGGCCTCGGCGCTGTTCGACCTGATGTCGGCCGCGTGGGTGACCGCCCTGGCCGGCGCCTGCGCGGCGCGCGGTCAGGCGCTGCTGCTGACCCTGTCGGTGGATGGCGACTGGGCGTTTCTCGACCGTCAGGGCGCGCGCGTTGATGCGCGCGACGACATGGCCGTGCGTGCGCTGTTCCAGGCCCATCAGCGTCGCGACAAGGGGCTGGGGCCTGCCCTGGGCGGCGAGGCGCCCGAGCGGCTTGTCGACGCGCTTGCCGCGGCGGGCTTCGAGGTCGAGAGCGCCGCTACCCCCTGGGTCCTGGCGGCAGGCAGTGCGGCCCACCAAGCGCTGCTGGAGTCGCTGGTGACCGGCTGGCATGCCGCTGCCGTGGAGCAGGCCCCGGACGAGGCAAGCTGGCTGAATGCGTGGCGGGAGCGGCGGCTGCACGCCATTGCCGACGGGCAGCTGGGCGTGACGGTAGGCCACCGCGATATATTCGCCCGACCGGCGGTGGCGCGCCCATGAGCGGGTGGCCGACATGCGCGTCGCGGCTGTGGCGACCGCTGGTCAGCCTGCTGCTGCTGGCCGGGCTGTGGCTCTGGCTCGAGCCCGGCGAAGTGATCGACGCAGTGGGGCCCCTGGCGCCGACGTGGATGGTGCTGGGGCTGGCCCTGACGCTGCCGCAGATGCTGCTCTCGGCCTGGCGCTGGCGGCTGACGGCGTCGCGTCTTGGCTTGTCGCTGGGCTGGGCGCACGCGCTGCGCGAGTACTACCTCGGCATGTTCATCAATCAGGTGCTGCCCGGCGGCGTGGCCGGCGATGCCGCGCGGGCGTGGCGTCATGCCCGCGCCAGCGGCCGACGCGGCGGTGCCTGGCGAGCCGTGATCATCGAGCGCGCGTCCGGTCAGCTGGCCCTGCTGCTGCTGACGCTGCTGGTGGTGGCGCTGTCGCCGCTGTGGCAGGCGGTGCTGGGAGAGGCGCTGGCGCGACTGGCGACGCCGGCCTGGGCGAGCGGGGCGGCACTGCTGGCCGTGCTGGCGGGGCTGCTACTGCGCCACCTGTGGCGCCGACCGCCGGCTGCGCTGGCGGGACTTGGTGACGACCTGCGCCGCAGCCTGCTGAGCTCGTCCGTGTGGCCGCGCCAGCTGGCAGGCTCGCTGCTGGTAGTGGTCAGCTATGCGCTGGTGTTCGTCTGTGCGGCGCGGGCGATTGGCGTCACGCTGCCGCTGGGGCTTTTGGTGTCGCTGGTGCCGCCGGTACTGATCGCCATGCTGATTCCGCTCGCCCTGGCCGGCTGGGGAGTGCGCGAGGGGGCCGCCGCGCTGGTCTGGGGCGTGGCCGGGCTGCCGCCGGCCCAGGGCGTGGCGGTATCGATGGCCTATGGTCTGCTGGTGCTGCTGGCGAGCCTGCCCGGCGCGCTGTGGCTGCCGGGCATGGCGCGCCGCGGGGCGCCGCCCGGCGGGTCAGGAGCGGCGCAGGTCCAGGTCGAAGAGCGTGTCGTCGCCGCAGCGGAAGGTTCGCGCGACCGGGCGCCGCGCCTGGGCCAGCGTATCGATGGGTGTCATGGCCAGCCCCGGCCGGCCCGAACCGATCAGCAGCGGGGCCATCAGCAGATGCAGGCGGTCGAGCACACCGGCCTCCAGGAAGCGCGACACCGTGATCCCGCCGCCCTCGATCAGCACCCGCGACAGGCCCTGGGCGGCAAGCGCATCGAGCACATCGCTCGGGGCGAAGCCGCCGGCCTGCTCGGGCAGCCGCAGACGGCTGACGTGAGCGGCGACGGGGCCGGCGAGATCGGCCTGCTCGCCGATCAGGTGCAGGGTCGGGGCCGGCGCCTCGCGCAGCAGGCGCAGCGTGGTCGGCACGCGACCCCGCGGGTCGAGGATCACGCGCACCGGTTGGCGGCCACTGACGTGGCGAACCGTGAGCAGAGGATCATCCTCACAGGCAGTGCCGGCGCCGATGACCACCGCGTCGACCAGCGCCCTGAGCCGGTGCAGGTGAGTCCGGCTCTCAAGACCATTGATATAGAAAGAGTTCCCGCTTTCGGTCGCGATGCGGCCATCCAGGCTCTGGCCAAGCTGGGCCACCGCCAGGCGCCCGCGATGCATCGCCAGCGGCGTCAGGCTGTCGAGCAGCGCGCGGGCCTCGTCGCTGACGGCATGACGTGTCGTCCAGCCGCTGGCGCTCAGGCGCAGCGGCCCATCGTGATAGACCGGCGCTGCCGTGTGGGCTGTCGCCTCGCGAGCGGCGCACAGCGTTTGCCAGGCGCGCGCCGGGTCGAGGGGGTCGGGCAGAGACGGGGGCATGAGAACTCCGGGCCAGGGCAACGTCATTATCATGCGCAGTCCGCCACGGCGGGGCAAGGCGCGTCAGGAGGACACCATGCATCAGGTTGAACGGGCTATCTTTGATCTCCGCCGGGGGCTGCCAGTCGTGGTGGTCGCCGGCGACACGCGCGTGCTGGTCCAGGCCATCGAGGGCGCCGGGGACGCGTCGGTGTCGCAGCTGGCGGCTGTCGCGGGTGACACCCCGTCGCTGGTGCTCAGTCGCCACCGGCTGGCGGCCCTGGGCGAGTCACGCTCACCGGGTCTGGCACGCCTGCCGCTGCCACAGAGCGCTGATCGTCAGCGGCTGGTGGAGCTGGCCTTCGGCATCACGCTGCAGGCAGCGGTGGCGCGCGACGAGCTGGCCGAGTGGCGTCGCCTGCTGCAGCCCGCACAGCCGGCCGACCGCGCGGCCCTGGCGCTGATGCGCCGTGCACTGCTGATTCCTGCCGCGCTGGTGGCGCGCGTCAGCGAGGCGCAGGCGGCGCAAGTGGAGGCAAGGCTGGCGGACGGCAGCTGGCTCGCCGTGCGCGCTGAACAGGCCGAGCAGTGCCTGGCCGGCGGTGTCGGCATGCTCAAGCGTGTCAGTGAGGCGAAGATTCCCCTGGCGGAGGCCGCCGACTGCCGCTTCATCCTGTTTCGCGAGCCCGACGGCCTGCGCGAGCACGTGGCCGTGGTGATCGGGGCGCCCGATACGGACGCGGCGCCAGTGCCGCTGCGCCTGCATTCGGCCTGCCTGACCGGCGACCTGTTCGCCAGCCTGCGCTGCGACTGCGGCGAGCAGCTGCGCAACGCGGTGGCTGACATCCAGGCGCTAGGCGGCGGCGTGCTGCTCTATCTGGCCCAGGAGGGACGCGGCATCGGGCTGGCCAACAAGCTGCGCGCCTACACGCTCCAGGACGGCGGCCTCGATACCCTGGATGCCGACCAGGTGCTGGGCTTCGGCGAGGACGAGCGCCGCTACGGCGTGGCCGTCGACATCCTGGAGGCCCTCGAGATTCGCCGCGTGCAGCTGCTGACCAACAATCCGGTCAAGGTCGCGGCGCTGGCCGAGGGCGGCATCGAGGTAGTCGACCGCCAGGCCCTGTATGGCAGCCTCAACGACCATAATCGCCGCTACCTGAGTGCCAAGTCGCAGCGCGCCGGCCATCTGCTCGACGCCGTGTTCGACGCCGAGCCGGACCCCGGCACACGGTCGTGAGGGACGAGCGCTAGCAGTGGCGGCTGGCGCCGAGGGTGGCATGTTGCGTCTCTGCCAGCAGCCGGGCAATGCGCCTGGCATAGTGGTCGACCAGGCGTGCACCGAGCTCGGCTGTCCCCAGTTCGGCGTTGCCCACCACCCCGCCGGGGTGGAGGTCTTCGGCCAGCCAGGCAAAGGCGCCTTCGCCCTCCGGTCCCAGCAGCAGTCCCTCTTCGGCCATGGCCTCGCCCCACGAGCGTGGATAGTCGAGCTTGTCCAGGCGCACCTTGTGCGGGGCGAGATGGCGCATCATGGCGGTTTCCAGCGCGCCACCGTGCAGGCCGTGGCGTAGCTCCTCCGCCGGCAGGCCGTCGACGGCCGGCGGTGGCATGCGGGTATAGTGGACCTTGACCACCAGCATGCCGTGACGGCGGCGCAGCCGCAGCGCGGCAAGATCCATCACCGCCTTGTTGCCGCCATGGCTGTTGATCAACACCAGCCGCTGCAGGCCGGCGCGGGCCACGGCGTCGCCGTGGGCCTCCAGCGTGGCCATGGCCAGTTCCGGGGACAGGCTGAGCGTTCCCGGAAAGCTCAGATGCTCGTCGCTGGCACCGACCGCCATGGGCGGCAGCACCACCAGCGACACGCGCGGGGGGACGTGGGCCAGCGCTGCCGACAGCAGCCCCTCGCCGATATCCAGATCGGTGGAGAGTGGCAGATGCTCGCCGTGCTGCTCGATGGCGCCCACGACCATCACCGCCACGCTGCTGCTCGGCAGCGCGGCGATGTCGCGGCATGTCAGGTCTTGCCAGCGGGGAAAGGTGGGAGAGTCATGCATGGTTCACCGGGCTCCGGGTTGCAGGGGCGTCAAGGTGGCGGGCATAGAGATCGCCCGAGGCCATGCCGTCGGCGCCGCCGGCGAGCCAGTCGAGTGTCGCCTCTGGTGAGCGCCAGCGGGGCCACGCGTACCGGCGCCCTTCGCCGGCGATGACGTTGAAGCGATACTCGCCCAGCGCAGCCAGGCGCGTCACGCAGCGCTCGGCCACCGTCAGCGCACCGGCCACGAATTCCACCGACACTCCGGCAATCGGGCGTGACAGGCCGGCCAGCACGTCGGCTTCATAACCTTCGACGTCAATCTTGCAAAAGCGCGGCACGCCGTACTCGGCGATCAGGGCATCCAGCGTGGTCACGCGGACGGGAACGCGACTTTGCCAACGCACCCGGCGAAACCCGGCGTTATGCTGGCCAATGCCCCGCCGCCAGTCGTGTGCCAGGGTGGAGACCGTGGGGGTCGCGTCGCTCACCGCCAGCTCGGCGTCGCCGGGTGTGGCGCCGGCGGCGCACGGCAGCAGGGTCACGCCATGCCGCCTCCCCACCAGTTGGGACAGCCAGCGAAAGGGCATGGGCTGGGGCTCCAGCGCCACCACGCGCGCCCCCAGCGCATGGAAGGCGGCGGTGCGATCGCCCAGGTGGGCGCCGATGTCGAAGGCCAGGTCACCCGGGCCGACGAAGTCGGCATAGAGGCGTTGCAGGCCGCGCTGGCGGCCCGGGCGCCAGTAGATCAAAAGCGAACGCGCCAGCCCCAGCGTGCGTGACAGGCGCCGGGTGGTGGTCGCCAGGCGGCTGGCGGTGAGAGACGCCTCGGTGTGCTTCATCGGAGTTTTTCCTTGGCGGTGGGCGGCGTATCAGGCGTCGACGAAGCGCAGGCGACGCTGCGCGACTTGGCGCCCTGCCCGGGCCCCTGGCAAAACGCCTGCTGTGGCATGGCGCCGGGCACGGCTGGCGGAGGGCTTGCCAGGCTGGGCGGCGGGCGGCCTGACACGGGAGGCGGCGTCAGCACCAGCAGCGCGTTGGGCCAGACCTCCGCCGGGACCTTCAGCAGCCCGGCGCGACGCAGCCGGCGGCCAAGGCTCAGGCTGCCGGTCAGCTGGACCAGCGGCGTCGCCAACAGCAGTCCCATCCACACCGGCGCGAGCCACCAGAAGAATGTCGGGGCAAAGAGATGGGTCACCAGCGCCCACCCCGCCCCCAGCAGCGAGATCCACCCGGTATGGCGCCATGCGTCACGCCATGGCACTGCGCGGCCCTCGCGCACCTGCGCGTCCCAACCCACCTGGCGGCCGCTGAGCACGCCCAGGATGAAGGTGCTGTGAAGCAGCATCATCAGCGGCGCGATGAGTATGGCGATCACCACTTCCAGCAGGCTGCTGGCGAGCAGGGCGGCACGGCCGCCAAAGGCAGCGGGGCGCTGGATGAACGCCAGCAGCACCCCCAGTCCCTTGGGCAGCAGCAGGATGATGGCGGTGCTCCATAACAGCGGCATGACCAGTTCGGGCGTAGCCTGCGGCCAGTCGGGAAACAGCTGCCAGCCGGTCTGGAAGAAGGCGTGGCGATCCTGGGTCCGGCCGATGGCCTCCAGCGTGCTGATCACCAGCATCAGCCCCCACAGCAGCGAGCTCAGGTAGGCCAGCGCGCCGAACAGGAAATGCAGGCGGCTCACCGGATGCAGTCCGACGGCAGCGAGCAGCCGCAGGTGCTGCAGGTTGCCCTGGATCCAGCGACGATCACGCTTGGCGAATTCAAGAATGTTGCTCGGCACCTCCTCGAAACTCTCGCCCAGCCGGGTATCCAGCTGCACCTGCCATCCGGCGCGACGCAGCAGCGCCGCCTCGACAAAGTCGTGGCTGAGGATCTCGCCACCCAGTGGCGGGGCGCCGGGCAACGCCGGCAGCCCGCAGCTCTCCATGAAGGCCCGCGTGCGCACGATGGCATTGTGGCCCCAGAAGTTGGCGGTATGTCCTTGCCAGAAGGCGTGTCCGGCGGCGAGCAGCGGGCTGTGGAGCGCAGCGGCAAACTGCGTGACGCGCCCGAACACGCTGGCGGAGCGAACCGGGATCGGTACCGTCTGGATCAGCCCGAGGCGTGGATTGGCCTGCATGGCGCTGACCAGCGCCACCAGCGTCCTGCCGCCCATCAGGCTGTCGGCATCCAGCACGATAAAGTAGTCATAGCGCCTGCCCCAGTGGCGACAGAACTCGGCCACGTTGCCGGCCTTGCGACCCTCGTTGTCGGCGCGGCGACGGTAGTGAACGGCCAGTCGCGGGGCGAGCTGTTGCTGCAGCGCGGCGATAGCGGTCTGTTCGCGGCGAGCCACCTCGGCGTCCTGGCTGTCGCTGAGCACGAACACCTCGAAACCCTGCGCGTTGGGCTGTGCCAGCAGCGACCGGCAAGTGCTCGCCAGGCCGGCGGCCACCCGCTGGGGGTCTTCATGGTGGATGGGCATGACCAACGCCGTCCGGTGCGGGCCCGGCGTGGCCGCCGGCGCTGCGTCGCTGAGCCGGGCGAGCGTTAGTGGATCGCGGCGGGCGAACATCAGCATGAAGCCGATGATGGCCGTCCAGAAGGCGATGCTGATCCAGCCGAAGGTGATCACGAACAGGACCAGCACCACGCCCTGCAGGGGCGTGATGCCGCCGACGCGCAGGATCTCCAGCATGGCCCAGCTACCCGCGCCGGTGGTGGCGAGCACCAGCAGGGCCACGCCGGCCTGGCGCATCGCCAGCCACGGCGCCTCGCCGGCGCGCTCAGCGCAGCTCATCGGGATGCCACACGTAGTTCCAGGTTTCACTGAGGGGCGTGTCGCGCAGCCTCAGCTGCAGGCGCATATCCACCGGCGTCTGCCCCTCGGGTTGCAGGCGAAACGAGGCGCGCCACGTCTCGCCGTCGGGAAGGCGCTGCACCTGGAGCTCACGAATCTCGCCGCTGGAGGCCTCGAGTACGGCCTCGACCGGATGACTGGCGTGCAGCGTCGACAGTTCGGCGCCGCGGAAGTCGACCATGAAGTGGCGCAGGTGGCGTGGCGGCGGTGGGCGCTGTCCCGGCACGGCGCCCCAGCCCTGCCGGGTGCGCCGCGTGTCGGCCAGAGACTGCTCGGCATAGCGGTCAGCGAAGGTCGACAGCCGATAGCGAAAGGTGCGCGCATCGCCGGCGGTGAGCGGCTCGGCGGGGACCCAATAGGCGACGATGTTGTCGTTGGTTTCCGAGTCGCTGGGAATCTCGACCAGCTCCACGCTACCCGGCCCCCAGTCATCGAGGGGGGCGACCCAGTGGCTGGGGCGCCGTTCGTAGCGCGACTCCAGATCCAGGTAGCGGGCGAAGTCACGGTCTCGCTGAACCAGGCCGAAGCCTTGCGGGTCGCTGTCCTGCAGGCGCGAGATGCGCAGCGTGCGGGGGTTGTTCAGCGGGCGCCAGATCCACTCGCCGGCGTCGGTGTGCATGAGCAGCCCCTGGGAGTCGTGCACCTGGGGGCGAAAATCGTCGGCGGGATAGGGACTGACATCGCCATGCATGAACATGCTGGTCAGCGGCGCGACGCCGAGCTTGGCGACGTCGCGCCGGGCGAACAGCCGCGCCTCCACGTCGATAGTGACCTGCTCGCCGGTCTGTACCCGGAAATGGTAGGCCCCGGCGAGGGAGGGACTGTCGAGCAGCGCCAGGATGTCGATATGGCTCTCCTGCGGGTCGGGCTGGAACAGCCAGAACGCCGTGAAGGCGGGAAACTCCTCCCCGCGGGAGGTCGCCGTATCGATGGCCAGGCCGCGTGCCGAGAGGCCATAGCCCTGGTCGCGGCCGACCAGACGCAGATAGCTGGCGCCCTGGAAGACCAGAAACTCGTCGTGATACTCCTCGCGATTGAGCGGGTAGTGCAGGCGAAAGCCCGAGTAGCCCGCGCCGTCGAGGTCGGCATCCTGCAGCGCCGCGGCCTGCCCCTCGTAACGGAACACGTCGGACTGGAAGGGCAGCGCGCGCACACTCCCCTGTTCGACCAGATGCAGGCGTACCGGCTGCTCGAAGAGAAAACCGGTATGAAACAGCTGCACTGAAAACAGCGACGTATCGCGCCACAGGGCGGCCTCGGGCCGGAAACGAATTGCACGGTAGACATCATAGTCGATGTCGCGCAGCGCCTGGGGCAGCTCACGAGAGGGCGGGCTGAAGGACCCGGCGGCCAAACGCTGGGCGCGCTCGGTGACTTCGGCGAAGACCTCGGGCAGCGCTGACCTCTCGCCGGCCCAGGCGGCCGGCATGAGACCTGCGACGAGCAGGCCGATGGTCAGCCAGCGGCGTGGAAACAAGGGCGGGACCTCCTCTAGCGTGCTGCGCGGTGCCGTGACAGCCGAAAGGGGGGACGATTGCCACGACTCATTTATACAAACATTATACACTGTGCGTCTGTTGGTCCATTCAACCCGGTGATCGCCCATGCCGTTTTCTCCTCGTCTGCGCTGGTGCCTGAGCGTGCTGCTGCTCAATGGCGCCCTGCTGCTGCCGCTATGGTGGCTCTATGGCGACCCGGCACAGCGCTGGCTTGCTCTGGAAGCCACGCTGCTGACCGGTGCGCTGGCGCTGCTGCCGGCCACCCGGTCGTTGGCCGCGCTACGCTGGCCGGTGGTGGCCTTGATCCTGGTGTTTCTGCTGATCGGCCTGGGGGAGGTGGCGACACAGTTGGCCTTCGCCCGTTCGCTGAACCTTTACTTGGATGTGCCGCTGGTGCGCTCGGTCTTTCATCTTCTCGAGGGAAACCTGGGGCTATTCCTGGCGGTGGCGGTCAGCCTGCTGGCCCTGCTGTTACTGGGGCTCGCTGCCGGCCTGCTGGCGGTGGTGCTGCGCAACCTGCAGGGTGCGGCGCGCAGTCGCGGCGCCAGGCTCGGCGCGGCGCTGCTGGTGGTCGCCAGCGGGGCGCTGATTGCCCTCGATACCCAGCGGCATCCTGCGCCGGCCGGCATGCGCACGCCGCTGTGGGATACCCTGCAGTTCCAGGGCCGCCAGCTGGCCGAGACGCGCCATGCCCACCGTGATTTTGCCCGGCGCATGGCCGCCGCGCCGGTCGAGATCACTGCGCTGCCCGGGCTCGGCGAGCGTGACGTGGTGATGATCTTCGTGGAGTCCTACGGCATTTCGGCGCTGGAGGAGGAGCGCTATGCCAAGGTGCTGGGCCCGCGGCTGGACGACATGGCCGAGCGCCTCGAAGCTGCCGGCCTTGCGGTGGCCTCTGGTCTGCTCGATTCACCGATTCGCGGCGGCCAGTCCTGGCTGGCGCATGCCACCACGCTAAGCGGTCTGAGCGTCGACAATTCGCTGTGGTATCGCGTGATGCTGGAGAGCGAGCGCACGACCCTGGTGGATGACTTTCGCGCCACCGGCCATCGTACCCTCGCCGTGATGCCCGCCATCACCATGGCCTGGCCGGAAGGCCGGGCCTACGGGTTCGACGAGATCCATGCCGCGGCGGATCTTGGCTATGCCGGCCCGCCGCTGAACTGGGTCACCATGCCCGACCAATACACCCTGCACCATTTTCAGACGCAGCTGCGCCACGCCGCGCCAGCGCCGGTGTTTGCCCAGCTTGCGCTGATCAGCAGCCATGCTCCGTGGACGCCGATCCTGCCGGTACTCGAGGAGTGGGCAACGGTGGGCGACGGCAGCGTCTTCGCGCGCTGGGAGCATGCCGGTGACCCCCCTGACCAGCTGTGGCAGGATCTCGAGCGGGTGCGCGATCACTACGCCCGTGCGCTGGATTATGCGCTGGGTGCCGCGACCCGCTGGGCCGAGGACTTCGTGGACGCGCAGACGCTGGTGATCCTGCTAGGCGATCACCAGGCGGCGCCACTGATCACCGGCGACAACCCCAGCGATGCCGTTCCGGTTCATGTGATCAGCGGTGATGCCCGCCTGCTCGAGCCTTTCCTGGCCCGCGGCTTCGTCGCCGGCACGCAACCGCCGCGGAGCGACAGCTACACTGAGGGCGGCGTCAGCGGTCAGCAGGCGCTGCGGGGCTGGCTGCACGATGCCTTCGGCACCGAGCGCGCGACCGCCCTTGACGTCACCCCCTCGTCACGGCAGGTCCAATGATCCGGGAGTTACCATGCCATACGCTATTGCGAGAAACGCCCGCCTGACGGCGACAGTTACGGTGCTGCTGGCCGGCCTCATCGGCCTGACGAACGTGCCCCGCGCCGAGGCCTGGGAGCTGAACCCGCAGGCCAGCCGCCTCGCCCTGATCGGTACCGCCGATAGACGCGAAGCGGTGACCCGCGTCGAGGATCTCGAGATCGATATCGACGGTGACCTGGACGAGCCGACCGAGGGCCACCTGGTGCTGACGCTCAAGTCGCGCAGCATCTCCGCCGGCAATGATATCGTCGACAGCATGCTGCACGGACGTCACTGGTTTGAGGTCGACCGCTATCCCGAGATTGTCTTTCGCAGCCGCGATATTCAGGCTCCGGCCGAGGGCGAATGGCGTATCGTGGGCGAGCTGGGCCTGCGCGGCGAGCGCTATCCGCTGACCGTGCCGGTAGCCTGGACCCGGGAGGACGACCGCCTCCGCGTGAGCGGGCGGCTGACCCTGGATCGCACCGACTATGACATGGGGCGCGGGGTATGGCGCTCCGAAGGCACGGTAAAGCACGCGGTGCAGGTCGAGTTCGACCTCGAGTTGCTGGCACCTGCCGGTTCCTGATGGTTTCGTGATTGCCTCGAGGAGGGCTGTCCTTGTTCACTCCCGTGATCCTGGCCGGCGGCAGCGGCGTGCGGCTATGGCCGCTGTCGCGCGCGCAGCGCCCCAAGCAGTTCCTGCCGCTGACGGACGACGCCAGCCTGCTCGCCAACACGCTGACGCGGCTTGGCGGG
>Ga0207414_1000905_pt1 | contig 11881 bp, 6 predicted proteins | sample PonA231FremontCA_2_FD_187269 | JGI IMG/M metagenome (GOLD analysis project Ga0207414, IMG submission 187269) | Marine sediment microbial community from Fremont, CA, USA - Pond A23 Sediment 1 (SPAdes) | ecosystem: Environmental > Aquatic > Marine > Unclassified | place: USA: Fremont, California... | reverse complement strand
GGTTCATTGCCTGCCGGTGTGTATGAGCAATTCTTCGGTCCCGACGGCGGCACACTGGAATATGCCGGAAGTGATGATTACGATGTGCTCAGCGAAATCTCTTATGTGAACAATTTACGCTTTACCGGAACCGGTGAAAGGCGTTTGCCCAACCTGGATGTGGAGCTTTATGGAAACCTCGAAATAGCTGGTACGGATGCTTCCCTGAATGTAATCAACGAGCATGATCATACCCTTACGGTAGACAGCAACATTGTCTTTACAGAAGGATCTTTTGTTGCCGGAAGTGGCGATAATGCAAAAATCATCATGAATGGCAGCGATCCGCAGACGATCTCAGGTGGTTTTACAGATGCTAATGCTGATGCTCTTAATCATCTGGAGATCAATAATTCCAACGGAGTTACTCTTAATGGGCCCCTTGATATGAAAGGAAACTTGACCTTTACCAACGGCAGGCTGTTTACTTCCACCGATAATATTCTGACAATGACTGATGCGCTGGCCACCGTCAGCGGCTATAACACTTCCCGTTATGTGGAGGGACCTATGCGGAAAAATCTGCAAAGCGATGCTGATTTCCTTTTCCCCGTAGGATCTGCCGGCCGCTATGGCTGGACTAAAGTAATTAGTACTAACACCTCAAGTTCCCAATATTGGGAAGCCCAATACTATAACGAAAACCCCCATCCTACACTCGATACCAGTAATTATGCCGACCCCATACAGCGTGTAAGCGCCAACGAGTACTGGCGGGTTGCCGGCCCCTCCGCAGGTGCTTCCAACGTGAAAATACGGTGGGATGACCAGAGCATTCTTCCCGCAGCAACAGATGACCGGAGTAATCTACACATTGCCGAGTGGATTACCTCAACCGACCCCTCGGAATGGCAAAGCAAAGGCAATGAGATTGATGATCATGGCGTTGATTCCGGAACGGTTCAAACATCTTCGGAGGTAGCCCTCGAAGAGCATTATTTTACCCTGGCTACCGCAGAATCTGTTGCGTTGTCTACTGCCGGCTTTGCATCATCCGACACGGCGATTTGCGAAGGCCAGTCCGTAGAGCTGGAAGTAGAACTTACAGGGGATCCCGAGTGGGAAATTAAAATATTCCATGAGGACACGTTGTATGATACCCGCTCCAATATCTCAAGCAGCTCCGAGACCTTTGTAGTATCTCGGGGAGGAACCTACACCATTGATTCAGTAGGTGATGCCAATGGAGAGGGAAACGTCTACGGAGATCCGGTTGAAGTGACAGTTGCCTCCAAGCCTACTGTCTCTGCTATTGAATGGCCAACCCCTGTTTGTCAGTATGCAACGAAAATATACTCGGTCACGGACAGTTCGGACTACACTTACAACTGGTCCGTTCCCACGGGTAATAATAGCGTGACAGGAACGGATCCAAGCACGATACAGGTGGAGTGGGAGACAACTGGTATTCAAACTTTGGAAGTAACTGTAGGACTTGTCGATGTAGATGCCTGTAGTACTACCTTTAGCCAAGAAGATATTACCGTCAATGAAACGCCTCAGCCAAATATTGCTGATACCTTACCTACGGTGTGTTATCCGAATAGTATTGACCTTGATGCCAGTACCAGCGGAACAGATTATAATTATCAGTGGCAACTCAATGGAAACAATGATGGTAGTGATAGTAAGATTTATACTTTTGAACCCGATAAAAATCCGGAAGCTGTTTCTCAGCAGGATACTGTTAGTGTTTCCGTTGTCAACAATGGGTGTTCAGATTCGGATATTCAGTATATCAAGGTTTACCGCCGCCCCGAAACCGGCAACCAGTACTATGTACCCAATGAATTTGACCAATAATTGTCTTTAGTGGTTCTAAGAAAAGATGATTGCGCTCTTAGCACGAGCTACAAGCTCGCGCTAGCGGAGTAATAGATAAAGCGGCGGAATTGCAAATTCCGCCGAGCTCTTTGTTGCGTTTTTCAGAATCGGGCACAAGCGGACGCTTGCGCCAGTTCAAGGCCCCTTGCACGTCATTAATTTGCCACAAACATGAATAACAAAATCTGCGTATACTGTGTCCGGCTTTCGACGGATCCGCACAATCCGTGTCATCTGCGTTCCATAAAAAACAAACTTTATTAAAACCTTATGGTGTTGCAGCTTCTTCGACCTCAGGACGAGGTAATACGCCAGCTTGTTCGGCAATATCCGGCACACTCTTTTCTGCACCTATCGCCATAAGATGAACACCATGTACGCCTTCCATCTCTTTAAGTTCCTGAATTTGCTCAAGAGCAATCTTTATGCCTTCGGCTTTTTGGTCTTCGGCTTGCTCCATTCGCTTGATAATGTCATCAGTGAAAGATATTCCCGAAACATTATCTTTCATATAATTTGCCATTCGTGCAGATTTCAGAGGGGTTATGCCTGCCAGGATATAGGCCTTTTCATGCAAACCTTTTTCGCGGACTTCATTCATCCAATGTCTGAAGCGCTCCATGTCGTAAATTACCTGTGTCTGAATAAAATCAACGCCGGCATTGATTTTCTTTGCCAGGCGAATAACACGAAAATCCATCGGATCGGCGAATGGATTGGCGGCTGCACCTATGAATATTTTCGGCGGTGCCGGATCACTTTTCTTTGAATTTTTTATCTCATCGCCACATTCAAACTTCTGCTCATCGCGCATCTTTTTCAACATTGAAATTAACTGAACTGAGTCAATATCGTGTACATTTTTCGCCGTTGGATGATTACCAAACGATTGGTGATCGCCTGATAAACACAGAATATTTTTGATGCCAAGTGCCGACGCACCGATTACATCGCTTTGAACAGCCAGGCGGTTTCTGTCCCTGGTAGTAATCTGCATTACAGGCTCCAGTCCATTTTCCTTAGCAATGATACTCGCCGCAAATGAAGACATTCTTACAATAGCTGTCTGGTTGTCTGTTATATTTGCAGCATCAACAGAGTCTTTCAGGTGATTCGCTTTTTTTATCACATTATCAGCATCTGAACCTTTTGGCGGACCTAATTCTCCTGTGAATGCAAACTGCCCGGATTTTAAAACTCGCTCAAGCCGGCTTCCTGATTTTATTTCGCTATTTTTCATATGTTTTTGTTTCTTGTTTTATGTTTTGTGTTGCGTGTTACGTGTTACGGGTTGGTTTCATCATCTGGATTTTGGGTTATTGGTTTTCCAATTATTGTCCACATAAGCAATAAACTTGTTTAACATGCTTCCCAATTTTTCATACTCTTCTATCAATTTCGTTATCCAATTTTACCTAAAAAACCGCAATTGATTTTCTTCATTTGCCCCTGACCCTGAAGGGAGTGAAGAAAATCAATTGCCTCCTTTAGGGCACGGGGCAAATCAATTGATTTTCTGAGCAATAAGGGCCTAACAGGTATAAAAACCGTATACTCTTCTATCAATTTGGTTATCCGGTTTGCACTCAAAATTACAACTTATATCTCGCAAGCCGTAACATGAAACGTTGAACCTGAAACCTGAAACAGAAATCGTCTAATCAAACATCATATCTTCCCTGACAACTTTCCGCGGACCGCCATCTCTGTTGGTTGACCAGTCTTTGGCGGGTTGATTTTCCATTAATTTATCAAGTTTTCCCAGTTTTTTCAGTCTGTCATAAACCAGTTGCCATCCACACTCTGTGTTTTCCGGGTCAACTTCACACATTCCGTTTTCTGAACCTCCACACGGGCCGTTCATAAGGCTCTTTGAACAACGTGCAATGGGGCATATACCTTCAAATTTATCCAGAACACATTCGCCGCAACCGGCACATCGCTCACCCCACACACCTTGCTGCAGATTGGCGCCGAAAAACTTTGTGTTTAAACCCGGCCGAACTATCGCCTCCGGAAACAGCTCCACAAGATACTGTACGCCAACGCCACAACCCAAAGAAAGCACCACATCGGCTTCCTTTATTTTTTTAGCTGTAGTCTCATCAAAAAACTCCTGGTCACACTGGCGGGTGATCGTGTGTGCTTCAATATTCAAATCCTGATTGTTTTGTTTTGCATTCAGTTTCAACTGCTTTGAAAGCACTCCCACCTCCGTTTCTCCGCCAGCCATACATACTGTCACACAAGTGCCACAACCCAGCACAAGTATATTTTTATACTCCTGAACAGATGATACAATTTCTTGAAATGGTTTTTGTTCAGCAACGATCATATTGTTTCCTCCGTTTTTTCTTTGTGGAGACGTAATACATTACGTCTTTAACGTTATTTGGTGAGGTTGTCTAAAAAGATCTATTATAAAAGGTTTACTGAAAATCAGGGGCAAAACCTGATTTTCAGCAACTTCATCCGGCAGCTGCCGGACAAAGGGCAAAAAAGTTGCTGAAAATCTTCTTATAGTCCTTTTTAGACAACCTCTGCATTATTTTTAAGAGACGTGATAAATCACGTCTTTTCCGTTATTGATTGAGACGTGATGAATCACGTCTTTACTGTTTCGTTTTCCAGTATCTTCTTGATTTTATCCGTAAATTCTCTTGATGTCTGTGCAAAAAGCGGGCCCTCAGATGCAGCAATATGATACATCTCCAGTTTTTCCGGGTTAATTCCAACTTCTTCCAGTTTCCGCTTGGTATTCTCGACGCGTTTTTTTGCTCTTATATTCCCCTCCAGGAAGTGGCAACTGCCAACTTCACAGCCGGCGACCATAACTGCATCGGCACCATCAACAAAGGCCTGAAGCAACATATTCATGTGAACCTTCCCGGTACACGGCAATCGGACAATATGAATATTTGGCGGATATTGCTGGCGCATAGTCCCCGCCAGGTCGGCTGCCGTAAATGCACAATAGTGGCAACAAAAAGCAATTATTTTCGGTTCTTTATTCTCGTCCATTATCCTTTAATGTTTATTTTGCTCAATTCTAACAATTCCTTATTCTACCGGTATTTCTTCTTCCAAAATATTTCTGTACAAGGCTTCTTCCTGTTTGTCAGTAAAGGTTAGTAGTTGTATTGCACCAGCAGGGCAAGCTGCAGCACAATTTCCACATCCCTGGCATTTGGCCGGATCAATTTCGGCCTTTCCGTTGTCATTGACAAATGGAGCATCAAAAACACATTCACGAAGACAAGTCAAACATGAAGCGCATTTTTCTTCTTCAATCTCTGAAACTACCCCTCCAACCTCAAGGGTGTCTTTTGACAGGATAGTTGCTGCCCGTCCGGCAGCCGCTAATGCCTGTGTAATATTTTCTTCCGTATTTTTCGGAGAATGAGCCAATCCGCAGACAAAAATACCTTCACTGGCAAAATCAACCGGTCTGAGCTTCACATGAGCCTCCATGAAGTTACCGTGTTCATCCAGGGGTAATTTCATTAATTCAGATAAATGCTGATTCACATCATTATTGGCAACAATTCCTGCACTCAGAACAAGATGGTCAGGTCTTATTGTAATATAGCTGTTGATAACAGTATCATTCACCCTGACTTTTAACTCATTATTTTCTTCGGTTACTTCCGGATATTCTTCATCGGGGAAGTGAATGAACTTCACACCAAGCTCTCTGGCTTTCCTGTAGAAAACTTCACGGTAGGTATAAGTACGTAAATCGCGATATAGAATATAAACATCAGCCCCGGGATCCTTTTCTTTGATGTAGATGGCATTTTTAATCGCCTCACTACAGCAAACTCTGGAACAATATTGATGTTTATCGTCGCGGCTGCCAACACACTGAACCATGACCACTGTTCCAAATTTTTCTTTCTTCTCAAGTTCAAACTCAAGATCTCGTTGCGTCATTATATTGTCTTTCTTGCCGTATAGGAAACCTTCCGGTTTATACTCATCTGCCCCTGTTGCTAGAATAGTCACTCCGTGCTCAATTTCATCGTTGTGCCCGCCATTTAACTGGCTGGAAAAATTTCCGATGGAACCATTCACCGCTTCTATATTCGTATTCAGATAGGTATCTATCAATTCATGGGCTTCCACTTCATTAATCTTATTCTTCAAAAATGTCTGCCAGTCTTCTCCATCAAGTTCTCTGTTGAGATAAGCAAGATTTCCGCCCAGCTTCTCATTTTTCTCTGTCAGGTGAACTTTAAATCCCTGATTAGCCAATGAAAGCGCAGCTGTCATACCAGAAATACCGCCTCCGATGACCAGTGCATCTTTATTAATAGAAATTGTTTTCAGGCTTATGGGCTCCTGGAAAGCAGATTTTCCGACACTGCCTTTGACAAGTGACTTTGCTTTGCGTGTTGCCAATTCCGGTTCTTTCTGATGTACCCATGAACATTGCTCACGGATATCTGTCATTTCAAAGAGGTATTTATTCAATCCGGCCTCACGAAGGGTTTCCTGGAACAGGCCTTCATGAGTTCGAGGGGTACATGATGCAACAATAATGCGGTTAAGGTTTTGTTCATCAATGATTTCTCTCATTTTCTTCTGAGTATCCTGAGAACAAGTATATAAAGTATGCTCCGCGTGAACCACGCCCGGTAATTTTTTCAGATACTCCGAAACCTCTTCTACATCAACGACTGATGAGATGTTGATCCCACAGTGGCAAACAAACACGCCAATACGCGGTTCCTCTCCTTCTACCTGTTTTTCAACCGGATATTCCTTTACAGAAGCTTCCGTATTTCTTACAGATTTTAACAATTCACTGCACAATGCAGCTGCTGCACTTCCCTGCATTACAGTTTCCGGGATATCTTTCGGGCCGTTTCCAGCACCACAAAGATAAATTCCTTCCCTGCTGGAAGCTAGCGGCTGAAGTTGTTTTTCTTCAAAGAAACCGAATTTATTTCGTTCAATATTTAAAATATCGCCAAGAGCATTATTGGAGGGATGAGCAGTCAAACCAACAGAAAGCACAACCATATCAAACTCTTCTTCTACATAGCCGCCATCTTTAATAAAACTAAGCTGTAAGCCACGGGAAAGCGGATTTTCTTTAACTGAAGAAATCTGGCTACGCACAAACCGCACGCCGGCATCATATTTTGCCTGATTGTAAAAGCTTTCAAAACCTTTTCCGAAGGCACGTATATCGATATAGAAAATGGTAGGCTCTATTTCGGGGTCGTGCTCTTTCGCGATCATGGCTTCTTTAATAGCATACATGCAGCACACGGAGGAGCAATAATCGTTTCCGGTAGTTACATCGCGCGAGCCAACGCACTGAATCCATGCAATCTTTTTGGGTTTCTTGCCGTCGTAAGGCCTTTTTACATGGCCTTCGTAAGGGCCGGAAGCACTTAAAACCCTTTCGAACTGAACACTCGTTATAACATTCGGGAAAATTCCATACCCATACTCGGGTTTTTGTGAAGCATCAAACGGTTTAAACCCGCCGGTTGCAATAATCGCCCCGACTTTTAATTCTTTTTGTTCATCTTTTTGGTTATGATCCACGGCATCAGCCTTGCAAGTTCTGACACATTCCATACATTCGGCACAACTTGCACACTGAAGGCAACGCTGAGCTTCCCGGATAGCATCTTCTTTTGTAAACGTTTTCTCTATTTCTATAAATGTGCGGTTGCGTTCTTCGGGATCGGGCATCGAAGGTTCCGTACGGCCTATTCTTTTTTTATCAGCATTTTCAGGTGTTTTGGCATAATCGCCGACATCCATCACCGGTTCTCTGTCGGTTCGCAAATTCTCACCATCGATATACCTTGAAATAGATTCTGCTGCTCTGTGTCCCTGAGCAACGCTTTCAACCAGCGAGGAAGGGCCTAGCACCACATCGCCGCCTGCAAAAATTCCTTCTTCAGAAGTTTCCAGCGTCAATGGATCTGTACTTATCAGTCCTTTCTCTGTTTCTATGAAGTCTTCAATAGTTGAAAGGTCACATTCCTGACCAGTAGCAGGAATAATTGTATCTGCTTCAATTGTCATTCTTTGTTCCGGATCTACTTCCAAAGACTTTTTGCCATCTCCTTTATGAATAGTGATACACCGCTCAACTTCAAGTCCTGTTACTTTCCCTTCACTCTGAGCAACTTTTGCAGGTGACCACGAATTTCTAAGCTCCACGCCTTCCTCAAGAGCCTCTTCAATTTCCCATGAATGAGCCGGCATCTCCTTTTGAGTTCTTCGGTACACAATTGTAACCTTTGAACCTAGTCTCAATGCAGAGCGAGCCACGTCAACTGCTACGTTTCCACCTCCAATGACAGCAACGTGCTTTCCGATTGGTGGTTTCTCTCCTTTGCTTATCTGACGAAGGAAAGGAATACCATACATTACACCTTTTGCATCGCTTCCTTCAAGTGGAATTTGTTTCGCTTTTTGGGCGCCGGTAGAAAAGAAAACGGAAGTATATCCTTCATTCTTCAGGTCAGTCGTAGTAAAATCTTTTCCATACTCCAAGCCTGTCTTTACTTCGATTCCATCCTTTATCAGAAGATCAATTTCATAATCCAGATAATCTTTAGGTAAACGATAGTCTGGTATTCCTGTACGCATCATTCCGCCAAGCTTATCGGCAGCTTCAAATACTGTAACCTGAAACCCTTTTTTCACAAGGTCATGAGCACAAGTCAAACCACCCGGACCACCGCCAATTACAGCAACTTTCTCTGCACGTTTTACCTCTTCTATGTCATTTTCGCCAACAGCTGAAACATCTGCTATTTCACCTTTTTGCAACAATTCTTTTTCATAATCGGCAACAAAACGTTTCAAATTGCGAACAGAAACTGCTTCATCTATATCTTTTCGGTTGCAATTATCTTCACAGGGATGATGACAAATGCGTCCGCAAACACCGGCAAAGGGCATCTGCTCACGGATTAAATTCAATGCTTCCTGGAACTTACCCTTGGCAATAAGTGCTGTATATCCCTGAACATTAACACCGGCAGGACAAGAACCTTTGCATGGTGCATAAGGCGTAGATTTGTCGATGGTATAGACATTTGGAATTGCCTGTGGATACAAGCGATAAATTGCTTTACGTTCTGAAAGTTCGCCATTGAAAGCATCTCTGCGGGCAACAGGGCATTCCTGTTCACATTCACCACATCCATTACAAGTTTCCTCATTGACATAACGGGCTTTCTTATTTATTTTAACAGTGAAGTTGCCCGCTTCTCCTTCAACTTTTTCCAAATCGGCATAAGAGATGATCTCAATATTCAGATGTCTTCCTGTTTCGACTAATTTTGGAGAGATCATGCACATAGCGCAATCATTTGTCGGAAAAGTTTTATCCAGCTTTGCCATATTTCCGCCAATAGCAGGTTCCTGCTCAAGTAGGTAGACCTTATACCCTAATTCAGCGCTATCCAAAGCTGCCTGCATTCCGGCAATACCTCCTCCAACAACTAATATAGAGCCCGTCTTTTTATCTTGCATAAAATTTGAATTCGGATTTATCGATATTTTTATATTTAATCTATAATAAACCTTCTCTGAAAATCGAAGGATTAAATGGTTATTTCATGGGTTGCATGGCTTCAAAGTTCATATCCAGACCAACTTCATCTGGCTTGCAACCGAATGCTAACCCCATGAGCTGACTTATAAAAGGAACAGGCATGGATTCTTCAATTGAATATTCCTCCCTTACCTGTTTTTGTTTTGTATCCAGATTTGTTTGACACATTGGGCATGAAACGGTAACACAATCTGCTTCCCTCAAGCTGGCATCCTTCAATATTTTGCCAACAAGCTTTTCCCAGATAGAACCCATCGTAAGGAATAAGCTGGCTCCACAACATTCTGTTTTATAAGACCAGTCTATTGTTTCCGCACCCAATGCTTTGACAAGGTTATCCATGCTCATCGGATATTCCATTGTATCAAAAGTTTGTTCTTTTGGAACCCGCGTGTTCAGACAGCCATAGTAACAGGCGACAACCATTTCCGATAGCGGATGAGTAACTTTTTCAGAAATCCTGTCAATTCCCACGACATTTACAAAGAAATCCAGTATGTTTCGAACTTTCACCTTACCTTCGTACTTATACCCTGTTTCTTTACTGAGCTTTTCAAGCCTTTCCTTATCTTTTAAGAGCTCATACTCAGTAGAAGCCAGCCTGTGATAACATGAAGCGCAGGGAACGATCAATTCATCAATTCCTTGCTGCTCAGCAACCGAAAGGTTACGAAGGTTAAGTGCCAAATTTAAATTCATATCCAATGATTTCACTGATGTAGCGCCACAACAGCTCCAATCATTCATTATGGAATAATCTATTTCAAGAATTTCAAAAACTCTTTCCAGGCTTTTTAAGTAGTGACTGGAACTCGTCTCCAGGCTACAACCCGGATACAACGCTATATTCTTATCCTGCATAATTTAAATAGTCTCCTTTATTGAAAATCACTGTCTCTAATCGTTCTTACGGCCAATTAATCTGGTTACCCACTTTCTAAAACCCTTTACTGATTTTGGAGGCAATATTTTTAATTTGTTCTTAAAAAACATTTTCGGTGCCAACATTGCATTCTGAAAGGGTTTTTTATTGCGTAAATTGTATTCACCCATTATACGCAATTCATGTGCCCTTCCCCTTCTCAATACATCATTTGCGAAAACCTTATGAAATTTATAAACCTCGGGGGTTTTGGGACTAATACCTCTTTCTATTGCCTTTTCCTTGAGATTGTTCATTATGCCCGTGATATTTATATCATTGGGGCATTTTACAGAACACGCGTAACAGTTGGCGCATATCCAGATTGTATGGGTATCCATTACACGTTCCTCCAATCCTAAAGAAACAAGATGAATAACCTGATGCGGATACATGTCCATTTCTTCTGCTATAGGGCATCCGCTAGAGCATTTCGCACACTGGTAACACAAGGAAGTATCGCGATAAATAGGCTCAGTTTCACTAATTTCTGCAGTTTCCATAATATTTTTGAATTCGTAATTTTCGTTTTAAATAATCCCCTGAAAATTGTAACAAAAAGTTTTCTTTTTATTCAGACTCCAATCAATTATTTATCAGGAGCATGTGGGTTGAAGCTTTTTTCATACAATGATTTCACCTCTTTAAATTCTCCAGATAAAGATTCGTACAAATCAATAGCAGCCCGTGATTTGTTCAGGGTATAAAAATGAAGGCCGGGTGCTCCATTTTCAAGCAGATCGGTAGCCTGTTCAACAGCCAGATCAAGACCAACTTTGTATCTCTCTTTCGGATTGTCCTGATAAGGTTCCATTTTCTTTTTAATCTCATCAGGGATGGTAGTACCGATCCCTTCAGCAAATTTTCTAATGCTTTTATAATTGGTTAGTGGAATCATGCCTGGAATAATTCTGCATTTAATTCCTTTCTGTTCTGCTTTATTCAAAAACTCCCAATAGTATCTATTGTCAAAAAACATTTGAGTAATTAAAAAATCAGCGCCTGCATCTGCTTTAAGCCTGAGATTGATTAGATCTTCCTCCATTGTTGTAGCTTCCTGATGCTTCTCGGGATAAGCTCCGGCACCAATACAGAAGTCATAATTCTCATTGACAAATCTGACAAGGTCGCTTCCGTAATTAAAACCATCCGTATTTTTAGGGAAACTATCCTGTCCTTTTGGTGGATCCCCTCTGAGCAACATCACATTTTCAATTCCCATGTCCTGAAGAACGCGCATATCGTAAGCTATCTTCTCTTTAGTGGCATTAACACATGTATAATGAGCCATACTCACAAACCCAAGATCATTATGAAATAAATCCACCAGGTTAAACGTATTTTCCTGTGTACTACCCCCGGCTCCATAGGTTACCGTTACAAAAGACGGATCCAGTTTCATCAGTTGTCCGGCATTAATTCCAAACTTCACTGCTGTGGTGTAGTCTTTTGGTGGAAAAAATTCAAATGAATAAGTTCTCTTGTGTTTCTTAAAAATCTCTGTA
>Ga0207414_1000903_pt1 | contig 11894 bp, 15 predicted proteins | sample PonA231FremontCA_2_FD_187269 | JGI IMG/M metagenome (GOLD analysis project Ga0207414, IMG submission 187269) | Marine sediment microbial community from Fremont, CA, USA - Pond A23 Sediment 1 (SPAdes) | ecosystem: Environmental > Aquatic > Marine > Unclassified | place: USA: Fremont, California... | reverse complement strand
GAACAGCAACAGATATTATGCTTAAAGTAGAACAGAGGATAGATGAAGAAATAGGTAATACAATGTATCCCCATGTAGAAACTATACAGGACATGGTAGAAGAAGTATTGATTGAAATTAATATGCCTAAAGTTGCTAAACAATATATTCTTTATAGAGATAGAAGAAGTAAAGCTAGAAAAGAAGAAGGTGATACAAGCTCTATATTTCCTAATAGCTTTATTAGTAAGTATAAACATCAAGAAAATCCTTTCCCAACTGATTTTGGTGAATTTATCTATTATAGGACTTATTCTCGTTGGAAACCAACAGAAGAAAGGAGGGAATATTGGTGGGAAACTATTAAAAGAGCAGTTGAATATAACACTTCTTTAGCACCAACATCAGTAGAAGAAGCTAAAAAATTATATGATAATGTCTATAATATGAGAACCTTTCTAGCTGGAAGAACATTATGGACTGGTGGTACAAAAGCTTCAAAAAAATATCCAATGAGCAATTATAATTGTGCTAGTATGATAATAGATGAGTTTAAAAAATATAAAGAATTATTTTATCTATTAATGATAGGTGCTGGTGTAGGTGTTAGGGTATTGCCTGAAGATGTTGATAAACTACCAAAAGTTAGAACTAATATAGAAATAAAACATGAATATTATGACTCTGTTCCTAAAGGGGAACGACAAGAACTAACCTCTTATGAAGTTAATGATAAAGAAGTTAGAATAATTGTAGGGGACTCAAAAGAGGCTTGGACACAAGCTCTTGACTTATTTTTAAGAATTGTTTCAAGACATGACTTTAGATATATCAATAAAATATATTTCAATTATGATAATGTTAGACCAAAGGGTGAACGCCTAAAAACATTCGGAGGAACTGCATCAGGTCATGGCAGTATTAAAAAAATGTTTGATAAAATTGGCAAATTGTTTAATCGAAAATCTAAAGATAGAACAAAATTAGAGCCTATTGATTGTTTAGATATAGCTAATATAATTGGTGAAAATGTTGTTAGTGGTGGTGTTAGAAGAACTTCTGAAATAGGATTATTTGATAAAAATGATGATGATATTTTAGAGGCTAAGAACAATCTATACACTCAACAAGATGGTGAATGGGTAGTCAATAAAAAGCTTGAGCATAGACAAATGAGCAATAATAGTATTGTTTATTATGAAAAACCAACTAGAGAACAGCTCCATTGGCAAATAGAACAAATGAGGTATAGTGGCGAGCCGGGCTTTATTAATGCAGAAGAAATTACAAGAAGAAGAGATAATGGTAAAATCGTAAATCCTTGTTTCACAAGTGATATGGAATTATTAACAGATAATGGATATAAAACATTTGAAGAGTTGTCAGGCCAAAGAGTAAATGTTATCAATAAAGATGGTGAAATATCCAATGGCAAGGTTTGGTCAAATGGAACAAAAGATATAGTAGAAATTAAATTTTATGGCAGGGACTCTATTAAAGCTACTCCTGACCATATATTCATGACTAATGAAGGTAAAGAAGTAGAAGCGTCTAGATTAGAAGGTTATAGAATAATGCCATTTGTTGAGCAACAAAATGATTTTTATGGTGAGTTTGTTAAATTTGGATTTATACAAGGTGATGGTGGACTAGGAAGGCTTAGAAGCAAAACACACAAAGGTATAGATATTAATTTAGGCGAAAATGATGCTGATGTTAAAGGATTGTTTGATGTTACAGAAAAAGATTTAGATAAAAGTGGTAGAGTATATTATACTGATGAATTTACAGAAAAATTAGAAGCATTAGATTTTTCTTCTAATAAATTATCTTCTAGAGAACTACCATCAACATTTTACAATTGGAGCTATAAAGAGCAAATAAGTTTCATTAAAGGTTTATTCTCAGCTAATGGTTCAGTTATTGGAAATACAGGAAGAGGTAGAATAACTTTAAAATCTACTTGTAAAAATATGTTGAAATCCATTAAAGAGTTTTTAGAAGATATAGGATATAACCCTTATATTACAACTAATAAATCTAAAATAACTAAATTTTCAAATGGAGAATATAGATGTCAAGAAAGTTATGATTTAAATCTAGGACAGTATGACGATAAAGTTAGGTTTTATAAAGAGATAGGATTTGTTCAGGATTATAAGAATAATAAATTAAAAGAATATATTCTAAAAACAGCCCCTAAAGTCACTAGTGTATCCTATATTGGCGAAGAAGAGGTATTTGACTTTAGTGAGCCAAAAACACATTGGGGAGTAGTCGAGGGTGTAGTTGTTCATAATTGTGCTGAAATACTCTTAGACGATAGAGGGATGTGTAATCTTGTGTCCCTTAACACATTTGCTTTTGTAAACGAGGGAAATGAGCTAGACAGAGAGGATATGTTTGAAGCTCAAAGATTAAATACTAGAGCTGCTTATCGTATGGCCTTAGTTGAATTTGAATTACCTGAATGGGATTATGTTAATAAAAGAGATAGGCTTATAGGCTTGTCATTAACAGGATGGCAAGATATGGTCAATAAACTTGACATGTCTAAAGAAGAACAAAAAGAACTACTGCAAGACTTGCGAGAAGTTGCTAATGATGAAGCCGAAAAGGTAGCTAGAGAATATGATGATAATGTTCCTGTATTGGTAACAACTGTAAAACCTGAAGGTTGTATTACAAAAGACCATCTAAGGGTAACTGACCAAGGAATAATTTCTATAGATGAAATAGAGAAAAATATAGATAATTTAGAAGAAAATAAATTCATTAATATTAATGGATATAGTAGAGATGATTATAAAATAAGTCAAGTTTATAATAATAAAGTAAAAGATATAATTAAATTAACTTTAAAAAATGGAAGAAAAATAGAGTTGTCTAAAGAGCATCCTTTATCTATTGATAATAATTGGGTTGAAGCACAAAATATTAAAGTTGGAGATGAATTAGATTTTGAATTAGGACAATATAAAAAAGAAACTCATTCTGATTTAGAATTAGTATCAACAGATGAATTTAGACAAGGAGACAATGGAGTTATAGAATATAATTTGCCTAATAAAATGGATGAGGATTTATCATGGCTAATTGGTGCTTATATGGCAAATGGTAGTTTCCCAAATGATAAAGATAGAAAGCATCAGCATAGAATTAAATTTCATTGTGAATATAAAAAAGTTCATGAAAAAGTTCAAAGAATTTGGGAAGATAAATTTGGAGTTAAAACTAATATAATTAAATCTAATGACAGAAATTCTTATACTCAAGATTTTGGTAGCGTGAAAATTAGAAAATGGTTAAAATATAATAAATTAGATAAGAAATATAATACAGAGCGTTCAATTATTCCTCATAAAATAAGAACTTCCAGCAAAAAAGATATAATTAATTTTATTATTGGATATGCTGACAATGATGGTTGTTTTAGTAATGATAGTTTTTGTATTGATAGTATAGATGATAAATTTATTAGGCATTTACAAGAAGTAGGAGAAGCAGTAGGCTTATCTTTTAGCTTTATTGTGAATAGTGAAAGAAGTGGCTATTCTGATAATACAATGTATAAAAATCATCTTTCTAGAGTATATTCTAAGAAAGAAGTTATTGAATATATAAACAAAGTCTCAATTAAAGCACAGAATAATCCCATTAAAAATAGTGAAGGCAAAAGATATGTCACAAATCCTTATACTGTAATAGAAAAAGAAATAGTTAAAGATAAAAAAACGTATGGAGTAAAGGTAGATAAAGTTCATTGGTATTACCAAGGTGGACTAAAATCTCATAATACTCAGACACAAATGCCTACAGTTTCTAGTGGATTGCATTTTAATCATTCTCCTTATTATATTAGAAGAGTTAGAATTAATGCAGATGACCCCTTAGCACATTCTGCTAAAGAGCATGGATGGAATGTTAAGCCTGAAGTTGGTCAAGACCCTGAAAATCCTAAAACTGCTGTTATCGAATTTCCAATAAAAGCTCCAAAAGGAAAAGTTAAAAAGGATGTCTCAGCTATTGAGCAGTTAGAAGTTTATAAGATGTTTATGGAAAACTATGTTGACCACAATGCATCTATAACAGTTCATGTCAGAAATGACGAGTGGGATGATGTTGAAGAGTGGATGTGGAACAATTGGGATACTGTAGTAGGTATTTCATTCATATCTCTTGATGATAACTTCTATGATTTAATGCCTTATGAAGAAATAACTAAAGAAGAATACAAAGAAATGATAGAAGACATGGAGGAATTTAAACCATATATTGTAAACTATTATGAAAAAATGTCAAACGAAAGAGAATTAGGTAATTTAGGTTGCGAAACAGGAGTTTGTCCTGTAAGATAATAAAGGAGGGGATAGGATGGAACAAGTTAATATAAAATTTGAATTATGTCATGAAGATGCTCAAATTCCAACTAGAGGAAGGTTTGGTGATGTGGGGTATGATATATACCCTGCATTTGATGGTGAATTTTTAAAGATAGAGCCTAATGAAGTTAAGTTAATACCGACAGGAATTAAGTCAGCATTCCCTAAAGAATATGGAGTCTTATTTAGAGATAGAGGTAGTACAGGTGCTAACAATATTACAACCTATGCTGGTGTTCTTGACTCTAACTATCGTGGTGAATGGTTTGTAGCTATCCATAATTCTAATGATAAACCATTAGTAATAGCTAAATATCCTGATGGATTTGATGATGATGTAATAGTTAGAGATTATAAAAAAGCTATTGCTCAATTTGTTATTATACCAGCTTATAGAATGGTTTATAGTGTTGTTGATGATATAGATGAGTTTAAATCAACTAGAGGTAGTGCCAAATTGGGGAGTAGTGATTAATATGGATTGGGAAGATACTATTGGCGAAGTTCAACGAGAAAATTTAAGGCAGGCTATTAATAATAATGCAACCACATTAGGCTCTTTTTATAAAAGTTGTTTAGAAAAGGGAATGTCAGAGCTAACAGCAAAAAAATTAACTTCTCAATTATGGGAAAAAATATTATGGGGAGGCAAAGAATGAATATAAAAACTATTTACACCATAATAGGTGCATCAGGTACAGGTAAAACAACTATATGTAATCATCTTAATATACCTGAACTTGTTAGTCATACTACTAGGCCTCCTCGTGAGGGAGAGTCGGAAGGCTCTCCTTACTATTTTGTATCTAAAGACGAGTATCAAAATATAGATAAGATAGAAGAAGCTTCTTATGCTGGCAATCATTATTGTTTGTCAAGTAAAGAAATTGATTATAAATTAGATAAAAATAATAAAGTATATGTAATAATGGAAAAAGATGGTATTAAGCAACTAAAAAATAGTTTAGGTAAATGTGCAGATATAAGAATAGTTACTATTTATATTCACTCTCCACTAAAAGATATTATAGCTAGACTTGACCAAAATAGAAGTAAAAGTGAAATGATAGGTAGAATAGTTAATATGTTTGAAATTAATGAGTTATCAATCCCTAGTTTTGCTGATTATTGTATTATTAATAAACAAGGCATGTTAGAGAAAGCAGTTAAAGAATTAAACCATATAGTTGGTGATAATTAATGTATAAAATAACAAGGTCAGGTTGGTTAGAAGTTATAACAGGCTCTATGTATTCAGGGAAAACTAGCGAGCTAATCAGAAGAATTGAAAGAGTTAAAATAGCTAATCAAAAGTTTAAAGTATTCAAACCTAAGATTGACAATAGATATAGTGATGAAGATATTGTTGCTCATAATGGTCAATTTATTCCAGCGACTACTTTAGATAGTTCTAGAAAAATTGTAGATAATGTTTATGAAGAGATTGATGTAGTTGCTATTGACGAAATACAATTTTGGGATGAAGAATTAATTGAGTATGTGGATGAATTAATAAGAAGAGGTAAAAGAGTAATATCTTGTGGGCTAGATATGGATTTTAGAGGAGTACCATTTAATTTAACAGCTACACTTATGGCAAAAGCTGAATATGTTGATAAATTCTATGGCATATGCCCAATATGTGGTGAGCCTGCTACTAAAACACAAAGATTAATTGATGGTGAGCCTGCCCATTGGGATGATGATATAATTTTAGTAGGGAAAGAAGAATATTACGAAGCTAGATGTAGAAGTTGTCATAAAGTGAGAAAATAACCTTGTTTTTAAAATAAATCCCCCTTGAGAGGCTACTGTGCTGGTTTAGATTGCTAAGAGGTACTATAGGTCTAATCCAGCATGAAACGCCCTCATAAGGCCACAGTAGCCGTATAGGGCATAATACACTATAGAAAGGGTGTAGATACTATTGTCAATAAGATTTGAAAATATTCGGGTATTTAATATGAAAGGTGCTATTAGAGGTATGCGAAATGCTAAAAAAAGTTGGCATAAATCAGATAGTAAATGGTCATCTTTTAAAGGTAGTGAATATGCAAGTTCAGTAGCAATTCCTGAATTTAATAGATATGGTGAGGTATATGAATTAGGCGAGGCAGATTTAAAATTAGCTAAAAGTTTGGTAGCATCAGGTACAGACCACAGAAAGTTTTTAAGACAAATATTTGTTAGTATGGATATATTTGCCCCTTCTTATTGGTGGAGACAATATGCAACCTATAAGGTAGGAACAACAGAGAATAGCACTTCCCAAATGCATACTATAACAAACAGGGAATATACAAGAAATGATTTCAGTGAGATTAGCAAAAAACAATTAGATAAGATAAACAATCTTGTTAAATTATATCAAAAAACTAAAAGTTTACCACACAAAAAAGAAATCAAACAAAGTTTAATTGAAAAAATGCCACCGACCTATATTTATCAAAGAACTGTAAGTTCTAATTATGAGGTTTTAAGAAACCAATATACAAGTAGAAGAGTTCATTTTTTAGATGAATGGAAAGAGTATTGTAATATGCTAGAACATTTCCCATATTCAGTCTTATTAACACTTAACAGAGCAGGAGGTGTAAACGACTAATTGATAAAAAACAATGAAGTAGAAGTAGTATGCAATATGTGTGGCAAAAGTTATCAAGTAGAAGGAAGCTTTTCTCCACAAATCCACGATAAAGATGGATTGCCAATAGATTTTTATCATCCTATTAAGATTAAACAACCGGGTTATCCATCAATCTATGACCTAACAAATTTTGAAGATATTCATTTATGTGATAAATGTTTTGATGATTTTATAGAAGATATGGAAGTTAAACCAAAAGTCCATTAGGAGGGATATAATGAACAAACAAGAATTTCAAGAAAAAATTGAAGAAGTAAATGAACAAATTAAAAATTTAGAAGAAGAGAAATTAAGAATGGAAGGTGCTAGAAGGTATATTATCCAACAAGGTATAAAGGATGGGATAATAGACCAAAAAGGACAGTTCATTGAAGAAAAAGAAACTGCTCAAGAAGCAGTAGAGGTAGAACAACTTGATAGAAATAAGGAGGTTGATGAAAATAAATAAAATTATAGACTGGATTTCAGAAAGTTGGAAATTAATATTTGATATTATTATAACTATTGGGGTAGTATTAGCTATACTAAATCAAGCTGACCCTGTAATTATTATTATGATAATGATATGGGCTACACTTTTATTAATTAAACCTCAATAGACAAAAAAAGACCCCTCTTAATTGAGGGGTTTTCTTATTATAATTCTTCTTCTTGATAGCCGGACGAAGCATACTCAATTTCTACACTACCATCACCTAAATTTTCAAATTTTAATACTCTAAAATTATTCTTTCTCAATATATATTCATTAGTTATAAACTCTTGAGCAGCCTGTCTCCTATCAGCTCTCATACGGCTAGAGAATGGGGCTTCTGTACCCTCGTCTGCTATTGTAGTTGTCTCATCATACATACTTAATTCTATTGAATTATTTAAATTTAAATCGCCATTAAAAACTCTATTTGATATATTATTTCCTAATACATCTATTGTTGCATTTTTTAGTGTTGTAATTCTCACATCTATTAATTGATTATCTAAACCTATTGCTTTTACTCTCCTACTAGTAGCATGTATCTCAGGTTCTCCTGTTTCAAATGCTAAATAAGTTGTACTATTAGCAATCATATCAAAATTATATTGTATATTCCAACCTAATCCTTGATGAATATAGTATCTATCATTTTTTGTAAGTTCATAAATATCTAATATTCTACTAATCAAACTCCAATCACTCATGGTTTACACTCCTCTCTGCTTCTTTAAGCATTTTATCAAAATCTTTCTTCTTTCGTAAACCATAAACTTCCTCTTCTATTTCTTCTTCAGTTTGTTTAAATTCTTCTCCAAACTTATCCCAATCTATATCAACCTTATTAGTTTTGGGATTTATAGAGATACCAGCAAAATAATCTGCCTGATGTTTAGCTAAAGTAAAAGTAATCACAGGATTATTATGTAACTTAGCTATTATAATAGGCACAGGGACTTTGCTTGGCATCTCTTTGAAGATTTTATAGAAGAGGGCTATTAGTTTCCCTCTTCTTTTTTCTCTTTAACTAATTCTTTAACTACTTCTTCTTCTTCTTTTTTAGTATTTTTATTCTTTTCATGTAATTCAGTTAGTAAATCTTCTAGTAAATCATTAGCTGGGAGTTCATACCTGTGAGCTATTTTTCTTAAAAAAGATATTGTATCTTTATAAGTATCCATATCTTTCTTCTTTGTAATAAAGTTTGATGCAAGAGCAGTAAGAGCAATTGCGATTAAAGTAATGACATTCGGATTTGATAAAATATCTAGTAAAAATTCCATTATATAACCTCCTTAAAGGGTTTAAAATCTTTTGGTATGTTATTATACCTTTAATTAATATAAACGACAATATACACCATTCTCGTTAGTTCTACTACCTGTTATCCCATCTTGCCTTAGACCCACGAACATCTAAATGAATAAATGTTTTATAAAGACCAATACCATCAAAACCAATTTCTTCAGCAATATCTCTAACCTCTTCAATGTCTTTATCAATAGTTCTCATACTAATATCAACAGCTTTACCATATAAGTGTTGACTATTATCAACGCCACCAACCTGTCTATTCCTTTCAGGACACCTATAAGCAGAGTTAATCAACAAAGGGACTCCTAGTATGTCTCTCAATTCTTGTAGCTTATAAACAAGCTTCTCGTCTATTCTAACGTGCCTGTGGTCAGGATGAGTACAGATAAATTCTTGAAGATTAAAATTTTTAGATATCTGAAAATCATTCATATTATCCCCCCTTTTTATAGTAATAATTTATAGTATAAAATGCCCTATCTTTTTTTCTTGTTAAGTAGTATTTAGTATTATTATATAATTTTGGTACTATTTTAACTGTGTCCTCTAAATTATAAGATAATTTATAACAACCTGATGCTTTATTTATATTTTTATCAATAAATAAAAATGTATTTATTTTTTTATTTATGTATTTTAAGAATAGTTTACTACCTGAATATATTTCTAAATTATAAAAATTATTATTTTTTATAAATGAACCATCCCCATCTATTTCACCTCTTAAAAAATGCCAAAAATATTTATCAGGAATATCTAATTCATGTATAGTTAAACTTTTTTGAGGATATACACCTATATTTTTTAAAAAATAATAAAATTTTCTAGATGTAAACCTATATTGATAAGTATTTTTATTTTTTCCTATTTTATTTTCTTTGTGTGTAATTTTATTTTTAACTATTTCTTTAACATAATTAATAAGTTCAATCTCATTATTGCAAAAATTTATACTAGGTCTATTTTTTATTAAACATCCATCGCTAACGATTAGACCAACTAAATAAGCTAAATCCTTATTCCATTGTAAAGGGTTTTTAAATGCTTCTTTTTTTCTTTCTTCACTTCTCTTTTTATTAAAATATTTAGTTTTACAACTCTTACTACAAAAATTCCCGTTGCCATTCTTTATATTATGAAATCGGGCATCAAATTCTTTATTACAAAATTTACATATTTTTTTGACATACTTAACTGGATACCCTTTTTTATTATTTTTTCTAAAAATACCGTCCTCTAATAAATACCCAACCTTCCTATTATTCATCACATTCTTGCCCCCCTTCATCTATTATTTCTTTCATTCTATCTAATAGTATTTCTACTCTAGGCATATCACTATCTCTTAATACTGAATTTAAATATCTTTTGAGTCCTTCATCTGATTGTATAAACTCAGATAATACATACATATTCCAGTAATCAGACATTGTTAAGTCAGCGTTAATTAATTTAAGTGATTTATATAAAGAGTACACACCTATAAGAGTGATAGACAACATAAAGGCTGATATTAATAGCAATATATTCTCTGCATAATTTCTTAGCATAATAAGATTATCTAATTCTATAGTCTTTATATAACTTTCTTCAGCCACACTTTCTAAATAACCTACATGTACTTGTAATGATATATCTTCATGCTCAAGGTTATTAGTTAAATAGTAAAATTTATCACCATTTTCAAAATTACCACTTTGTATATTATTTGTACTCTTATCAGGTAACTCTAATTCTCCATACTTTTCATCTTCATAGCCTTTATATATTAATTCTCTTTCTTCTCCTCTATTATAAACAATAAATATAAAGTAATCTGATGCCATATTCTCAGGTATTATAACATTATCTATAAAGGCTTGTATAAATCTATCATTATCTAAATGTTGGAAATGTTGTAATGACATTTCCCACCCATATTTAATAACATTATTATAACTATTTAATATCTGCATGGATGTTTGTGTGTATTCTTCTATAGCTTGTGCATGAGCTTCTTCAGCTTCATTTATTTCTTCTTCTAGTTCCATTACTGTATTCCCTATAATTCCTAAAAATATAATAGAGACAACAAGAAAGAGGGCAAATAGAATAGCTATCTTTTTCCTATTTTCATGAAATTGTTTAATCATCTTTATCACCCTCATTCCCTTTAAATGATATTTTTAAATTAATAATTTTATTTATAATTATATTAACTAAATTATAATCCTGAATTGACACAAATCCTGAAAAGCCTATTTTCTTCAACAACCCATCTAAGTCCTCAAAAAAGTACAAGACTATCATGAAGGTAGCAAATACTGACATTAGGAAATTGGCGAGGAATTGTGTCTCGTTTAAAGGACAATCATCTCTTTTCATACGCCAATATTCGCCTAATACGCTACCCACTATTATCACTCCTAACAAAATAATGTAAATTAAATACTTTGGCATTACTAACACCCTCTAACGATTGACGAATATTATGTCACCTCCTTGAACTATCCTTGCCTATTATTATCCACTTGAAATTTTTAAAGTACCATTATCATTCCAAAAAACTCCTTCACTTCCGGGGTCTGATGTCGGTAAATCCATATGGCGTATGCCACTAGCTTTAAATTCAAATAAGGGTAAATTTGATGCCCCTGTATCATGATAAGAAGCTCTACAAGTCATACCATTAGAATAGACTTGTAATTCCTCGTAAATACTCCCATCATTTTCAAACATATATAAATCTAAATGACCAGCAGTTGCTAAATCTATAGGAAAGGCATTTCTAGAATAAAGCTGAACACCGGGTTTTTCGTCTGCCCTTCCATTCAGCATGACAGAACCCCCAACATTTTGTAATCCCATTTCTAAACTAGAGTCAGAGGATATTTCTACTAATTTATTATTATCACCATCTAATTCAATAGTAGCTACATTATCTATTTCATTCTCTGTTAATCTAATATTGTTATTAACTGCATGTAGTTCTTCAAAATCCCCTGTAATAGCACTAACTGTACCACTAAATTCAGCACTACCTCCGGATATATCTAACCCAGTTGTTTTTATATCTAAATTAGTTCCATCAAAATTTACATAATAATTATTATCGCCTAAT
>Ga0207414_1000901_pt1 | contig 11914 bp, 11 predicted proteins | sample PonA231FremontCA_2_FD_187269 | JGI IMG/M metagenome (GOLD analysis project Ga0207414, IMG submission 187269) | Marine sediment microbial community from Fremont, CA, USA - Pond A23 Sediment 1 (SPAdes) | ecosystem: Environmental > Aquatic > Marine > Unclassified | place: USA: Fremont, California... | reverse complement strand
GAGATTGCCAAGGTTTTAAGGTGTAGAATAAGACTTTTCTCGCAACGAAAGTATTCGTTGACGAGATTGCCCATCATTCGTTGTGGCCGCCAGGGCATGAAGGTTAATATGAACAAGTTGAAACCAAAATCCTCAATCTCAACAAACAAGTAATAATAATTAGTGCCTGACCAAAAACTGTGATTGGACGTAAACTTGCCCATATACAAGGAGCAAAAGACTTTGAAACCGCAGTGTATATTAATACATGAGGATTTCAAAGTCTTAAAGCTTTGATGTAGATGGGTGAGTTTACGTCCAATCACAAGCTAACAGCTAATACTTTAACACTTCCGGGGAAATTACATTGATTTCCACTCCATCTCTTAATTGTTGCACATAGGCATTCAAGAGCTGCCGCCTCTGGGACCTTTGCAAGCTGGTAGTCATAACGGATTGTTGTGCCTGCCAGTCCTCTTTTGAAGGAGAAACCCTTTCTTTCAACCTGGCCAGGACATACCCGGAGGGAACTTTAAAAGGTTTTGAAAACCATTCCTTGTTCTCTGCCTGGAAGGCTTTTTGTATAAGCTCGGAGTTGGAACCCAATCCAGGAATCGGCCCTCTGCGGTTAAACAGTTCACTTTCCCGGATTTTACTTGCGAGTTTTCCAAGGCTATTGCCGTCTGCCTTAATTATTTGCTTTAAATCCTTTTTTGCTTTCTTTCTGGCAAGATCCTTTGCCTTCTGTTTGCTCAGCTCTTTTTCTATTGCCGGCCTCACCCTTTCCAAATCCGGTATGTAGGCTTCCTTTTCTTCAATATTCTGGGCGAGCAAGTAGCCATTCTCCAGCATTATGGGATAATTGGTAATCTCTCCTTTTTTCAGGGAAAAGAGCTTTTGTATATTTTCGGAATCAAGATCCAACTGACCGGGACCTTTATTTTCGGAGAATAAACCGCTCTTCTTGATTTCCACTCCGATCTTTTCCGCTACTTTATTGAAATTACCAGTGGAAAGCAAGATATCCAATGCCATGTCCAGCTTGTCCTCTATCTTGCCAGCCGCCTTGGATATAGCCACTTCCTTTCTGACCTTGTCCCTTACTTCGTTCAAGGGCTTTGATCCCTTGTCTCGTTTATCCTCCACCTTTATCAAGTGGAAACCGTATTCTGTCCTGACTGGATCGCTAACCTCACCGGGCTGCAAATCGAAAGCCGCCTTCTCAAAAGACTCCGTCATCTCCCCTTTATTTATCCAGCCCAAATTTCCGCCATCCTTTGCCGTTGGACCTTCTGATTCCTTTTTTGCCAAGGAATCAAAATCAGCATCCCTTTCCAACTTTTGCTTCAGATATTCAATCTTTTCCCTGGCATTTTCCACCTTTTCCTCGGAAGCAGTATCCTCGACCTTGACCAGGATATGCCTTGCCTTTACCTGCTTTTCCCGCTGAAACATCTCTTTGTTGGCTTGGTAGTATTCCTCTATCTCCTGATCATTCACGTCTTCATATGCAGCCAGGGATTCTGCGGTAAGCAAAATGTACTTTATCCGCATCCTGGCAGGTTGCTCGAATTTCTCTTTATTGTTTTGATAATATTCCTTGATTTCCTCTTCCCCAATCTCCACCTGATCCAGGTATTCATCCTGATCGTAGTTTATGTACTCGATCCTTGCTTTTTCCTGGATAAAATTGAACAGATCCCTGGCTTCAGCCACACCGGGATTGACCGATGCAGCCAGTGCACTCCGCAATTTCTGCCGCAACAACTGCTGCTGCATACGGCTCTCGAATTGACCGGGCACCATGTTGTTCGCCCTTAGAATGCTGCGGTATCTGCGCTCGTCAAAAGCCTTGTCTTCATTCCTAAAGGCTTCCATATTGGTTATCATGCCCTTCAGTTCCGCAGGAGTTACAAACAGGTTCAAATCCTTTGCCTTTTTCAACAACAGCTTCTGATTAACCAATTGATCAAAGACACTTCTCTTGAAATCCATTTTGCGCAACTTTTCCTGGTCCAGATTGGGTCTGCTCTCCTGCAACTGCCTCAACCTGCGCTTGTGATACTGCATGAATTCCTTGGTTGAAATCTTCATATCACCGACTTCAGCAAGGGTCTGCTGCTTGTTGCCCCGAAAACTGCCCACTCCCCAAAAAACAAATACCAGAACTATTATCCCGAAAAGGAGTTTCACCAGCCAAGAACGCGCATTATTCCTGATAAATTCTAACATATTGACCCCATTGTATTAAATTCGATATTAATTGTTCGACTCTGCAAATCTGCCACCAAAATTTCGGACCGCATCTTCTAAAACCATTGCTTCAGCAGGTGTAGTAATTTAATTTTCCACCCTGGATTTGCGGACGTAATTCAATGTTCCCCCGGAGTTCAGAATATCCAGCTCTTTTTTGGTCAAATCGTTGGTCACCGGTACAAAATTTTCCTCGCCTATACAAATTTGAATTGTACCAGCAGGTGACAAATCGGAAAAAGGTATTCTTATCTCCATACCCTGCTTAAGCGAATCATAATCTTCCTTGTTTTCCAATATCAAGGGTACGATACCGAAATTGACCAAATTTGCCCTGTGTATGCGGGCAAACGACTTGGCCACCACCGCCAGGACACCCAAATGCCTGGGAGCGAGTGCCGCGTGTTCCCTGCTGGAACCCTGGCCGTAATTCTCACCTCCCACTATAACGCCCTGACCTGCCTGCTTGGCCCTTTTGACAAAGTCCGGATCCACCCGGCTGTAGATATATTCACTGATTGCGGGTATATTGGAACGCAGTGCAGTTACCTGGGCTCCTCCGGGCAAAATGTGGTCCGTGGTTATATTGTCACCCACTTTCAACAACACCGACAAAGTAGCTACAGGCGAAATTTCGGGAAATTGCTCCAAGGGGACTATGTTCGGACCCCTTTTTATCTCCCTGCCGATCATATCTTCATCCGGAAAAATAAAATGGTGCCTGATACTCGGCACCTCTTGAGGCAAATCAGGCACTTGCAGAGGTGCTCCCCAAGTGGCGGGATCGGTAAACTTTCCTTCCAAAGCCGCTTTTGCTGCAGTTACCGGACTAACCAAATACACCCCGGCATCCTGGGTACCGCTGCGGCCTTCGAAATTGCGGTTGAAAGTGCGGGCACTAACGCCATTGGAAACAGGAGATCCTCCCATTCCGATACAGGGCCCGCATGTACATTCCATTACCCTGGCCCCGGCATCCAAGATATCCTCCAAAAGATGCTCCCTGCTCAACAGGGAGAGCACTTGTTTGGAGCCCGGGGACAAAAGCACCTCAGTCTCCGGATCTATATGCCCGCCTTTCAATATCCGGGCAACGGTTTTCAAATCCGCATAGGAAGAATTGGTGCAGGAACCTATTGCTACCTGGTCCACCTTGATCCCGTCCAATTCCGCCACAGGTACACCTTTGTCCGGCATATGCGGACACGCTGCCATGGGAGGAATCCGCCCGAGATCTATATCTATCGTGCGGTCGTATTCAGCATCTTCATCTGCTTGTAAATAGGCAAACTCCTCTGCTCTGCCCATTGCCCTGAAGAACTTTTCCGTCTGCTCGTCACTGGGAAACACGGAACTGGTCGCACCCAGTTCAGCTCCCATATTGGTTATACAGGCCCTTTCCGGCACACTCAGACTTTTCACCCCAGGACCGGTATATTCCATCACAGCCCCAACTCCGCCTTTTACAGACAGAATGCTTAGCAGATACACGATCACATCCTTGGCTGTGGACCATCCCTGCAGTTCACCCTGCAGTCTGACCCGGACAACCTCTGGCGTGGTCAGGGTATAGGGTTCGCCCGCCATAGCCAGGGCGACAGACAACCCCCCGGCACCGATCGCCAGGGACCCCACCCCGCCTGCGGTGGGTGTATGGCTGTCTGAGCCCAACAAGGTCTTGCCAGGAACCGCGAAATTTTCCAGATGCAGTTGATGGCAGATACCCGTTCCCGGAGGAGAGAAAATCACACCGGAATTCTCCGCTACACTCCTGAGATAACGGTGATCGTCCGCATTCCTGAATCCCATCTGCAAGGTGTTGTGATCCACATAACTAACGGACCGTTCGGTCTGCACCCGGTCCAGACCCATTGCCTCCCATTGCAGATAAGCCACCGTGCCGGTGGCGTCCTGGGTCAGGGTCTGGTCAATCCCCAACTCTATTTCCTCGCCCGGGAGCATACTCCCGGACTTCAAGTGATTCTGGACTATTTTCTGAGTCAAGTTCTTGGCCATATCGTTCCTTTAATCAATATCTGCAAAACTGCGGCAACTAAAAATATGAACTGTATAATTCCCCACAATCGATTCAATTTTCCTTATCTTATCAACAGCTAAAACTGAACCAACCATGCCGATTAAAGCTCAATTAGTCAAGCAATTACACAAAACCCGGATTGATTTGTTCCAAATATTGACATATTTTCCAACATAAGGTGTCTTCTTAGCAAAAAATCTTAAGAATAAAACTTAAAATTTTCCTATCAAGTTTTTTTTCTAGAACTCAATGCAAGGGAAATCATCTATTGCAAGCCACAACCATCGCCTTGCTGCTTGTCTGAATTTCCAGGACACACAAAAAGGCGAAGAAAGAACCTTTGTCCTCCCTTCGCCTGTAAAAAAAAAGAATTTATTTGGGTTTGCAGGATTATTACAGGATATACCTGGACAAATCCCGGTTTTCCTGGACATCCTTTAATTGCCCCCGCACGTAGTCCGCATCTATGACCACCTTTTCCCCTTTCCTTTCCGGGGCATCAAAAGATATGTCGTGCAAGACCTTTTCCATCAAGGTGTAGAGTCTCCTGGCACCGATGTTTTCAGTCTCTTCATTCACCTTCTGGGCGAACTTGGAAAGCTCCCTCAAGCCCTCGTCCGCAAACTTCACTTTTACGTCCTCGGTTCCCAAAAGGGCACTGTATTGCAAAGTCAAGGCATTCTGGGGCTCTGTCAGGATACGATAAAAATCCTCCTCTGTCAGGGAATCCAGCTCAACGCGCAACGGGAATCTTCCCTGCAGTTCCGGAATCATATCAGAGGGCTTGGTATAATGAAACGCCCCAGCGGCAATGAACAGTATGTGGTCTGTCCGGATCATCCCGTACTTGGTATTTACAACGCAGCCTTCCACCACAGGGAGCATATCCCGCTGCACACCTTCCCTGGAAACATCTGTCTGTTGTCCGCCACTGCCGTCCTTGCCGCAGACCTTGTCCAATTCGTCCAAAAAGATTATCCCGCTTTGTTCCACCCTTTCCTTGGCCATCTCCATCACTTTGTCCTGGTCTATCAGGCGCTCGCACTCCTGTTGCACCAGGTGTTCATATGCATCCTTGACTTTCATTTTCCTGGTCTTCTTTTTCTTGGGGAACATCTTGCTGAACATGTCCTGGAACTGGTTTTCCATTTCCTCCATCCCGGGCATGGACATGACACCAACCTGTACACCCTGGCCCTCTACTTCCACCTCTACCATGCGGTCGTCCAACTTGCCCTTTTTCCACATCTTCCTGAACTTTTCCCGGGTGGAAGTATTATCCTCTGCTGTCTCCGCCGGTTCTGTTTCCTGTTGCTCCTCCTGTCCGCCGGTTTCGGAAGGCCCATCTTCCTGTGCGGTCCTGGATTGATCCTGTTTCCTGGAGTTGGGAAGCAACAGGTCCAGCAGGGCTTCTTCAGCCAATTCTTCAGCCTTTTCCCTGACCCGCTCCATTTCCTCCTGTCTAACCATGTTCACGCCGATTTCCATCAAGTCGCGCACCATGGACTCCACATCCCTTCCAACATATCCCACTTCGGTAAACTTGGATGCCTCGACCTTGAAAAAAGGTGAACCGGCAAGCTTGGCAAGTCTTCTGGCCACTTCGGTCTTCCCCACTCCTGTGGAACCGATCATGATAATATTTTTCGGGGCCACTTCCTCTCTAAGCTCCGGACCCAATTGTCTTCTTCTCCAGCGATTGCGCAATGCTATGGAAACCATTCTCTTGGCTTGGTCCTGACCGATTATGTATTTATTCAATTCAGCCACGATTTCTCGCGGCGTTAATGCTGAATGCATCCTTTCCTCCTTGAATTTTTCATTTTCCTTTTTGTGCACCTATGAACATGCTATTAAAATCAAATACAAAAGCTACTCTGTACTTGAATCAGAGTCAGGCAAATCCTCTATTACTATTTTGTTGTTGGTATACACACACATCTCGGAAGCGATCATCATGGAATTGTATACTACGTCCCTGGGACTGAAATCCGAATGCCTGGTCATAGCCAGGGCAGCAGCCTGGGCGTAGGGACCTCCGGAGCCTATTCCCACTATGCCCTCATCCGGCTCAATAACATCACCGTTGCCGCTCAAAAGTAGGACCGTATTCTGATCCGCAACCAATAACATGGCTTCCAGCCTGCGCAAATACTTATCCATTCGCCAGTCCTTGGCAAGCTCTACGCTGGCCCGCAGCAAATTCCCGCTGAACTCCTCCAATTTGGACTCGAAACGTTCGAACAGGGTGAAGGCATCAGCAGTAGCTCCGGCAAATCCGGCCAGGATCCTGTCCCTGTACATTCTCCTAACTTTTGTGGCACTGTGTTTCAATGTGACCGCATTCCCCATCGTGACTTGGCCGTCTCCCCCCATTGCCATACCCTGGGCATTCTTCACCGCCAAAATTGTTGTACCATGTAATTGATCTTGCACACTACCTCCTTTTGTTTCGCCGTGAGTATACTGCTCTCCTATTGCCAGCATCCTTTTTCAGAAATCTATACACCCCTATCAACATGAGCACTATATATTACATGTCAACCCTTTTGTCCCGTATTTTCTCACAAAACGCTCCGGATTCCTTCTGTTCCAAACTTTTAAAAAATTATCAAAAACATTTCAACTCCGGCAAAAATCGCTATCTACTAATTTATCCAGTAATTCAAATACTCCGGTTTGAAGATTGACGAAATCAAACTTCAATCTGGCACTTTCCGGATGAAAAACTAAACCGTGTTTTTTTATATCCCTATTGTCCGGATATTTTTTGTAGTTGACCCTATGCTGGAAGTCTAATACTTTCTTCTGAGTCTCGCAAAATTAAACAGATCAAGCGTATTTTTATGAACAAACTGGAACAATACAACTTCCAGGAGGCCCTGTACAAGCTAAAAGACCTGGATCTCCTGGAAATCCCCATAGAAGGAGTGGCCGCCTACTGGCTCTCGTTGAAAAAGGTGGTTAAATCCAAAAAAAACGCCAAAATGCTACAAGAGGAGGCTGAAAACACCACCGAACCCTATATAAGACACCTTTTGCAATTGGTGTCCTCCTCCTTCAATGACAGCCAAATAAGAAGATACGCGGAAATAAAGAAAACCACGATTATAAAAGATCTGCAAAGAAAGATGATCTTGATCAGCATCGGTATTCTGGGAATTTCAGCCAATGAGAATCCCCAACAGGTATTGGTGCGGATAATATCCAAGTTCCCGATTTCACCAGTTATAGAGAAACAAATCTTCCAGGAGGCCCAAAGCTACGTGGAAAAGAGTGAAAAGGAAAAATTCAACGTGGATATAGATCACCGGATGCATATTGAAACACTGATAAGCCATCTCACTTTCTATTGCATGTATGCCCGCAGAAAAGGCAAGGAAGGCTGCAGGTCATTTATCAAGAACACCAGGTCCCTTTATTTCTCGGATGGAATGAACCTGATTCTGGACGGTTTTGACCAGGACTTTATCAAACACCGCTTAAACCTGCAGCAGGACGAGATACTTTATGAAACCGAAAGAAAAATGGATATGTCCATGGACATGAGCCTGGGGCTAAAAAACAATGTCTCCTATGAAGATCTTTTCAAAATAGCAAACTCCTATTTACTCTAGTTTTCAGTCCGGAAATTAGTAATTTTCGGACAAGGAAACAGCAAGTTTTCAATTCTGGAACTTCCAGTTCTCATGCAAATACAAAACCAAAGGCCAATTGCCCGGAGGTGGGAACCCAAATGCCGGATTCAATCCAAGACACCATAAAAAAACGCAGGGAAAAAATAAGGGAAAAAATACAACAACAGGAACTGGATGCTTATCTGGTCCTGCACCCGGCGAACAGATATTACTTAAGCGGGTTCGAACTCCATGATCCCCAATGCAACGAGAGTGCGGGCTGTTTGATAATAACCGCTGAGGGCAGGGATTGGTTGTGTACTGATCCCAGATACCTTGAGGCGGCAAAAAATCTATGGCCTGAGAACGACCTCTATATTTACAAAAAAGACAGGGGGAAAAACTTATCTGACTTTGTTTCCGGCCTGGGAATCTCCAGGCTGGGATTCGAAAAAAAAATAATGAGTTTCGAATTATACCAGGAACTGAGTCAGGGACTGGAACTGCAGCCTTTTAAAGGCCTGACAGAGGAACTTAGATTGCAAAAACAGGATCTGGAACTGCAATATCTGCAAGAATCCTGTGATTTGAACCATGAAATATTTGCCCAGATTCCCGTGATGCTGGAAAAGGGATGCACTGAAGCATCCCTTGCCTGGAAGATCGAAAAGATGTTCAGGGAAAGGGGAGCAAGCGAATTGGCCTTTTCCCCTATTGTCGCCTTCGGAGCCAATGCCGCACTTCCTCATCATCTTCCGGGCGAGGACAAGCTGACAGAGGGAACACCAGTACTTGTCGACGTGGGAGCAAGATACCAGCAGTACTGCTCGGATCAAAGCAGGACGTTCTGGTTTGGAAAACACCCGACCCAAGAGTTTCAAAAGCTACTGGACACGGTGAAGCAGGCTCAACAACTGGCTATAGACAATATTCGCCCGGGGAAGGAAATAAAGGGACTATACAGGATGGTAGTGGACTTCTTTGAAAGTCACAGTCTGGGCAAACACTTCACTCACGCACTGGGACACGGCATAGGACTGGAAACCCACGAGGCCCCTGGTGTGGGCCCGAACCAGGAAACTGTACTGCAGGAAGGCATGGTAATCACCGTGGAGCCGGGATTGTATTTCTCCGGATGGGGAGGCATACGCTGGGAACACATGGTGGCTGTAACCCCTGAAGGTGCCAAAGTTTTGTAAATACGGGGGCGAACATGAGTGTGGCCAGGACTTGGTCCAAACGGATTTACCTATACTTGCAAAGAAAGGATATCGCCTATTTGAGGTTTATCCTGGAGAGCCATCACAATCTTGCCTATATAAGCATTCTGGATAAATACGAGGCAGTTGCCCAAGTCACATTTGCACCCGGACAAAAAGAGGAATTGCTTGCCTTTTTGAACGGGCTTGCAGAAGAAATAGAGATAAAGGTCCTGGATCTCGAGCCGGATTAATCCTTAAATAGGATCGCTATCTGCCCTGACTGTTTGGGAAGTGGACACCCCATTTTAAGATTAAAACTGCTGCAGTTATAACTTCTTGATTTTACAAAATTTTAAAACTACCTGCAAAACGGCTTTTTGCAGGTGCGCCCGCCCTGTATGTCATATCCCGAAAAATGCACAGGCATTTTCCGTGGTCTGCTCCCAGACCTCTTGCAGGGGTATCCCCTTTAGTTCCGCGACCTTTTTTGCAGTATAGTTTACAAAAGCGGGCTCATTCTTCTTGCCCCTAAATGGCTCCGGGGTTAAAAAAGGGCAATCAGTCTCCAGGACCATGCTTTCCAGAGGGAGCTTGTGCACCGCATTCTGCAACTCCCTGGCTTTTTTGAAAGTGACCGTACCCGGAATCGAAATCTTCCAACCGTAGGAAATCAGCCTTTCACCGAATTCAAGCTCCCTGCCGTAACAGTGCCAAAGTAGCGCGCGATCCTTGAATCCCATATCCAGGAGTATCTCCAGGGTGGTATCGTCTGCCTCCCTGGAATGGATTACTACAGGCCAATCCTGCTGCCTGGCCAGTTCCAACTGGGACTTGAAACAATCTATTTGCTCCTTTTGGGGACTCCTGTTGCGGTAAAAATCCAGTCCAATCTCACCGCAGGCCTTTATGCGGGAATCGGACCGGATTATCCCCTGCATTTCTCCAGGGGAATCCCGGGTGAATCCAGAGGCTTCGTGGGGATGAAATCCCAAAAGATAGAAAAACAGCCCCGGATAATCTTCTGACAGGTATTTATTCCGCTCATAGGAAGAGATATTCAAGAATACCTGTCCAATCTTCTCAATTCCAGCCTGCTTTGCATTTTGCACTATGGAATAAACATCCTTGTTTTCCTGCAGCAAGTCAATATGGGCATGCGTATCCACACCCCGGCTTCCCACTTCCTGTCCTCTTTCCTGGCTACTGAACAAATTCCCGGACATATCTATCCTCTACTCCGTAAATCTAACAACATTCCTGTTTCGGCAGGTAGTCCTCCCTGCACAAAAACAACGGGGCCGGCTCTGTTCAGCCGGCCCCGACAAAATTTGAAACGGCCTGTCTATTCTATCCAGCCTTTATCTCGATCTTTTTGGGCTGTTCTTCTTCCGCTTTGGGTAAATGCAGCTTCAACAAGCCATTGTTTAAATGAGCGCTGATCTTGTCTTTGTCTACTGCGTCAGACAATGTAAACTTCCTTGTATAAACCGCTTCACTGAATTCATTTTCCAGGAATTTCTCTTCCTGGGATTTGGCAGCCCCTGTTTCTCCCTGTACCGTCAAGACCTGCTTGTCAATGGATATATTGAGATCTTCCTTGTTAACTCCCGGCATGTCCATAATTATATAATAGGAAGAATCCTGTTGTACTATATCTGCAGGGGGAGTTAATGTTGGTTTATTGCCTGTTTCTTTCTTTTGTACTGCATCTGACATATTGCAACCTCCTTATTAGGCAGTTTCAATATTGATCTTCTGTGTCTTTGTCTCTTCGGATTTGGGTAAGGTCACAGACAATATTCCGTCCTTCATTTTCGCACTTACTTTATTATTATCTATTTTAACATTCAGGTTCACAACTCTTTGAAAAGACCCAGTAGGGCGTTCCTGTCTGAAATACCTACCTTGCTCCGGCTTGCGTTCACCCTTTATAATAAGGCTTCCCTGTGCCACAGTTAGATCCATGTCATTTATTTCCACACCGGGCAGTTCCGCTCTAACGTAGATATTGTCATTATCTTCCGTAATATTCAAAGGGGGATATGATACCTTTCTCTGGCTTATTTCCAATGGATTGAAGAGTTGATCGTATATTCTTTCTATATTACCCGGAAAATCATACAGAGTACTAAAATCCAATACCATAACACACCTCCTGTTTATTTAAAACTATTACTTCCAGAGCACTTGATTCAACAGCAGGCTTAATTGATTTAAAATTAATTTAAGCACCCAACAGGAGATGTCAAGAGATTAAATGCGGGGTGGAGTTTTCAGGTTCACGGTTGTGGTGAACCTGAAAACAATTAACCATTAGCGGATCCAGATTTCAGGGTCTAGGATTGGGTATCTTTCTTTTCTTCCCAGTCTTGGAGTGTATAGGACTCTTCAATCAACATAACCGGTATCTCCTCCCGGATGGGGTAAACCAATTCACAGGCCCTGCAAGTCAACCCATCCTCCAGAGAGGTAAGCTCCAGGTCCCCTTTGCACTTGGGACAGGCAAGTATGTCCAAAAGTTCCTTGTTGATTGTCATTTTTTCCTCCTTAGGGAATAATATGTTTGTATCAGCATGGAGTTTTAAATTCAGGGTTTTGCGGTTGAAGGATTTACGGCTACTGCAAACCCGTATTTACCATGATATAGATTATATAAAAAATGTAAATATGTCATGGTCAGCTAATCAGGGTAAATTTGATCTAAATAATTAAAACTATAGAAATGTTATAAGATGCGCCTGCAAAAAGTCTTTTGCAGGCAGTTTTAGAGTTTTAGGGTTTTCTCGCTACTTCGTAGTCGAGATTGCCAAAGTTTTAAGAAAAAT
>Ga0207414_1000900_pt1 | contig 11948 bp, 10 predicted proteins | sample PonA231FremontCA_2_FD_187269 | JGI IMG/M metagenome (GOLD analysis project Ga0207414, IMG submission 187269) | Marine sediment microbial community from Fremont, CA, USA - Pond A23 Sediment 1 (SPAdes) | ecosystem: Environmental > Aquatic > Marine > Unclassified | place: USA: Fremont, California... | reverse complement strand
CTGGCCGAGGCCGGCGTGGCATGGCGCGTGGTGCCTGATTCGGCGCTTTTGGACGAGGCGATGACCACCGCGCGTCACCTGGCCGCCCTGCCGCCACTGGCCGTGCGCGCCATGAAACGCACGCTCAACGCCAATGCCTGCGCCGATCTCAACCGCGCATTGCAAATGGAAACCGACGCCACCGTCGCGGGTTTCCTGGATCCCGAAACCACCCGCCTGCTCAAGGATTTCTGAGTCGGCGCATCCTTCGCCGCAAGCCTCCAGCCCCCGCCGCGCCCCGTGCCGGCGGGGGAATTTTCGTTTGCGACCGAAAATCTTGCAGAAATCAGCCGAGTCGATCCATCAATTCGGCAGGTTTCATAATTCTGTTACAAAACTCTTACATAGGCGTCATGCGATCCGCTTACCCGGGACACGTTCTGTCTTGAAACACTGATAGCAGGAGCTTTCATGTCCTACACCAAGCTAACTGTTTCGGCTTTGACGCTGGCCGCCGTCTCCGCGACATCGGCCGCAGCCCGCGACCAGATCAGCATCGTCGGCTCGTCCACCGTGTTCCCTTACACGCAGGCGGTCGCAGAAGAATTCGCCAACCAGACCGGCGCGCCCTCGCCGATCGTTGAATCCACCGGCACCGGCGGCGGCGTGCAGATATTCTGCGAAGGCATCGGCGAAAGCCACCCCGACCTGACCGGCGCCTCGCGTGCCATGAAGGCATCGGAATGGGAAAAATGCGCCGAGAACGGCGTGTCCGACATCTCCGAGGCAATGATCGGCTTTGACGGGTTGTCGATGGCCGTCTCGCGCGCCAACGACTACAACTGGGACCTCACGCTGGAAGAAATCTACCTGGGGCTAGGCGCCGAGGTGCCGGTTGATGGCGAATGGGTCAGCAACCCCTACACCAAGTGGTCGGAAATCAATTCCGAACTGCCCGAAACCGATATCCTGGTGCTTGGCCCCCCGCCCACCTCGGGCACCCGCGACGCCTTCGTCGACCTGGCGATGCACGCCGGTTGCAAGATGACCGACTACGTCAAGAATGGCGACTACGACAAGAAGTGGGTCAAGGAAAACTGCTCGCGCATGCGCACCGACGGTCCGTTCATCGAGGCCGGCGAGAACGACAACCTGATCGTGCAGCGTCTTGGCACCGACACCAACGCAATGGGCATCTTCGGCTACTCGTTCCTGTACGAGAACCTGGACAAGCTCAAGGGCGTGGAGATCGACGGCGTCGAGCCCACTTTCGATACCATCGGTGACAAGTCCTACCCGATTTCGCGTCCGCTTTATTTCTACGTCAAGAACGCGCATCGCGGTGTCATCCCGAACCTGCAGGAATTCATCGCGGAATACATGTCCGAAAATGCCCTGGCACCCGGTGGCTACCTGTCCGAGCGCGGCCTCGTCCCGCTGAGCGACGAGCGCCGCGCCAAGCTCCAGGATGCCGTCATCAACGGCAAGTCGATGGAACCGAAGCAGTAAATCGGGAACCACCCTGACGCACCTCAACGACGCCTCCGCCGGCATGGCGGGGGCGTCATCCACAAGAAACAACAGGCATGCCATGACGCTCCTCGCATTCGTGATCCTGCTAACCGCCGTGACGGTCGGCTACGTTATGAACTTGCGCGCCGCCCGCGCGATCCGCGACGGCGGCACACGGATGCACTCGCTCGAGAGCTTCCACGGCGGCTATGCCGCCCTGATGACATTGGTGCCGACGTTCTTTCTCATCGTCATCTGGATGCTGTTTCAGGGCACGGTAATCGAGTTGATCGTGAAATCCGGTATCTCCGGCCAGTTCGAGGGTCTGGGCACGGGCGAGGCGCAACTCGTCATGGCCGAAATCCGCTCGATTGCCGGCGGCCGCATCTTTGGCACCCCTGAGCAATGGAAACTCGACGCCGCCGAGCGGCTGGTCGCGCTGCGTGGCCTGTCCGGGTGGCTTCTGGTGGCTGCCACGGCGGCGCTGGCGACGGTGATGCTGTACGTGTCGCGCCGCACGGTTTCCTCCGAGTTCCGCGCTCGCCAAGGGGTCGAGCGCATCGTCCACGGCCTGATGGTGGGGTGCGCCACGGTGGCGATCTTCGTCACGATCGGGATCGTCGCGTCGCTGCTGTTCGAAACCTTCCGCTTCTTCCAGATGGTGCCGTTCTGGGACTTCGTGTTGGGCACCAACTGGGAACCGCAAATTCCCATCCGCGAAGATCAGGTCGCCGCCGAAGGCGCCTTCGGCATGCTGCCGGTTTTCCTGGGCACCCTGGTGATCGCCTTCGTGGCGATGGTCATCGCGACGCCCATCGGCCTGCTGTCGGCGATCTACCTGCACGAATTCGCCTCCAACCGGATACGCGGCGTCGTCAAGCCGGTGCTCGAGGTGCTCGCCGGCGTGCCGACCGTCGTCTACGGCTTTTTCGCCATCCTGGTGATCGCGCCGGCGATACGCTCCTTCGGTGCGGATCTGGGGCTGCCTATCGCATCCAACACGGCGCTGGCCGCGGGGTCGGTCATGGGGATCATGTTGATCCCGTTCATCTCGTCCTTTGCCGACGACGCGCTTGGCGCGGTCCCGCGCAGCCTGCGCGACGGGTCGCTGGCCGTGGGTGCAACGCAGGCCGAGACCATGTTGAAGGTCCTGTTCCCGGCCGCCATTCCGGGCATCGTCGGCGGTATCCTGCTGGCCATCAGCCGCGCCATCGGCGAGACGATGATCGTGGTGATGGCCGCCGGACTGATCGCCAGGATGACGATCAACCCCCTCGATAGCGTCACCACGGTCACGGTCCAGATCGTCACGCTGCTGATCGGCGACACCGCCTTCGACAGCCCCAAGACCCTAGCCGCCTTCGCGCTCGGGATGGTGCTGTTCCTGATGACGCTTTGCATCAACATCCTGGCCCTGCGCATCGTGCGCAAGTACCGCGAAATCTACGATTGAGGATCGCGCCATGACCGACCAGACCAACAATACCGGGTTCGACTGGACCACCCCCTCGTTCCAGTCGCATATGAAAAGGCGCAGGCGCAGCCAGCTCCAGCTGAAGCTGCTGGGCCTCGGTGCGATTGCCATCGCCTTCATGATGCTGATGCTGCTGATAACTTCGCTGATCTCGACGGGCTATCACGCCTTCACGCAGACGCATCTCAAGATCGAGGTATTCCTCGACCCCGAGCATCTCGACCCGGCAAAGCCCGCGCGCGGCAACTATCGCCAGATCCTCACGGACACGATGAAGACGCAGTTTCCGGACGTTCCCGATGACCGCGCCGAACTGCGCAAGCTCACGTCGATCCTGTCCAACGGCGCGCAGTTCCAGATCCGTGACCGCGTGGTCGAAAACCCCGGCCTGATCGGCGAGACGGTTCAGTTCGACGTGCCCGTGGCCGACACGTACGATCAGCTCAACAAGGGCCTGATCGACCCCGACACGCCCGAGGAGTATCGCCGCCTCAAGAACGACGAGATCGCCAATTTCGAACTGCTCAAGGATCGCGGCCTGGTCACAGAGCCGCTCAATACCGCGCTGCTGACGAATGCGGATTCGCGCTTTCCCGAGCTTGCCGGCCTCAAGGGCGCGCTGGTGGGGTCGTTCTATGCCTTGCTGACCTGCTTCCTGCTTTCGTTTCCGCTGGGGATCGGCGCCGCCATCTACCTTGAGGAATTCGCGCCCCGAAACCGCGTTTCCGACCTGATCGAGATCAACATCAACAACCTCGCCGCCGTTCCGTCAGTGGTGTTCGGCCTGCTGGCGCTGGCGGTGTTCCTGGGCTGGTTCGGCATGCCGCGCTCGGCGCCCTTCGTGGGGGGGATGACGCTGGCGCTGATGACGCTGCCCACCATCATCATCGCCACCCGCGCCGCGCTCAAGGCCGTGCCGCCCTCGATCCGCGAGGCCGCACTTGCCGTCGGCGCGTCCAGGCAACAGGTGGTGTTCGGTCACGTCCTGCCACTGGCCATGCCCGGCATTCTGACCGGCACGATCATCGGGCTGGCGCAGGCACTGGGCGAAACCGCGCCGCTGCTGCTGATCGGTATGAACGCCTTCATCACCTCCGCGCCCTCTACCCCCTTCGACAGCGCCACCGCGCTGCCGACGCAGATCTTCATCTGGGCCGACAGCCCCGAACGCGGCTTCGTCAGCCGCACATCGGCGGCCATCCTGGTGTTGTTGACCTTCCTCATCATGATGAACGCCGTCGCCATTTTCCTGCGTCAAAAGTTCGAGCGGAAATGGTAGGTATAGGAACGACGACCATGTTTGACGTGACAAAACCGGAGACAGCCGTGGATCAGACCGATATCAAGATCGCCGCCAGCAACGTCCAGGTGTTCTACGGCGAAACCCAGGCCATCAAGGATGTCAAAGTTGATATCCAGGACAAGACCGTGACCGCATTCATCGGGCCGTCAGGCTGTGGCAAATCCACCTTCCTGCGCTGCCTCAACCGGATGAATGACACCATCGACAGCTGCCGCGTCGAAGGTAGGATCCTGCTCGATGAACAGGACATCTACGCCCCGCAAGTCGACCCGGTGCAACTGCGCGCCAAGGTGGGGATGGTGTTCCAGAAACCCAATCCTTTCCCCAAGTCTATCTATGAAAACGTCGCTTACGGGCCCAAGATTCACGGGATGGCCCGCACCAAGGGCGAACTTGACGAGGTGGTCGAGAAATCCCTGCGCCGCGCCGCGCTGTGGGAGGAGGTCAAGGACCGCCTCGACACGCCCGGCACCGGCCTGTCCGGCGGCCAGCAGCAGCGCCTGTGTATCGCCCGCGCGGTGGCAACCCGCCCCGAGGTGCTGCTGATGGACGAGCCGTGCTCGGCGCTCGATCCGATCGCCACGGCCCAGGTCGAAGAGCTGATCGACGAACTGAAACAGCGTTTCTCGGTCGTGATCGTTACCCACTCGATGCAGCAGGCCGCCCGCGTCAGCCAGAAAACGGCCTTCTTCCACCTCGGCAACCTCGTGGAATACGACGACACCAACACCATTTTCACCAATCCGCAGGACCCCCGGACCGAAAGCTACATCACCGGCCGGATCGGATAACGGAGCCCCATAATGACCTCGCAACATATCGTTTCATCATTCGACCGCGATCTCGAAGCCCTTCAGGCCATGATCATGAAAATGGGCGGACAGGTGGAAATGGCCACGGCGAACGTCATCAAGGCGCTCGAAGCGCGCGACCTGGAACTCGGCGAGCAGATCCGCCGCGAAGACAAGATCATCGATCGGATGGACGAGGACATCAAGGAGGAAACCGCCCGCGTCCTGGCCCTTCGCTCGCCCACAGCGGGCGATTTGCGCACCGTTCTGTCGGTCATGACCATCAGTTCGCACCTCGAACGCTGCGGCGACTACGCCAAGAACATCGCCAAGCGCACCACCGTCCTTGTGAGCCTGCCGCAGATCAACGGCACCGTATCGGCCCTGCGCCGCATGTCGCGCATGGTCGAGCGGATGCTGGCCGACGCGCTCGATGCCTATATCCAGCGCGATGCCGACAAGGCCGAGGGCGTGCGCGAGCGTGATCTGGAAGTGGACCAGATGTACAACACGCTGTTCCGCTCCCTGCTCACCCACATGATGGAAGACCCGCGCAACATCACTGCCGCCATGCACCTGCATTTCATCGCAAAGAACATCGAGCGCATGGGCGACCACGCCACATCGATATCCGAGCAGGCGATCTACCTCGTCACCGGCGCACTGCCCGACGACGATCGTCCCAAGGGCGATTCCACCGCCTTCGACGCCACCAGCGGGGATGTGAAGTAATGTCCGTCGATCAGCCCACCGTCCTGGTGATCGAAGACGAACCGGCCCAACGCGAGGTTCTGGCATACAACCTCGAGGCCGAGGGCTTCGCCGTCTCGCGCGCCGAAACCGGCGACGAGGGTCTGTTGCTGGTTGATGAACAGGTTCCCGAGATCATCGTGCTCGACTGGATGCTGCCCGGCGTGTCGGGGATCGAGGTCTGCCGCCGGCTCAAGATGCGCCCCGAAACACGCCGTATCCCGATCATCATGCTTTCGGCACGCTCCGAAGAGGTGGACCGTGTGCGCGGCCTGGAAACCGGCGCGGATGATTACGTGATCAAGCCCTATTCCATCGTCGAATTGATGGCGCGCGTGCGAACGCAACTGCGCCGGATACGCCCCTCGACCGTGGGCGAAACGCTCGAATACGATGATATCATTCTCGACGCCGAGGCGCACAAGGTCCATCGCGGCGGTGAACTGCTCAGGCTCGGCCCGACCGAATTTCGCCTGCTGGCCACTTTCATGGAAAAGCCCGGCCGCGTCTGGACCCGTGAACAACTGCTCGACCGGGTCTGGGGGCGCGACATCTACGTCGACACGCGCACGGTCGACGTCCATATCGGCCGGCTACGCAAGGCGCTGACGCGTCAGGGCGGCGATGACCCCTTGCGCACCGTACGCGGGGCGGGCTACGCGCTCGGCTGACTATGCGCAGGCCCCGCCTGCGCCCGGACGTGAATGCAGAAGGTCAAACTGACCGGGCATATTCCTGAAAAGACATCAGAAACCCTGCCGCCGGCCTGTGCAGGCGGCGCACGCGGCTCGAACGGCCAGATTTACTGTGGATAACTGTGCCGGATTCAACGATTCAGACAAGAATTCAGCCTGCCACGATAATGGATTGCCGCATGACGACTCATTTCCGCTAATCGTATCACATCGGGTCACGCTGATTTCCGCGCTCAAACCCTCCGCGTGACATCGCTTCTCTGGATATGGCCGCGCCGGTGAGATAGGCTACTGTCATGGACGGCCCGTCGCATGCGGGCTCATGTACACGGGGAAATCGCGTGACGCTACAGGGTCTCGATCAGTTGCCGCTGAAGTTTCGCGCATCGCGCAAAAGCGATGTCAGAACGCAGTTCGCCGCCCTTTGTTACCGCATGAATCACGGTCACCCCGAGGTTCTACTCATCACCAGCCGCGGATCGCGCCGCTGGATCGTTCCCAAGGGCTGGCCCATCGAGAACATGACACCGGCACAAGGCGCGCAGCAGGAAGCCTGGGAAGAGGCGGGCGTCAAGGGGCGCCCGATCGAACGCTGTATCGGCCTGTTCTCCTATCCCAAGGTGGTCGGGCAGGACGAAACCCTGCCATGCATCGCGATGGTTTACCCCGTGAAGGTGAAATCGCTGGCAAATGACTACCCTGAATCCCATCAACGGCGGCGCAAGTGGTTCACCCGCAAAAAGGCCGCTGCCCGCATCGCCGAACCCGAACTGGCCCACATCGTCCGCAATTTCGATCCCTCCGGCCTGCGCTGACGCGGGCCTTGACCGCGGCGCACCTGCACATAGGTTGAACGGACACAACGAGAAATCGGACCATGATCCAGTTTTCCCTCAAATGCGACAACGACCACCGCTTCGATAGCTGGTTTCAATCCGCCAGTGCCTTCGACAAGCTCAAGGCGTCGGGCATGGTCACCTGCGCGGTGTGCGGATCGGCCAATGTCGACAAGGCGCTGATGGCTCCGCGCCTGCGCTCGGGGCGCGCGTCGGACGACGATGACGATCAGGCGGCGAACGCTCCGCAAAAGCACGGCGCGCTCAGCGCTCCGGCCACCCCCGCCGAACAGGCCATGGCAGACCTGCGCAAGAAAATAGAGGCGCACTCGCGCTACGTCGGGCGCGACTTCACCAAGCAGGCCCGCGCCATGCACGCGGGCACCGCCCCCGCCCGGCCCATTCACGGCGAGGCAAAGCCGGACGAGGCGCGCAAGCTGCTCGAAGACGGTGTGCCCGTTGTGCCGCTACCGTTCCGTCCACGCGACAAATCCAACTGAGGAGACACCGATGCATGTCGTCATCACCGGCGCGAACCGCGGCATCGGCGCCGCGCTTGACTCGCGCTACCGCGACGCGGGCTGGCAAGTCACCGCGACCGCCCGGCAAGGCGCGGAATTCCTGCCTCTCGACGTGACCGACCCGGAATCTCAGCGCGCGATGGCCCACGGGCTCGACGGAAAGGCGGTGGATCTGCTGATCTGCAACGCCGGCACCTATCCGGACAAGCACCAGAACCTTGCCGATGGCTACCCCGCGCAGATGTGGGCGGATACGTTCGCGACCAACGTCACCGGCGTTTTCCTGAGCGTCCAGGCCCTTCTGCCCAACCTGCAAATGTCGCACATGTCCAAGGTGGCGATCATCGCCTCGCAGATGGGCAGCAGCACCCGCGCGCCCGGCGGCAGCTATATCTATCGCGCGTCCAAGGCCGCGGCGATAAACCTCGGCCGCAACCTGGCCACGGACCTGGCGCAACTGGGCATCGCCGTGGGCATCTATCACCCCGGCTGGGTGCGCACCGACATGGGCGGCGACGCCGCCGCGATCAGCACGGATCAGTCCGCGGATGGCCTGGTCGCGCGTATTGACGCGCTGTCGATGGACACCACCGGCCGGTTCCTGACCTGGGACGGGCACGACCATCCCTTCTGACCGATCCGTGCCTTTCCGCCCCCTCACGCAACACGGACGCGTCGCAAACAGCCTTGCCCTTTGCCCCGGCAGCGCCTAAACCCGCGCAACCTGACAGTGGGGGATTCATGCCCGTTCTCGTGATGAAATTCGGCGGCACTTCGGTCGCCAACCTCGACCGGATCAAGCGCGCCGCCAAACGCATCGGCGTCGAGGTCGCCAAGGGCTATGACGTGATCGTCATCGTATCGGCCATGTCGGGCAAGACCAACGAACTGGTCGGTTGGGTGGACGAGATATCGCCGCTATACGACGCGCGCGAATATGATGCCGTGGTGTCGTCGGGCGAAAACGTCACCGCCGGGTTGATGGCGCTGACGCTACAGGAAATGGACGTCCCCGCGCGTAGCTGGCAGGGTTGGCAGGTGCCGCTGAAAACCAACAGTGCCCATTCCGCCGCCCGGATCGAAGACATCCCCCCCGACAACATTCGCGCCAAGTTCGACCAAGGCATGCGCGTTGCCGTCGTCGCCGGGTTCCAGGGCATCAGCCCCGAGGGCCGTATCACCACCCTGGGCCGGGGCGGATCGGACACCACCGCCGTGGCCTTCGCCGCCGCGTTCGGGGCCGAACGCTGCGACATCTATACCGACGTGGATGGCGTCTATACCACCGATCCGCGGATCAGCGCCAAGGCGCGCAAGCTGGACCGCATCGCGTTCGAGGAGATGCTCGAACTGGCCTCGCTCGGCGCCAAGGTGCTGCAAACCCGATCGGTCGAGCTGGCCATGCGCTACAACGTAAAACTGCGCGTGCTCAGCAGTCTCAACGAACAGTCCGACAGCGCCGGAACGCTGGTCTGCGACGAGGAGGAAATCATGGAATCGCGTGTCGTCTCTGGGATCGCCTACAGCCGCGAGGAATCGAAAATGACCCTTGTGTCGGTGGCCGACCGCCCCGGCATTGCCGCCGCCATTTTCGGCCCCCTGTCCGAAGCGGGCGTCAACGTGGACATGATCATCCAGAACATCTCGGAAGAGGGGCGCACCGACATGACCTTTTCGTGCCCCACCGATCAGGTGAAGCGCGCCGAAAACGCCCTGTCCGATGCCAAGCAAAGCGGCACGATCAACTATCACGACCTGATCGCAGATAGCCACGTGGCCAAGGTTTCGGCGGTAGGGATCGGGATGCGGTCGCAATCGGGCGTGGCCGCCAAGATGTTCAAGACGCTTTCCGATGAAGGAATAAACATCAAGGTCATTGCAACCTCCGAGATAAAGATTTCCGTCCTGATCGACCGGAAATACATGGAACTCGCAGTTCAGTCGCTGCATGATGCGTTTGAACTGGAAAAACTGGCCTGATCCCGGAAACTCCCTGTCCCAAAGGGCGCCCGGCGGTCGGGCGGGCGCGGGAATGAAGGCAGACCAATGCCCGAACAAACGGAATCGGAAAGTCGAAAGCTGCTGCGCCGCCTGCGTGCCGCCATGGCGGAGGACAACGCGGGCCAGACACGTCTGAACGACATCACCAGCATCACCGCGGATTCCATGGGCACCGAAGTGTGCTCGATCTACCTGTTCCGCGACGAGGAAACGCTGGAACTGTGCGCCACCGAAGGCCTGCAACCCGAAGCCGTGCACGAAACCCGCATGCGCCTGGGTGAGGGCCTGGTGGGCCGCGTTGCCCGCACCGGCCAGCCGATAAACACTGCCGACGCGCCCTCGGCCCCGGGCTTTCGCTACATGCCCGAAACCGGCGAGGAACGGTATTCTTCCTTCCTCGGTGTGCCGATCCAGAGGCTGGGCGAGAAGCTGGGCGTGCTGGTGGTGCAATCCAAGCAGGCGCGCGAGTTCTCCTCGGACGAGGTATACGCGCTCGAAGTCGTCGCGATGGTGCTGGCCGAGATGACCGAACTGGGCGCTTTCGTGGGCGAAGGCGCGGCGCTGTCGGCGCGCCATCAGCAGGCGGTGCTGGTGCGTGGCAGCACCGCTCAGGAAGGCGCGGCACAAGGCCACGCCTGGCTGCATGAGCCACGCGTTGTGGTCACCAACCCCATCGGCGAGGATCCGGAAAAGGAACTCGCCCGCCTGACCGAGGCTGTCGATGCCCTGCGCGTCAGCGTCGATCAGATGCTGCAAGGCGCGCAAACCGGCGACAAGGAGCAACTGCAGGTTCTCGAAGCCTACCGCATGTTCGCCAATTCCAAGGGCTGGCTGCGCCGCATGGAAGAGGATATCGGCCGCGGCCTGTCCGCCGAGGCGGCCGCCGAAAAGGAACAATCCACGGCGCGCGCGCGCATGACGCAGGTCACGGACCCATACCTGCGCGACCGCCTGCACGACCTCGACGACCTTTCCAACCGGCTGCTGCGCATTCTCACCGGTCAGGGCAATCACACCGGCGCGGAAATGCCCCCCGACCCGATCCTGATCGCGCGCAATATCGGGCCGGGCGAATTGCTCGATTACGGCCGCTCGCTCAAGGGTATCGTGCTCGAGGAAGGCTCTGTTGGCAGCCATGCCGCGATCGTTGCGCGGGCGTTGGCCATTCCGCTGGTGATCCACGCCGACAACATAACCACCGAGGCACTGAACGGCGATCACATCATGGTCGATGGCGATCAGGGCATCGTTCACCTGCGCCCCGACGAAACCGTCGCCACCGCCTTCCGCGACAAGATCGCCATGCAGGCCCAGGCGCAAGAGCGTTACGCCTCGATTCGCGACAAACCGGCCGAGGCGCTGTGCGGCACCCGTATCGGGCTGCACATGAACGCCGGCCTGATGGCGGACCTGCCCAGCCTCGACAGTTCCGGCGCCGAGGGCGTCGGCCTGTTCCGCACCGAGTTGCAATTCCTGGTGCGCAACCAGATGCCGAAGCGCTCAGAATTGAGCGCGCTTTATGCCCGCGTCCTGGACGCCGCGCATGGCAAACGGGTGGTGTTCCGCACCCTGGATATCGGCTCGGACAAGGTTCTGCCCTACATGAAGCCGCATGACGAACCCAACCCGGCCCTTGGCTGGCGCGCGATCCGCGTCGGACTGGACAAGCCCGGCGTGATGCGGATGCAGTTGCAGGCGCTTCTGCGCGCCGCCAATGGCCGGCCGCTGACCATCATGTTCCCATTCGTCGCGCAATACGAGGAATACAAGGCCGCCAAGGCCGAGATGGACAAGGCCATCGCCCGCGAACGCATCCTGGGCCACACCCTGCCCCGAAGCCTGGAAATCGGCGCGATGCTGGAAACGCCATCGCTGGCCTTCGCCCCGGACAAGTTCTTTCGCGAGGTCGATTTCCTGTCGATCGGCGGCAATGACCTCAAGCAGTTCTTCTTCGCCGCCGACCGCGAGAACGAGCGCGTGCGCAAACGCTACGATACCCTGAACGTAAGCTTCCTGACCTTCTTGAAGGATATCGTGCAGCGCTGCACCGACACCGGCACCAGCCTGTCCTTTTGCGGCGAGGATG
>Ga0207414_1000899_pt1 | contig 11950 bp, 13 predicted proteins | sample PonA231FremontCA_2_FD_187269 | JGI IMG/M metagenome (GOLD analysis project Ga0207414, IMG submission 187269) | Marine sediment microbial community from Fremont, CA, USA - Pond A23 Sediment 1 (SPAdes) | ecosystem: Environmental > Aquatic > Marine > Unclassified | place: USA: Fremont, California... | reverse complement strand
ATGAAAACTTGAACATCAAGCGTTTAAATAGTTATAAATTTTCAAAGCAAAACTGGAGTAAAAAGATAACTTATTGATAAGAAAGAATATTTTATTTAGGACAAAATTACCGTGAATAAGGTGATGCAGGTCGAAAAAGAATAGACTATATCTTTTGCTTTTTTATGTTTATCTTGTGCTTCAACATCATAGGCATAAATCAGTATGTTTGTATCCAAAAAGCAATCAACGGTCATGCAAATCCTCCCGACTTGTAGGCTCTCCGCGTAAAATTGAAAATGCTTATAAATCAAAGCCGATTTAATCAAAGCATATAATAACAACCCTGGACCTATTAAGATTCTCAATCCTTACCCCTTTGTTGTATCGTATTTTTCAATTTGTATTATTTTTCGAGATATCGTAGTTAATTTTTTACTTGGTCATCACGAGGGGTTTATGTTTTTTGATATACATGTACACAGCAACTATTCCGTTTGCAGCGAACTTTCGGTGCAGGATATATTGAGTTTATCCCGCTCCAGGGGACTTGATGGTGTTTGTATAACCGACCACCACTGCATGCAGGCTGAAAATATAATTACTGAAGGAATCCAGGAAGATGGTTTGTGTGTTATTATTGGTCAAGAGTACTCCACTCCTCAAGGTGATTTCCTGTTGTTCGGTCCTTACGAAAATCTTCCCCAGGGTTTGAATGCTGTGCCGCTTCTAAGGCATGTTCGCTCAAGCAATGGATGTGCAATTTCTGCTCATCCATTCCGATGCGAACGCCCGGTTGAAGAAGATATTATCAAGTCCGGTCTTTGCAATGCCATAGAGTGCGTAAATAACCGCAACAGTTGGAGTGAAAATTACCAGACAATTGGTTGGCTGGAAAATTATCCACTGCTTTCCCTTGGAGGGAGCGATGCACATAGCCTTGGGGAATTGGGTAAAGTGGCCACTTGGTTCAATATGCACATAACTTCCAGGAATGATTTGATTAACGCTATCAACAGTGGACAAACTGTTTGCTGCCCCTGCTATCCGGAGTCGAACAATTTACAGTTTGTGCAAGGTGCAGGATAAAACAACAAAAAGTATAAGGAGGTTGAGTAATGAAAAGGATCTGTGTTTTTTGCTTGATTTTTGTTTTCTGGCCTAGTTTGGTATTTTCTTTTCAAGTGTACAAGAAAGACGACGTAGCTTTAAGTATCGGGTTTTGGGGTCAGGCCTGGAATCAATACGCAACCAATATGGATACTGACGATGATAAAGACTTTGATGAGGATTTAAACGATTTAATGGTGCGCAGGGCTTATTTCAATATCAAGGGGCAGGCAACCGACTACTTGGACTTTTTTGTTCACTACGCTGCTGACAAATTGGGACACAAAGGACTGGACAAATCCGGCAAAGGATTGGGTTCTGGACTGGCCCTGAGGGACGGCTGGGTAAAAATCAAACTCCTGGAAAATGACCTTATGTTTCAAATGGGCAGAATGTATGTGCCATTTACTCGCAATTACGGGACTACCTCTACCAAGAGCCTGCTGACCACGGATCTGAACTGGGGACAAGGCGGATACAGGAGTAATATATTTTATCCCCAGAATGTAGGCAGAGACGACAGTGCTACATTATGGGGTAATATACTGCAAGACCGCCTGCAATACAGACTTATGCTGGGTGAAGGGGCTGAAGATAGTGAAACAAACCCGGATGACAATCCCAGATTTGCCGGTAGATTAAATTACAATTTTTTTGACAAGGAAACCAGTTGGTTTAATGCCGGTACTTATTTGGGGAAAAAACGTATCCTAGCTCTCGGTGTGGGAATGGATTATCAACAGGATCTTGTATTGAACGGCACAGAGAAAGATTATACAGCCTGGACAGCAGATGTGCATTTTGATCAGCCTTTGAATAAGGACGCCCTGACTTGTCAGGCTTCGTTTATAGATATCCAAAATACTGTGAACGGGATTAAATGGACGCAATTGCAATCTGGATCAGACGGACAGATTTATAATGCAAAAGCGGGCTATTTATTTAATCAAAAAGTCGGCCCAGGTAAATTCCAGCCCTTTGTGCACTACAGCTATTTTAACGTGGATGAGGACGGCAGGGATAACAGTCAATTCTACGGAGCCGGTCTGAATTATTACCTCAAAGGCGCGGCAAATAAAATTACCCTGGAATACAGCTACATGGACCAGGAAGAGGAACTGGATGGCCAAAATGTGCAAAATCATTCCTTGATCACCCTGCAAACAGCTTTTGGTTTTTAACCCAATTTACTATACTTTGAGATTGTCAAGAATATTTGCAAGCAGTATTTATGATTAAAGGAGAGAAAGCGATTATGAAAAATATATTTTCTACAAGGTGGGGTATTGTCTGTATCGGCGGAATAATCGGAATATTGGCGTCTATGCTGCAATATTGGGGAAACCCGGGCAATATGGGCATCTGCGTGGCCTGTTTTGAACGCGACATAGCAGGTGCTGTGGGACTGCACCGAGCTAGTGTGGTGCAGTATATGCGCCCGGAGATCATTGGTTTTGTCCTGGGAGCACTTATCGCGGCTTTGAGTATGAAGGACTTCCGCCCCAGAAGCGGTTCTTCCCCTATTGCAAGGTTTGTTTTGGGGGCTTTTGCCATGATCGGTGCACTAGTTTTTCTGGGCTGTCCCTGGAGGGCCATGTTGCGTTTGGCAGGAGGTGACGGCAATGCCATAGCCGGCCTACTGGGTCTTGTATTCGGGATTTACGTGGGAACAAGGTTCATCAAGTCCGGATTCAATCTGGGCAGGGCAGAAAAGGGCTATAATTCACTTGGTCTGATCATGCCCCTGGTAATGGTTTTCTTTTTGATCTTGATGCTTATTTATCCCCAGATTCCGGGGCAGGAAAAATCCGGAATACTTTTTTACAGCACCCAAGGACCCGGAGCCATGCATGCACCTTTGCTCATCTCACTTATAGCGGGTCTGGCAGTGGGATTTATAGCACAAAGGAGCCGTTTCTGTACTATGGGTGCATTCCGGGATCTTATACTCTTTAAGCAAACTCACCTGTTCAGCGGGGTGATAGCCTTAATTTTGGGTGCTTTTGTCGCAAATCTATTTCTTGGACAATTCAACCCCGGATTCATGGATCAACCAGTAGCCCAGACATCTCAAATCTGGAACTTCCTGGGAATGACCCTGGCAGGCCTTGCCTTTGCCCTTGCCGGTGGTTGCCCGGGAAGACAATTGTTCATGTCAGGAGAGGGAGACGGGGACGCCGCGATTTTCGTATTCGGGATGATAGTGGGAGCCGCCTTTTCCCACAACTTCGGCCTGGCCAGTTCACCTGCCGGGATAGGTCCCCACGGGGCAGTAGCCACTATACTGGGGCTGGCAGTATGTATGGGCATAGGATTTACCATGCGCAAAAAGTTGGTATAAGGAGGATAAATATATGAGCGAAATTCTGGATGCAAGGGGTCTGTCCTGTCCCCAACCCGTCCTGATGACCCTGGAGAAAATCAAGCAACTGGGAAAAGGGGAATTGACGGTACGAGTGGATACACAGGCCTCCAGGGAAAATGTGAGCAGGGCTGTTCAAAAGCAGGGGTGGACAGTAGAGGAGATAAAGGAAGAAAATGATGAATTCAGTCTTGTTGTAAAAAAGGAGTAAATTTTGTTCAGCCGGTTTTTCAAGAGAAAAAAGCCTGCAAAGGAGCAGAATAAATCGGGATTGTCTCACGGGATATTGGTGTTTGATAATACCAGTGAAGTGATAAAGGCTGAAAAATTGATCAAGGAGCAGGGATTCTGCATAAAGGTCAAGGGCCCTCCACCGGAGATCAGAACCGGCTGCGACCTGGTTATCGAGTTCCCGCTTATAGAACAGCTAAACATCAAGCGCCTCCTGGAAACAAACAAGGTGCACGTTGAACAAATCATACCAGTCAAGGACCATCTCCTGAAGCCGGTGGACCTTTATAGCAGCAGGGATTATGGGGACTATCTGATGGTAAGGGCGGCTAACATGAAGATCACTGTAGAAAAGGCATCCAGGACTGTGGTGAATATATCCGGTGGAGGCTGTCCGGATGTGCCCTTTCTGGCCAGGGAACTGATAGGCATAAAACTGGGCGAGGGCCCTCAGCCAAGGGAACTGGGACATACACTTTGCGGATATGCCCTGGAACTAGCCTATGAGGAGATAAAACGACTATGCTAGCAGTAGTGGGGACCGTCCCTGATCCGGATATTCCAGTTATCCAGGGGCAAGTGGAATTAAGGGACAATAAACTGTATGTGGACCGCACCGAGATAGATATAAACAGGGGTACACCGGCCTTGTTGGCATCAATAGCAAATTTGCTGCATTACCTGCAAGGCGAACCCGTTTATGCCTTCCTGGCGGGAGATGTGGGCCTGGGTCAGGGAAGCAGGGATCTGTATTCCTATTTGAGTGCAAATATACACGACTATTCCTTTCAAACTCTGACCTTCCACTATCTTCAACCCGATGTGGATCACCATCTAAAGGTCCTTATGGCAATTGACGACATGAATCCTCGTCCCAAACTGATAGCAGATGCTGGTTTTATGTATGCAGCCAAGATGAGCGGGGAAAGCAAGAAATACGATCTGTTCACTCCCGATGTAGGCGAACTCGCTTTCCTTGCAGATGAAAACGCCCCTCACCCCTTTTATACCAGAGGCTTTATCCTTGCAGAGGAGAACAAGACCCCGGAACTGATCCAGCGCGCCTATAACCACGACAATGCGGCAAGGTATCTCCTGGTCAAGGGAAAACAGGACTATGTTGCCAGCAGGGAGGGGATAATAGATACAATCGAGCGGCCCATGGTGGAGGCCCTGGAAGCTATCGGCGGGACCGGTGATATGCTTACAGGTATTGTAAGTGCGTTGATCGAGTCGGGAATGGACATGGCAAAAGCAGCCGGCTTGGCTGCGACGATCAACCGGACCACCGGACTACTCGCCGATCCTTCTCCGGCCAGTCAAATCAAGGATATTATAAGGCACATACCTGAGGGGTATGATCGAGTGTTGAATTTCCCTGATTGAGGAGCCCAAATGACTGAAAAGAGCAGTAATCGCCAAGAGATAAGTCCCGGGATGACAGTGTTGGAAGTGGTATCCAATCACCGGGAAACCGAATCGGTTTTTAAAAGATACGATGAACAATTCGGGGTGTGCATTTGTTGCAATTATTTGTTTGAGACCCTGAGTGAAGTGGCGCAAAAAGTAGATATGGACCTGGAAAATCTGATACAAGATCTGGAAGATGTGATCTGGAAAAATGCATAATAAGTTTTACTTTCAGGAATCATTTCACAACATGACCTGCCATTCATGGTAGTAGTCCAGATATCTGATATGTTAAAGCCTAGGACTTCTAATTTTTAGGAATCATCCCAAAATTGGGGGCTAAACATAAAATAATCTTAGCCCTACAACGAAAGTTCATTTTTTTCCGTCATTCCGGCGAAGGCCGGAATCCAGTTTTTTCTAGATTCCTGCCTTCGCAGGAATGACAAGAATAGTTATTATTCAAAATTTCGATGTTGTGATGAGAGTTTTTTAGAAAATTTTGCAATCAAGATTTTGAATTTATTGTTTTTTTATGTTTATTTGTTTAAAACAAGTCCGTGTCATTTTTTAAACAGTCTCCCCCATTTTTGGGACGTTATCTGACTGCCTATCGTGCCAAACCTGGTAACAATACTTGCCAACTAGATTCTCCGGATCCTCGTTTACCGATTCCCCAACCTTTTTATTGGCCCACTGGATTCGGAGATTTAAATCCAGAGTGTTCATTAACTCGGTAACTGCATCGTAAAAAGAGATTTCCATATTTTGAGGGTGTAGTTTTGAGTCCATAACAACCTTTGTTCCAAAATATTCTATTTTGAAGTTCTCCTAACTATTCGGAACTTTGTCCTATTTTCCAAAGCTGCATTTCCTGCACCTTATTTGTCTTGCCATTGACTTGGCAATTATTGCTTGATTTTGGCACCCCATCCCATTTCTTCTTGCATTCATGGCTGCTCAGACCATGTGTCTGCAAATGTTTTTGGGGCTTTTTCTTCTGTATATTGAACAGAATCTAGAATTCCAATTGAAACCTTGATTGATAAATGTTTGAAGACCCATAATTCTCTAAGTCCGCATAAATATAATCAAACATTATACGAAGATTGGAATAAAGATACCAATTTAGTCCCACTGTATAATCCTCCATCTCTCCAGCATGAATATCCTTGTCATTAAGATCTACATCTGAGTAACGCAAGGCAATTTCCCAGGCACCAGTCCCACCTTCTTGTATACTGAATTTTTCCTTGAGCTTTCCCCTGCCGAATGCACCACTGGATTTGCTGTAATTTCTGTGCTCCCCGGTCAAAAAGTAACTTCCTTGGGCATAGTAGCCATTAAATTCAAGATCCCCGGAATCTTCAGAATCTACAAACCCATGCATATATTCACCCTGCAAAGAAAACGGTCCATAGACCATGGCTAACTCACTGCCCAGAAGATCCACATTACTTGCATGTATATTAGCAGTATCTACAAAGTCGGTGGTCAAATGAGATTCCGGCCTGGCCTTGAAGGAATCGGTTGCGTTGTCGTCCAGCCACTTATGGCTATAGGCTAATCCCATGTGCAAAACCTTTTTTCCATTGTCAGCATAGATAGGTGCTGCAGTGAGGCGCGTGGTTAAGTTGTAACCTTCATTATCTCCAAAATCATTACCATAACTGTCTGTTTCCCGAAATCCGCCGATGGCCCAGGTCATATTCTTTTTCCAGGCAGTATCGTATAGCATCACCCCTGTATTTCTGGCTGGAACAAAGGATCTGCCCGGCTGTCCAGGAAGACTCCTTTCCATAAAGGTCATGAATTTACGACTGGTCAATTCTTCCAGAGAAAAAGGCTCCTTGAAGTGTCCCAACTTCAGGTTCCCTACATAAGGTAGATCTTCAAATCCTATCCAAGTATCCTTGAAATCAACATCTCCTCCGGCAAAATCGTATTGGGCCATAAAAACTAGATTCTTATAAAGTCTCCCTTTGACGTGCAATCTACCCTGGCGCAGTTCTGTACCACTTCCGAAGTTATTGTTTTCATCAGTTACTTTATTTTTGACATCCTCGTCTGCGTCAACGTATCCCCAATCGTTCAAAATTCTACCACCGAGCTTCAATTTAAAATCTTTTTCCCGATTTTCAAAATAGAGGCCATTTTTCCAATAAACCTCCATGTTCCTAGGATAAATCTTTTCAGTTCCTTTGTCCTTGTGAGCTTGAGTCTTTCTTGTATGGATTTTTTTTAGTAATTTGTGGTATTGTTCACTATCTATCTGCTCGTTTTTATACAGGATCTGTAGTATCTCTTTAGATACACTATCTTCTTTGTTTTTCTGTTTGGCCATCGATGTTTGGACTAACAGAAGTGATGAGAGTAGCACAGTAATAACAATTAGGATTAAAACTTTTTTTCTCATTTTTTTACCTCCTCAGTTCTCTTTGCTTACAAAAAGCTTTCACCGCATCAGTCAGGCTTCCAGGACTTGTAGAAAGACTTCAGATCATTTCCAGTAAAGGTTTGATGTAAAGTTGTTAAGTTAAAATAACTAACGAAAAAAGCGCTTCCTGGTTAGCAAGAAGCGCTTACAAAATACTCTTTGGCAACCCGGCTATCTTCGAGAGAACCGTGGCTTTTTGTCCCATGGTTTGGTTTTGTTCAAGTAATAATATAAAAAATTCTTTTTACTTTTTGATTTAAATATTGTCAAATCATATTTTTTACTGCCAAACATTTTTCCAGGAACTTTATTAACGGATTTTTCCCTGTTTTCCAAGATGGTACCAGGGAGTTATTTCCGTATCCGGAAATTCAGAATTTCCGGATGGGAACTAGTTAGTTACGCCCTGAGGGCGTGGATGTCTAAATCAGATTCAAGCACAGGAATTTTGGTTTACTTGTTGTTGCTGGATCTGTTATATGGCTTATAAAAAATAATTAATTTTTGTTTAGAGTTACATTTATTCCCGATTGCAACAACTATTTAAGGAGGATCTATGCAAACCGAATTCAGAAAGAGGAATTTTGACAACAATTGGAAGCTGCCTCTTTTGCCGGATTATATTATGAGATGGGCGGATCTTACACCTGATAATGACTGTATTGTTTTCGCAGACACCGGGCGGGTAATTAGTTATCAAGAGTTTGACTACCTGAGTGATTTATATGCTATGCGTTTGAAAAAAATGGGAATACAAAAAGAAGATATAGTTGTTACACAGTTTCTGGCTGAGCCCGAATTCTTCATCTTGGTATACGGTTGCCTGAAGGCAGGGGCAATTATTTCCCCCTTGGATGTTAAGGAACAGCCACACGAGGTTGTTCGAGATCTTGATAAAATTCATCCAAAAGCTTTTTTTTGTTTGGGCAAGACTTCAATTCGCGATTTTTCGGAAGTCGCAGCTGAAGTAAAGGAGAAATGTCCCTATGTAGAACATATTGTCCAATGCTCATCCACTGCTGATGGCGCAGACTTGGTTGACGATGCGCAAGATTTTAACCAACTCTTTGATGAAAATAATTTGATAACGTTGGGAGAGGAAAAATCACTTGCCAGCAAATTGTTGCAGGATTATGAAGTCCTCTCATCTGAAGATCCCGCCCTAATTATCTTCACTACCGGAACAACCGGAGAACCCAAGCCGGCTTTGATGTCGCACCTTAGCATAATGACGAACAATGCGATATTTTCTCGGGGTGTGGGGCTTTACGGCAGTGATTACAGATTCTTAAACATAATGCCTACCAGCCATGTTGCAGGTACAGCTCAAGGACCCATGACTGCTTGGTTCTGCGGTGGCGCAATTATCACTCTTAGCATCTTTGAACCTGCCAAATCCTTGCTTGCTGCGCAAAAGTACAAGGCCACCTTTTTCGGCGGAGTACCCACCATGTTCAGAATGGTATGGGCCTTGCCGGACTACAAGGAATACGATTTAAGCAGTCTAAGGTATGCCCTTTATGGCGGAAGTGCGGTGGATACCGAATTCTTGAGAGAAATGTCCAAAATGGCGCCCACTTTTGGAACGGCTCTGGGTATGACCGAATGCTCTGGATATTTTACCTGCACCCCCAAGGGAATTTCTGTGGAGGAGATGGCCGGTCAGGTGGGCCAATTCTATCCAGAACTTGCTAAGGTCACTATCAGAGAAAAAATGAATCAAGATGGCACCGCTGGTGAAGAACTTCCGGAAGGCGAGGTGGGCGAGATATGCGTCCAAGGGGATGTGGTATTTTTGGGCTATTACAACAATCCTGAAGAAACCGCCAAAACGATATCCAGGGAAGGAATCCTCTATTCCGGGGATATGGGTTATCTGAAAGACATGGGAACCTACAACGCCCTTGTCTTCTCTGGTCGTCGCAAGTTTGTGATCAAGCCCAAGGGATATCTGGTGTTCCCGGACGAGGTGGCCGATTATTTGGCTCAACATCCAGACATAGAGGAGGCCCAGGTAGTGGGGGTCCCGCACAATATTTATGTGGACGGGGTGTTTGCTTTTGTAAAACCTGGGTCAAACAAGGCAATTAGTGCAGAGGAAATTTTCGAATACTGCAAAGATATCGCATCATACAAACGCCCCGTTCATATCGAATTCTGGCCTGATGATCAGCAATTTCCCATGAATAAAACAGGCAAGGTGGATACCATGGCACTTACAGAAAAAGCAAAGGAGATAACTGAAAATTTACGGAAACAAGGAGGCTGGGACGTTATTGAAAGCTAACAATTGATAATAAATATTATTAATAACAATCACCCGGGCAAGAACCAGATAGGAGGAGAAAGGCCCTACCGCATCTCTGCCCTAGTAAACGAGGTGGTGAATGTATTATTGGGTAAGGATAAGAATCCTGACTTGCCAAAGGGCAAGCCCCTGGTAGAAGAGCTTGATTAAAAAAATTTTTTTTAAACCCCTTTTGCATAGGGTTATTTCCCGTCCTCCGAGGAGGACGGGATTGGAAAACATATCTCTGCTAAGATTTCTCAACCGGAAAAGGAATCCACCGCATCCTGAACATGGGTGACCGTATAGGCCAGTTTGGGTCCCCCGCCCATAGCTACCGCGACTTGAGCGATCTCGTAGATCTCTTCGGCGGTGGCGCCGGCCTGCATGGCCCAATGGGAAATACAAGGGGGATATACCGGAGAGCAACGTACTATGCTTTACTGTATAATCTATCGCTCTCAGGTGCAGGAACTAAGAACACATTATCTCCTCTGTCGATCCCAATGCCTTTACGGTGATCGGTGTGGCGCAGCAAGCATTTGGGTGAACCACTTTCACCAAGTTAAAATAGAAGGCGAAGATTCAGTATGCTGATGAACTTGACAACTTCAATGTTGTGAATATGGTATTCGTCTATGGAATTGAAAAGTCCTCAGTAAAAAAGGAACAGCGAAGATACAAGATTGGTAGTATTTGCTCGCAGTTAAACATACTCACCTTTGATGATAATACCGCTCAACAATATGCGATGGTCCGTGCCGACCTTGAAAAAAAGGAGTGCCCATAAGGTAACTGTCCAATTAACCCCATCTTGAATATGACGTAAAGTATGCTAATAGTCTCCCCAAAAAGCAAGGAGGCTGAGCATGCAAGACAAGAATACACGACAATTGTCCCGGGGCAAGGGTCCCGAAGAGGAGAGGCCTAATCTAACTAGTCCACGGTTTAAAAGTAAATTGATGAGCGAGGACTAATAGGACCAGTCCTTGCCTGAAAAAAGAGAAAAGCCAGAGCCGAAGCCCTGGCTTTTGCTTTACTAACATAATGTGACAATTTAACTATTTTGATTAAAGAATTTCTTTCTACCAAAGCCAAACAACCCCACAAGTCCAGTGCTTAAAAGAAGCCAAGTTGTTGGTTCTGGTATTGGAGCTGAACCTTCTTCATTAACTAATAATTTAATTGAAGATGTAATATCTTTTTGACCTGCCATCAAATATTGTAATCCTTGATTTGGGTTAGTTAAATCGGAAACAATACCTAAGTCAGATACACTTCCAGCTTTATTAGCTGTGAAATTCAATGTTGCTAACTTAAATTTATTTTTAGTTATACCAGGTGCCGTTCCCATAGACCCAGCTACATCGTTATCTGGAAAAAATGTAGAATCATCATAATTAAATGATGACCCAATTGTATATGAATCATAAGTGGCTATTGAAGTATCAGAATTTTGAATATCAAATCCAAAAGCTATTACTTCATCGCCCATTATTGCAGCATCACTAGCGTTAACGTCAATAGAAAAACTATCACCAGGTGTAATATTTGTATCTGAAACGTCATAATCAATTGATACAGCATGCACATTGGTAAAAAGTAAAAAAAACAGAAAAATACTTAAAAATAAACACATTTTTTTTGATAACATAACTAAATACCTCCTATAATTTTATTGATTTTTATAATATCCATACCAAGTTCTGTAGTCCGCATATGTGATACAACCATCTTCATCGTAGTCGGCTTCTTTAATAAAGCCGTCATCGCCACTACATTTACCTAAAGTGCTTCTAAATACCGAGTAGTCATCAGCATCTATATCACCGTCACCGTTTAAATCTCCAGGAATATCTTCAGGATTTGTAGTAAAAGTAACAGTTTCGGAAGCCTTACTAATATTTCCGGCAACATCATATGATCGCAATACTACATTGTACTGAGTGTCTGGTTTCAACATTGTAAGATATATATTTTTACTACTATCAACTTTTGCAGATTGTGTTGGTAATAAATGCTTTTTTTCCTTATAAAAAGCTTGTACCATTGCACAATCACCAGATGTGTTAAACTCAATTTCACAGTCTTCATCTGTAGTTTGGATGTTTTCTATTGTAGGAGCACGAGGAGG
>Ga0207414_1000898_pt1 | contig 11950 bp, 10 predicted proteins | sample PonA231FremontCA_2_FD_187269 | JGI IMG/M metagenome (GOLD analysis project Ga0207414, IMG submission 187269) | Marine sediment microbial community from Fremont, CA, USA - Pond A23 Sediment 1 (SPAdes) | ecosystem: Environmental > Aquatic > Marine > Unclassified | place: USA: Fremont, California... | reverse complement strand
CATTATATACTCTCTCAAATCAATTTCATACTCAGCGTAATATCTTTCTTCTTCCATCTAATAACCTCCTAATAAAAACTAATATACAGATTGGAATTTTTTAAAAGTTCTAATATAGAATTCTACAATAATCTATATTTTCCTTTATAAAATATCATTTTATTACTTTTTAATCAAAATTTATTTTTTCCAATAATTATTTCATATTTGACACAAGAAAAATAATCCTATATTATTAAATTGATGATAAAACATAGTATTTAACTCAACTTTTTTCATGAATGGAAGGTGATAAAATGACAATATATAATAATAGCTCAGAATTAATCGGAAATACTCCGATCGTCAAGTTAAATAAAATGACCCCAGATTCTAATATAGAAATCTTGGTGAAATTAGAATCTTATAATCCAGGTGGTAGCATAAAAGATAGAATAGCTAAAAATATGATAGAAAAAGCAGAAAAGAATGGAAAGCTAAAACCTGGAGGTACAATTGTTGAACCAACAAGTGGAAATACAGGAATTGGTCTTGCGGTAATAGGAGCAGAAAGAGATTATAATGTAATTTTAGTAATGCCAGAAACAATGAGTATAGAAAGAAGATCTTTATTAAAAGCATTTGGAGCAGATTTGATTTTAACTCCAGGAAAACAAGGTATGAAGGGAGCTATTAATAAAGCAGAAGAACTAATTAATAATAATAAGTCATACTTTATGCCACGTCAATTTGATAATCAAGCCAATCCTGAAGCTCATATAAAATATACAGCCCAGGAAATAATAAATGATATAGATGGAAAAATTGACTTTTTTACTGCTGGAGTAGGAACCGGAGGAACAATCACTGGCATAGGCTCTGAATTAAAAAAGCTTAACAATAATACAAAAATTGTTGCAGTAGAACCAGAAAAATCCGCTGTTTTATCAGGTCAAAATCCAGGCCCTCACAAAATTCAGGGGATTGGTGCAGGTTTTATTCCCAATATTTTGGATAAATCAATTATCGATAGAATTATTACAATTGATAATAATGAAGCATATGAAACTACAAGGGAAATAGCTAAAAATGAAGGTCTTTTATTTGGAATTTCAGCAGGGGCCAATATAAAATCAGCTATAAAACTGGCCAAAGAACTAAAAGAAAAAGGAAAAAAAGGGAAAATTGTCACTGTGGCTCCAGATTCTGGAGAACGTTATCTTAGTGATGATCTATTTTAATAATGAAAAAAGTACAGCCTATTAACTTGCCTGGCTGTACTTTCTTTTTCTATACATTTCTGCTAATATCTTATCTAAACATTCTTCCATATCCTCCATCTTATCTCCCATTGGATCAGGAAGATCATTATGATCTAAATCATCATCTACTTTTTCTCCATCTTTAATAACCACTCTACCAGGCACACCAACTACAGTTGAATTAGCAGGTACACTATCTAAAACAACTGAACTTGCTCCAACTTTTACATTATCACCAATCTCAATTGAACCTAAAATTTTAGCACCTGAGCCAATTGTAACTTCATTTCCGATTGTTGGGTGTCTTTTTCCTTTTTCTTTACCAGTTCCACCTAAAGTTACACCCTGATACATAGTAACATTATCCCCGATTTCAGCTGTTTCACCTATGACTACTCCCATACCATGGTCTATAAAAAATCCCTTTCCTATTTTTGCTCCTGGATGGATTTCAATACCAGTTAAAAATCTAGCAAATTGAGAAATAATTCTTGGAAAAGTTCTCAAACCTATTTTATATAATTTATGAGAAAAACGATGAAATATAGTTGCATGTAAACCAGAATATGTCAAAACAACTTCAAATATATTATTTACCGCTGGGTCTCTTTCAAAAATAGCTTTGATATCACTTTTTATTTCTTTAAATATTTCAAACATCAATATCACCTCTTTCTCTGAAGAAATTAAACATAAGTATTTTTGTCAAGTTTAGGTTATTATAACATAACATCTAGGAGTTGTAAATAATTTCATAGGAATAATTATTGATAAATTAAAATACAAAAATCCCCGGTAGTTTTAACCGAGGATTCCTTAATAAAATATTTTTATTTATTCATATTGGGCAGCATCAAATCCAATATCTGTTCTATAATGTACATCTTCGAAATGAACTTTTTCTACCATTTCATAAGTTTCATTAATTGCATCAAAAAGTCCTTTTTCTAAAACCGTAATCCCTAGAACTCTTCCTCCATCTGTTAAGAATTTTTCCCCTTCTTTTTTGGTTCCAGCATGGAAGACAAAAACATTATCATATTTATTTAATTCATCTAAACCGCTAATCTCTTTGTCAGTTTTATAACTTAAAGGATAACCTCCAGAAGTCAAAACAACACAAACCGCTGCTTCATCTTTTACCTCTACTTCTACATCTTCAAGATCTTCATCTACAACTTTTAACATTAAATCTACTAGATCATTTTTCAATCGGGGTAAAAGAACCTGAGTTTCAGGATCACCTAATCTGGCATTAAATTCAAGTACTTTTGGCCCCATTTCTGTCAACATAAGACCTGCATATAAAATACCTTTATATTTAATTCCCTCTTTTCTAAAAGCATCAATAGTAGGTTGAAGTATTTCATCTAAAATTTCCTGTTCTAATTCTTCACTTACAAAGGGAGTAGGTGAATAAGCTCCCATTCCACCAGTATTTGGACCCTCATCTCCATCAAAAACTGCTTTATGATCCTGAGCTGGAGCAAGTGGTACAATGTTTTCTCCATCAGTTAAACCCAGAAAAGAAACTTCCTCTCCTTTTAAGAAATCTTCTACTACAATTCTTTCACCAGCATCACCAAAAACTCTATCTTCCATAATTTTTTCAACTGCTTCTTCAGCCTCTTTTACAGTAGTAGCAATTACGACACCTTTCCCGCCTGCAAGTCCTTCAGCTTTTACAACAATAGGATAATTACAGGTTTTAAAATAATCTAAAGCAGCTTCTGCAGAATTAAACACTTCATATTCAGCAGTTGGAATATCATATTTTCTCAAAATATCTTTAGCAAAAACTTTACTACCTTCAATCTGAGATGCCTTTGCATTTGGACCAAAAATTGTTAAATCTCTTTTTTGAAATTCATTTACTATTCCGTTAACTAATGGTTTTTCTGGACCAACCACAGTTAGATCAATATCATTTTCTTCAACCCAATTAGCCAGGGAATCAATATCATCTGCTGAAATATCAACTCTTTCTGCTAAAGGAATCATCCCATCATTTCCTGGGGCTGCATATATTTCATCTACTAATTCACTCTGAAATATTTTCCAGACAAGAGCATGTTCCCGGCCACCACTTCCTACAACTAAAACCTTCATATCTTATCCTCCTCAAAAACTAATTTTTTATAATAGCTTCTTCTCGTCCTGGGCCAATACCTATAATAGAAATACGGGTATCAACCATATCTTCAATTTTTTCTATATATTTTTTTGCATTTTCAGGTAAATTTTCATATTCCCTAACTTTAGATATATCTTCATCCCACCCTTCAAATTTTTGATATACTGGTTCATAGTCTTTTAATTTTTCAAAATCAGCTGGAAATTCTTCTAAAACCTCATCATCATTTTTATAAGCTGTACATACTTTTATTTCTTCAAATCCACTTAAAATATCAACTTTGGTTAATACAATTTCTGTAAGTCCATTTACTCTTACTGCATGTTTTAATACAGGAATATCTAGCCAGCCACATCTTCTTGGTCTCCCAGTAGTAACTCCAAATTCATTTCCTTTTTTTCTAAGCTTTTCCCCAATTTTTCCTTTTAATTCAGTAGGAAATGGTCCTTCTCCAACTCTTGTTATATAGGCTTTGGCAACTCCTATAACATCATCAATCTGTACCGGGCCAACTCCTGATCCTGTACAAACTCCTCCAGCAGTTGGATTAGAAGAAGTTACATAAGGATATGTACCATAATCAATATCAAGAAGTGTTCCCTGGGCTCCTTCAAAAAATATTTTTTTATCTTCTTTTATTTTTTTATCCAATAATAAGGAAGTATTTCGCACATGAGAACGTATCTTTTCTATACTTGGTTTATATTCTTCAATGATTTCTTCTACACTAAATGGTTCCTCATTATATACTCTTTCTAATAAAATATTCTTATATTCTAATGATTTTTCTAGTTTTTTTCTGAACCTATCTTCATCTAAAAGATCAATCACTCTTATTCCTTTTCTAGCTGCCTTATCAGTATAAGTTGGTCCAATACCTTTACCCGTAGTTCCAATCTTGTCCTGCCCCTTTCTCTTCTCTTCTAAGCCATCTAAAAGACGATGGTAAGGCATAATCACATGAGCTGTCTCACTAATATAAAGATTATCAAGACTTATACCTCTTTTGGCAAGTCCTTCCATTTCTTCAACTAAAACTACAGGATCGATAACTACTCCATTTCCAATTACACATTCTTTTTCTGGATATAAAATTCCAGAAGGAATTAGGTGTAATTCAAATTTTTCATCATCAACAATTACAGTGTGTCCCGCATTATTACCTCCTCCAAAACGAACTACTACATCTGCAGTAGAGGCAAGCATATCTGTAACTTTACCTTTACCTTCATCTCCCCATTGTGTACCAACAACTATTTTATTTGACATCTTTAGACGCTTAAACTCAATTTTTTATATAAGTTTAAGCTTCCTCCTCTCATATTTTAAAAATATAATTAATTTAAACCAAGTCTCGTAAAAATATTATCTATTTCCTTAAGATAATAATTATAATCAAATACATCTTCTATTTCTTGATCATTAAGATATTCTTTTATTTTATTATCATTTTTTATTAATTTTTTATAATCTTCTTTGTTTTCCCAGGCTTTAAGTGCATTCCTCTGGGCCATCTCATAGGCATCTTCTCTTTCTAAACCTTTATCAACTAAAGCTAACATAACTCTCTGAGAGAAAATAAGTCCATGAGTTCTATCCATATTTTTTCTCATATTATCTTTATTTATTTTTAACTCTTCTAAAACTTCTTTGAATTTTTGCAAAGCATAATCAACCAGGATACTACTATCAGGAAGTATAACTCTTTCAACTGAAGAATGAGTAAGATCTCTTTCATGCCAGAGAGATATATTTTCTAAACCAGGAACAACATTCCCACGCACAACTCTGGCTAAACCTGTTATTCTCTCACAAACTATTGGGTTTTTCTTATGAGGCATAGCAGAAGAACCTTTTTGCCCTTTTCGAAAACCTTCTTCAACTTCTAAAATATCTGTTCTCTGTAAATTCCTGATTTCTGTTGCAAACTTTTCTAAAGAAGCTGCAATTAATGCTAAATGATTCAAAAAATCAGACTGTCTATCTCTTTGCATTATCTGATTACTTATTGGAGCAGGTTTAAGTCCTAATTTCTTACAAACTTCTTCTTCAATTTTAGGACTGACACTTGTATATGTCCCTACTGCTCCTGAAACCTGACCAACACTTACCAGATCAAGTATATTTTCCATTCTTTTTATATGTCTTTTTATTTCTTCATACCAGAGGGCCATTTTTAATCCCCAGGTTACTGGTTCAGCATGTACTCCATGAGTTCTTCCAATCATAATTGTTTTTTTATGTAAAATTGCTTTTTCTTTAAGTACTTTTTTCATTTTATTTAAATCTTTTAAAATTAATTCAACACTTTCTTTCATTTGTAGTGCACGAGCAGTATCTTTTATATCAGAAGATGTTAAACCCTGATGAACATATTTTGATTCATTACCCAGTTTTTCATTAATACTTTCAATAAAAGCTAACATATCATGTCGTGTTGTTTTTTCTATTTCTTTAATCCTTTCTAGATCAAGTTTAGAATTATTTTCAATTTTTTTAGCAGCTTTTTTAGGAATTTCTCCTAATTCAGCCTTAGCTTTGCAAACAGCTATTTCTATTTCAAGCCATTTCTTGTATTTATTTTCCTCACTCCAAATTTCTTCCATTTGTGGTAAAGAATATCTTCCTATCAAATAAATCTTCCTTTCTTTTTTAGATCTTATTTAATAAATAATTATCTCCTTAGTGCAATTATATCTAAAACTATAGTGATTAGTCAAGAAAGATAAATTTGAAAAGGATTTGACATTTTATTAGAGAAATAATATATTAAGGTGATGTATAAGAATAATAAAAAGGAGTATTTATAATGGGTAATATTAATTTTTTAGAACATCAAAAAGTTAAACTTGTGGCTCATGAAGAAAAACAAAGTCTTGAAATTGGTAGATCTGCAATAGATGCTGGTTTGTTAAAAAAATTTCCTGACTCTTCACTTGCTGTTTTTCTTTATCTTTTAACCCATTTAAAAAAAGATAATTATCTAAAATTAGATTTAAATAATATTACTTCAAGTTTAGCATGTAATTTATCTGAAATCAAAAAATCCCTTGATTACATGAATGACAATGATATAATCGATATAGAGAAAAAAAACAATAAAGAATTTGAAATCATAATAAACAAAGAAAATATTAATGAAAATAAAAAAGAGAAAAATATATTAATTAACAGAAAAACTTTCAATAATTTCCAGGATAAAAAGAAATATCGCAAAAATATAATTAAAAAGAAAGCTCCTTCAATTAACGAAATAAAAAAAGCTATAGTAAGTTTTTTAGCTGATGATATTGATTATCGTCAATTTAATAAAGAAATAGATAAATGGTTAAATGACTTTTCCAAAGAAATTCTACAGGAATTAATAAGACGAGTAAATAAATGGCTGGAAAAACAAAGAGGTCAGGAAAATCATAATAATGCTTTCTATTATTTAAGAGGGATTATAGATGATTGGTATAATAAAGAAATTTTTGATCTTGATAAATTAAAATATTTTGATAGATTATATAGAGAAACAAAAGACCTGGCAAGAGTATATGGTATTAAATGGAGAAATATTAACCCAACTCAATTGGAAACTTTTAAAAGCTGGTTAATAGATGATTTTGCCTTGAGTTCTTCTATGGTTCAGTATGCAATAAAAGAAGGAGTTAAAAGAAAAAGAGATGGTCAACCTTCTTTAAAATATATTGAAGATAATTTTATAAAGCCACTAAAAAATAATAAAATAAGATCTGTAAGAGAAGCAAGAAAATACTTTGCAAAAAAGAAAAATTATAATAGAAATCATGATTCAAATCAAAATAAAAAAAATAAAAATGATAAAGAGGATAATATAAAAAAATGGGATAAATTTTATTGGGATCTGTAGTAAAAGGAGGTTTCTTAAATGGCAGTTGAAGAAAAATATTTGAGTGATGAAAATGAAATAGCCAGAACAGAGTTTCAATTACTGGGTATACTACTTCAGTTCCCAAGCAAAATTGATGAAGTAGCAGATGTTCTTGAAGTAGAACACTTTCAAAATCCTCAGGCTTCACTCATTTATGAAATACTTTTAAATCAATTTCAAAGAGATAGCCAAATTTCAAAAACTAAATTATTTATTAAATTAAAAAAAGATGGAGTTATTAAAAAGCCAGAAAAAGTTATTGATAAATTAACTTCAGGCTTTAATACAGTCGAAGAACTCCAACCAACTATAGACCTTATCAAAGAAAGACATCAAAAAGATTTATTGTTAAGAGCTGCAAACAAAATCAAAAATTTAGCTGATAATGATGATCTTGATATTGGAGATTATCAGGCTCAGGCTCAGGAATTAATTTTTGAGGCAACTAATGAATCAACAGATATGGATAAACATATCTATTCAATGGAAGAAGCCCTAATAGATTCTTTTGAATCATACCTGGAAAGAAAAAATGGAGAAGCAGATGTAGGTCTTAGAAGTGGTTTTATTTCTCTCGATAATTTAATTGGCGGATTCAAAAAGGGTCACCTTTCTGTAATAGCAGCATCTACCAGTATGGGTAAAACTGCCTTTGCTATTAATATTGCTCAAAATGTCTTAAAAAGAGATGTACCAGTAGCAATGATAAGTCTTGAAATGGATGCAACTGAGGTAGTAGATAGAATGGTAATTTCTGAATCACAGGTTCATGCCTGGAAATATTCCCAGGGCCAAACAAATGAAAAAGAAGAAAATCGCATCTCTAAAGCACTTGATAATATGCATGAATACCCATTAATGATCTCTGATGAAAGAGGTTTGAATGTCGCTCAAATAAGAGCCCGGTTACGTAAATTTAGATCTCAATTAGATGATATTGGTTTAGTAGTTATTGATTATCTGCAAATGATTCAACTTCCTGATGATCAGATTCAAAACACTTCAAGAGCAATTGGTGAAATTGTTCTCCAATTAAGAAATTTAGCATCTGAATTAAATGTTCCTATTATTTTGATTTCACAGATAAGTAGAAGTTTTACAAGTAGATCTGACAAAAGACCGGTTTTATCTGACCTAAGAGATTCTGGTAATATTGAAGAAATTGCTGATGGGGTAATCTTTCTTTACCGGGAAGCACATACAAGTGCTGCCGCCCGTGAAAAAGCTATTGCAGAAGGTACAGAAGATGAAACAGATATAATTGTTGCCAAGCAAAGAACCGGCCAAACCGGCTCTATCAAACTTTCATTTGATGAAGAACATATTCGTTTTGTTGATCCTGAAAATGTATCAATAGAAGGGAGTATGCCTGATGCTTAATAAAGATAATATAGATCAAAAAATAACTTTAACTTTAACTAACAATTATTATGACCTTTATGAAAATGGCGAAATAACTAAAGAACAACTTGATAAAGTTTTAGAACTAATAGAAGATTATAAAAATTATGAACCAGAAAAATTTCAAAAAATGATCCAAAATATATTTGAGGAGACTAATTAATGGACACAGATAATCCAAACTATATTGTAGTTTTTGTACTAAATTCAATATTATTTTTCTTTTCCGGTATTGCCAAATTCATATATACCCCACTTTTATCACCTTTAAAAAACTCTCTAAGTATAAGTTCAACTCAGGCTGGCTCTCTAATAACCTTCGTCTATTTAGGTTATGCTTTTACCAGATTCCCTTCCGGAATTTTAACTGATATATATGGTTGTAAAAAAACAATAATTTATAGTAGTTTTTTAACAGGTTTAAGTCTATTATTATTAAGTTTTTCACCAAATTATTTAGTTCTTGCAATTTTATCATTTTTAATGGGAGGAGCAACAGGCCTTTATACTACAGCAGGCTATACTTTTTCAGTTTTGATAGGAAAAACAGGTAAAGAAACAACTTCCACTGCTCTTTTAGAACTTTTTGGAGGTACAGCCAGTTTTATAGCACCTTTAGCTGTAATTTTATTTCTAGAAAATCTAGGTTATTCCTGGAATAGTCTATTTTTGGCTGCTGGTATAGGAATTATAATTACCAGTTTTTTATTTGCCTATTTTATGAAAGGCAAAAAAATCAAAAAAACTATAAAAAGTGATCCAGAAAATCAAAATAGTTTTAAAGAAGAATTAACGGAAATATTTGAAGTTTTCAAACACCCTAATCTTAGAAAATTTATAATTTGGGCTACCTTAGTAGGAGGTTTTGGTTTTTTTGCTATAAAAGGTTTTGAATCTTTTATTCCTACTGCTTTAGCTGAAGCAAAAAATTATAGTTTTTCTAATGCCAATAAGCTTTTTACAATAATAGCTGTAAGTGGACTCATTACCAAAATGGGAGTTGCCTGGGCTGCTGATAAATTTGGAGTAAAAAGAATTTTTGCTACACTTACTGCTCTTAATCTCATCTTTTTTATTATTTTTACCCTACATATTAATCACTTTATGATTATTTTAACACTTATAGTTCTAGGAATTACTTTCAAAAGCCATAATACCTTAATCAATTCCTATGTAATGAAAAAATCCCCTGAAAAATATCAGGGGTCAGGTTTTGGTCTTTTTTCAACTCTTTATACAATCATCTATAGTCTGGGACCAATGGCAATTGGTTATTTCATAGATAAATATGGTCTTTTAGTAGGAATGAGATTTAGCTTAATTGGAGTTTTGATTTCACTACCATTAGTAATCTCATTTAAATATTTTATAGATGAAACACAACTTGGATAATTATAGACTTTTTATTGTTTATGGTGAATTGCTTTTGCTGCTTCTTTTTTAGCTGCCCACATTGCAGGAAAAATACTAACTATACTACTAATCAAAATCACAAATACAATAATAAAGAGAAAGGTCTCAGGATTCCATTCACCATAAACTTTTCCCATAATTGGCATCCCAAAATCACTAAAATCATAGTCGGTTCCCATTAATTTAAAAAAATCAATTCCATATTTTTGAAATAAACCAACTCCTATAAAACTAAATACAGATCCTATAAATGCTCCTAAAACTCCAATGCCAGTAGATTCATAAACAAATGTCAAAATAATTTCTCTTTCTTTCATACCAAGAGCTTTCATCATCCCTATTTCTTCGATTCTTTCTATTCCTGCTAATATAATGGAGTTTATAATACCTAAAACAGCAATAATTAAAATAATACCTAAAATAATTTCACTTTCTATTTCTTGAGCCTGACTTAATTTTATCATAGAAGAAGCAGAGTCCTGCCAGGGAAAAGCTGTTATTTCACCATTTAATTCATTATTTAACAATTTAATTTCTTCTTCAACTTCCTTTTTTTCTGTTCTTATAGCATACTGACTAATTTTATTATCTACATTAAGAACTTTCTGAGCTATAGAAAGAGGAATAAATATTCTATTAGAATTGATATTAGGATTAGGGGTTTCTAAAAGCCCTGATATTTGTAAATCAATTGTATTAAATGTCTCATTTTTGGTTCTAAATACTAAAGTGAAATAATCACCATTTTTTAGCCCCATTAATTCTGCTAGATTTTTTCCTAAAACAGCTTTATATTCACCCTTAGCAAAATAATCACCTTTCACAAAATATTTATCTTTTTCAAATACCTCTTTTTCATTTTGAGGTATAACTCCTTCAACAGGAATTGGAATCTCATCCACACCATTATTTAATCTGGCCAGAAATTTTAATTGAGGAGAAATTCCCTTTATTCCTTCAGTTTCCTTTATTATTGCTGCTGTTTCTCCATCCTGGTTCATTAAATTTTCTAAAGGAAATTCATCTCTTTGCTCCCAATAATTTTCATTAGCAACCTGAATATGACCACTTTCAAAATCAATTATATTTGATAAAGCTTTATTTCTCATACCCAACATTAAAGAATCTAAAAATATATAAAATACTACTGCTAAAGCAATAATCCCTGCAGTTAATAATGTTCTTTTTTTATGTCTGGTTAGATTTTTGATTGCTAATCTTATTAAATACATAAAAACCCTCCATAACAAATAAATTTATCTATAGAATTAATTTTTAAAAAGAATAGCTTAAATTAAAATTTATGGATAGTGGTACATTTTCCTGATTGAAAAAATCTTTGTTTTTGCTGGTTGCTAAAATACTACTTATAGTTAAATCTATATTTCCAGGTAGTTGATTTTTATATTGAGGTGTTAAGGCAAAACTGCTGTCATTAATATTCCCTAATAAAAATAAATTTACACTTGAAAAATTATTAATTGAATAAGATATATTTCCTGCTAAAAGATTATATCTTTTTTCATCTAATTCTAAATTATCTGAGATGTCAGCCTGTAATAAAGTTGTTGCAAATTCTTTGAGTTTAATTGAGCTTAAATTAATAACTTCTCCCTGTAAATAAACTCGCTGATCATAATTAATTGTTTTACTATAATCAAGTCCCAATAAATATATATTTTCATCTTCAATGGTTTGCTTAGTCGATTTTTCATAACTAACTGCTGAATATAGACCCAGGGGTCCTAAGTCACCTTTTAAACTTAATCCTATTTTGTTTTTTCTATTAATATCCAGAGGATCATTTATATAATTTAATGATAGATCATAATTATTTATCATAGTTCTAGCCCTAATCCCAGTTTT
>Ga0207414_1000897_pt1 | contig 11950 bp, 14 predicted proteins | sample PonA231FremontCA_2_FD_187269 | JGI IMG/M metagenome (GOLD analysis project Ga0207414, IMG submission 187269) | Marine sediment microbial community from Fremont, CA, USA - Pond A23 Sediment 1 (SPAdes) | ecosystem: Environmental > Aquatic > Marine > Unclassified | place: USA: Fremont, California... | reverse complement strand
CCGTCACACGCATACCATTGCTTGGGTGACTAAACCATCTAATTTCTTCACATATTGGACAGATAAGCAAAGTCTGACCATTAGTTGCAAGATTATGTCTCGCTGCTTCATTAACTGTAACAACATCTAGTTGTTGTTCATTACTTTGTTCCCTTTGTTCATCATTCGACTCTTGTTCATTGATTTCTTCTGATTCCACTTCTTGTCCATCCGAATAATAATTCCTATCATATAGAAATTTATACAGGTTCTCATATTTTTTCTTGTTGTTTTCTATATGATAAAGGAACATACCTTTAGTAAATGCTTCGTCTGAATAAATTTTATTAAGTCCAATATTGGACTCCTTGATGAAACTTTTTATCGCATGACAACATTCTATTCTTGCCATGAATGTTTCATACTTCAATGTTCCTTTAAACATCCGAAATTCAATAGTATGTGGGGGGTTAAAGAACACTGCGTTATCCCTGGAGCAAGCACCGATACCATCTTGATAAGATTTTGTTTCTGTCAGCGCTCTTTTCTTGTTCTTAAATTCTCCATAATGAGAATTTCTGCGAGATATATGTTTGAACAACTTCCATTGTGAGTGTACAAGTGCTGCGATCTTGATCTTCTCCACTTTGGATAGATCATCCTTGTTCATATGCACATGAAGACCACAATTTCCCGCATTGTGGCTTTTAACTCCATCACTGCGAAGATTTTTCAGAATTTCTTCCCAAGGAAATTCCTTTTTATGATAATCAAGACTACAAGGGTGTGTTACAATTTCAAATCCATTCGAAGATAAACTTGCATCTTCTTTCAGGTATAGTCTTTCTCCTCCGGTTTCCAATACCATATCCTTGGATTCCAGAAAGTTCATTCCTGCTTCCACTTCCAATTCAATTCCGAAATATGGAGCTTCTCCAAAGAAATATGGTCTCGGTTTGTATCCATATTCATGGATACCATCAGTTGATGATTCCCTATCATCAAAACATTCTTCACATAGTACGTCCTCATCATCTCTAAATGCATCACGCCTATCTATTGTTTCTCCACATCCATCACATTGGGTGTATAACTGATTGAAACATTCCTCACAATACGAATCTCCGAATACTTGGATTGCATCAAGAGTAAAAGCACCGCATTCAGCACATGAGTAGTAGTTATCTATACAGAATTTGCATAAATATACATTTGATTCTACATCTGTATCCACAAGTAATATTTCTGAATCTTTGTGAAAATATTCACCACAATCAGCGCATTCTTCATAGTTTTCAAAGCAATCACTGCATATAGAGCACATATCATCAGATTCATACTCTATGGGCATTTCTTGTTCGCAATCAAAACAAATAAAAGTTTCTTGAGTTTCGACTGTCATGGCTTCCTCCTCTTTAAATTTTAATGGTTTTGATAACTTTCCTATTCCTCCGAATTTTTACTTCCTTTTCCCTTGGTTTCGGAGGAACTTCCCAATAGAACTTCCTTTTACTGGAATAGCCTGTAAAGCCATTCCAGCTCGTCAGAATACAATTCATGATTTGCTCCTTTAAACGATTATTAGTTTATGATAATCAACAAAAGGCATTAAACATCTTTTTGTATCGACAGCATTTGCTTCGGCTCTGGCTTTAGATTGTGAACTATCTTCCAAATTATTTCCTGTATATGGAAATCTGTGAATGTATGGATTGCCGTTGATGATTACAAAAAGAACATATTGTCCTTTATGCCATCTATTGATTCTATCGAAAAATGGATCTTGTTTTTCATAAAGCATGACACACTCCTTTTTCGTTATTTATGAAATGATTGTACTCTCTGTTCAGCTTATTTTCGAATGCATTGCCCTCAATCTCTTCGAGGGAATTTAAATCCAGAACTGCTAGTTCTTCGGCAACATTTCTGGAATTGAAGTTTTCCCTTTTTAAGAGTTCTTCGAATGCTTCGAGAACAATCCAATTATGAATTTCATATCTCATAATTACCTCCGAAATTTTTAATGGTTTTAAAATCCTCCAACCGAAACAGGGAATAGTTGTTCCCTGTTTCTATGAAAGATTATGTATTGTATATCCTCTCTAGCTCATTCAGCTCACCTTGCGTCAAGTATTCCTTGTTCTCCATCTCTCTGAGTTTTTCCGCTGGATCTTCAATCCTTTCCAGCACAAACTCATCCACTAACTGTCGAAATTTTTGAGATATCCTATTAATTAACCTTTCATACAATTTACCTATACGTTCATTCTTGGATTTGATTTCCTCCTCGCCAGGAAATTCAAATAATTTTGATAGCACCTGTTTCGGCTCACCAATAAGTCTGGGACAATCTGCTTTCCGAAATTCCTCTTCCCGAAATCTTACTTGGCTGTTTACTATCATTCCGATCATTTCCTCCAAGGAATGATCTTCAATAAAAGGAAATCTTTGTTTGTATTTCCTTTGTACTATTTTGTCTACTGTGTCGACTCTTTCCTTGAAATAATTAATCTGTGTCTTATTCATAGTCGAAGCCTCCTTTTATTCTTCATTGATTATTTTGATTGCAGATTCGGGCCAATAAGTTTTTTCATTCCAATCAGAAACTTCGGACTCCATTTTATAACAATCACATTCTTCTCCATCTATTTCAATTGCCGGAGTAGCCCAAGTAGAAGCCAAGAACGTATAAGTTTCGTCTTCAGGCACAGGCTTTCCATTCTCGAATATATCTCCTGCCGTCCATTCCCAGTCCTCTTTAAGACCTGCTTCAGCATACGAAGCTGATTTTTCCTTAATCAACTTCGCTGCCTTTTCCCAATCAAAAACTTTCATTTCATTGTCTCTACTCATTTCGCCCATTGCAAATGCTGATAAAGTATCCATATCGAATACCTCCTATAAGTTTTATGGTTATTGAAGCAGGAAATCCTTTTCCTGCTTCGACATTCTATCATTCTTTGGCTGACAATATGCCAAAGAATGATGTCGAATAATCTCTACTACTTCACTTTGTCCTACAAAACGATTCCCTTGTTGGATTTTAACAACACCATCTTTAGTACAGACGGTGTTGTCATCGAAAGACTTGGTAGTTCTCACTTTAAAACCAAGTCTTTCGATCTTTTGTTTTTGAGATTCCGAAATGAATAGCATAACTCCTCCAATTTCGGTTAAAGATTAGCTTTTAACCGAATAAAATAATTATTGACTACAAACACGCATACACTTTCAAAATCTCCATCTATTTGTCCTCTCGCAGTTCTAAACTGCTGGCTGGAAATTATACCGGCTAGTCTTAGTAAATCTAATCTATACAAGCATTTGACTACATCCATAACTCCTCCAATTTCGGTTAGAGATTTTGGCACTAAAAAGCCTACCAAATTTCGGTTTGGTAGGCTTTATTCATACCAAAAGGACAGTTTAACGTCATGTCCAGGGCGGGATTTTATAAAGGAAGTAGATATTCGGTTACATCAGGTATTGCATCAGGCACAATATAGAATTGAGCGTTTCCCCAACATTCGATAGCCATATTATTGGCTACCGCAGCTTCAACAGCCTCTTCGTAAGACTCATGCCTACCAATAACTCCTATTTCTTCCGAATAAACTGTGTACATAATTTCCTCCGAATAAGTTAAAGTTTATAATCTTTGCCGCAGGGAGTCAGTTCGACTCCCATAATTTCCTTGGATTCGCCCCAATAAGGCAAATCCTCACCACCGCCATCAGCTATTATCTTGGCGGTCTGGTGGTCTATAACTTGACGTTTATGACCAGTCTGCATTTTAAAATACTCCGGACTGGAACTAGAAATTTCCATCCCAATATAAAAACCTTTGCGACTCTTATATGGAGATTCGATACATCTTTTACCTTGGAGATGCAAATAGTTAAATATCTGCGAAACCATGACACTGTATCCAGTTCCAGGCTTCGCAGAATAAATGCGAATATCCTGCATTTTACCTGACCTTTTAAATATAGATAGATCAGGTAGCTTACTTGATAAAGTATGAATCGGTCTGGACATAATGACTCCGAAATTTATAAACTAATAACTATTAACATGATTAAGGTGAATCCAAAACTAGACAACGTAATAACTCTATTAAAATTAATCATAATACCTCCAATATGCGATTAAAAGAATACATGACATATAAATTCATATAACCCGTATCATAACTATTTCAATTTTAGTCATAATACTCCGAATAAATATTGCGATTACCAAAATATAACCAGTACAAAATAAACCTAGCAGGAAAAATAATCCTGCTAGGTATTGAAGTTTAAATATTTGACAAGATAAAACAAGCTATATCATATTTGTTGATTTTAATAACATTGCCTACTACTTCAATTAAATCTTGTGCTGTCATAATATACCTCCGAACACTTGTTTTAAAGTTAAACAATCTAAATCCTGCTAACATATTAAACTAGCATATACCTTAATATATTATCAGGATATAAGACAAGGGATATATTCCTTGATAGAATATATCCCTTATCCAGTATAGTTTATCCAGTGTTAGCTTGTGCTTGTTCTGTTTGGTCAGTGTTAGTGCTGTCAGTGTTAGTGTGTGTGACTTGATACAATTCTTGATTAAGTGCTTGAAAAAGTTCACTATCTTTATTCAAGATATTGTTATGATACATATATACCAAAGACTTTCTGATAGCAGTCGGAATATTGCTCATACTGCTATCATTGCGGTTCAACAAGTCTTTGTTAGTTAGATTGAAGTTATTCAAGCAATCCTCTACCAAAGTAAATACCTTTTGTTGTTCGCCTTGCAGAAAGCTGTTGTAAACCTTTTGCATGGTAGTCAAAGATTGACTACCTTTTTTCAGTCTCTCATTTTCAGCTTGAACGGATTGAAGCTTTTCCTGTTGCTCAATCATGTTTTCTGCTACCTGTTTTTGGTCAAGACCAATTAAGTTTTCAATCGTGTCTTGAATGCCTAGTTCTTGTGCTTTTTGAATCATTTCCTGCTTTTTCATTTTGTCATCTCCTATAAGGTTTTAATGGTTTAACATTCAATGCCTACCAATTTGTTGTTTTAATCTTTGTCCTGTTACCTGATAACTAAACCTTACTAGATTCAATTCACAAGGTCAATGCATTCAATAAAATTTTTTTATTCAATTCATACAATCATTTCATACACTTACAACAGTGACACAAATCACATACAAATTTTTTTATAGTGTTACTTGTGTGTTACTATTGCCAGGAATGTGCTACGTAGCATTTTGTGTTACTGTTATTGTTTATAGTGTTATCCCCCTATCCTTAATCTTGATTGCTGGTAGTGCATGGGTTGGGGTGGGTGGCCACCACAAATTTCTATTGAGTATTGTGGAGTCATATCCGTTCGGATCCACTCACCACAATTTTGTGTTGGGTAATATGAGGATATGCTCGTTCGGATCCACTCACCACAATTTTGTATAGGGTCATATTCAGGTGTATGGGTTCGGACTGCAATACATTCACCACAATTTTGTACTGGGCAATATAGAGTCATATTCGTTCGGATCCACTCACCATAATCAACCCACCACACTGCATACAGGACTATAATCCACTCACCACAACCATACATACCACCACATTTCGGTTAATTTTTAAGGTAGTCTGAAAGTTCAAGGGGGGTTATAGGTGGCTTCAGATAGTCCAATTTTATTCGGATTTGGGTTGAATAATTGTCATGTGGGAGAATTGGTTGGATTAGGTTGGATAATGGGTGGTATAATTAAGGGTGGTTTTGAAAGTTCAAGGGGGGTCATAGGTCGTTAAATTTTTATAAGTGGTTGGAATTGTTGTACGCGAGGGTAAATTGGTTAATTGAATTTGATGTTCTATTTTGGTGTGATTCAAGTGATATTCCCATCAACTGCTGGATGAGTCCAAATTGGGGTTCACAAATCCAAGGGGGGTCATAGGTCACTTCTCAATTGGTGTCCGAACAAGGTCAGTAGTGATGAATAGGGAATATGTGGATTTATACAGTCTAGTGAGGATGTATGTGTTGTTGTACAGTCTTGTGGGGTTGTGTTCTAATTTATGGAATTGACTGTGTTCGTAGTCAATGGTTATGATACTGTTGTAAGGAGGTATGAATTTATGTCTAGTTATGAAAAGAAGACAATGCCTTATACTGCTCAGAAGAATTGGGGAAAGGCTGGTATTCAGAAAGGTTATTTGTATCCGAATGAAGGGACAAAGGACGCGACTAGGGTCTATATCTGGTCTATAGTGGATGATTGTGATCCAGAGAATTGTCCTTTAGTGGATGATTGTCCGTATAAGGATAGGAAGATTAATAAATGCTCTGTTCAGAGTAGGTATTTGAAGGTGGTGTTTCGAGTCGCGAGCGGCAAGATCGGGAATATGATGGATGAGGATGTGATGCTGATGATCGGGCTGGAGTTGATCCCGCTTTACAATCAGTTGTTTAAGTTGAAGGTGCAGGATCAGGCAATCAAATCTTCTGTTTATACTGATAAGGATGGGAAGTTTCGAGTCAACCCTACCTATAAGGAAATTAGAGAGGTGATGAAGCATATCAGGCAAATCTGGAAGGAGATCGAGAAGATTTCCAAACAGGGTAGGGAAGTGAAAAATCCTGATGCTATCGGCGATAATGCATTTATTGAAGCACTGTCGCATGATGTGGATAATGAACAGTATTTCGACCAAGCTGAGATTGATCCTGCTATCTATGAGCAAGGAACTGGAGTGGATGATGGAGAAGAGGAAAAACCGAAGAAAAGTGATAGGAGGAAAAGGGCTGCAAGGAACAAGAAGCCAATGACTAAGAAGACTAAGGAAAAGATTTCGAGAAGGAAGAAGAAATTGAATGGCAATCGATCTGATAAGTATGTTACTCCTTATACTGGACGGAAGGGATTTCCTCTTCCAAAAAGGGAGGATGGTACTTTCATGAGTAAGGAAGAGATCGAACAAAGTTTGAGTGAGGTGGAAGATGAATCCGGAGAAGATTAATGAATATAGAGATGGTGGAGAAGGTTTCATAAAATGGGCTGAGGAGAATGTTCGACTTCAAATTCCTGCTGCTCACACTGGAACTAGGTCTACTGTATATAAATGGGTTACTATAAAAGACCTGCCTACAGACAAACATCCGAAGACTGGAAGAAGTTGGAGAAATTTTTGGGACAAACAGAAGGAAGTACTTCGCGAAGCAGTTCGGATGCAGGATGGTGAATTCATTCACAGACTGATTGTGTTGTGTTGGGAGCGAGGTGAGGGCAAGTGCGAAGCTAAAGGAAGCGAAGTACTGATGTATGATGGTACTATTAAGAAAGTTGAGGATGTGAAAGTTGGTGATTTGCTTATGGGAGATGATAATACTCCGAGAGAGGTTTTATCACTAGCAAATGGTACTGAAGAAATGTATGAAGTCATTCCGAATAGAGGTGAGTCCAAGGTTGTTACAGGAGATCATATTCTTTCTTTAAAGAGAGCAGACATAAAACGTAGAAAAAGAAATCTTGAATATGATTATGTAGATAAGAATGCAGGTAAAATTGTTGATATTTCTGTTAATGATTATTTAAAACAAAGCGATTATTTCAAACGGATGCATTATTTATATAGAACTCCGATTGATTGGCCTGAACAAGAAGTTCCTATTGATCCCTATTTTCTAGGATTGTGGCTTGGAGACGGGCATTCACATGTTCCTTCTGTTACAACAATGGATCAGGAGATTGTGGATTACGTGTATCAATTTGCTGAGAGCTTTAGTTCAACAACCAACAAAGGTTTGGGGATAACTGTAAAAGAGAAACAGGATGATAAGGAAAATAAAGCCAAAGAGTATCATTTTACAGATGATATTCATCCCATGATAAATCGTTTGCTTGATGATTTAAGAGACAACGACTTAATTTATAATAAACACATTCCACAAGTATACCTATCAAATTCAAGAGATGTGAGATTGAGGTTGTTGGCAGGTCTTGTAGATAGTGATGGATGTAGAAATAGGAATTCAATACAATTTACAATCAAAGATAAAAAATTGTCTGATGGTATTTTGTTTTTGGCAAGATCATTAGGTTTTCATGCAGAAGTCAATATGTCTACCAAAACAATAAAAAGTTCTGGATTTAGCGGTCAGTATTATAGAATTGGAATTTCAGGTGACTGTTCAATTATACCTTCTATTGTTCCGAGAAAGAAATGTAGGCCTAGAAGTAATTTTAAAGATATTCTTGTTACTGGGATTAAGGAAATTAAGCCTGCTGGAGAACGTGAATATTATGGTTTTGTGCTCGATGGTAATGGTAGGTATGTAACAGGTGATTTTACAGTTACTCATAATTCGCTACTTGTGTGCCTTATTCAGCTATGGAAATTTTTCTGTTTTCCAAATCAGAACATTGTGCTTGGTGCATTGTCGAAAGACCAAGTTAGGTTTGTTCACTATGATATAATGCGAGATATTATTTTAAACTCTCCCAATCTACTTAGAGTGATAGGAAAAGCGAATATCAAAGAAAAGAATATGGTGTTGAGGAACAAGCATGGCAATGTGATTAGTTCTATTATGGCTATATCTTCCTTTTCTGGTATTGTATCCAATATTACTGGATATACATTTTCTGAATTCTTCGACATGTCCAATCCCAAATTCTTCACTCAGCTTGATGGTTCTACAAGGAATATACCAAATGCTCTTGGCACAATTGACTCTACTGTTAGTAGTAAGGAGCATACTCTTTATAAACTTTATCGAAATTATTTGGAACAAACTGATTCTACTTTGTTCTTTCATCACAGGTGCTCACCTGAAGCAGATTATAGGGATTTCTGGAGTCCGAAGGCCACACAGACTCAAATAAATGCATATGCAAGTAGGTTTCCTCCTGCTGACTTTGATAGGTACTTTAGGAATACTTGGGAGCTTGCGAAAGGAAAATTATTTCCTCCTGAAATTGTGGATTCAATATTCTATGTTGGTGCTGATGAAGAAATAGGAAATACTGAAACTGTGAAAAGATTGTGTGATGAAAAGCAGAAAGCATTGCAGGCAATGGAAAACTCTGGTTCAGATAATGTTGATCCAAAGAAAAGCAAGAGGACTAAGGGAACCGATCAAAATTTGACTTACCAAGAGAAAATCAATATTATCGAAAGTAGGTTGTATTCGACGGACCGAGTTTATCAATTAGGTCAAGGAGGACTTCCAAGACTAGCCACAGTTGAGGAATTGAACAAAATTGGAGAGCTTTTCGACACAGATTGGGCAATTCTTGCAGGAATAGACAGATCCGATCCGATGGCTAGAGAATCATATGCAAGAACAATAGTTACATTTGTTGCAAAAGGTCTTGTAGGAAGTCGAAGCAATAAAATCATACAAACAGATGAGAATAATGTTCCACATTATCTCTATTTTATTATTGGGTTGTGGAATGTCGAAGATGCTTCTCTTGAGGGAATTAAATCAATACTTAATGAAGCAATAGATGAATATGGAGGACTCGATTCTCTATGCGCTGAGAGATGGGGTTGTTTTGACTTAGCTCCTTGGTGCGAAGAAAAGGATATTCCATTTGAAACTGTATTCCCATCTCTTGAGAAGCAGAAAGCAAGTTTTACTGAATTATATGTTGTAGCAAGGAATGGAAGACTCAAGTCTCCTGCCATTCAAGTACCAGGATACACTCAGGAGAACATAATGGAAGAAGAAATGAAGATTTTTGATTTTGATCCGAAAACAAATTGGTATGGTTCTCCTCAGAAAAATGATAAGCAAGGAATACAAGACGACTCAATATTTTCACTTGCTTGGGCTGTTTATGGTGGGAGAAACATTACTGTGGACAATCTCAGGAAATTGAATAAAGGTATAGTATTTGGAGAATATCACAGTAATCGAAGAAATCTTTATGGAGTGTATTAATGAGAACAAGATATGGTGATAATGAAATAAAATCAATTTCAGATCAAGAATCAGTAGATATGATGAAGAATATGTCTGATAGGGAGATTGAAGCTGCTTTGTCATTTCCCATGTATCAGACTGCTAGTGGAACAGGTCGAAGGCCGATAAAAGATGAAGATGGCTTTGTCACTATTGATTATAGTGATTTGAATAATTTTGTTGATTGGCAGGCTGAATGTTGGAAGAAAGCTGATGGTAATCCTCAAATCAATTCACACATAAGAGATTTCGTTGGTAGGGTTGCTGGTTGGGGTTTTGAAATAAACTCACAGCTTAGGGATGTGCAAGCTGTAATAGATGATTTATTTGAAGATCCTAGAAATGATCTCTATCAAAAAATACCTCAATATGTTGCTAGATCAGAAATTGAGGGTGAGCTTCATCTTCTATTGTCCATACATAAGGATACTGGATTTATTGAAGTAGATTTTATTTCACCACAAGGAATTCGAGGTGGAGGACAGAACAATTCAGGAGTAATTTTTCACCCAAGCAAACAAACATTTCCTTTGTATTATTTTGTACAATTTGAAGTTCCTGATGAGTCAGGTCTTGGAACCAAGATCGAAGAGACAATAGTTCCATCAATCAACATAGCTTATTTTCCTGAGTTGGATAATGTAATCAGTGAAGGTCAATATGGATTTAGCAAGGAAAAATTGAAAGCCAGTAAAGACAGCAGAAATGGTCTTGAAGATGTAAATAATTATTATAGGTTTATGATTAAGTGGGATAGAAGTTTTCTCACACAGAGGAATGTTTCGCATATTAAAACTACTATAGAATGGGTGAATTATTATGAAGACCTCAAGAGATATGAGATTGATCACAAGAAGTCGAGTGGTAGCTATTTGTGGGTTGTTAAAATGGAAGATCGAAGAGCTTTTAGAGAATGGCTCAATCTTTCTCCAGAGGAGCGGAAAAACACTGGAATTATGGAACAGAAAGAACCAGGAGGTACGATGGTGCTTCCTCCTGGACTATCACTTGAAGTCCATAATCCAAACCTCAATTCCATATCAGACCAAGATACAGATGTAATGCAGATGGTCTCATCTGGATTGAACAAACCACAGGATATGGTGCTTGGTGATTATAGTAGCACTTATGCTTCAGTTAAGGCTGCACAAGGACCACAATCAGATAGAGTGAATGATGAGCTTGCATATTTTAAACGATTTCTAATTTATGAATTCTTTAGAGGTTTGTTTTATTTGAAATCTGTTGTTGATCCGAGTTTTGCTTGGAAAAGGAAAGTCGAAGAAGCTGTTGATTTCAGTAATGGACAGCCAAGAATAGAAAAGGTTAAGAAACCTGTTTACAAGTTGATAGATATAGTATTTCCTGTTTCTAATCTTGAAGATACCAAAAATACTGCTGATGCATTGCTTGGTGCTAATCATGGTTCAGTTGCAGATGTTCTTGGTATTCCGAAATCTGAAATTGCAAAGAGACTTGGATTTACCAATTATCCAACACTTAGAAAGATACATGCAGCGGAAGAGGATTTCTATCCTACTACAGAGTCGAATCCTGGGTTTAATCCATCTGGCAGTTCTAGTGAACCACAAAAATCTACTAGAACTAAATAGGAGGGTATTTAAATGTTAGAAGTAGAGCCTGAAACTGATGAAGTGGCTATATTTCTATGTGATCCAACAGATCCTTATGGATTTTATCATGACCTTAAAGAATTATCTGATGATTTTCTTTGGAATGGTCTTTTAGTTCAACAACCAACATTAGCTTTTTCATCTTATGTTATTTTTGGAAAAGCATAGGAGGTAATAGTTTTGCCGCTGCCACGACCGAAGAAAAAGGAAAACAAGGACGATTTCATCGATCGTTGTATGAGCAATGATACGATGAAAAAGGATGTATTATATGGCAGTCCCTTGGAGGTATAAATAAAGGAGGATAAATGCAACTGTTGATAATGAAACAAGACAAACCACCGCATTACAAAGGTGATATAGT
>Ga0207414_1000896_pt1 | contig 11956 bp, 10 predicted proteins | sample PonA231FremontCA_2_FD_187269 | JGI IMG/M metagenome (GOLD analysis project Ga0207414, IMG submission 187269) | Marine sediment microbial community from Fremont, CA, USA - Pond A23 Sediment 1 (SPAdes) | ecosystem: Environmental > Aquatic > Marine > Unclassified | place: USA: Fremont, California... | reverse complement strand
TCAGGTTCGCGGGATCGGGGTTCGCGAGCACGACCGCGCCGACGAGCCCGATCGCCAGCCCGAGCGCCCCGATCGCGGTCAGCCGCTCCGCGGGGAGGAAGGCGCGCGCGAACACCGTGGTCAGGAGCGGCGAGAGGCTGACGATGACGGCCGCGACGGCGCTCGTCACCGCCGGGTCGGTCTCGCCGACGAACAGGAACGAGTGGTAGGCTGCGATGATGAAGACGGCGCCGGAGAGGACTTCCAACCACGCGTCGCGGCCGCGGGGGATCGGGTCGTCGACCGCGTACGCCGCGTAGGCGAGCATGACGACCCCGGCCACGTCGTACCGGAGCGCCGCGAACAGCACCGGCGGGAAGTACGCTAACCCCGCCTTGATCGCGACGAACGCCGAGCCCCAGACGGCGGCGAGGACGAGGAACAGCGAGAGGTTTCTGAGACGGCTCACGTCCGCCTTCTCCCCGCGGCGCGCCAAAAGGTTCCGGAAACGGTCGCGTTCGCTGGATTCGCCCGGGAGGGAGAGGCGGACGGGGACCGCTACCGGACTCGGTATCCGTCGGCGTCGCGGGCGACGACGCCCACGTCGGAGAGCCGGCCGAGCGCGCTCTCGACCGTCGACTCCCGCGCGCCGACCTCGTCGGCGACCGCCGCGGGCGTGCCGTCCGTCTCGACCACCGCGGCGATGACGGCCGCGAAGAAGCGGCTGTCGGCCTGCCCGCCGAGCCGCTCGTCGATCTCGGCCAGCGCGTCCTCGACGCGACCCTGGACCCACCGCTGGGCGAGCGAGAGCTCGCGGTCGAGGTCCTGGAGGCGCACGAACTCCTCGGCGAGTTCGGCGAGGTCGCCCGTCGAGTCCGACCCGTCCGGCGCCTCGATCGAGAGGTGCGGACAGCGCCCGGACATGTCGAGGCTGTTCTTCGCCGGATAAGCGCTCTTCGCGCCGAAGCCGTACGGCGAGACGCTCACCTCTAAGCGGAGGCTGCGCGCGATCCGGAAGTACTTCCGCCGCTGGTCGTCCGTCGTCGACTCGACGAGGCCGGCCTCCTCCAGCTTCCGCAGGTGGTCGATCACCGCCTTCGGGCTCACGTCGAGGTACTCCGAGATCTCCGTGACGTAGCAGGGTTTGGTCGCGAGAAGCCGGAGGATTCGCCGCCGGTTCTCGTTGCCGAGGAGATCGAGCAGTACCGCGGAGTCCATTAACGTGTGGTTAGCGTTCAGCGGATAAAAGGTTGGCTTCCGGCGACAGACGCGTCGAGCGGAGATCGAAGGACGGGACGGCGGGTGGAGCGATTCGTTCGTGCTCGCTTTCGCCCGCCGCTGAGGCGCCGTCCCCGGGCAGGTGCGGCTCGTTCGTTCGACCGCCTCACGCTATGACGTATCTCGATACCGCCGCGGCAGCCCAAATACTGATTACCGTGACGGCGCACCCTTACGGAGGGAATGCCCGAGAAACAGCCGCGTCCCGAATGGAACCTCTCCGAGCGGGACACGATCATCTTACAGGAACTCGCGCGCGACCCGCAGCTCACCTCTCGCAGGCTCCGGGACCTCCTCGACGAGGAGCACGACATCGACGTCTCTCACGTCACCGTCAACGAGTCGATCCGGCGGATGCGCGAGGACGGAGTGTTCCGCGAGGCGCTGGTCCCCAACGAAGAGCAGCTCTTCTTCTCGCTTTTCGAGTTCCAGTTCAACCCCGAGGGGTTCGAGGAGAACTGGCGGGACGCGCTCGAACACATCCGGTCGAGCCGCCACACGTTCATGTACTTCCTCTCCGACGGCGACTACCAGTGGAAGACCATCATGATGTTCAAAGACCGCGAACAGGAGTCGAAGTGGATCCACGAGTTCTACAAGGAGTACGGCGAGCTCATCACTAACCTCCGCAACTCCGTCGTGACGAACGTCCTCAAGTTCGGGACCGACCCCGAGCTGTTCGAGGTGTTTCAGGAGGACGCCGACGAGGAGTGACCGCCGGCGTCGGTCACCGACTTAATCGAACTCGCCGAACCGGGTGACGGCCTCCAGCTCCTCCGTCGGCGGGTCCTCGAACGCGTCCCGCGCGATCGACCGCCGGTGGACCTCGTCGGCGCCGTCGACGATGCGGAACTGCCGGACGTTCTCGTGGAAGCGCGCGATCGGCAGGTCGTAGGCGATCCCGTTGCCGCCGCAGAACTGGAGGGCGTCGTCGATCGCCTCCTGCGTCACGTTCGCCGCGAACGTCTTCGCCATCGCCACCTCGATCCGCGCCTCGTGGCCGTCGGCGATCCGGCCGGCCGCGTGCCGCACCATCGTGCGGGCGGCGTGGAGCTCGGTCCGGCGGTCGGCGATCCGGAACCGCGGGCCCTGCTTCTCCGAGAGCGGCTCGCCGAACCCCTCCCGCTCGGAGAGGTAGGCGGTCGCGATGTCGAGCGCGCGGTCCGCCATCCCGGCGTACCGCATACAGTGAGTGAGCCGGGCCGGCCCGAGCCGCCGCTGAACGAGAGTGAACCCCTCGTTCTCCTCGCCCAGCGTGTTCTCCACGGGCACCCGGACGTTGTCGAACCGGATCTCGGCGTGCGTCGTCCCCACCAGCCCCTCGCCGAGGTGCGGGATGTTCCGGACGATCTCGACGCCGTCGGCGTCGGCGGGCACGAGGATGACCGAACAGCCCGCGTACGGGTGCGCCTCCTGGTCGGTCCGCGCGAACGTCAGGAACACGTCGGCGTCGAGGCCGCCCGTCGTCCACCACTTGTGGCCGTCGATGACCCACTCGTCGCCGTCCTTCTCGGCGGTCGTTCCCAGCATCTTCGGGTCCGACCCACCGCCCCCCATCGGCTCGGTCATCGCGAACCCGGAGTCGATCTCGCCGGCCGCGAGCGGGCGGAGCCAGCGCTCCTTCTGCTCCTCGGTGGCCGCGATCTCGAGGGTGTGCATGTTCCCCTCGTCCGGCGCCGCACACCGGAGGGCGGTCGGGCCGAGCAGGCTCCGTCCCGCCTCCTCGAATACGGGGAGCATCTCGCGGAAGCCGAGCCCGAGCCCGCCGTACTCCTCGTCGACCTGCGGGGCGTAGATCCCCTCGTCGCGCGCGGCGTCGCGCAGCGCCTCGATCTCCGCCGGCGGGATCGGCCCCCGACCGAGCCACTCACGCTCGACCGGGAGCACCGTCTCGTCGACGAACTCCCTGACGGCTTCGGCGACCTCCGGTCCGCGTCCGATGTCGTCGTACTCCATACCGTCCCTTATTTAGCAATGTAAATAGTGGTTCCGGCTATTCTCCCAAAATTCTATATCACGCGAAACTCATCCCTAATGTACCGAAAAATAGATTTACAATGTTAGTTGAATATGCGACAACCGATGAAAGCCGTTCGGGCATAGATCGGCCGGCTGCCGTCGCCTCCGGCCCGCATCGAACGGGGGGAGACCGGCCGTGACCGACGCCGATTACCTCGACAGGCTGGTCGACGACGACGCGCTCGGGACGTATCTCGCGGGCGAGTTCGGGCCGGCCGACACGTTCGCCGTCGAGCGACACGCGGAGGGGCACTCGAACGAGACGCTGTTCGTCACGTGGGGCGACCGCGAGCTGGTCATCCGACGGCCGCCGCCCGGCGAGACGGCCGACACGGCCCACGACGTGCTCCGCGAGTACCGCGTCGTCGACGCGCTCTCCGACACCGGCGTCCCGGTTCCGTCGACGCTGCGCGCCTGCGACGACGCCGCGGTGCTCGGGAGCGACTTCTACGTCATGGAGCGCGCCGACGGCGACGTGCTGCGCGACGCCGAGCCGACGCGGTTTGCCGACCCGGCCGCGCGCGAACGCGTCGGGGGCGAACTCGTCGACACGCTCGCGGCGATCCACGCGGTGGACTACGAGGCGGTCGGGCTCGGCGAGTTCGGTCGCCCGGAGGGGTACACGGCCCGGCAGGTCGAGCGCTGGACGAACCAGCTCGACTGGGCCTTCGGGACGACGGAGTCGGTCAGGGAGGTGCCGGACTTGGTCGCCGTCGGCGAGTGGCTCGCCGACAACGTCCCCGACGACCACCCGGAGACGCTCGTCCACGGCGACTTCAAGCTCGACAACGTGATGTACGGCCCCGGGACGCCGCCGGCGGTCGTCGCCGTCTTCGACTGGGAGCTGTCGACGCTCGGCGACCCCCTCGCCGACCTCGGCTGGCTGCTGCTGTTCTGGTACGACGAGGGCGACCCGGACCCGGCGATGCCCGACCTGATGTCCACGTTCACGGCCCGCGAGGGGTATCCGACGCGCGCGGAACTGATCGACCGGTACGAGGCGTCGACGGGCCGCAAGTTCGCCCACGAGCGGTTCTACCGCGCGCTCGCGGCGTACAAGATGGCCGCGCTCGGCGAGATGTTCCTCGCGCGGCACCTGAACGACGACAGCGACGACCCGCTGTACCCGAAGATGGAGACGCAGGTCCCCGAGCTCGCGGCGCGGACGCTCGCGTACGTCGAAGGAGAGACCGAGCGGTTGTAGGCCCGCCGTCGGACCGTGGGCCGCGACTTACCGCGCCGTCCAGCCGCCGTCCGCGGCGAGCGTCTCGCCGGTGACGAAGCTCGCCGCGTCGCTCGCGAGGAAGACGACCGGGCCGGCTATCTCCGTCGGCTCGGCGAAGCGGTCGAGCGGCGTCCGGTCGAGGATCGACTGCCGGAGCCGCTCGTTCTCCTGAAGCGTCTCCGTGAGTTCGGTCGCGACGTACCCGGGCGCGACCGCGTTCACCCGCACCTCCGGCGCCCAGTCCATCGCCGCGCTCTTCGTCAGCCCGACGAGCCCGTGCTTCGACGCGACGTACGGGTGCTGTTTCGGCAGGCCGACCTCCCCCGCCACGCTGGCGACGTTGACGACGCTCCCCTCCGCCTCACGCAGGTGCGGACCGGCGGCCCGGAGGGTCCGGAACGAGCCTCGTAGGTTCACGTCGAGCACGCCGTCGACCGCGTCCGACTCGATCTCGGTCGGGTCGCCGAGCGCGTCCCCGGGATTGAACCCGGCGTTGTTGACCAGGACGTCGAGCGAGCCGAACGCCTCCACGGTCTCCTCGACGAGCGCCTCCACGTCGTCGTCGTCGGTCACGTCGGCCGTGACGCCGCGCGCTTCGACGCCGAGGTCACGGGCCTCCCCGGCGACGGCCTCGACCTCCGCGCCCGTGCGCGCCGAGGGGACGACCGTCGCCCCCGCCGCGGCCAGCCCGAGGGTCACGGCGCGGCCGATCCCGCGCCCGCCCCCGGTGACGACGGCGACCTTCCCGGAGAGGTCCGGGAGGGCGTCGCCCGGCGTCGGGGCGGCGTCGCCCGCCCCGTCTCCGCCGCTCGACGACGCACCGTCGTCGCTCATTCGCCACCTCCGTCGCCCGGCGCGTACGGCAGCTCCGGCTCCTCGACGGTCTCCCGGAGCGTCTTCTTGTCGAACTTCCCGGTCGCGGTCTTCGGGATCTCCTCGCGGAACCGGACGTCGTCCGGGAGCCACCAGCGCGGGAACTCCTCCTCGAGGAACGACCGGATCCCCTCCACGTCGAGCTCGCGGCCCGCCTTCGGCACGACGAACGCCAGCGGCCGCTCCTGCCAGCGCTCGTGCGGCGCCGCGATCACGACGGCCTCGGCGACGTCGTCGTGCGCCATCAGGGCGTTCTCCAGCTCGATGCTGGAGATCCACTCGCCGCCGGACTTGATCACGTCCTTGGCGCGGTCGACGACGTCGACGTACCCGTCCTCGTCGACGGTGACGATGTCGCCGGTGCGGAGCCAGCGCGCCCCGCCGTCCTCGGCCGCGACGAAGTCCGTCTCGTTGGCCTCCGGGCGGTTGTAGTACTCGCCGACGACCGTCGGCCCGCGGACGAGCAGCTCGCCGAACGCCTCGCCGTCCCAGTCGATCGGCTCGCCGTCGTCCCCGACGACCCGCATCTCCAGGCCGGGCGAGAGCAGCCCCTGTTTCGCCCGCTTGTCGAGCTCCGACTCGCGGTCGCCGTCGGCGGTCCCCGAGGTCGGCCGCGAGACGGAGCCGATGCTCATCGTCTCGGTCATCCCCCACGCGTGTTCGATCGTCACGTCGTGTTCGTCCTCGTACCGGCGCATAACTTCCCGGGGCGCGGCGCTGCCGCCGACGACGATGCGTTCGAGCGAGGAGAGGTCGCCGCCGTGCTCGTCCAAGTGATCGAGCACGTCGATCCACACCGTCGGGACCCCAGCGGTGAGCGTCACGCCCTCGGACTCGATCAGTTCGACGAGGTCGGCGGGGTCCGGGGACGGTCCCGGGTACACCTGTTTCGCGCCCGCCATCGTCACGGCGTACGGGAACTCCCACGAGTTCACGTGGAACATCGGGACGACCGGCATCACCACGTCGTCCTCGGCGATGTCGAGCGCAGCGGGCGTCATCACCATCATCGCGTGGGCGTAGATCATCTTGTGGGTGTACTCGACCCCCTTCGGCTTCCCCGTCGTCCCGGAGGTGTAACACATCCCGGCGGGGTCGTCCTCGGAGAGCGAGGGCCACGATTCCATCGGGTCGGCGTCCGCGATCAGCTCCTCGAACGACGACAGCGGCAGGTCCGCCTCCGTCTCGGGGACCGCGTCGTCCATGACGACGACCTCGCGGACCCCGTCGATCCGGTCCCACAGGCGGTCGAGGATCGCCACCGCGTCGCGGTCGACGACCAGCACGTCGTCCGCGGCGTCGTTAATGATGTACTCGACGTTGTCCTCCTGTAGGAGGAGGTTCACCGTGTGAAGCTGCGCGCCCGAGAGCGGGACCGCGTAGTACGCCTCCAAGTGGCGGTGCGTGTTCCACCCGAGCGTCCCGACGCGGTCGCCGGGCTCGACGCCGAGGTCGGCGAGCGCGGCCGCGAGCCGCCGGACGCGGTCGCCGAAGTCGGCGTAGGTGTAGCGGTCGACCCCGTCGTGGGTGCGCGAGACGACCTCCGTCTCCGGGAACAGCCGCGTCGCCCGCCAGAAGAACGGGCGGAGGGTGAGCTCCTCAGGCATCGGCGGTCCCCACGGAGAGGTACGTCTCGAGGAGGTCCTCGCGGTCCCGGATCTCCGCGACGGTACCGTCGAAGACGATCTCGCCGGTGTCCATGATGTACCCCCGCTCGGCGAGGTCGAACGCGAACTCGACGTTCTGTTCGGTCAGCAGGACGGTGACGTTCTGGTCGACGACCGTCTGGACGATCTCTCGCAGGTCGTCGACGATCACCGGCGCGAGCCCCTCGGTCGGCTCGTCGAGCAGCAGCACGTCTGGCGCCTGGACGAGCGCGCGGGCGACCGACACCATCTGCTGTTCGCCGCCGCTGAGGTTCCGCCCGTTGCTGCCGCGGAGGTCGTCGAGCGCCGGGAACAGCTCGTACATCTCCTCGACCGGCCGCGGGTCGCTCGCCAAGTTGTGCGCCAGCCGGAGGTTCTCCTGAACGGTCAGCGTGGGGAACACCCGGCGGTCCTCCGGCACGAGCGAGATCCCGCGCCCGTTGATCTCGTCCGACGACAACCCCGCTATCTCCTCGCCGCGGTACGTGATCGACCCCGAGCGCGGCGGCGACGCGCCGACGATCGAGCGCATCGTCGTCGTCTTCCCGGCGCCGTTGCGCCCGAGCAGCGTCACCACTTCGCCCTCGTCGATCTCCAGTGAGACCCCGTGGAGCACGTGGCTGTTCCCGTAGTACGTGTCGATATCGTCGACCGTGAGTATCGTCATACGCTATCACTCCCCAAGTACGCCTCGGTCACCCGTTCGTCCGTGAGCACGTCCTCCGGCGCCCCGTCCGCGAGGATCGACCCCTCGGCGAGCACGACGATCCGGTCGGAGATATCGGTGACGACGTCCATGTTGTGTTCCGTCACGACGAACGTGGCGTCTAAGTCCTCGTCGAGCTCGCGGATCAGCGAGACGATCTCCGTGACCTCCGTCGGGTTCATCCCCGCGGTCGGCTCGTCCATCAGGAACACGTTCGGCTCGATGGCGAGCGCTAAGGCGATCTCGACGGTCCGCTTCTCGCCGTGGCTCAGCGTGTCGCAGGGCGTGTCCGCGATGTCGGTGAGCCCGGTGAGCTCCAACAGCTCTTCGACGTCGGCCTCGACCGACTCGTCGCCGGTCGCCCGCGAGCGGAAGTCGAGCCGGGAGCCATCGTGGCTGATCCGGGCGACCCGCACGTTCTCGCGGACGGTGAGCCCCTCGAAGATATTCGTTATCTGGTACGAGCGCGAGAGCCCAGCCTGCGCCACCTCGTGCGGCTCCGCGTCGGTGACGTCGGCGAGGTCGTCCCCGTCCCCGCTCCGGAGCCAGATCGACCCCGACGTGGGTTCGAGCACGCCCGTCAGCAGGTTGTAGAACGTCGTTTTTCCGGCCCCGTTCGGGCCGATGATGCTGGTGATCTTGTCGTCGTCGATCTCGATGGAGACGTCGTCGACGGCGGTCAGTTGGCCGAACTGTTTGCGGAGGTCTTCGGTCTTGAGGACGGTCGTCACGAGTTGTCACCTCTGTCAGCGCGCGCGTTGTCGTCGCCCGATTCGGCTCCGTCGTCCGTCGCAGCCGTCGCCTGCCCACCGTTGAGGGCACCGCCACCCCCGCCGCCGTCGCCGTCTCCGAACAGTCGGTCGCGGAGCAGCAGGAGGCCGCCGACGGCGCCCTGCTTGAAGAACAGCACGACGGCGATGAGCAGCGCGCCGAAGAACAGCTCCCAGTACGCTTCGAGCGCCGGGAAGCGGCTGATCGCCCACCGGATGTACAGGAAGATGAACGCGCCGACGATCGGGCCGTAGAAGTAGGTCGCGCCGCCGATCACGGTCGCGATGACGGCGATCGCGCTCGTCGACCAGTGCGTGAGCCCGGGCGACGCGACGCTCGCGAGCCCCGCGCGCAACACGCCGGCGATTCCGACGACCGCCGCCGAGACGATGAACGTCATCCAGCGGTGGTGGCCGACGTCGATCCCGAGCGCGGCCGCGCGGTCGGGGCTCTCGCGGATCGCCTTACAGACGGTCCCGAACGGCGAGTTGACGACGCGCCACACCCCGTACGTCGCCGCGACCACGGTGACGGCCGAAATGGCGTAGTAGATCCGACGGCCGCCGATCCGGAGGCTGAAGCCGCCGAGGTCGACGGTCCCGAGCAGGACGATCACCCCGTCGGTCCCGTTCGTCAGCCCCGCCGGGTCCTGAATGATGAGCGAGTAGCCCAACATCCCGAACGCGAGGGTGATCAGCGCGAAGTAGATCTCCTCCAGCCGGACGCTGAGCCACCCGACGGGCACGGCCACGAGAACGACGAGCACGAGGCCGACGACGCCGCCGAGGACGAACGTGACGAGCGGCGAGATCCCGGCGCCGACGACGTCGGCGATCACCGGGCCGAGGTCCCGCAACACGATCGCGATCCCGTACGCGCCGCCCGCGTAGAACAGGCCGTGACCGAACGAGAGCAGGCCCGTGTAGCCGTACAGCAGATTGAATCCGAGCGCGAACAGCGCGACGACGAGGAAGTCGGTGAACAGGTACACCTGGAACGGCGGCGCGAGGGCGATAAGCACCAGCGCGACGGCGCCGAGGAGGCCGAACCGCTCGCGGGTCCACCCCTCGGCGACCGCCGAGCCGAACCGGCTGACCCGGCCGCCCGTGTCGGTCGCGCTCATTCGCCGATCCCCCCGAACAGGCCCTCGGGACGGATCAGCAACACGATCACCATCGCGAGGAAGGGGATCGCGATGCTGCCGGCGCTGATGAACTGCGGGCCGAGGCTCTGCATCATGCCGATGAGCATCGCGCCGACGAAGGCGCCGCTCATGGAGCCGAGTCCGCCGATGACCACGACGATGAACGCGTCGATGATCACCTGATCGCCGAGCGCCGGGCTGGTCGCCTGGATCGGCGCCGAGAGCGCGCCGCCGAGGCCGGCCAGCACGCTCCCGAGGAAGAAGACCCCGGTGTAGAGCCGGGGCACGTCGACGCCGAGCATGGCCGCCATCTCGCGGTCCGAGGAGGTCCCCCGGACCAGCGAGCCGAAGTACGTCCGCGTGATGAACAGCCACAGCGCGACGAGCACGCCGACGGCGAGGCCGATGACGACCAGGCGGTACGCGTTGAACGTGCTCCCGCCGACCATCACGGAGAAGTTGAACACGTCCGGCGGGTCGATCGAGTACGACCCCGACCCCCAGATGAACCGGACCGCCTCGTGGATCACGAGCACGAACCCGAACGTGACGATGAGCTGGTCGAGGTCCGAGTCGACTCGGTCGTACAGCCGGCGGATCGCCGAGAACTCGATCGCGGCGCCGACGACGCCGACGGCGAGCGCGCCGACCACGACGGCGATCCAGAAGTTGTCGACGACGTTCGAGACGACGGCGAGCGTGACGTACGCGCCGAGCATGTAGAACCCGCCGTGCGCGAAGTTGAGCACGCCGAGCACGCCGAAGATGAGGCTCAGCCCGACGGCGATCAGGAAGAGGCGACTGCCGAGGCTCAGCCCGATGACGACGTCGGAGATACCGATCAGTGGAACGAGTGGTGTGAAACTCATGAAAACGGCGACGGGCTTAGATACCCGTCGGGAGGTCGGAGTCGCCGAGCGCCTCGGACAGCACGTCGGGACCCGCCTCGTATCGGTTCACGGGGTCGAGAACGTTGCTCTCCCACTCGTCGTCGTACGTGACGGTCCCCCAGATGGACGCGACCGTCGCCTGGTTCGTCTCGCTGAACTGGTAGTCGCCGACGGGGCCCGAGTGCTCCATGCCGGTGAACTCGTCGACGAGCGCACTGGGGTCCGTCCCTCCGGCGGACTCGATCGCCTCCTTGTACAGGTGGACCGCCCGATACGCCCCTTCTGCGTTGTACGTCGGGAGCGACTCGTACTCCTCGTAGTACGCCTCGCGGAACGAGTTGTTCGTCTCGGTGTCGGGGACGAACGGGTCGTACCGAGTGGAGGCGTACTCGCCCTCCGGGAGCGGACTGCCGTCGCTCGGGAGGTCCGTCCCCATCCCGACGCTGAACAGCGTGTGGTCGATCTGGTCGAACCAGCCCGCGCTCTCGGCCTGTCCGATGAACGTCGTGAGGTCGGCGCCCCACAGCGGGGTGAGCACCGCGTCCGGGTCGGCGTCGAGGATGGAGCTGATGAACGGCCTGTAGTCGCTGGTCGCCAGCGCCGGGAACTGCTCGGCCGTGAACTCGGCGTCGACGCCGAGCCCGTCGCAGTACGCCTGGAAGTAGTCCCACGTCTCGTACCCGAACGCGTAGTCCGGGCCGATGGTGGCCCACTCGGTCGCGTCGAGATTCTCGGCGACCCGCGCGGCCCCGTAGATGTCCTGTGCGAGGCTGTTGGAGTCGCGGAACACGTACTCGTTCCCGACGGAGTCCTCGTGTTCGCCCTGCGGCGAGGTGACGAACGGCGTCGCCGCGTGCGTGATCATGAACGGCATCTGGAGCTGCGAGATCTGCGGCGCGACGGCCTGCGCGACGCCGCTGGAGTCGAGCCCGAACAGCCCGTCGACGTTGTCCTCCTGAACGAGGCTGCGGATCTGCTGGATCGCCGTGTCGCCGCTCGCCTCGGTATCGCGGGTGAGAACTTCCACGTCCCGGCCGTCGATGCCGCCGTTGTCGTTGATCTCCGACACCGCGAACTCGATCCCGCGCTCGGCCTCTTCGCCGTACAGCGACGCGAACCCGGAGAGGATGTGCGCGGCGCCGAGCGTCACGGGTCCGCCGTCGCCGCCGCCCCCGCCGGAACAGCCGGCGAGCCCGACGGCCGCGCCCGCGCCGGCGGCCTGAAGGAACCGCCGCCGTCCGACCGGTGACCGGCCTCCCGGACTCGTCTCAGCGGCGTCGGCCTGTTTATACTTGTTTTCGGTATCGCTGTCTTCGGTTACCATTGTTAACAATCGTCCGTGAGTGTCCCTCTCCACATAAATATGCGGGTCTATGACATACAGACGTGTTGGGAAATTTATCATTCTCCCGAGATCCCCGGCTT
>Ga0207414_1000895_pt1 | contig 11966 bp, 18 predicted proteins | sample PonA231FremontCA_2_FD_187269 | JGI IMG/M metagenome (GOLD analysis project Ga0207414, IMG submission 187269) | Marine sediment microbial community from Fremont, CA, USA - Pond A23 Sediment 1 (SPAdes) | ecosystem: Environmental > Aquatic > Marine > Unclassified | place: USA: Fremont, California... | reverse complement strand
AAAACCGTTAACAATAGTATTTTTAGCATCTTTAAATTTACCCTGAAATACTTGTGTTATTGCTTTTCCGATTGTTTTCAGTATCGTTCCTATACTTCCAAAATAAGTATCAACTGCATCCCAAGCAGATTTGGAATATTGTTTAATTCTTATCCATAATTTTTTGAAAAAGTTTCTAAATTTTTCTGAACTCTTCCAGGCAGTTACAAAAGCCCCTACTAATGCACCAATTAAGCTAACCACTAATCCAATAGGATTTGCCTTCATTGCTGTATTAAGTGCTATTTGTGCATATCGTGCAACTTTAGCTGCTCCTTGATAGGCAATCATAGCTATTCTTGCAGCCTTAGCTATTGTGAGATAAGCCCCTATCGCTACCTTTGCAGCTACAAATCCAGCTGCTACTTTTCCTATTATCTTAATCCATTTAAGAGCCTTACTTATCCATTGTCCTACATTTTCAGTTGCATTTCTTATTGATTCCGTGAACCCTTGAACAGCTCCTCGTAAACCCCCTTTTTGACTTTCACCAATGGCAATAAACATCCCTTCAATAGCACTTTTAGCAGCGTCCATGTCACCCTGAAGATTGTCCTGCATGGTATCGGCCATTTTTTTTGCCGAACCTTCTGCATTTTCAAAAGCTTTCGTTAATCGGTCTGCTTTGTCTGTATTATTCGCAAGTATAGAGGCAATAGGAGCAGCACGTTTACCAAATAACTCGGTGGCTACATTCACAGGCTCTTGAGCTTTACGAATTCTGCCAAAAGCCTGTGAAAGGCTAATCCCCTCTTTCTTAACAGTAATTAAAATGTTTCTTAATTGAGCTGAAGCGGTAGAAGCATCTACGTTTGAATCAATGAGGGTTCCAAGCATGGCAGTTGTTCGCTCAAGTGACATATTAACTTGTTCAGCCACAGGAGCAACTTTTGACATACCATATTGAAATTTATTGAGGTCTAAGGCAGTAGATGAGAAAGACTCAGCCATAACATCAGAAATACGCCCCATTTGTTCAGCTTCCATACCAAAGGCGTTCATTACACCCGCCCCAATTTCGGCTGCTTTGGGTAAGTCCTCTCCTGCTGCAATAGAAAGATTTACAATTCCTTCTGTCGCGGCTGATATTTGGTCAGTGCGGAATCCTTTTTTTGCAAGTTCTACCTGTAACCCTGCAACCTGGGAGGCTGATTTTTGAGTAGTACGTCCTAGTAGTTTAGCCTGGTTGGTAAGTCCTTCGAGTTCTTTCGATGTTTTACCTGTAATAGCTTCCAGTTTTGAGGCCATTTGTGAAAAAGAAGCAAAGGTACTTATCATTCTTTTTGTGCCAGCTATAACAGCTGTGAAGGATAAAGCCCCGGCAATCATCCCTCCAACTTTCTTAGCTGTCTTACCAAATACCCGTGTCCTTTTTTGCGCTCTTTTTAAGCCCTTCCTAAACTTAGTATCGTTAAGCCCTAAGATTGCTTTTAATTTCCCAACTGTAGCCATTAGTTCAGTTTTTCTTTGATTTTTTGAGCTAAATCTTTGTCAATAATAGTTTCCGGTGTTCCTTGGTCATCAATAGAAAGCGGCATAATTTCGTTTCCTCTTTTCTTAGTGTGTATCGCTATCAGCTCTCGGGTTTGCTGCCATTGTCTTTCCTTGCTTCGTATATCCCTTGTTTGATATTTGAAGAGTTCAGCCGGGGTCATATCCAATAACTGTTCATAATCGATTTTCAGTTCAACTACTGCAAGCTCTATGATTTCTTTTTTTGTGACTTTTTTTTTGCCCCTGTCTCTTCCTCATGTATAGCTTCCATCCATTCAGGAAATACAGCATCTTTTCTTAGTTTTCCTATCTTTTCGCCAATTTCCTCTGCTTTTCCTACTGTTTCAGCTCTCAGTGCTTCTCTAATTGTTTCAGGCGTGAACTTTACTTTTTTACGATTCTTAAAACACCACCATTTATAAGCGCCATACATTAATACTATCTCTCTCCATTCCCTGTCTTCAACTTCTTCAAACTGATAAGGATCAATGTTTAGATAATCGAAAGCGAAAAACCAAGCGTAATGCGTAAAGGAGAATCCAACAGGTACTTTCCGGTATTTGCCAAGTAACCTGCGGATTCCTTTATTTTTCTTTTTTAGCTTTATCATGCTACTTGTCCGTTCGTGAATGGTCCGGTTCTTTGAATAGTTCCTGAAAAGCTCTGAGCTGATTGAGTTTCACCTTCCCAATCGATACTTGAAACATAGCCTTGAGCTGTTTTCTGATAGTCGCCTGTTTCAATACCTTCAGCAATAGTAAATTCAAACTTTGTTCCTGCCTCCAGTTTGGTAAACAAGTCCTCCAATGTTTCACGGTCTGCTGTATCAGGATCATGTAGTCCTTCGAAATCAATTGTAGCATTATGAAAAGTTGGCATGTGTTCTTTCGCATTGCCTTCACTGTCATCTGTAGTTATTTCCTCGAAATCCATTTCCTCTGAAAGACTTTTAGAAGTCATAGCTACAAGAGTTGTGTCGGCAATCTTGATTTTTAAATATCTTCCTTTTTTCTTACTCATTTTTGTATGTTTTAATATAAGTTTGCACTAATTAATATAACGTCCAGTGTATCGCCGTTAAGCGTGTAGTCAATGCCTAAATTAGAAGCATCAATATCGGTTAAGGCGGTATCACACTTATATAATACGCTTTGTCGCGGGGCAAGGTCAATTGAATAAGTCGATCCCCATAAAGGATACGGATTTGTTGAACCTTGCGAAACGTTTACTATATCGCTTCCAGTTGTAGCGGAGTTTTTAAACTTAATCGCTACAATGCGCTCTCCTGTCAAATCCATTGCATCGCCAAGCGTATTTGTCAAGTTCGTTAGGTCAATAGTTCCCGAACTTGTGAGAGTTGCGCTATAAACATTATCAACATCTGTATTAACCGAATCAGTTGTCGGTCTGAAATTAACAATCTCATTTAGCCTGTCATGCCTTACAGTCTGCTCAATTGAAGAGGTTGAAAGCTCTTCACTGACTGTAAGCTGTGAGACCAAACTTGTGCTGCTTACCGATGTAGCATACACTAATGTAGCTATAACAAGTAAACTAAGCACCGCTATAATTATATTCTTTTTCATAATTGTTCTACTTTAAAGTTAAAATCTTTTCTTTTTATTATTACACTGCTAACATTCTCCTGCTGCGTGTCTTTTTCGCTTGAAAAAGGGGCTACAACTATTAAATCAAATCCGTTCAAAACAGCGTTTACATATTCTTCATCTGTCAAGAGTTCAGTAATTTGTCCCATAATCACATTTGAAGGCGTTTCCTGTTCTTCGCCTGTGATAAATTCAGTCATCACTTCAACTCTTACCGTAACGTCAAAGATAAAACTGTCATCAGTGCTACCTCCATCATCACTATCAGGGGCGGAAAGCATTATATACGTATCGTTTGCACTGTCAAAAGTTGTCGTAACCGGAACCTTGCTACCGTCATAGGTAATATTTGAAAGATACTCCTTCACTGCTTTTAATATTGGTTGAATAGGGTCTTTTGCTATCATTTGAACGCCTTTCTTAATCCTTTAAGGAAATCTTTTCGTGCCTTATTCCAGGCAGGATACATAAATGGTTGCGCTGATGTTCCTGGATGATTTACTTTCTTTCCAAATACTTCACCGGTCTCAGGATTAGCTAATACTTTCTTTCTCACAGGACGTATAACATGAGGCTTTGTGCCTTTTTCAACTGCTTCAGAATATTCAGCATTTGAAACAACCTCACCGAACAATCGTTTTTCATCAACATCAAATTTGATATTTTTTCGCAAATCTCCATTATCCCGGGGAGCATTTCTGACCGACATCTTGTGCATTGCGGCAGTAGCCTGACTGACACGATGCTCAACCTCTTTACGGTTCTTTTTCATGTACTTTTTTAGCTCCCGTTCAAACTTCTTTTGCTGCGATTTCGGAATATCAAAATTAATCATAACGCCTTGCCTCTATTGTTAACTCTCTGTTTCGCTCATCCGGGTAAAAATCAAGTATCTGGTATTCAGATGAGCCGTGAACTAAGACATATTCTTTTTCCATTGTCCACGTTTTAGGAAAGTGCATCTTTATTTCCACTAATTTCTCAAGGTCTACACCTTCAAATCTCACTGTTTTACCAGCTTTCGAAGGTTCAATTTTAGCGTATGCTTTTGCAACCTCACTTAATTTTGACCGCTTTTTATCTCCAAGCTCATCAGTTTCATAAGTTCGTTTCTTTACATACACTATTTTATTGTACTTTTTATGCCTCATAATACCTTCATTGAAAACTGTTGCCCTTTAGCCTTAACAGCTTCTGAAAGAATACCAAACTCCATATCACCTTCAAACCATTGTCCTACTTGTTCGGCAATAGCAACTTTCAATAAAGCGGGTAAATTCTGACCGTAATCAGAACCATAACCCGCTTTAAAATCTACCCTATGGAAACTAAGCGAATCGAATGTAATTCGATATTGTTTACCTTTTTCAAGCCTATAACCACTGTTTAACGTCAACTCAGCTTCATTACCTTGGCTGTCTATTCTAACCACTTTTTCAACTAAGTAGTGAGGAGGATGCATCAGGTCAAGAGAATAACCCTCAAGGTTTTCTGGATATACCCATTGTGAATAAGACTTTGGAACAAGACTTAAATTAGTCTGCTTTTCAATCTCTTCACGTGCTGCCTTTATATAGTCACTAATTACTACATCAGCTGAGGCATTAGTATCTATCCAGTGTAATACGCTTTTAACGTAGTCGACCTCGATTGGTTCTTGAGTTGGCTCTTTGGTTATTTTTATCATTTTTTATTGGCAGTTTTATTTTCGCTTTTCTCTTCTTTTTTAGAAGGTTTATCCTTAACAACGCCATCTGCCTTTAGCCTTTTATACTCTGAAGGCGTTATATGACGTTCAATGTCATTTAAATCGTAACATTTAACTCTTTTCCCTGTTATCATCGTTCGTATATTTTAACGTAAATGTAATCAATCTGTAATTGCTCCCCGGCATCCAATCCTGTTTCTGTATTCCATGCTATCAGTAAACGAAATTGCCTATAAAACGGATGATTAGTTGTTGCAAGGGTATCTATTACCTCTGATAAATCAGTCGTAAAATCAGTAGCTATTGCGCCACTGGTTGCATCTAACCCTGTATTAGTTGCATCAATATCCGACCAACTATCTGAGGTAAAAGTTCTACCTTGCAATTTCACATCATAAGTTACAGTTCCATCGATTCCGTCGACATCAGAAGTTTTAACTTCAATATTATGCAATATTGGCCTATTTTTATTTGTATTAAATATTACTTCTATTGAATCAACAGTAGTCCCAAGTGTATCACCTGCTTGTCCTGTGTAATCATACAATGTTTTGCCAAATGCAAGTGTGCGAGTAACAGTTCTATCCTGTGAATAAACTGTAACCCCTATAAAAAGTGCTAAAAATATAAAAATTAATCGTTTCATTATTTTTAAGTTTTTTGAAGGGAGACCCGAAAGCCTCCCGGTTAATTATTATTGTGAATCTGTCAATACTGATTTAGCAGCTTCAAAAGTGCTAAAAGTAAAAGCATAATTGTGAGGAGAAGGCACAAAGAATGCCATTTTAAATGTCACGACAAATGTTAACACATCCTGCTCTCCATAAGTTCCATTTTGGTCGAGAATCTTCAAACTGATATTTCTTCGAACAAAAGGTTTTGCTTGACGGAAATCACCTACTAAGAAAGTGTCGTCATCAATATATTTAGAAGGTACAATTTGAACGCCATTGAATGAACGTCCGTCAGGTGAAAGGAGTGGATGTCGCCTAAAGTTATTGTTAGCATCCCTGTCTTCAATCATGTTCGCAATTGCGGTCGGATGAACAACAATTCCATTTGCCATATAACCAGTTTCAAAATCGTTATCTTTACCTAGCATGACTTGAGTTAATGCAGCATGTAACGCAGTTGCATTACCTACTCCATTTTGCTTATCAAACCCTGCTGGCTTAGAAAATTGTTGAGCTATAGGATCGGTTGGATATATTAATCCATGAAGATTATTTCCTGACCCGTCACCTGTAATTAATTGCTTTTCGCGCTTTTGCACGATGTCGTGATTAAGCAACCTTTGAATCTCTGATTGCAAATAGTCAACATCTTCGATTGAATCCCTTGAAACATGAAGCTTAACACTAATTTTCTTTACAGTAGCTTGTTTGTCTTCAAAAGAAACGTCAGCTTGTCCTCCTGCTGTAACATCGTCCACCATGTTTGCGCCTGAAGTGTAATTAGTACGTTCAACATAAGGAATATACCTTCGTGAGGTAGTACCAACGCTCATCAGATTATAAATTGAAGGCGTTGGATAAGGAGCTTGTTGAATACCCGGTATTCTTGCAGCTTGTGGTACAGCTTCGTAATAGTTTTCAGTGAAACTATTTCCAAAAGCTACCGTATCCGCTTTCACTTCAATCCCCTCTTCAGTGCTTAGCTTATTAAGAAAACTACCTCTTCCTTTTTCAAGTTCAGCTTTAAGAGATTCTTTTATCAGTTCACCGTGGCTTTTGTTTTTTCGGCTACCAGTTTCCTCGACTTCTTTTAGTCGGTTTTCCAGTTGATCGCTGTGTTCCTGCAACCCTTTAATGTAATCAGTCAGCGTCTTATCGCCAACTTTATTCAGCTCTTCGATATTTTGTTTAACTGACTGAACATCATCCTTGATTTCATTGACAGTTTTTTCGTCAACTTTCCCACTTAGTCCTTTCTCAATACCTTTGAGCTTGTCATTCGTTTGTTTTACAAATTCTTCAACTTCCATTTTTTAAAATTTTAAGTTATCAATTATATATTGCCATTCTTTATGAGTGCCCTCTGACGGCTCATTCCCAATGCCCTCTGGCGATTGGCTTTTGGCGTTATTTTCAAGTGTTGGAGTAGCTGTATTACTTCCAATTGGAACAGCACTACCTTCAAATAATTTTGCTTCTCTTACTGCAAAGAAATAGCCTTTTTGTTCTGCTAATTCTTTATTTGCAATCCGTTCAAAATAGTTTTTCCAAACTTTATATTCCTCTTCAAAGTTCTCATCGTTAATAGCCATTTCGATTTGTACATATTGCATTCCTACACTATGATTCTTCACATATCCCTTTGAATATTGGTCAAACATGAAGGCGTTGCGCTCTCTTTTCATATTAAAATCAAAAATTAAAGCTTGAGTATATCCAGGGTAATTATATCCAAGATTTTCCCAACTTATTTTTTTTGTATATGCTTCCAAATCTTTCGAATCAGCTATAATTGTATCAAATTTCAATTGATGCTCCTGAAGCATCATGATATTTCGGTTTTGGCTTAGTGTTTTATTCCAAATCCCATTCAAATGAACATCATCATGACTATCCATGATATTAGTAGTATTCAGAACAGCCCTGACTTTGTATTCATCTTCTTCAGGGCGAAAAGGTTCGTTAGCTTTCGAAGCTGATTCTTTGTTAAGAAAAGCAGAAACAGCATCGGTATGTTTTATTTGCGCTCCTTTTTGAGCTATTATTGTTTTTTTATTCTCATGTAAAAAATTTAATAGTTCCTTTTTTGTTGAGAATTTTAAAGGATCGTAAAGCATAATATTACTTTTTAATTTTTACTTTATCTTCAGCAAGCTTTTTCTTTTTCTCTTTAAGCTTCTTTATTTCTTCTTTTGTTAATTTCTTATTTCCCATAATTCTTATAATTAAAGAAGCCGCTAATCCTTGTCGGACTAACGGCTTTCGTGAAGCTCTTTAGTGTTATTTATTTATCGTACCGCAACGTGGACACTTTATTTCAATTTCATTTTGCTTTGTTTTTGACCTGTAAAGCAGCTTATTGCACTTTACACATCTAACGTTATAAATATACAAATTATTTTTGGCTTTCACAAATCTATCTTTTAAATTCAAATGTTTGCGTACACATACAGTTAACTACTTGCGCTGCAGGTGCTGAAGGGTCGCCTGGTTCATAAAGCTTAAAACCTCCAACATTAAAATACTCTTCTTTCCCTACTGTTTGTCCGTGAACGTCCGCATGGTCTTGCCTGGTATCAACGAAAGCAGCTGACCATGATTTGTCATAATCTTTTCCAGTAGCATCAACACCCGCTCTCAATCCTCTATTTGATGCCGTTGTGGTCTCAGTCCTTACAATTCGTTTAGATCTCCAGAATCTATCTTTTGTCCATCTCTTTTTTAAACGGTCATTCAATTCGCTTGTTTGTGCTACACTTCCAAGTCCCGGGCTTTCTTGTAATATTTCCCTAAGATATTTTTTCAATAATTCCCTTGAGTTGCCTGTTATAGAATTGATATTTTGCCCTAATTCGTTTCGTGAAAATTCAATGAATTGTTGCATCCATATATCTTCAAGTATCTCCTGTTCTTCGTCCTGCTTAACTGTTATTCCCGTTATAGGGCTTTTAATCTGAATTTCATTTCCGAGCAATGATTTAGCTTTTTCATATTCCCGCCTTGCGAAGTAAATACCAATTTCAGGTATCATTCTTTCATAAATTTCCTGAATAGGTTGCGGTTTAATTATTGTATCGATGGCGTTATTTAGGCTCTCAGCGTCTAACTGTTCATCAAATAATGGCTTTACAAGTTTAGCTAAGGAGTTTGTCATTTCCCGCTTATATTTCTTTCGGAATTGACCTCTTAGCCTATTAATCGTATTTGCTCCCGCTGGGTTGTAGGCTTTTTGTTTCCCTAATTGTGCCGTACATACCGCCGCCCGTTGGTCAGTTCGTGGATATTCACTAGCCATTGTAGGGTTAGACATACATCTATCCATGAACTGACTATCTGTTTCGTTATTTTGCGGTGTTGGTATTGGCATTAACTGCATTCTTTAATTATCCATATCACTAAAGCTACAACAATAACAACCCGGATAATAGTTTCCAAAATAGCCACGAAAACATCCCAAGTTATATCCCGTTTTAGCTTCTTAAATATGATACGGAGTTTATTCATACCTGTTCGATATCTTTAAGCACGAGACTTTTATCCAAGCTGTTCGTGCTATGTTGTTTGATACGTTGCTTAATAGCATCTTTCTGTTCTTTCAAAGCCTTCTTTAGCTCTTTGTCTGTGTAGGTTTTCTCTTTTTTTTCTATTTGTGCCATAGTTTATAATGCTTTTTATTGGTTTGTAGATTGTTTTAAAATAAAATTTTATAGTCCTGAATAATATATAAAAAATAGGTATTTTTTTGATAAATTTATAAATAACGTACGCAACTCCACTTATAATTACAAAAAATACATAAGCGGGGCTAGTCTTTTTTATGATTTCATCTATATTATTCATAACGGTTTATTCTCTTTTGGTAAATTCATTCTTTGATAAGCTTTGCCCTCATCCTCTTCAATATCTAATATATCACTCTCCATTGCCTGTTCAGCTGGTATCTTGTTCATGTTGATATAATAAGTTTGGTGATGTTTGTCGCCAACTGGCTCCTGGTCCATAAGCTCTCTGTATTCATCGCCATTAATTACCCCGTCTTGGTACATCTGAGAAGTCCATCCTACTTTTGCTTTTTTGTCTGTCTGAAGTTCTTCAACTTCGGAATAGTCAGGAATAAATCTCATCTTTCTTCCTTTCTCAATATAACCAGGCAAAATGTTTCTCGTAATACCTTCATAAAAAGCCTTATGATCTACCATTATACGGTCAGTCCACATCTCTTTTCTGGCTTCGCTTCGATTGTTAAAGGTAGAACCGATATTGTCATTAAACAGGTCTGCTGCTACTTGAAATATGTTTGCTAAAGCACGTCGCCCATCTTGGCTGCTTTCTAATAATCCTAATTCTTTAATACTATCATATCCGACTTGCTGAATTTTAACCCCTCCATGAGTCCAAACCGGAATGTTAATATTCCGATTATTACCATACTTTTGTTTCCAATTTCGTTCAAATTTTTTCTGCTGTTCATCTGTTGGCTGTGAAGTTAACGCATCATCTGTAACTAATTGAGAAGGACCGGCCTGCTTATACATTTTTGCCGCTCTGTCATATCCGGCGTTTTGTCTAAGTAATATCTGATATGCTGCTTTCAAAGGTGAAAGTCCCATAAAGTGCCGCCCTTGTTCGTATTGTAAGGATGGGAATCTGGAATGCCAAACATGTTCAGGAGATATGCCCTTTTCTGTTTGGTCTACTGTAAATTTATATTTTCCAATTGGCTTGTTCCATCCTCCGCTCTCAATTTCTACAAGCTGTGTAGGCATCATAAGAAGTCCGTCCGCTGTTAATTTACCGGCGTTGTTTCCTGCTTTTAACTTAGGACTATAAATCATGCTATTGCCAGTGACTAACTTAAATATTTCCCAACTTAATTTGAACTCAAACCAAGTCTGAAAGTGGTTAGGATTTTCAATTATATCTAAAAATTCATGACTTTCTATATCCTGCCATTTATTGTTTACTTTTTCTTGCAATTTCCCGGGCGGAGTAGCGAACTTGGTTCCTATTTTCATTATCATTGAAAAAACATCCGCATTACCTTCAAATCCTTTGTTCACATAATCATCAACATTCATATCCCGATCAAGTAACGTCCCTTCTCCTGCCATAAATTTATAAAGCGATCTATACATCTCATTTAAACGGGTTACTTCCGCTTTAAGTTCCGCCTTGTCCACTTTATCTTTTTTAAATAAATCTTTTAAGCCCATACAACCTGTTTTTTTCTACCTAATTGATACATAGCGGCATAGCGAATTGCGTCTATACAGTGATTCCACATATCAATCGGTTTATTTATTTGTTTGCCTTCTTTGTCTGTTTGCCAAGAGTAGTTTCTTAGCTCCTTAATCAGATTAACGCTTCGCTTTGTTACCTTTAACGGGTATTCCTGAAGCAATGTTATTCCGTACATAATCGAATCTTTGCCTTTTTCAGCTCCTTTAATATTTATCCCGCATCTATATATCTCTTCAATACTTTTCGGCTCAGCACTATCAGCAATTATTTGACTAATATCGTGATTTTTTATGAAGTTTGCAATTTCTGAATTTGTTAATCCTGTCTGATAGAGCAACTCATCTATATAGATCGAACCGTCATAATATCCCAACTTAACAATTGAAGTCGGGTCGTTTGAATAGCCAAAGTCTAAACCGTATATTACCCATTTGCAATCTTCCGGGAACTCATCTGTTTGCTGCCAATTTGATAAAACAGTGCCTTGCAGTTGTCCTACTTCTCCATCTAAGAACACCCTACACCAATTGGCCCAATATTCTGAAGTTTTAGCTTTTTCTCTTTTTTCTTCGTGGTCTTTCTTTATGCTATCAGGTAACGCTTCATTGTGAGGGGGCAATATTTTTATGTAATCAACATCAGGCATCGGTATTATTTCGGTATGCGCCCAGAATTCGGAGCGTGGATTATAGTCTATCCATATATTTTCACTTGTCCTGCCCATCAGTGTATCTCCTATTTCAAAAGGAATATAATAGGCTTCATTAAGAAAAAGGTCGGTTCTTTTTCCTGCTGCCTGTGCCTTCCCTACTGAATCGAAAGAATTAAATTCAATAACGGAACCGCTTTGAAAGGTATATATCCTGTCTGTTCCGTTATAATTATCTTGATTCCACCGGTTAGTCTGGTACATTATTTCCTTAAAATCATGTAATGCACCTTTTTTTAGAGAAGGTATTGTTTCAGCTACAACAGTTATAATTTTGTTTTCATTTGCTATTGCATAATCTATGAGGACGGCTATTATTCCGTAAGTTTTGCCAGCCCAAGTTCCACCTTGAATTATTTTTCTTCTCTTCTTTAAACTGAGAAGCTTATTTATTGCTGTTGTCCTTATGAACATCTGGAAAAAGTGGTTGTTCTTTTATATTTATATCCTGTTCCTGCTTATCTCTCCATCCATGATTGTTTTTCATCATGAAA
>Ga0207414_1000887_pt1 | contig 12036 bp, 12 predicted proteins | sample PonA231FremontCA_2_FD_187269 | JGI IMG/M metagenome (GOLD analysis project Ga0207414, IMG submission 187269) | Marine sediment microbial community from Fremont, CA, USA - Pond A23 Sediment 1 (SPAdes) | ecosystem: Environmental > Aquatic > Marine > Unclassified | place: USA: Fremont, California... | reverse complement strand
GGTGTCATACCCGCCGAAGCCCGCGGCGCGGGTCTGATCCGTCAGGAAGGCGATCAGCGGCTCGAAGTCCGTTGGCGCGGGGCCGCGCAGGACCAGCCGTTCGGTTTCCAGGGTCGGGGCGTTGGTCAGGCTCATGACGGCATACCCAGATTGGCGCGCCGCGCCGGCGACGGCGCCTGCGCGTGGTGGTGGGCGGCACGCCTCCGGCGGGCGTATCGGGTGCAGGACGTGGTCATGGTCATTTCTTCTTGCCGAATCCCGAAAGGCCGGGGGGCAGGGCATTGCCCATCTTGCCCGGGCCGCCTTCCATGCCACCGAGGCCCTTGGCGCCGCCCATGGCGCGCGCGGCTTCTTCCAGTGCCTTGGGGTCGTTCATGTCGGGCATGCCGCCGCCCTTGCCGAACATGCCCTTCATGGCCTGCTTGAGCGCGCCGCCCTTGCCCATCTTGCCCATCTTTTTCATCATGTCGGACATCTGCCTGTGCATCTTCAGCAGCTTGTTGAGGTCCGACACCTCCAGCCCGGCGCCGCGCGCGATGCGCTTCTTGCGGCTGGCCTGAAGGATCTGGGGGTTGGCGCGTTCGCGTTTGGTCATCGACTGGATCAGCGCGATCTGCTGGCGCAGGATGGAATCATCGAAGCCGGCGTTCTGGGCCTGCTTGGCCATCTTGCCCATGCCGGGCATCATGCCCATGATCGAATCCATGCCGCCCATCTTCAGCATCTGTTCGAGCTGCATGCGCAGGTCGTTCATGTTGAACTGGCCCTTCTGGAAGCGCTTCATCATGCGCTCGGCCTGTTCGGCTTCGATGGTTTCCTGCGCCTTCTCGACCAGCGACACGATATCGCCCATCCCGAGGATGCGTCCGGCGATGCGCTCGGGCTCGAAGGTTTCCATCGCGTCCATCTTTTCGCCGGTGCCGACGAAGCGGATCGGCTTGCCGGTGATGGCGCGCATCGACAGCGCCGCGCCGCCGCGCCCGTCGCCGTCCATCCGGGTCAGCACGACGCCGGAGACGCCGATCTTGTCGTCGAATTCGGTGGCGACGTTGACAGCGTCCTGGCCGGTCAGGCCATCGACCACCAGCAGGGTTTCGCGCGGTGTCACGGCATCGCGCACGGCCGCGGCCTGGGCGATCAGGTCGGCGTCGATGTGCAGGCGGCCGGCGGTGTCGAGCATGTAGACGTCGTAGCCGCCGAGGCTGGCCTGGGTCTTGGCGCGCCTGGCGATGGCGACGGGGTCTTCGCCCTTGACGATGGGCAGGGTATCGACGCCGATCTGGGTGCCGAGGATCTGGAGCTGTTCCATGGCGGCGGGGCGGTTGACGTCGAGCGAGGCCATCAGAACACGCTTGCCGTCGCGGTCGCGCAGGCGCTTGGCGAGCTTGGCGGTGGTGGTGGTCTTGCCCGAGCCCTGAAGCCCGACCATCAGGATCGGGGCGGGGGGCGTGTCGATCCGCAGGGCGCCGGGGTCATCGGGACCGCGCAGGGTATCGACCAGGGCGTCGTGCACGATCTTGACGACCTGCTGGCCGGGGGTGACGGATTTGGTGACGGCCTGTCCGGTGGCCTGGTCCTGCACGCGGGCGACGAAATCGCGCGCCACGGGCAGGGACACGTCGGCCTCGAGCAGCGCCACGCGCACCTCGCGCAGGGCGGTCTTGACGTCCTCTTCGCCGAGCGCGCCCTGCTTGGTCAGGCGATCGAGGACGCCGGAGAGGCGTTCGGACAGGTTTTCAAACATCTCTCAAGGCTCCTTTGCCCGTTTCGCTTCGGCCCGGAAGATAAGCAGGACCGCCCCGGTTGCCAATGGATGACCGCGCGGGCGCGAACACCCCGAGTGCCCCCGTGAGTGCCCCCGTGGGCGCAAACACCCCGAGCGCCCCCGTGGGCGCAACGCGCTGACGGAGGGCGATCCCGGGCATGGCCCATGGGACCGGAAGCTTTGGCGGACTTCCGGGATAGCGTGGCGCATATGGGATGCCCGCGCCGGAGTCAAGGGCGCGCTGCGCTTGGGCGACCTGCGCATGGCAGTTGCATGGGCGCGCCGGGAGTTCTAGGACATTGTCGGCGGCGAGGTGCCGGATATCCGGGGGATACATGGACAACTGGGACGAGATCAGGACGGCGTATCACGTTGCGCGGATGGGCACGGTGAGCGGCGCGGCCGACGCCCTGGGCGTGCACCATGCCACGGTGATCCGCCATATCGACGCGCTGGAATCGCGTCTGGGCGTGAAGCTGTTTCAGCGGCATGCGCGCGGCTATACCGCGACCGAGGCGGGCAGCGACCTGTGCCGTGTGGCGCAGACCACCGACGACCAGTTCGCGCAGCTTGCCGGGCGGATCAAGGGCCATGGCGACGCGGTGTCGGGCGAATTGGTGATTACCTCGCTGGAGGGATTGTCGCCATTGCTGACGCCGGTGCTGGCGGGGTTCGGCAGGCAATACCCCGATGTCATCCTGCGCTACCTGACCGGCGAGCGGCTGTTTCGCATGGAATACGGCGAGGCGCATGTGGCGATCCGCGCGGGCGCGGCGCCGGAACAGCCCGACAACGTGGTGCAGCCGTTCTCGCGCCAGCGCACGGCGCTTTATGCCTCGCAGGGATATGCCGCCGCGCATGGCATTCCCGAGACCGAGGAGGAGTTCGCCGATCACCGCTTCGTTTCGACCGACGACCTGAACTCGCGCGCGCCGTTCTATCAGTGGATGTGGGCGACGGTGCCGCACGGGTGCCTCGTGTTCCGCTCCAGCGACACGCGCGCGCTGGAACTGGCGGTGGCCGAGGGGATGGGAATCGGGTTCATGGCGCGCTGGGCGGCGGCGCAGTATCCCGACCTGATCGAGGTGGCGCCGCCGCGTGACGACTGGGAAGCGCCGCTATGGCTGGTGACGCATGTCGATCTGCATCGCACCTCCAAGGTTCAGGCGCTGCTGAGCTACCTCAAGGAGCATACCAACCCGTGGGAGGGAGCATGAGCCAGCCGGGCGCTGCCGCATCTGCTGCCGCGCGCGCACCTGACGCGCGCGACCGGCTGCGCGGGCACGTGGCGATGCTGGTGTTCTCGGCGCTGGTGGCGGGGTCGTTCTCGCTTGGGGTGATGGCGGCGAACCATATTGCGCCTTCGGCGTTGAACGCGGTGCGCTTCGCGATTGCGGCGGTGATCGTGGGGGCGGCGGCGCTGGCGACGACGGGATTGCCGCGCTCGGCGTTTCGCGCGCCGTGGCGGTACGTGCTGCTGGGGGGCACCTTCGCCACCTATTTCGTGCTGATGTTCGAGGGGCTGAAGACCGCCGCGCCGGTATCGGCGGCGGCGGTGTTCACGCTGACGCCGGTGATGGCGGCGGCGGCGGGATACCTGATGCTGCGCCAGATCACCACGCCGCGGATCGCGGCCGGGCTGGCCGTGGGGGCGACCGGGGCGTTGTGGGTGATCTTTCGCGCCGACTGGCAGGCGCTGTTGCAGTTCCAGATCGGGCCCGGCGAGGCGATCTATTTCTGGGGTTGCGTGGCGCATGCGATCTACACCCCGATGGTGCGCAAGCTGAACCGGGGCGAGCCGGCGGTGGTGTTCACCTTCGGCATGCTGGTGGCGGGCGGTGTTCTGGTGACGCTTTGGGGCTGGCCCGAGATCATGGCGACGCGTTGGTCGGAACTGCCGCCGATCGTGTGGATCACCATCGGCTACGTCTCGGTGTTCGCCAGCGCGACCACCTTCGTGTTGCTGCAATACGCGTCGCTCAGGCTGCCCTCGTCCAAGGTGATGGCGTATACCTATCTCACGCCCAGCTGGGTGATCGCGCTGGAATTCGTGCTGGGTCACGGGGTGCCGCCGGCGATGGTGCTGGGAGGTGTCGGGCTGACGGTGGTGGCGTTGCTGATCCTGCTCAAGGACGAGGGATAGGCGGCGATCCTGCCCGGCCGGGCATGTCAGCCGTGATCGGGCGCCTCGTCGCGCAGTTCGACCGTCAGGAACCGCTCGAACGCATCGAGGTTGACCGGCTCGAACTGGCCGAACCCCTGCATCCAGACGCTGGCCGCGCGCAGGGCGTCGGGTTCCAGCTTGCACCATTTGACGCGGCCATGCTTCTGCTGGCTGATGAGGCCGGCACCGGCGAGGATCGCCAGGTGTTTGGAGATCGCGGCCAGCGACATATCGAACGGCTCGGCCACGTCCGTGACGGCCATGTCGTCCTCCAGCAGCAGCGACAGGATCGCGCGGCGGGTCGGATCGGCCAGGGCGGCAAAGGCGGCGTCAAGCTGTGTGTCCATGCCTGTATCTACCGTGCGGCGCCTTGCATGGTCAACTGTATGGTTGAATATGGATTCCGCGCGCCCGGGCGGCGGCATCCGCGGGCGGGCCTGGCGGAATGTTTTGAAAGTGTAGCGATTACAGTTGGTTAACCGGTTTTCCTTCGGCGCTCAAGGGTGCTTGACTCGGGCCGCTGCCCGTCTTAGCAACAGCGCAACCGTCAAGGGGGCGAAACCGCGTGACAGAGTCGGATCGCGAAAGCCGCATGAAGCAACTTGAAGAGCGGCTTGGCGCCGTTCGCAAGGCGCAGGAGCCGAGCCCCCGCAAGGACGAGCCGCATTCCCAGGCGCAGCACGCCTGGCGGATGGTGACGGAACTGGTTGCCGGTCTCTTGATCGGCTTCGGCATCGGGTACGGGCTGGATCGCCTGTTGGGGACCATTCCCTTTTTCCTGGTGCTGTTCACATTGCTGGGCTTCGCCGCGGGCATCAAGACGATGCTGCGAACCGCGAACGAGTTGCAGCGCAGACAAGCGGCTGATCCGGCCGACACGACAGCGGATTCAGCCCGACGGGCCGACGACGAGAGGAACGGAAATGGCGACTGAAGCGCAAGGCGAAGAGGGCGGTCTGGTTCTTCACCCGATGGACCAGTTCAAGGTCGAACCGCTGTTCGGCGGCGATACCGTGGCATGGTATACGATCACCAACGTGACGCTGTGGATGGCGCTGGCCGTCGTCGCGGTGACGGCGCTGCTGGTGCTGGGCTCTTCTCGCCGGGCGGTCGTGCCCACGCGGATGCAGTCCGTTGGCGAACTGGCCTATGGGTTCGTCTACAAGATGCTGGAGGACATCACCGGCAGGGAAGGGGTGAAATACTTTCCTTACGTGATGACCCTGTTCATGTTCGTGGTGATGGCCAACTTCCTCGGCCTGCTGCCGATGGCGTTCACCACCACCAGCCACATCGCGGTCACGGCCGTGCTTGCGCTGGGCGTGTTCCTTGGCGTGACCGTTCTGGGCTTCGTGCTGCACGGGGCCAAGTTCCTGGGCCTTTTCTGGATCACGGAGGCGCCGCTGATCCTGCGCCCGGTGCTGGCCCTGATCGAGTTGATTTCCTACTTTGTCCGTCCTGTCAGCCATTCCATTCGTCTGGCCGGCAACATGATGGCGGGCCACGCCGTCATCAAGGTTTTCGCGGGTTTCGCGGCGATTGCCGCGGTGTCTCCGCTTTCCGTCGTCGCGGTCACCGCGATGTACGGCCTCGAGGTTCTGGTGTCCTTCATCCAGGCTTATGTCTTCACCATCCTGACCTGCGTGTACCTGCGGGACGCGCTGCATCCCTCGCACTGAGGCTGGGTCGCAAATTCAAGCCAATTCCAACGCAAGGAGAGATCTAATGGAAGGCGATATCGTTCAAATGGGCGCGTACATCGGCGCAGGGCTGGCATGCATGGGCATGGGTGGTTCCGCCATCGGTGTGGGCAATGTGGCGGGCAACTTCCTGTCGGGCGCGCTGCGCAACCCCGCTGCCGCCGCTGGCCAGACCGCCATGCTGTTCATCGGCATCGCGTTCGCCGAAGCGCTGGGGATCTTCTCGTTCCTCGTGGCGCTGCTGCTTATGTTCGCCGTCTGAACCGACCGGAACACGATCCTTACGGCCGGGGGGGTGCGATGAGCATCTGCCCGGCGTAAACGGCAAGTTCCCAAGGAGGACGACATGGCGACTGAAACGCAAGGGTCCGCAGGTCAGGCCGCCGAGGCGGCACCTACGGGCATGCCGCAACTGGATTTTGCGACTTACGGCAACCAGATCTTCTGGCTGCTGGTGACTCTGGTCGCTATCTATTTCATCCTGTCGCGTATCGCCCTGCCCCGCATCGCCGCGGTTCTGGCCGAGCGCAAGGGAACCATCTCCAACGATATCGCCGCTGCCGAAGATCTGAAGGCCAAGGCGGCCGATGCCGAGGAAGCCTACAACAAGGCGCTGGCCGATGCCCGCGTCGAGGCGAACCGGATCGTTGCCGAGACCAAGGACGAGATCAAGTCCGACCTTGACGCGGCGATGCAGGAAGCGGATGCCGAGATCGCGGCGATGGCCGCCGAGGGCGAGAAGAAGATCGCCGAGATTCAGGCCAACGCATCGGAGAGCGTCAAGGAAGTGGCGAAGGAGACCGCCAAGGACGTGGTCGCCGCAATGGGCGCCAAGGCAGAGGCCCGCACCGTGACCGCGGCCGTCAACGCCCGGCTGAAGGGGTAAGAGACATGCGTAAACTGGCACTTCTCACCACCGCCACCCTGAGCGCCGCGACGCCCGCCATGGCGGCGTCCGGGCCGTTCTTTTCGCTGAGCAATACCGACTTCATCGTGACGCTCGGTTTCCTGCTTTTCCTGGCGGTGCTGGTCTACTTCAAGGTGCCCGGACGTCTGACCGAGCTTCTGGACAAGCGCGCCGACGGCATCAAGTCCGAACTGGACGAGGCCCGCGCCCTGCGCGAGGAAGCGCAGGCGCTTCTGGCGTCTTACGAGCGTCAGCAAAAGGACGTGCAGGCGCAGGCTGATCGCATCGTCAAGCAGGCCAAGGAGGAAGCCTCTGCCGCGGCCGAGCAGGCCAAGGAAGACATCAAGGTTTCGATCGAGCGTCGCAAGCAGGCGGCGGAAGATCAGCTTGCGTCGGCCGAGGCCAAGGCGATCAAGCAGGTGCGCGACGAGGCGATTGCGATCGCGATCGGCGCCGCCAATGACGTGATAAGCAAGCAGATGACCGCCGCGAAGGGCAACAGCCTGATCGACGAGGCCATCAAGGAAGTCGACGCGAAGCTGCACTGAGCTGTCAGCGGCGCGGTTGAAAAAATGGAACCCCGGCCCGCAGTGGCCGGGGTTTTTCAATGGGCGCGGCTGTGGCCTGCTGGTCCGGCCTAGTTGCGGCGGGATTGTTCGTGATCCAGGCGAAGCTGCGCGATGTCCTCGTTCCTGTCGGCGGTCTGCTGGTCGAACAGGGCGCGCTCGACGTAGTTCAGATGCGCTTCGACGGCGGCGCGGGCCGCGGCGGGGTCGCGCGCCTGAAGCCCGTCGTTGATGGCGCGGTGCTGATCCAGCAATGTGTCGCGCGTGGTGCGCTGCTTGAACATGATCTGGCGGTTGTAGAACACGCCCTCGCGCAGCAGTTGATACATCGAACGCATCATGTGCAGCATGATGATGTTGTGGCTGGCCTCGATGATCGCGAGGTGGAAATCCGCATCGAGGCGGGCCTCTTCTGCTGGATTACGCTTGGTATGGGCCGTTTCCATCTTGGTCAGGACGGTCTGGATCACCCGCAGGTCGGTGGCCGAGGCCAGCCGCGCGGCACGTTCGGCCGCCAGCCCCTCCATATCGCGGCGGAACGCGATATAGTCGAACACCGCTTCGTCATGAGACGCGAAGAGCTTGACCAGCGCCGATGAGAATGCACCGCCCAGGACGTCGGCCACGTAAATGCCTGCCCCCGCGCGCGTGGTCAGCAGGCCCTTGTCCTGAAGCTCGGCCACCGCATCGCGCAGGGACGGGCGCGAGACGCCCAGCCGTTCGGCAAGGTCGCGCTCGGACGGAAGGCGCTCGCCGGGCCGCAGGATGCCCCGCAGGATCAGCAACTCGATCTGGCGCGAAACTGCGAACGATAGTTTTTCCGGTTGAATCCTGCGAAACGGCATTTGCCCCCCACGGTGGTCTGCGTCCGGTGGAACATAGGCAGGCGGCACCGGGGCGGCAACCGCGTTTCGCGTGGGCGCCAGTGCAAAGGGCGGCCGCAAGAGCCGCCCTTTTCGGGGGATTGGCCGGTCATCGCCCGGTGTGCGGCCTATTCGGCCGGAACGCCGGCGGCCGCGCCCGTTTTGGCGAAATGCTGTCGGTTGAGCCGGATCACCAGCGCGATCATCAGCGCCTGCGCCACCAGCGCCAGCGCGGTGACCGACCAGTAGGCAACGCCGAACTTGTCGATCACGCCGGCCTCCACCAGGCCCTTGTTGGTGAAGAAGTGCAGCATCACCGAAAGCGCCACGCCGGGGCACACCAGCGCGTAGGAGCCGGCGGAGGTCTTGTCCCCCAGTACGAAATCGTCGAAGTAGCGTTGCCGCCGCAGAACCAGCATCCCCAGCCCGAGGAAAAGAACCTGCACCGCCAGCAGCTGCGCAAGGAACACCATCGTGTCGGCCGTCGCCGCGTGGGTGTCGAAGGTGACGTGCAGGCCATGCCCCTGGCGCAGGAACAGGATGCCCAGCACCGTCATGATCGGCACCACGACCATCAGCGTCGGCCCCGCTTCGCGCGCCGTGCCGTGGTGCAGCATGGAGTTGAAGCCCAGGATCGCGGCAATCACGGTGTAAAGGACCGCGGCGATGCCGAAGAACGTGCTCAGCACCACCGAGACCCCCACGACAACCGGTTGCCCGCTCATCGCGGCGGGGGCGGCAAGGCCGACCCCGACCATGGAAAGTGCGAAGGCCGGCAGAAGCTGCGCGAAGGAGTTGTTGGCGGTGACGTCGAAAATGCCCCCCTCGGCCAGAACCCGGCCCAGGAAATCACCGATCAGGCGGAACGCCCAGACGCCGATCGCCAGGAACGCCACCAGCGCGGCGGGGAACAGGTATTCCACGATACCCCACAGCCCGGGCACAAAGACCAGCCCGACGATGAACATCGCGTTGACCGTCATCGCCGCGGCCAGCGGCCCGGCCAGCAACTGCGTCTCGCCGTTGGAGTTGCGCAGCTTGTCATAGGTGTCGGTGGTGCTGAACCGTGCCAGCGCCGAAAGGTTCCAGATCAGCAGCTTGACGTTGAGAAACGCGAAGGCGGCGATGCCGAGTACCGCGACGATGATGGCCACCTGCATGGGTATCTCGCCGCCCATGAAGGCGGCGGCGATATCGCCGAAAACCGGCACCGGCCGGCCCGCGTGAGGCACCCAGAACATCAGGTACATGAAAAACGTCACCGTCAGGCCCCCCGCCCCGAGCGAGGCGAGAAAGTAGAGCGGCGAGTAAGTATCGGCGGGTCGTGTCGCCAGTCGGGTCATGCGGGATCTCCGTCTATGCAGGATTTGGAATATAAATAACATTCGACAAATGGAATACCACGGGCGAAAAGTCGCAGGGGGTTTAACGCGTTGTTAACGTCGGCCGGCCCAACCTGACGCATGAATGGCAGATTCGCACCGCTCCGGGGGATGATGATCGCGCTGGTGGTGGCGCCGGTGCTGGCCGGCTGCGACGGCCCGAGCCCGCATTTCCGCGGTATTGCGCCGGTGCGGATGACGGTCGATGGCAGCACTTTCGACCTGCGCCGCCGGGGCCGGTTGATGGAGGCCGTGCGCCTCAACCCCGAATACGCGCCACGGCTGGGGCCGGTCGCGGCGCGCGCGAGCGTTGCCATGACACGGATCAGCGGCTGCGCGGTGAAGGAACTGCGCGGCGATGCGGCGCTGGTGCTGGGAATCCTTGACTGCGATTAGGGGGCGATGGTCTGTGGCGGCCTTTTCGGCCGAAAATTGCCAATATATTGGGGATAACTACCCCCGCATCCCCATATGCGGGGTCTGTTCCGTTGACAGGCGCGGGTTCGCGCAGCCACTGTTGACGCCGGGGTGGAATCATCCCCGACCGTGACGGGAACCTGGCCAGTGCGCTTTTCAAAGATCAGACTGACCGGCTTCAAGAGCTTCGTGGATCCCACCGATCTGTTGATCCGGGACGGGCTGACGGGGGTCGTCGGCCCCAATGGCTGCGGCAAGTCCAACCTGCTGGAAGCGCTGCGCTGGGTGATGGGGGAAAACCGCCCCACGGCGATGCGCGGCGGCGGCATGGAGGACGTCATATTCGCCGGGGCCGCCAGCCGCCCGGCGCGCAACTTCGCCGAAGTCAGCCTGCACCTGGACAATTCCGACCGGTTGGCGCCGGCGGGGTTCAACGAATCCGACAGCCTCGATATCGTGCGGCGAATTACCCGCGACGTGGGCAGCGCCTACAAGGTCAACGGCAAGGACGTGCGCGCCCGCGACGTGCAGATGCTGTTCGCGGACGCCTCGACCGGGGCGCACAGCCCGGCGCTGGTGCGGCAGGGGCAAATCGCCGAGCTGATCAATGCCAAGCCGAAATCACGCCGCCGCATCCTTGAAGAGGCTGCGGGCATTTCGGGCCTGTACCAGCGCCGCCACGAGGCCGAACTGAAGCTGAAGAACACCGAAACCAACCTGGCGCGGATCGATGACGTGGTCGAGCAACTGGCCAGCCAGCTGTCGCAACTGGACCGCCAGGCCAAGCAGGCGGCGCGCTATCGCGCGATCGGTGCGGAACTGCGGCAAGCTGAGGGGATGCTGCTCTATCGTCGCTGGAAAGAGGCCGACGCAGCCCTGCGCGAGGCTGGCGAAACGCTCAGGCGGCGCAGCCTTGCCGCCGGCGAGGCCGAGCGCGCTGCGCGCGAGGCGGGCCGTGCCCGGACCGGGGCCGAGGAAGCCCTGCCGCCCCTGCGCGAGGAAGAGGCCGTGGCGGCGGCCATCGTGCAACGTCTTCAGGTGCAGCGTGACACATTGGCCGACCAGGAAGCCCGCGCGCGCGACACGATCGAGACGTTGCAGGCACGGATCGAACAGCTGGGCCACGACATCGCGCGCGAGACCGGGTTGAACCGCGACGCGGGCGAAACCGTCGAGCGCCTGGAGTGGGAAGCACGCGAATTGCAAAAGGCGGGCGAGGGCCACGAGGAGCGTCTGGCCCGCGCCGCCGAAGAGGCCGCCGATGCCGCCCGGGTGCTGGAGGCGCGCGAGGCCGACCTGTCGCAGGTCACCGAGGATGTGGCGCGGCTGGCCGCGCGGCACCAATCTGCGACGCGCCTTGTGGATGACAGCCGAAAGACCGAGGCCCGCAGTGAGGCCGAGGCCGCCAAGGCCCGCGCCGCCATGCAAGAGGCGCGCGACGCGCTGGCGCGGGCCAACACCGCGCGCGAGGCCGCCGAGGCCGAGCAGGCCGCCGCGCAGAAGGCCGCCGCCGCCGCCGACGAGGCCCTGTTGGCCGCCGAGGCCGCGCGGGCCGAAACCCAGGCACGCGAAGCGGATGTGCGCGCCGAGAAATCCGAGGCCGAGGGCGAGTTGAACGCGCTGGGCGCCGAGGCGGCAGCGCTGGCGCGTCTGCTGGAGCGCGACACTGCCGAAGGCGGGCAGATCGTTGATCGTTTGCAGGTGGAACAGGGGTTCGAAAAGGCCCTGGGCGCGGCGCTGGCCGATGATCTGCGCGCGCCCGAGGTCGCCGCCGATGGGCCGTCGGGCTGGGTCGTCATCCCAGGTTACGACGCACCCAGCGCCCTGCCGGCCGGGGTCACGGCGCTGAGCAACCATGTGTCGGTGCCCGATGTGCTGGCGCGGCGGATGGGCCAGATCGGGCTGGTCGATCCGGACGAGGGTGCGCGCCTGCAACCGCTGTTGCAGCCCGGCCAGCGCCTTGTCAGCCAGGAGGGCGATTTGTGGCGCTGGGACGGCTACCGCGCCTGGGCCGAGGACGGGCCGAGCGCCGCGGCGCTGCGGCTGGAGCAGCTAAACCGGCTGGAGGATCTCAAGCAGCAGGTCGCCCGCGCCACCGCCCGCGCCGATGCCGCCCGGCAGGCGCATGACACGCTGAGCGCGGAACTTGAACAACAGGCCCGCGCCGACAAGGACGCCCGCGAGGCGCGCCGCGCCGCCGATGCCCGCCTGACCGATGCCGGACGTGCCCTGAGCCGCGCGGAGGCTGACAGCAACCTCGCCGAATCGCGGC
>Ga0207414_1000886_pt1 | contig 12041 bp, 8 predicted proteins | sample PonA231FremontCA_2_FD_187269 | JGI IMG/M metagenome (GOLD analysis project Ga0207414, IMG submission 187269) | Marine sediment microbial community from Fremont, CA, USA - Pond A23 Sediment 1 (SPAdes) | ecosystem: Environmental > Aquatic > Marine > Unclassified | place: USA: Fremont, California... | reverse complement strand
GGATCATAAGCGAAAGCCCGTGCCGGCGGAAGCGAGCGTGCTGTCGCACCGCGTGTCCGGCCGGGTTATTCGACGGTCACCGCCTTCGCCAGGTTGCGCGGCTGGTCGACATCGGTGCCCTTGGCGACGGCGGCGTGGTAGGCCAGCAACTGCACCGGAATGGCGTAGAGCAGCGGCGCCACGAAGGGATCGACCTTGGGCAGCTCGACGCAGGCGGTCGCGCCCTCGCCCATCCGCTCCAGGCCCTCGCGCAGGACCGCGGACATGGGGTGATCGGGGGCCTTGTCGGCATGGCGCGCCACCAGACCGCCCAGCGCCTGTTGCGTGTCCGTGTCCTCGGGCAGGCTCAGCGCCCAGTCGAGGAAGATGGTCCTGCAATCGGCGCACGTGATGCCGTCGATTTGATAAGCCTCCCGGACCAGGGCCTTGGGATCCAGCGCATCACCCTTCATCCGGCGGACTCCGCCGCCGGGTCGGGCAGGTTCCGGTCAATGATCCCGGCCGCCCTGCCGATGTGATCATCCAGGGTTTCACGCAGCTCTTCCAGGCTTTCGCAGCCCGTTTCCCGCAACAACATCGCACGTCCTCCTTCGCCGATCGCATCCGTATCAAGAGGTTTGCCACTCAGCAGCCGCGAAACGGATTGCACCCCCCAACAAAGCCGGTAAGCCGCCCGCATTGCATCGCCGTCCGCGTCACTCAACCACCCTGCTGCGACAGCCGACTGCAATCCTGTCACCGGATCCTGGGTGTTGCTGCCGGCCAGTAGCGCGCCGGCCTGCGCCACCAGCTCGATGTCCTGCAGGCGGCCGGGGCCGATCTTGGCGTCCCACGGGCCCGACGGCTTCTTGGCGGCGCTGATCCGCGCGCGCATCGTGGCCACCTCGCGCAGCACCTTGTCGCGGCAATGCTCGGCCCCCAGCACCGTGTTGCGCACCGCCTCGACATCGGCGGCGACCTCGGGCGCACCGGCCACCGCGCGTGCCCGCGTCAGCGCCAGATGCTCCCAGACCCACGCCTCGTGCCTCTGGTAGTTGCGAAAGCTGTCCAGCCCCGTGGCGACCGGCCCCTGGGTGCCCGACGGGCGCAGGCGCATGTCCACCTCGTACAGCTTGCCTTCCGACATCGGCGCCGTCACCGCCGTGACCAGCGCCTTGGTCAGCCGCGCGTAGTAGCGCCGCGCATCCAGCGGCCGCGCGCCATCCGATTGCTCGGCCCCGTCCGCGTCATAGATCAGGATCAGGTCCAGGTCCGACGTGGCCGTAAGGCGCCGCGCCCCCAGCGACCCCATCCCCATAAGCGCCGCCCCGCGCCCCGGCGGACACCCGTGACGCGCGGCGAACTGATCAACGACAACCGGCCACAGCGTGCACAGCACCGCCTCGGCAAGGTCGGCGTACTGGTGTCCCGCGTCATCGGCATCGATCAGCCCGCGCAGGTGATGCACCCCGATCCGAAAATGCCATTCGCGCGCCCAGCGTCGGGCGGCATCAAGCTTGCGCTCGTAGTCATCCACGACATCGACCGCCTCTTGCAGTTCGTCGCGCAAACGCTCCTGCCCCGGCCAGGGCGCAAAGAAATCCCCCCCTATCACGGCGTCGAACACGTCGGCATTGGCCGACAGATGCGCGGCCAGCGCCGGCGAGGTGCCCACGACGTCGATCAGCAGGTCGATCAACTGCGGATTGGCTTCGAACAAGGCGAACAACTGCACCCCCGCAGGCAGCCGCGACAGAAAACCGTCCAGCGCCAGCAGCGCCTCGTCCGGCTGCGCGGTCCGCTTGAGCCGCTCCAGCAGGTCGGGCTTGAGACGCTCGAATATCTCGATCGCGCGCGAGGATCGCAATGCAGGGTATCCGTGCCAGCGCTCGATCACGCTCGTGTCGAACTCGGAAAACACGGCTTCCGGCGCAGCGCCGCTTTCGGGCGCAAAGAAGCTCTCGATCAGGTCATGCACTTCTTCCAGACGCTCCATCACCCCGGCTTTCAGCCCGGATGCGGATGTCCCCATGAAACAGGCCAGCCGCTCGAATCCCTCCTCGCTTTGGGGCAGGTTGTGCGTCTGCGCATCGCGCAGCATTTGCAGGCGATGCTCGACCTCCCGGTGGGCGCGGTAATGACCGATCAGAACCTGTGCCACATCGGTCGGAATCCATTCCTTGCGCGCAAGAACCTCCAGCCCCTCGACAGTGCCGCGCACGCGCAAGTCACGGTCGCGCCCGCCGGCGATGATCTGCCGCGTCTGGGTAAAGAACTCGATCTCGCGGATGCCGCCCCGGCCCAGTTTCATGTTATGCTCCGGCAGCGTGATTGCCCCCCCCAGACCCTTGTGCTCGCGGATGCGCAAGCGCATGTCATGGGCGTCCTGGATCGCCGCGAAATCCAGGTGCTTGCGCCAGACGAACGGCTTTATCGTTTCAAGAAATGCGTCCCCGGCCGCGATATCGCCCGCGGCGGCGCGCGCCTTGACATAGGCCGCGCGTTCCCAGGTCCGGCCAAGGCTTTCGTAATAGGCCTCGGCGCCGGCCATTGCCATGCAGACCGGCGTCACGGACGGGTCTGGACGCAGGCGCAGATCGGTGCGGAAAACATATCCTTCGCCCGTCATGTCCGAAAGCATCGTGGCCATGCGCCGGGTCGCCCTGACCAGGCTGGCGCGCGCGTCGTGATAATCGTCACGCTCAAACCGGGTTTCGTCGAACAGGCAGATCAGGTCGATATCCGAGGAATAGTTCAACTCGAACGCGCCCATCTTGCCCATGGCCAGCGCCACCATGCCGCCCGCCGTTTCGGCATCCTCGGGCTGCGCACCGGGGAGCTTCCCGCGCCTGATTTCCGCGCCCACGGTGGTGCGCAGCGCCATCGCAACGGCCAGGTCGGCAAACCGCGTCAGGTTCTTGGTAACGGTTTCCAGCGGCCACACGCCGCCCAGATCGGCCAGCCCGGTCAGCAGGGCCACCCGCCGCTTGCCCCGCCGCAGGGCCGAGGGCATCTGGTCCGGCGCCGCCTCGCGAACATCGGCAAGGATATCGTCCATCGCCTTTTCAGGCGCCCCCAGAGCTTGCGCAAGCCAGCTGTGCTCGCTTTCGATCAGGGCCCTGAGATGGGGACTGCAACCGCCAGCCCCTTCGATCAGGTCGCCCTCGGGGCCCGACAGGTCGGGCAACAGGGCGCGGGCCTCGGCGCCTCGGTCGGGCTCGAACGCGATGGGGCAGCGGGTCATGCGTGATGCGAATGTCATGCCCGGAGAATGCGGCGGCATTTCAGACTGGTCAATGCAACAAACACTTGGAATACTGCGGCAAAATCGGAGGATCAGCCATGAGCAAAAGCCTGAAGCGCGTGGCACGCGCACTCGAAGCGGCGGGAATCACGACGGATATCGTGGAACTTGGCGAGGCACGCACCGCCGAACAGGCCGCCAATGTTGCCGGGTGCGATCTGGATCAGATCGCCAAATCCATCATTTTCCGCGGCATCGAAAGCGGCGAGGCGCTCTTGTTCCTGACTGCGGGCGGAAACCGGGTGAACGACGACAAGGCCAGCGCCCTGGCCCGCGAACCCCTCGGCAAGGCCGACGCGGCCCTGATCCGCGAGCAGACCGGCTTTGCAATCGGCGGTGTCGCCCCGCTCGGACACAAACATGCGATCCGCGCGTTCATCGATCCGCGGCTGCTGGAGTTCCAGACGATATGGGCAGCAGCAGGAACGCCGCACCACATATTCAAGATCACCCCGGCCGACCTTCAACGCACGGCATCGGCGCAAGCGGCGGATTTTACCGACTGAATACAGCCGGAATACAGCTATGTAAATTTTCTTCACATCACCCCTTGCAATCGGCGGCCACAAAGCAAATCTCGGGGTATGTAAAACGTATTTACATCACCCCCGGCACGACAAGGAGTTCCCGGATGACAACCGCCACAACACCCAGACCCGGCATCGGCGCCTGGCTTCGCAGTGTCGTTGACTGGCTCGACGAACGGGGCAAAGCCGCCTGGATCACCCTTATGGTTCTGGGTTTCGTCCTGTTTTGGCCCATTGGCCTCGCCCTTCTTTTCTACATGATCTGGAGCAATCGCATGTCCGGCAATTCCTGCCGCCGCCAATCCCGCGCCGGTTTCACCAGCCTCGGATCAACCGGAAACTCGGCGTTCGATGCCTACAAGGCCGACACCCTGCGCCGCCTCGAACAAGAGCAGACGCAGTTCGAATCCTTCCTGCAACGCCTGCGCGACGCCAAGGACAAGGCAGAATTCGACGCCTTCATGCAAGAACGCGAAAAGGCCGCCACCGATACGCCCGGCACATCAACGCACGCATCCGCGGATACGTGATTGCGCCCCCTTGAACTGCCCGTCGGCGTCCGGGCAGTTCCCTCGCCACACCACTTTCGGCACATGCGGGGCAGTGCCTGAATGGCAAAGATGTGGTTTCGGCGCTTGGCGCATTGGCGCATCGTTGTTATCCTTGCCGAAAAGCCTAGATAGAGATCAATGCGCCACACGCTTCCCGTCGCACCGCAGTTCTATGTAACCGCGCCGCAGCCATGCCCCTACCTTCCGGGCCGCATGGAAAGGAAGCTGTTCACCGCCTTGCAGGGCGACACGGCAGAAAACCTCAACAACAGCCTGTCCAAGCAGGGCTTTCGCAGATCTCAGAATGTGCTCTACCGTCCGTCTTGCGCGGAATGCTCTGCCTGCATGTCGGCGCGAATCCGTGTGGAAAACTTCACGCCGAGCCGCAGTCAGAAACGCACCTTGCGACGGGGGGCCGCCATAACGCGCAGGGTCAGTTCTCCCTGGGCCACCGAAGAGCAATACGACCTGTTTCGGAACTATCTGGAGATGCGTCACGCCAATGGCGGGATGGCGGATATGGACGTGTTCGAGTTTGCGGCAATGATCGAGGAATCGCCGATCCGCACGCGCGTGATCGAATACTGCGCCCCGGACACTGACGAATTGATCGCCGTCTGCCTGACCGACATCCTCGATGACGGTGTAAGCATGGTCTATTCCTTCTATGCCCCCGACAGGCCACGCGACAGCCTGGGAACCTACATCATCCTAGATCATCTGGAAATCGCCCGCGAAGCGGGGTTGCCGTATGTCTACCTGGGCTACTGGGTGCCCGGCAGCGACAAGATGGGATACAAGGCGCGTTTTACCGGCCTCGAAGTGCATCGGCACGGCGAATGGGAAGCGATGACAAATCCGGATGACTACGAGTCGGAAACGCACCCGTTGAACACCGATCCCATCGCTGAGCAGGTGGCAAACATCACGCTACCCGGCAGTCACCCCGCCAAGGGCTAGCCGCGCCCCGACCACCAGTCGTCACGGAGTTTTTCCGCGGTGGCCGGGGCTTTTGCCAGGTCAGTTCCCGAACAGGTCGGGCACAATCGTCACGATCGCCGGGAAGTACCACAATATGGCAAGACCCAGCACCTGGATCAGAACGAACGGCATGACCCCTCGGTAGATCTGGCCGGTCGTTACTTCCTTCGGAGCGACACCACGCAGATAGAACAGCGCGAACCCGAACGGTGGCGTCAGGAAAGATGTCTGCAAGTTGACCGCCACCATGATCGTCACCCAGCTAGGATCGAAGGTGCCACCATAGATCACCGGCCCGACGATCGGAATCACGATGTAGATGATCTCGAGGAAGTCGAGAACGAAACCGAGCACGAACAGCACCAGCATCACGATCAGGAAAACACGGTATTCACTGTCGAAGCTTTGAAGGAACTGCTGAATATAGTGTTCACCCCCGAACGAGATCACCACCAGGTTCAACAACTGCGAACCGATCAGGATGGTGAACACCATGCTGGTGACCTTCGCCGTCTCCCGCACGACCGGGCTCAGGATGCTGGCCCTGAACAACGTCCAACACGAATACAAGAGCCCGAACAATGTGTAGAGATACGCACCATACGCCGCGATGAAGGCAAGCCAGCTCTCGGCCGTGGCGGATTCGCTGTTTATCCGAAGGTCGAAATTGATGCCGATCAGCAGCATGATGATCAAAGAGAAGGTCGACCAGATGATGACCTTGCCGCTGCGCTGCTCGTCGAGCAGCCGGCGATAGGCCGCCAGCATCAGCGCCCCCGCAGCCCCGAGCGCAGCGGCAGGCGTGGGATTCGTAATGCCGCCCAGTATCGACCCCAGAACCGCAACGATCAGCACGAGGGGTGGGAACACAACACGAATCAAGTCGTTGCGAGCCAACCGCTCAACCGCGTGCCGACAGCCATAAATTGCTATGGCGACCGGAATCGCCATGAGCACCCAGGTCAGGCCCGGGCTGGAGAGTGGCCCGAGGAAGAAACTATCCACCATGAACATCAACGCCACACCCGAAAGCCCGACGGCGATCGGAATCTGGTTGGCCGACGGCGCCACGCCACGTGCTGTGGTCAGGACAAGCGCGAGGAGGATAGAAAGCGTGGCAATTCCCGTGCCGATAGGCGCGGCAGCGGCAACCTTGTCTTCAAGCGCCTGCTGGATTTCCTCATCGCTTCGGCGCCGCATGTCCTCGTCTTCCGAGGCGGCATCAATCGCTGCCTGCTCGGCAACGGCGGCATCCCACGCGTCTTGACCGTGCAGGTCGATCATTGCCGCCTTGCATTCATCGTCAACATTGGTGCGCAGTGATGCGGTCTCGCCTGCGTCGGTAAAGCTGCTGATCTGGATATTCTGCGATCCGATCACGCCGATCTGCGCCAGCATCAGCGCACCGCCGATCAATGCCAGCGGCGCACCGACGAACCATGTCAGGCTTTCGGCGCGCGTGATCGGTTCGGCGTTTGCCGCACCAAGCTGAACGGACGGTGCCTTTGACGGGTTGAGCAGTGCGTAGCCGAATGCATAGGCCGCATACAAAAATGCCAGCAGGATGCCCGGCAACAATGCTGCTTGGAACAAAGTCCCCACCGAAACGACCGCGGGTTCGCCAAGGTAGGTCAGCGCATCGTTGCACCCTGCCAGTTGCGCGCGATTTTCCTGCGCCGTGGAATAGAGATCGCCCGCCAGCGTCCCCAGCAGAACGATCACGATCGAAGGTGGAATGATTTGTCCCAACGTCCCGCTGGCAGCGATCACACCAGTCGACAGCTGCGGGGAATATCCGTTGCGCAGCATGGTGGGCAACGACAGCAGGCCCATGGTCACGACTGTGGCGCCGACAATCCCGGTCGAGGCGGCGAGGAACGCACCGACCACGACAACAGACACCGCAAGTCCGCCCGGAAGCGGCCCGAACACACGCGCCATGGTCGTGAGCAGATCGTTGGCAATTTTGGAACGCTCAAGGGTGATGCCCATGAGAACAAACATCAGCACTGCCAGCAGCGTCTCGATCGATGCACCGGCCAGCACGCGCTCGTTCATGCGGTTGACGATGAAAGAGACGTTGCGGTCCATCGCCATTTCCCAGCCCCGCTCGAACACCGGCTGCGCGATGCGCGGCAGATCGGGATATCGGAATATCGAGATGCTTTCGGGACGAACGCCCGTGTTAACGAGCGCCTCGAAGGCTCCCGACGACTTGTCGATAGCCTGGTGCACCAGGATGCCCGAGCTGTCGAGGGCCGCGATGATTCCGAAGGAAATGGCCCCTGCCCCGCCGATGGCGAACGCGACCGGAAAGCCCGACAGAATTCCCCCGAACAGGCAAAAGGCAACGATGATCAGGCCGATCTCGACGCCATCAAGTCCAAATAGCATGGTTCAACTGCCCCTGAGTGTGTCAGTGTGTGCCTTCATAGGCCTCTTCGCCCTCGCCGAGGCTATCCCGGTCGAGGTATTTTCCGGAACTTCCCTCGCCTTCCTTGAACTCAAGGAAAGAGCGACAGAAGAAGGCGATTGCCTGTATGAAGATCATCCCCGCGAAACATACGAGCAGGATCTTGAACAGGAAATAAGCCGAGAACCCGTTTGGTGAGAAGCTGATCGTCTCGACGTTCCACCGCAGCGCGCGCGATTTGAGCAGAAGGCGCTCAAGCGTATCACTTGCGGACGGGTTTGGCGTGACGAGATGGCGCCACAGGAAATACCAGCCATACATCCACACGATCGTCGCCAGCGGGAGCATGAATATCACCGACCCCACCATGTCGATGACCTTCTTCGCGCGAAACCGTACGCCTGCATAGATCAGGTCCACACGCACATGCCCGCCTTGCACGAAGGTGTAAGAGGCGCACAGGGCAACCACAGCCGCGTTGTACAGCTTCAGTTCCTCCGCATACCAACTGATATCGAACTCGATCGGGACGCCGAAACCAATGACGATGTCTGGTCGGCTGAATATCCGCTGCATGACCACGATGATCACTTGCTGCACGACCATCAAAAGGCCCGCCCATGCGGCAAACCGTCCAACCGTGTTCGCGAATCCCTCGAGAACGCGCACGACCCACCACAGAAAGCCTGTTCGCCACATCCCCACGGCAATGATGACCAGCGCCGCAGTGAACACGACGAAAAAGAACTCGACCGAGCCGCCGTAGTAGATGAACCGCGAAAGCGCCTGCTTATCCGTCCAATCCAGCCAGAGCTGGGGATGGGTAACGGCGTAGCCGAAATCGTAGAACGCCATCAAGATGCGATGGAAAAACCAGATTATCCAGTCAAGCAAGGCTTCGAACCCTCTGTTTGTGGCGGCATCTGCCATGACAGGCCCCTGAATTTGCAGCGCAGTTCATGGCCTCGAATCCGCTAACCGATTCTTGCGGATTGGCATGGAGAAGTAAATGCGCCCCCGCTCCGGGCGAGGGCGCAAAAGAGCTACTGAATCTGATTAAAGACCCATCACACGGTTACGCTGGGCCGTGTAAGCACCTTCCGAGTTGCTGATCCACTTGGCCGAGGACTCCATGGATTCCATGTAGCTATCATGGCACTCCGCATAGATCGGATCATTCATCGGTTCGGCAACAACCTCTTTCGCGGCAGCACCGAAGGCATCCCAGACGCTGTCGGGGAATTCCATCAGCTTGACGCCGCCCGATTGCAAACGGCTCAGAGCGGACGAGTTGTTGGCCATGAACAAGGACATGGTCCAGGCGTTCGATGCGCGCGCGATCTGCTCGACCACCGTGCGCTGACTGTCGGTCAAGCTTTCGAACACGTCCAGGTTGGTGTTCAGGCTCAGCATCGGCCCGGGCTCATGGAAACCGGCGGTGTAATAGATCTTGGTGATTTCCTGGAAACCGGCGGTCTCATCCGCCCATGGACCGATCCACTCGGTGCCGTCGATGGCCCCGGAGGACAGCGCCTGGTACACTTCTGCACCCGGAATGTTCTGAACGCTGGCGCCCAGCTTGCCAAGCACCTGGCCGCCCTGACCGGGCATGCGGAACTTGAGACCCTGGAAATCCTCGGGGCTGTTGATTTCCTTGTTAAACCAGCCGCCCGATTGCGGGCCCGTGCTGCCGGCGGGGAAGAACTTGAGGCCAAAGATGCCGTACAGTTCGTCGGCGAGTGCGCGGCCGCCGTCGTGGTAGAACCAGTTGTTGAATTCCTGGTACGTCATGCCGAAAGGCACCTGCGAGAAGAAAGACAGCGCGGGGTGCTGCCCCATGAAGTAGTAGTCCACACCGTGATACATGTCGGCCTGGCCGGACGAAACGGCGTCGAAGACCTCGAATGCCCCCACGAGTTCGCCGGCAGCCTTGAGTTCGACGGTCAGTTGCCCATCGGTCGCGGCGGTGATCATGTCGGCGCAATACTGTGCGCTGTCATGCACACCTGCAAGGCCGCGACCCCAGGTGCTGACCATGGTCAGCGTCCGCTTGCCCTGCGCATAAGCGGGCGCGGCCAGCGAACCCGCGGCAGCGGCTGCGCCGCCCACTGCGGAAGTGGTTAGAAAAGAACGACGATCCATAGAGTGTTTCCTCCCAATATTGGTGATGCGCAGTTCTGGCGAACTGTGCGGATCGTTACAAGTGCCTGAACACTAGCGTCGGTGATGCGTCTAGGGAATACCTAGTCATACTCCTAGGCATAGCTTAAGACATTTTTTTTCGAAAAATCGCACTGGACAGCACCCATCCGCCCTCCCCGAGCGACTTCGCTTTCGTCCGCCGAAGTGCCGCTTTCCGAACGAGTCGAATCAAATTCCGGGCATGATGTCGGTTCGCCCTCGTGGTCGGGTCGGCCCGTTTCGCCCGAGACCGGCACCGTGCCCCGCCAAAATGCTCTGCTTTGGCCACGTCATATCCGCTTTCTGACGCCAGCACGCCGTTCTGCGCAACATTAGACAATATTTTTTTGCACTGGAGATATATTATTCAGGCTTTTCGAGGTTGACGCCTTTTGGCCCCACTCCTAATGTCGCGCTCGCAGCAAGGAGTCCCGATCATGGCAAGCGTCGTGATAATTGTAGGAATTTGGCGCATGGGCCGGTAACGGACACCATAACGGTTACCCATGCGCCCCCGACAAAAAATCGGGGGCTTTTTTGTGCGAGAATTGACGTCGGTAACGGAGCAAGATCATGACACGTCAGATGACCGGAGCGAAAATGGTGGTTCAGGCCCTCAAGGATCAGGGCGTGGACGTCGTATTCGGGTACCCTGGTGGAGCCGTTCTACCGATTTACGACGAGATATTTCAGCAGAACGATATCCGGCACATCCTGGTGCGCCACGAACAGGGCGCGGTGCATGCTGCGGAGGGCTATGCACGCTCGACCGGGAAGCCGGGTGTTGTCCTGGTCACCTCGGGGCCGGGCGCGACGAATGCAGTGACGGGAATCACCGACGCATTGATGGACTCCATCCCGCTGGTGGTTCTGACAGGCCAGGTGCCCACCTTCATGATCGGCACAGACGCCTTCCAGGAGGCGGATACAGTCGGGATCACACGCCCCTGCACCAAGCATAACTGGCTGGTCAAGGACACGGACGCGCTGGCCGGCACGATCCACGAAGCATTCCATGTGGCCACATCGGGGCGCCCCGGCCCTGTTCTCATAGACATTCCGAAGGACGTGCAGTTCGCCAGCGGGGGATACATCGCCCCGCAGAAGGCCCGCACCAGCCATTATCAACCCCGGCGCAAGGGGGACATGGAGGCGATTACCGAACTGGTCGCCGCCCTGGAAACCGCCAAGAAACCGATGTTCTACACCGGGGGCGGCGTCATCAATTCGGGTCCGGCCGCGTGTCAACTCCTGCAGGAGTTGGTGGAAGCGACGGGTGCACCCATAACCAGCACGCTGATGGGCCTGGGCGCCTACCCTGCGAACGGCAAGTTCTGGCTGGGCATGCTGGGGATGCACGGGCTGTACGAAGCGAACATGGCAATGCACGATTGCGACCTTCTGATCGCGATCGGTTCGCGCTTCGATGATCGGATCACCGGACGAATCGACGCCTTCAGCCCGAACTCGAAAAAGGTGCATATCGACATCGACCCGTCATCGATCAACAAGGTCGTGAAAACCGACATACCGATCGTCGGCGATGTCGGGCATGTCCTTGAAGACGTTCTGAAAGTCTGGAAATCCCGTGGTCGCAAGACCGACAAGGAGGGCTTGGCCAGGTGGTGGGACCAAGTCGAGGAATGGCGCCAGATCGATTGCCTGAAGTTCACCCAGACCGGCAACGTCATACGGCCGCAACACGCGTTGTCACGGCTGGAGGCATTGACCAAGGACCACGACAGATATGTCTGCACAGAAGTCGGACAGCACCAGATGTGGGCCGCGCAATACATGGGCTTCAACGGGCCGAACCGCTGGATGACCTCCGGGGGTCTGGGCACGATGGGCTATGGCTTCCCGGCCTCCATCGGCGTGCAGATGGCACATCCCGATTCGCTGGTCATCAACGTCGCCGGCGAGGCAAGCTGGTTGATGAACATGCAGGAACTGGGCACCGCGACGCAGTTCAGGTTGCCGGTCAAGCAGTTCATCCTGAACAATGAACGCCTTGGCATGGTGCGGCAGTGGCAGGAATTGCTGCATGGCGAGCGCTATAGTCACAGCTGGTCGGAATCCCTGCCCGACTTCGTGAAACTGGCGGA
>Ga0207414_1000885_pt1 | contig 12057 bp, 14 predicted proteins | sample PonA231FremontCA_2_FD_187269 | JGI IMG/M metagenome (GOLD analysis project Ga0207414, IMG submission 187269) | Marine sediment microbial community from Fremont, CA, USA - Pond A23 Sediment 1 (SPAdes) | ecosystem: Environmental > Aquatic > Marine > Unclassified | place: USA: Fremont, California... | reverse complement strand
ATTGATTATGAACCAGAACATGATTTTAATAGAACAGTGATCTATGTTATTGGTGAACCAGAACCATTAAAAGAAGCTTTATTAGAGATGGCTGGTAAAGCATATGAGTTAATTGACATGGAAGAGCAGGAAGGCTCACACCCTAGAATTGGAGCTCAGGATACAATTCCTTTATTTCCTTTTAAAAATGTTACAGTTGATGAATGTAAAGAAGTAGCAGAAGATATAGGAAAGGAAATTTTTGAGCGTTTTGAAGTTCCTGTATATTTTTCTGGAGAAAATGCCAGGAATGAAAAGAGAAAAGCCCTTTCGTTTATAAGAAAAGGTCAATATGAAGGTCTTAAAGAAGTAGCACATACAGATGAAAGAAAGCCAGACTTAGGACCTGCAAAACTACATGAATCAGCTGGAGCAACAATTGTTAGTGCTGCAGCAGAGGGATTAACAGCTTATAATGTAATTTTAGATACTGATGATATTGAGCTTGCAAAGCAGATAGCTAGAGCTGTTAGAGGCCCGAGTGGAGGCTTTAGCACAGTTAGAGCTGTTGGAGTTAAATTCCCTGAATTTGATGGAGTTGTAGTCTCAATGAACTTATTTGATTGCACCCAGACCCCGATTTATCGAGTCTTTGAGTTTATCAAACAAGAAGCAAAAAGCAGAGGTGTCATGGTTAAAGGTTCTGAAATTGTAGGCCCTGTAAAGCTGTCACATTTATTAAATTCACTGGAACATTATTTAGGCCTTGTAAACTTTAATGAATCTCAGATACTCGAAACTCATTTATTTAATATGTAATTAAAATAATAATAAAATAAAAAATATGGAGTGATAAAAAAATGAAAAATAATCTTAAAATTTCAACAAGTATTGTTTTATTAGCCAGTATGTTATTATTTGGTATAATTTCTTTTAGTAATGCAGAGGTAAATGCTGCTGAATATCAATGGAGATTAGCCCATGAAGAAGTAGAAGGCAGTTTTTATGATCTTTATGCCAATGAATTAAAAAGACTCCTTGCTGAAAAATCTGATGGCCGAATAGCAGTTGATATTTATCCTGCAATGTCACTTGGATCAAGTCAGGATATGGTTGAATTAGTTCAGGATGGTGTCCTGGAATTTAATTTGGCCAGTGATGGCCATATTGGCTCCTTAGTTCCAGAAGCTCAAATCTTTTTGCTTGATTATATTTTTCCTCAAGATATTCAAGTAGTTCTGGAAGCTGTTAATAATGGAGAAGCTATAGAGCTGGTTAATGATGGTTATAGAGATAGAGATTTAGAACCACTATCACATGTTACTGCAGGCTGGCAGCTTTGGACCGCTAATAAACCTTTAACCTCTCCTGAAGATTTTGAAGGTTTTAGAATGAGGACAATGAGCTCTAGGTTATTAATTGAAGCTTTTGAGGCTTATGGCGCTAATCCAACAACTTTAGACTTTTCAGAAGTTTACAGTGGTTTGCAGCTTGGAGTTATTGATGGCCAGTTAAATGCAGCAGCAGTTGTTGAAGAGATGGGCTTTTATGAAGTACAGGATTATTTAATGAAATCTTATTCTAATCCATTTATGACATCACTTGTAACTAACATTGAGTTTTATGAAAATTTACCAGATGATATTAAAAAAATATTAGATGAGTCTGTTGAAGAATTAGTCTCTATCAGTTATGAACTTCAGAAAGATTTAGGGGAAGAAAGGCTGGAAATTATGCTCGAAGAAAAACCAGAACTTGAAGTTATTGAATTAACTGATGAAGAAATTGAAGAATTTAAAGAATTATCAATGTCTGTTAGGGAAACTTTTAAAGACATTGGAGGAGAAAATGCTGAAGAAATCTTGAATTTAATGATTGAAGATATTGAAGCAGCAAGCAATTAATCTTAGAGAATAAATCTTTGTACTGGCAGGGCAACCTAAGCAGCCCTGCTGGTGCATATATTATATAGGAGGTTTCCTATGAAAATAATTACCCGAATCAATAAGGCTATAGAGTTGATAGAAAAATATGTTTTAATATTTGGAATGATTCTTTTAGCCTTTATTACAGTGGGGAATGCTATTAGTCGTAGATTTTTTAATGAAAGCTGGTCTTTTGGTGAAGAGGCGTCTCTTTTTATTATTGTAATCGTTACATTTTTAGGGATTAGCTATGCAGCTCGTAAGGGGAGACATATTAGAATGACAGCACTCTTTGATCAACTGCCAGATAATATTCAGAGACTATTAATGATCTTTATAACTGCAACAACATCAATAGTCTTATTTTACTTAACCTATCATTCATTAATCTTTACAATCACTATGCAGAGTCGTGGCCGGGTAACTCCAGCATTACAGGTTCCCTATTATTTAGTTGTTATGTGGGTGCCGATAGGTCTTTTTTTGGGAGCTATTCAGTACCTATTTGCAATGATCAAAAATATCAAAGAAGATGAAGCCTGGTTATCCTATGAAACTAAGACAGATTATATAGATCATGATATAGATGTAGGAGTATAAAAAGAGAAAGGAGGTAATTTATTTGTTAATATTAATGGGTTCAGTATTGGCAATAACACTTGTACTCGGGTTCCCAATGAAAATGCCTTTAATATTATCGGCTATGGCTGTGTTATTTACCGAGTTTCCTCAGATTGGTGTAGCAACATTAATCAGGGAGATGATCAGTGGAGTTGAGACGATGTCTTTAATAGCAGTTCCGATGTTTATATTAGGAGCAGGTATAATGACCAAGGGAGAGAGTGCAGATAGATTATTAGATTTTGTTGCTTCTTTTGTTAGGCATTTACAGGGGGGCTTAGCTATTACAACAGCTGCTGCCTGTACAACCTTTGGTGCAATATCTGGTTCTACCCAGGCGACTGTTGTTGCAATGGGAAGTCCGATGTATCCTAAATTATTAAAAAGTGGTTATAGCAGTTCATTTTCTCTGGCCTTGATTATAAATGCTAGCGATATAGCCCTTTTAATTCCACCAAGTATCGGGATGATAGTTTATGGAGTTGTAACAGGTACTTCAGTCGGGACTTTATTTATAGCAGGAATTGGACCAGGAGTATTAATATTTTTAATGTTTTCAGTTTTTCTTATTTTTTACTCTAAATATATGGAAATTCCATTACAGGAGAAAGCAACCTGGAGTGAAAGATTGGAATCTGCTAAGAGTGCAGTTCTTTGTTTTGGATTTCCGATTTTAATAATTGGAGGTATCTATGGGGGATTCTTTAGCCCAAACGAGGCAGCTGGTATGGGGGTATTATACGCATTTATATTGGAGTTCTTTTTATATAGATCAGTTTCAATTCAGGATTTATTAGATGTCTGTTTAGAGACCGGTTTAATAACAGCAGTGGTTTTCATTTTAATCGGAATGGGACAGGCTTTTTCCTGGATAATATCCTTCGCCAGAATTCCAAATATGATCCTGCCACCATTATTTGGTCCTGATCCGTCAGCCATTAAAGCGTTGCTTATTATTGCAGCGGCTTACTTTATAGGTTGTATGATAGTTGATAATATTGTTGTTATTATAGTTCTAACACCACTTATTTACCCTTATGCAATTGGTGCTGGTGTAGATCCAATTCATTTAGGAGTAATTGTGGCATTACAGGCCGCAATTGGTTCAGCAACACCTCCATTTGGCTGTGACATCTTTACTGCTATAGCTGTTTTCCGAAGGCCTTATTGGGAAGTTGTTAAAAGCACACCGCCATTTATCTTTATTTTATTATTGGCCAGTCTTTTGGTAATCTTCTTTCCAGAGATCGCATTATTTATGGTTTAGAATGATTGGACAAATTAGAGGAGAGATATAAATGGTAAAATTTAATAATCAACCAGCAAGTGCTTTAGAATCACCAAGATTTTGTAACCGGGGTACATTTATGCGACTACCGAGACTGGCAGATTTTGATAATTTAGAAGAAGTTGATTTTTCAGTTGTTGGGGTCCCATTTGATACTGGCAGTTCTTATAGAACTGGCGCAAGATTTGGCCCTGATGCCATTAGACAAATCTCTGCCTTAATTAAACCTAATAATGTCAGGTTAGAGGTTAATGTTTTAGATAATCTGGTTGGTTCTGACTATGGAGATATCGGGATTGTTCCTGGTTATATTGAATCAAGTTTTGCTAAAATTGAAGAAGGTCTAGAACCTATCTTATCTGCTGGAATTATTCCAATAATTTTAGGTGGGGATCATTCTATTGCCCTGCCTAACTTGAGAGCCGTTGCAAAAGAACATGGTCCAGTAGCTTTAGTCCATCTAGATTCTCATGCTGACATCAATGAAGAAGTATTTGGTGAAAAGCATAATCATGGCACTCCATTTAGGAGGGCTGTTGAGGAAGGCTTGATTAGTCCTGAACATACCATTCAAGTAGGAATGCGTGGATCATTATATGACCCAGATGAACATAAAATAGCCCAGGAAGAATTAGGCTTTGAATTAATTCCGGCACATACCGTTAGAGATATTAGTATTAAAAAAACAATTAGTAGAATTAAAGAAAGAGTTCAGGATAAAAAGGTATATCTATCATTTGATATTGATTTTGTAGATCCGGCCTTTGCTCCAGGCACTGGCACACCTGAAATAGGGGGATTTACTTCATATGAAACTATCCAATTTATTCAGGGCTTAAAAGATCTTAATTTTGTTGGTTGTGATATTGTCGAGGTTGCTCCTAAATATGATGATACTGAAATGACAGCTTTTATAGCTGCAAATGTAGGCTTTGAATTTATATCAATATTAGCAGCAAAAAATAATTAAGAGGAGAGAATATTATGGCTTTTAAGAATATGACAGTTGAAGAATTTAATCAAGAACTTGCATCTGATAAGGCAACTCCTGGAGGAGGAAGTGTAGCAGCTCTATCAGCTGCTTTGAGTTCCGGGCTTTTAGCAATGGTCGTTGAATTAACTAAAGATAATGATGAATTAAAAAAATTACTCTTAGATTTTAAAGGAGATATGCAAACAGCATTAGCTTTAATAGATAAAGATAGTGATAGCTTTGACCTGGTTATGCAGGCCTTTAAAATGCCTAAAGATACTGAGAAAGAGGTTGAAAAAAGAAAGGCAGCTATTCAAGAGGGTTTAAAGGAAGCCAGTCTAACCCCACTTGAAACTATGGAATTAAGTTTTAAATTACTTGAAATAGCGAAAACCGTTGCTGAAGGTGGCAATAAGAATGCAGTTACAGACGCTGGAGTAGCTGGATATATGGCTTATTCAGCAGTAAATGGAGCTTACTTTAATGTTATAATCAACCTGGCATCAATAAAAGATGAAAAATTTGTCCAAGAAACAAAGTCGAAAACTGAAAAAATGGTTAATAAGTCTGATGAGTTATTAAAAGCAGTAAAAAATGTTGTTTTAGATTCTATTTAAAATAATAAGCTAACTCATTTAAATACTCCCTATAAAACCCCTGAAGCTAATCTGGCAACAGGGGTTTATGTTTAAATTATTATGCAAATATGACTAAAAATATGATAAAATTTAAGTATTATTAGATTTATCAAAAAGGAGAAGATGAATAATGAAGATAATATCTGTACGGGAAACCCTGGAATATAAGGATAATGCAGTCAAATATATTCAGAGTAAATGGGCCAGCGAGAAGACTTTAATGGTCTATGAAGATTGTATAAATAATGCTCTTAAAACCGATAGTCCTCTGCCCCACTGGTATCTATTAGAAGATAATGATCAGATAATAGGCTGTGCCGGGCTTATCACCAATGATTTTATTAGCAGGATGGATTTATATCCCTGGTTGTGTGCATTATATGTTGAAGAAGCTTATCGGGGTCAGGCTTTAGGGTCACTGCTGATAAATAAAGCAAAGGAAGATGCCAGAAGTGGAGGGTTTTCAGATTTATATCTCTGCACAGATCATGTCGGGTATTATGAGAAATATGGCTTCAACTATATCGGGAAAGGTTATCATCCCTGGGGTGATAGCTCAAGGATCTATCAAGCAGAGTTATAATGGACAAAAGGCTTAATTTATCAGTCTTATAAAGATTATACTAATAAGAAAGATATCCTAAATGAAGTTTATTTAAGTACTAATTTAATCTCAAAAATTAATGGCCAGTATTTCCCAGTAAGAAAAAGCCTGTCATTTTCCTGGTCATAGGCAATGCCATTTAAAACATTTAATTTATAATCATAATCATCAGGGTTAATAATACCTGTTAGATCAATATGTCCGGTTACATTTCCTGAAGCAGGGTCTATTATTAAAATATAATCCTCATACCAGATATTGGCGTAAATTTTACCATCGATATATTCAAGCTCGTTGATATTATTAACAGAATTTCCTAGATAAGTAACTTCTATCTGATCCAGCAGCTCAAAACTTTCTGGATCAAAAAAGCGGATTTTACTGGTTCCATCGCTTAAGATTAGATCTTCGTCATTATCGGTAAATCCCCAGACATCATAGGGGAAAGTTCGTTTTTCTAAAAGGTTAATCTCTCTATCATAGATAAAGACAGTCCCTTCCTGCCAGGTTCCCTGGTAAATTTTATCATTTAATAAAGTAATACCCTCGCCGAAAAACTCTTCAGGTAACTGATGCCAGGCAATGATTTCTGCTTCGCCAAGCCTGAATTTTCTCATGTCAGATTCGCCATATCTGCCTGTTCCCTCAAATATTATCCCAGCCTCATAATAAAGGCCCTGGCTAAAAGCATTTCTATCATGGTAATAGGTATCAACAACTTGATAACTATAATAATCTATTTCAGTTGCTGAAACCGGTGATATAACTAATAAAATTAATAAAAACCCAAGTAGAACTGCTAATAAATTTCTCATAATGTATCTCCTCACAGATTGATTTTAAACTTTATCTAGTTAATTATCTTAGAATAAATAGCCAGAAACTCAGTAGAACTTATTGACTTTACTCTGGTATTTTTAAAATCAGCTAAATTTCTTGTTACTATATAATCAATTTCATTTTCATAAGAACTAATTTCTATCACAGCGTCTTCAAAATCATTAATTTCTGAATCCAATGACCTTCTTAATATAACCGCATTTATAGGAATTATTTCAAAAATATCAAGTAACTTATTTAATACCAGTTTTACTTTCTGGGAATTATTATAATTTTTCATCAAGAAATAAGCCAGAGTTGTAATTTCATGGGCACATAAATAGCCCTGAATCTTATTTGCATTACACAATTCAATAATTTTAGCAGCCTGTTGATGTTTATTTCGTTTGTTTAAAAAATCCAGAAGTATATTAATATCAACTGTAATTTTTTTCATGAAAAGATCTCCTTAACTTATCTTTATCAGGAATAGGTTGATCCTCAAAAGCTCCGTATAGATCCTCAATTTTTTTAGTTAAATTAGGTTCTTTAGAATTTCTTTCTTTCTGATTTTTTAATTCAATAAGGTATTCTTCAACAATATGAGAAATTGACTGATTAGTTTCTTCTGAAAACTCATGGGCAAAATCAATAAGATCATCATTAATACTTAAAGTAAGTTTCTTTTTCATTGATATCACCTCTTTTACGTATATAATTATATCATATCACGTATAAAGGCTCAATTAAAATATTAAATGATCTTATTATTATCAAATTTAGTATTATTTTATAACTATGATATAATAAACTCAAATAGAAATATTTAAGCAGCAGTTACTCGTAATAAAAGTCCAACTTCAGAGTGAGGTGCCAGCATTATGAAAGAAGCCCGGCTTAAAAAACTTAAAGATCACCTATATCAAAAAGAAGAAATAATTTTTGCCTATATCTATGGCTCTGTGGCCAGAAACCAGGATACCAGCCGGAGCGATATTGACCTGGCAGTTTATATTGATGAAGATAAAAAGCCAGAAGCCGGGCCCTTTGGTTATAGAAGTGAGCTAATCACCGAACTCCAGCCCCTGGCAGGCAATGATATCGATCTTATAATCTTAAATGAAGCCTCTAATTTATTAGCCTATAATGTCTTTAAAGAAGGTAAATTAATCTTTAATAAAGATCCAGAGCTTCGGACTGAAATTCAGGCTAAAACTGTCGATAAATATTTAGATTTCTTACCAATGCTAAAGGTCCAGGAAAAATATCTCAATGAAAGAATAGACAGCAAAAGGTTTGGGGGATGAAAATATGGTAAATACAAGCCTGGTCAATAAAAAGTTACAGGAACTTGATAAATATCTTGATAATTTAAAGAAGCATGAGGGAGCAACGAAAGCAGATTTAGAAAATGACATTGATCGAATGTGGGCTATTGAAAGAGGTTTACAGTTATCGATACAGATAATTCTCGATTTAGGAAATCATATTCTCTCAGATGAAGGAGTACCAGTAGATAATTATGCCGATATTTTCGATGAGCTGGCTAGATTAAATATTATTCCAGAAGATTATGCAGCTAAAATAAAGGGAATGGCCGGGTTTAGAAATGTTTTAGTCCATGAATATGCAGATATCGATTTAGATATTATTGTTAACGTATTAAATAACAGTCTGGATGATTTCAAAGAGTTCGCAAAATACATCAAAAATTATATAAATTAGCAAAGTCCAGCCAAACCAACCAAAATTAATCCAAACATAAAATCCCCTTACTGGCAGAGTAGATCTTAATTAACATATCTCTCTACCATCAGGGGATCATATTATAAACTGATTATCTTATAAACTCTGGGGGAATTGTTTAAAATATTACCAGCAGTGAACGCCGCCTCTCCGGGCAGTACCTGCTAAACCTCTCATCATCCCAGTAAATCCAGGATCATTTCTGGAACCAATTTGATTGAATCTACTCTGGTCAAACCTGCTAAAATTATCTTCCCTTAACTCAGCCATCTCATCACGTAATTCAAATAACTGATCCTCTAACTGAGCAAGTTCCTGATCAGAAGCCCCGTCTATAATACTCTGACGGTATTCTTCTCTGAGAACACTAATTCTTTCTGACAGCCTTAATACCTGTCGCTGAACCTCTTCTAATTCAGCAATCTCCTCTTCAGTTAAGTCTTCATATGCCTCAACAGCTTCTACATCATTTCCAAAATAACCCCGCTGTCCTCTAGAACCATGACCTCTAAAAGCCATTGAACTACCTGCCACCAGACCAACTATCAATAAAACTGACAAACTAATTACTGTAAATCTCTTCATTATAAATCGCCTCCATTAAATTTGATTATTATGTCCATCACTCTGATCGACTATCTATATAATAGAACCTAATTATGAAGAGAATATGAATTTAAAGTTTAAATTTAATAATCGGCTATAAGATATTGATTAAGATTACTAATAATGATACAATTAATGAAATAATTATTTTTGGAGGCTAAATAGTGAAATTAAGAGATTTAAGTATAGGTAAAAAGATATTCATAGGAATTGGAGCCAGTTTTTTAATCACGATGATAATAATGGGTTTCCTGATGAACAACCAGTTTGATGGGCTCAGGAATAGGACAGTTGAGAGTGTCAGGGATTTCTTTCTCTCCATGGAGGAAAGTAGAATAGAGGATGTTACTGAAACGACTGCCCAGGTATTTTCAGATTTATATCAGAATAATAGGGATGAGCTTTCTGAGGCGGAACTAAAAGAGTTAATTGACGATTACAATAAAAATATTGAATTTGGTGAAATAGGTTATTTCTTTATTTATGATTATAACGGAGATACTATTTCATTACCGCCGACTCCAGAAATTGTTGGAGAAAACCGCTGGGATATTCAGGACCCAGAAGGCACTTACATATTAAGAGAATTATCTGAAGCTGCTCAGAATGGTGGCGGTTTTGTCGAATATATTTATGCTAATCCAGAGACTGGAGAAGATGAAACCAAGACAAGCTATGTAACCCCAATTGCAGGCACAGATTACTTTATTGGAGCCGGAACATATGATGAACAGATAGTTGCCAATTTAGCTGTTATTAGAGATAATATGGGCAGTATAATAGATGGCATCTTCTTTATGGTGATTGCATTTCTTGTTGTTGGGACTTTAGTGGTTGGAGCAATCATCTGGTTTATTTCAAGATATATCTCAAATAATATTAAAGAAATTTTAACTGGAATGAATAAAATGGCTGATGGCGACTTAACTTACCAGATGGAGGTCAAATCGAAAGATGAGATAGGTCAGCTGGCCAAAGCATATAATCAAACTGTCGATTCACTTCAGGAGATGGTTGGTAAGATTAAAGGTAATATGGCAGATTTAAATAGCCAGAGTGAAGAACTTTCAGCCACAGGCCAGGAAGTCGAGCGGACAGCAGAAGAGGTTGGCCGGGCCATTGAAAATGTAGCTTCAGGGGCAGAGGAGCAGTCAGCCCAGATGGATGAGAGCAAAGGTATTATCTCTGATCTCTCAGCTGAAATCAAAAAGACCAGAGATATGTCAGAAAATATGAAGGCCTCATCAACTGAAGTAAAAGAAAATGTCAATACAGGAAATCAGGCAATGAATAACTCTATCGAACAGGTCAATCAGGTCAAAGGTTATTCTGAAGAAATCTCCCAGCAGATTAACTCTTTAGGCGAGCTTTCAGGCCAGATAGGAGAGATAGTTGAACTGATAAATGGTATTTCCCAGCAGACCAATCTATTAGCCTTAAATGCTGCTATTGAGGCTGCCAGAGCCGGTGAGGCAGGCCGAGGATTCTCAGTTGTGGCAGATGAAATCAGAGAGCTTGCTGAAGAATCATCAGAGGCTACTGAAAATATCTCCAAGCTGATCAAAGAGATCCAGACAAATGTCAATGACTCGATTAAGAAGATGGACCAGACTGAAAAAGCAGTAGATAATACTGTTGAGGTTATCAGCGATACTGACAGAACCTTTGATAATATTGAGCAGGCAGTTGATGATTTAAGTGAATTAATTGATGGTATAACATCTCAATCAAATCATATGGATAGCCTGAGTAATAATGTCCAGGCCATGGTCTCTGATATTGCTGCAGTCAGTGACGAGGCAGCCAGTAATGCTGAAGAAGTTGCCGCCTCCAGTGAAGAGCAGATAGCATCAACAGAGGAAATAGTGGCCTCAGCGGAAAGACTTGCTGAAATGTCAGATGATCTTCAAATTTTAATCGATAAGTTCGCTGTATAATATTCTTTAATTATATCAATTAGATTAAAATAAGGTAATAATATAAATATATTTAAAATAAAGCCCTTTCCCAGTAAGCACCTGGGAGAGGGCTTTTTAATTTTCATTCTGATTCCAGCTAGTTTTCATAGATTTTCCATCTCAGAAACTTTAGTTGTAACTATATCCAATATTATTTAAATATGATATAATATCAAATATAATTTAAATTTGCCTTATTATTTTTGAGACAATTGGTTTAAAAGAATATTAATAAAAATTGAGGTGATGAAAAATGGATCACGTGGTTTATCTTGATGCAAAGGCAGAAGAGATGGAAAGGTTAATTAGTGGAGAAAAAAATATGATCATTAGAACTGCAGCAGGGAGAAAAATGCCATATGGCAGGGTAAATGATGGTGATCTTCTCTATTTCATTAATAATAATGGAGAAGGCCAGGTAAAGGTAAAGGCAGCCGTTAAATCTGTTTATAATTCAGAAAAATTAACAAAAGAAGAGTCAATTGCTTTGGTTACAGAGAACCAGGAAAAGCTGAAATTAACAGACAAACAGTTTAAACGCTGGGCTGGAAAAAGATATGTTGTACTTGTGGAACTTGAAGCTATTGAAGAAATTGAACCATTTGCCATTGATAAATCTAATTATGGTAATATGGATGACTGGTTACCAGTTGAAGAGATAAAAAATATTTTAGCATAAGATTTTAATATTTCAGCCAGGGCAGAGAAGCTCTGGCTATTTTGATTTGATTATATGAATGAAATCGGATATAATAATTTCAAAAGTAGAATAAAACTAAAAGCAAGGGGCTCTATTTTAATCATCTAGGAGGCAGTAATTAATGAATAAAGAAGATAAAAAGATTGCAGCAGAACAGGCAGATGGCCTTGGCATATTTGAAAAATACTTAACTATCTGGG
>Ga0207414_1000884_pt1 | contig 12059 bp, 15 predicted proteins | sample PonA231FremontCA_2_FD_187269 | JGI IMG/M metagenome (GOLD analysis project Ga0207414, IMG submission 187269) | Marine sediment microbial community from Fremont, CA, USA - Pond A23 Sediment 1 (SPAdes) | ecosystem: Environmental > Aquatic > Marine > Unclassified | place: USA: Fremont, California... | reverse complement strand
CCAGGGGAGCAAGTAGCCGTTCTCCGTCAGGAGCGGGAAAGGGCCACCCTCAGCAGCCCGAGCGCCTCGTCCACACTTCCCTAGCCGAGCGCTAACGAGGGCGAGGGGCGCGCTGGCTGTGCTTGCGCATGAGTAAACATTTCTGTAAAACAGGAATTAAGTAATACATTAGTTCCGTAATTCAGCAATTCAGTGATTCAGGAGGAGCGCTGTGCCGATTGTGACACTCCAGAACCCGAAAGGGGGCGCAGGGAAAAGCACCGCCGCCCGAATCATTGCCCGAGGCCTCCAACTGGCCGGGGAGGAGGTGCGCCTGGTGGACGCCGACTCCCAGGGGACGATCCGGGATTGGCACGCCATCCGGGAGGACCACCCCACTCCAATCTTGGCAATGGACACGGCTGAAATGATGCGCCAGCTCGGCCAACATCTGCCCGAAGATGCTTGGGCCATCGTGGACACGGCTGGTCGCGTGGAAGGTATGCAGGCAGCGGCCATTCGGGTATCCGATCTGGTGGTGATCCCGGTCCAGCCCAGCCCCGACGATGTATGGGCGGTGTATGACCTGGTGGAGGCCGTGCAGTCCCGTCAGGAGATAACGGACGGGCTCCCCCAGGTGGCGGTGCTCGTGAGCCGCATGGTGAAAGGCACCCGGCTGGGGCGAGAAATCGACAAGGCGATTGAGGGGCTGGGCTTGGGGCGCCTGGACGCCATACTCTACCAGCGCCAAGCGATCCCCCGCGCCTTCAACGAGGGCAAGGTTCCTCAGGAAACCGAGAGCGAGGATTCGGACGTGGTGGCTGAATCTCGCCGCCTGGTGCGAGAGCTGCTGGACTGGGCTGGCCGTTCCTGATTTGCTGTCTTGCTGAAATAAGTAATTAAGGGGTTAAGTAATGGGGATCGCGAAGAAGCCCGATCAGACCAAGGGCCGCCACCCTGGCCGGGCAGAGATGGAGAAGGAGCTCAAAGCCGACGAAACAAAGCGCCTAACCGTGGATCTGCCCACCGACGTCTACCGTCGGCTCCGCCTCTACGCCGCCGAGCATGAGGTTTCCATTTCGGCCGTCGTCCGGGCCCAGCTCCGCGAATTGCTTGATAACCAGGAAGGTTAGCGCCGAGAAACAGGCCGGTAGTGACAGTCACACCTTAGACTGCTATCTCCTGGCGGTGACCGTCACGATAAGGCGAGAAACGATGGGACGATCAGCTGCTGAACGGAAACGTGACCACCGTGCCCGCTTGGAGCAGGCCGTGAACGAGCGAGCCCCCAACGAATGGGACGAGACGATCTGCCTCTATGTGCTCCAGGCCCCGCGGTGGCGCAAGGGCGCCACGGGGGAAGCGGCTTGGCGTCGACTCGGGGAGCTCCGTGGCCACCGGTTGTGACCGTCACGCGCCATTGCGCTCGGATGGTTCGTCCTCCCGGCGCACGCTCCAGACCGTGCTCGTTGAGGCGCCTGCCAGCCGGGCAACTTCCCGGACGCTGTGCCCACCGGCGAGTAGGGCGGCGATCCGCTCTCGCTTGGTGTGATCCTTAGGCCGACCCTTGTAACGGCCCTCGGCCTTCGCCTTCTCGATCCCCTGGCGCTGCCGCTCCCGGCGCTGTTCGTAGTCTTTGCGGGCGACGGCCGCCATCGTGTCCAACAGCATCCGGTTCACCGCGTTGAGCATCCGGGCGGTAAACGCATCGCCCTCGGTGGCGGTAAGCGCCGTGTGGCTCGTCGGCAAATCGACCGCCACGACTCGGAGCCCATGGCCTTCAATGTCGGCTCGCAGCGCCTCCCAGTCGGCCTGCGGCAGTCGGGCTAGGCGGTCGATCGACTCGACCAGGATCACGTCGCCCGGGTGCGCATCGGCCAGCAGCCGGCGGAGCTCTCGACGCTCGGTCGTCGCGCCGCTCGCGTGCTCGATATAGCGAACGTCGACGCGCTGACCGTGCTCGGCAGCGAAAGCGTCCAGGGCCTCGGCGGCGCGGGTGGCGTCCTGGTCGGCGGTGCTAGCCCGAAGATACGCACGTAAGATGGCCATCGTTGCCTCTGTATCGATTTGGGTGTATCGCTTACCGATGTATCGGCATGAGTCGGTTAGCCCCCTTTACGATACACCTCAGCCGCGGGGCTTTGGTGTATCGGCTGGAGTATACCCTAATCGATACGTCTCAACCGGTGTCGCTCCACCTACCCAACCGACGACGGATAACCTCGAAAAGCGAGGGCATCTCAGGGACGGGAGTGGGCATTTCTCGGCTACTTATTAGCATCCCACCATTCTTTGGCTTTACTTTGAGCCTCAGCTATCTGATCGCGGGTCATTTCATCTTCTAGATGCTTTAAAAAATCTTTTGCTCCTTTCTTTCCTTGCGCACTAGCAAGACTGACCCATTTATATGCTTGGACAGGTGATTTAGGTACGCCCTCTCCTTTATCGTACATCAACCCCAGACTGTGCTGGGCGTTAGCATATCCTTGCTCAGCCGCTTTCCGATACCACTGGATGGCCTCGCCATTGTCTGTCGGTACACCATCTCCATGATCGTACATCGATCCCAGAATGTACTGGGCCGTGGCATCTCCTTGCTTAGCAGATTCACGAAACCATCGGACGGTTTTGCTATAGTCTTTCGGTACACCCTTCCCATGAGCATACATCGCCCCCAGACTTTTCTGGGCCGCGGAATATCCTTGCTCAGCAGATTCACGAAACCATCGGATGGCCTCGCTATAATTCTGTGGCACCCCTTTTCCTTTTTCGTACATTTTTCCCAGGTTGTTCTGGGCTGCGGCATATCCTTGTTCGGCAGATTTACGAAACCATCGGACAGCCTCGCTATCATCTCTCGGCACACCCTGTCCGAGAGCGTACATCACTCCAATCTTGTTCTGAGCTATGGCATTTCCTTGCTCAGCTAGCGGGGTCCACTCCTGTAACGCCTTTTCATAATTGCCACGTTGAGCAGCCTCTACCCCCTTTTGAAAGTCTTGCGCTTCGGTTACTCCGGATAAAGTCAAAAGCGTTAAAAACAAAAATAAAGCAGTAGATGGCCGCATAAGATGCTCCATATAATTCTGTCGATAGCTGCTGGTTTAAAATTTCCACACCCGCTGCAAATTCCTTTGGCGACTTACTTAGTACTTAACCACTTATGTTATTAACCTTCCTGCCGGGGTTCCCTTAACGTGAAGGTTGGGCGCCGCCCCGAATCTGCTCACTGCGGGGCCACAGACTTTCTCCTCAGCGGTCTATTACGTTTTACTCTTGGCCGGAATTTTCTTTCCCTGAGCCTACGCCCTGCTTCGCCTTTTCCTTCACCTAGCGAGGTTCCTAATCCAACGGCAATACCCTAGAAGGTCTGCCTCTTCATAAAATCGCGGTAGGCATGCCACAAGATACCCGGCTAATTATTAGAACTCCACCATTCGCTGGCTTTACTTTGAGCCTCAGCTATTTGATCGTGAGTCATTCGGGTTTCGGTAAGAGTTAACTTATGTCTTGCTTTTCCTATCCCTTGTGCAGCAGCGATATTGTACCATTTATATGCTTGAACAAGTGATTTAGGTACACCCTCTCCTTGATCGTACATCACTCCCAGATTGTATTGGGCCTTAGCATATCCTTGCTCAGCAGATTTCTGATACCACCGGACGGCCTCGCTATCGTCTGTCGGCACACCCTCTCCTAGATCGTACTTCACTCCCAGATTGTTCTGAGCCCTGGCATATCCTTGTTCAGCCGCTTGCCGATACCACCGGACGGCCTCGCTATCGTCTGTCGGCACACCCTTCCCCTGCTCGTACATCACCCCTAGATTGTACTGAGCCCCGGCATTTCCTTGCTCAGCCGCTTGCCGATACCATCGGGCGGCTTCGCGATCATTTTGTGGCACCCCCCTTCCCTGCTCGTACATCACCCCTAGATTGTACTGAGCCTTGGCATTTCCTTGTTCAGCCGCTTGCCGATACCATCGGGCGGCTTCGCGATCATTTTGTGGCACCCCCCTTCCCTGCTTGTACATCAACCCCAGATTGGACTGAGCTCCGGCAAATCCCTGCTCAGCCGCTTGCCGATACCATCGGACAGCCTCGCTATCGTCTCTCGGTACGCCTTCTCCATTGGCGTACATCAACCCCAAATTGTTCTGAGCCCTGGCATATCCTTGTTCAGCCGCTTGCCGATACAATCGGACGGCCTCGCTGTCGTCTCTCGGCACGCCTTCTCCATTGGAGTACATCAACCCCAGATCATTCTGGGCTCTGGCAACTCCTTGCTCAGCCGCTTGCCGATACCACCGGACGGCCTCGCGATCATTTTGTGGCACTCCTCTTCCCTGATAGTACATCAACCCCAGATTGTACTGAGCTATAGCAACTCCTTGCTCAGCCAGAGGGGTCCACTCATTTAATGCTTTTTCATAATTGTCACGATTGAAAGCCTCTAACCCCCTCTGAAAATCTTGCGCTCCAGTTACCCCAGAGAAAGTCAAAAGCGTTAAGAGTGCAATAAAAGCAATAGGTAACCGCATAACCTCTCCATGTAATTTAGTTTCCGTTAAATGTGCCAGCGGCTCTTTCAGGGGGCACTGCCGCTATGGGCTGCCTTTACTCTGAAGGGTCACCGCGGGTCGAGCCAGTCCACCAGGCGGCGACGGATCGCCTCGAGAATGGAGGGCGGCTCGGGCGGTGGGAGTTGGCGTTGCTCGGCGAGTTCCTACCGTAGGGTGGCCACCTCCTGGCGCAGCGCCTGCAACTCGCGCTGCAACGCCTGTTGCGCCTCTGCATCAGCACCGTTGCGCTCGGCGTTGCGCTCGCCCGGCGGATAGGGCGGTTCGCCGTAGACGCGCACCAGCTCCGCCAGATCGACCACCCTGACGCCATCTTCCCGTGTGGCGGCGCTGATGCGGCCCAACTGGACCGCACGGTGGAGCGTGGAGCGCGCCTTGCCGTAAGCGGTCGCAGCCTGCTTTACGGTCAGTTGCGTCACGTTGCGCCTCGCCGATGCGAAGTGTTGCGTCGAGGCTACCGCCGAGGAGGCGGTCTGGTGGTGACTGTCACGATATAGACTGCTACCGTCTTTGTGATAGTCACACCAGGGAGGAGGAGAACGATGGGGCGATCAGCAGCCGAGCGGAAACGCGACCAGCGTGCGCGCTGGGAGCAATCAGCCAATGAGCTACCGACGGACCAGTGGAATGAGGCGATCTGCCTCTACGTCCTTCAAGCGCCGCACTGGCGCAAGGGAGCTATGGGGGAGGCTGCCTGGCGCCGACTCGGGGAGCTTCGAGGCTACAGGTCGTGACCGTCACCGTGACGGTCACGACCTGCCCGGCCGTTACCACCGGCTGCTGGCTGCTGCTGGCTAGTGAAGGATCGGTGCCGAGGCGCTGGGCCGAGCGCCGCCGCCGCCAGCAGCAGAAGAAGCGCCGAGCTGCCGAGGCCTAAGTATCGGCAGGGATTACACCGAGTTGCCTGAGAACTCGAGACCGCGAAAGCGGTAGCTGAAACCCGACAGCCCAAATGGAGGTGCTTATGCACAACGGCGCTAGACCGCCCAACTAGACGCGACCACGGCGCACCGTGGGGTCACTCGCACCAACGCGAGGGGCACCGCACCTGACGCGGGGGCTCCAGCACCAAACGCTGGCGGCGGGAAAAAGGGCGTGGGAACAGTGCGGCGGCCCGGCGGCACCCGAGACCGGATCTCAACAAAGCCGCCACGACAGTCGGGCGAACGCGGAGGCAGAACTGTTACGGCAACCTTCGGCGGCTATCAGAGCCGACAATCTGACGCCAAAAATAACTCGGAGGAGTGGCGCGGAGGCTACTCTATAGATGACAAAGGAGTTGGTTATCGACAAGGGAGGTGATTATTTCAACAACTAACTGGCTCCTGGCGGATAATTTTAAAAACAGATTGCCGCACACCTTTAAATCCTTGCAAAAGCTTGTAAAAGCTATGGCGGATTATCAAAAAAAGAAAAACAAGAAAACCTTGTTTGGGAAAGATAAAGGGGTGGCTGCCTACGAGAATTTTGAAGAAGCCTTGAAAGGAACATTACTGGCAATGGTTATGGATTCTGTGGTGACTAGAGGTGCTGACGCAAAAGAATATCGAGAAAAGCTTGTGGATTTAATAGGGGACTTCGCTGATGTGTTCCCGAACTGGAAGGATGCCTACTCGTTTGCCGGAAATTACTTCATCCAAAACCCGGAAAAATCTGAAAAAGTTATCCAAAAGCTTTTGCCTAGTTGACAAAAAACACTGACCTTCTTAAAAAAGGATAATTTATGGAGGGCAGCCCACGTCTCCTTGGAGGAGATGGCCGCGTTTTATTCAAAATCTGCCTCAGCAATTTTGAAAATTCAGCAATAGGGACCCTATATCTTACCCATCAACCTCTCAGCACAGTCGTGCTTACTTTCTGAAGGCATTTCGGAGGGTTACCTTGATGTTTTTACCCTTGAGAGACGATAAATCATCTTTTCAGCTCGAGGGTCGACATGACCGGTCCAGAGGGTGGGAAGGCGGCGTCTTTGCCCACTCTTCTCATGACGCTTAACGTAGACCTCGTTCTAGACCTGCGACAACAAACCACACCTCAGAGCCCCCAGGCTTCATACCGTCATTCAATTGATAGCGATAAGGAGCGTGTGACTGATCCGACCCACGCGTGACACGCCCCACGCTAACTTGCTAGATCTAGCAAGTCTGCGCACCCCATGACGTCTTTACAGAGCACTTTGGGCTTTGCTAGAACATACTTGACTATAGTCGTCAACCATTCTCGAGAGGTCGAGTCATGGCTCTTCACCGTGGAATTCAAGGACCAGAAAGATACACGAACCCAATCAAACATTTCCCCACAGATATCCTCGAGTTTCCACAACTCGATTCCACACCTTTTCTCGAAAACACTATCGACGAGACGGCGCGAGACACCCAAGCAAACCGCGAACTTGTCGCTAACGCCGTGCTCACGGCTCTATCGCTGAGCATGCAGGGCAACTATGACGTATATCAGCCATCGGTTGGCCCGACCCCGATCTCTTTGTACCTTTTATCCATCGCCGAGTCCGGTCAGAAAAAGTCCTCGTTGCTCGACGAGTTTTTAGATCCGATTCACGAAGCCGAAAGGGAGTTCCAGGAAGGCCACAAGGACCATTATAAACAATGGCAACAAGAACATAAGAAATGGAAGAATAAAACTCGGAAACTACGCAACACCGTCGAAAACAAGGAACTTCAAGGGAAAGACGCTCAGAGCGAGCAAAACCAACTTGATGAGCTATTACGCCATGAGCCCTTAAAACCGCAATTCATACGTTTCGTTTACGAAAACATTCACATATCCACCCTAATTCGTTACCTTTACGAGAACGGTCGAGTTGGTGGCCTAATCTCGAGCGAAGGTACTATCATCCTCCACCAGCGTCAACTACAAGAGCTTGCCAACCTCAACAATCTCTGGGATAACCGTCCCGTCAATTTAGACACGCGCAGTGAGTCTATAACGCTTCGCGACAGCCGACTTATGATTTCCTTATCTATTACTCCTGGGGTTCTCCAAGAGCACTTCAAGAAAAATTTAAATCGGACTCGAGACTCTGGATTCTGGTCTCGTTTTTTAGTCTCGTTCCCCATTAACAAAAATGTCGGCGAACCACAAGGCACGACAGTTACCCGCGAATTCCGTAATGCGATGCGCAATCGAATTTACAGGGAATCCAAAAAGAACGCTCAGAGATGCATTAATAAAGAAGGGAGAGGCCTAATATATTTCAGCGCTCATGCTAGAAGCCAGTTTATGGAAGTCAGAGATCATATCGATCGGCTAAGTCAGCCTGGAGGACCTCTTTATAAGATCTCGGATTTTGCCAGCAAAGCGCCCAATAACATCGCAAGAATCGCGGCCATTCTAATAAATTTAAACGGAGTCAATAAGGTTGATGGCAGTAATGCCCCGGAAGGCTACGCCAAAACGTTCCATGGGATTGATCCAAAAACGCTTAACGACGCAATCAAGCTATGTGCTTACTATGCAAACCAGTTCCGTAACATATTTGTAGCGATGTCAAACGAGGAATACTACGCCCTCCTGCTCGGCGAATGGTTTTACAAAGAGGCTATGTATAAAAACCGCGCTGGCATAAAACGCCATGAGATTAAGCAATATGGCCACAGCAAGAAACTGCGTGAGATTTCTCGTAATAACATGAACCACGCCTTGTATCGCCTTGAGGAGGCTAACTTCATAGTTAGAGATCGTAGCACAAAGGGAGAAGACATCTACTTTTCAGAATTCCTAATCAATTTCCCTATGAACGCCTATTTGTTGCTTGACGATCCTCAGGCATCTCCAAATTTCATGGCGTTTCAACAGCATTTAACCCACATGAGTCGTTAACGAGCACTGACTGGAAGACCGTTCGATCGTTTTATGGGGCATCTGTGCGCCGCTGTGTCGATTTTTTGTGTATTTCGTCCCTCTCCCCTGCTCTTCTATTCGATTAGTCTTGTGGCGTTTTTGTGGGCCTCTAAAGGGTGCGCAGGAAATCTTCATCCGCTGCTGATGCAGCCGGCTATTATGTGTGTCCTCGCTCAACGGAAAGTGGGCGACCCGGATCGTCGCTGAAAGGCATCCGGGCCATCCGTGATGAGCTCTTACGAATTCGGGTGCTTTTAAAAAAGGTAATCGTTAGTTTCTGCTTGTGCCGAACGGGTGTTCGGGCGTGTTGAAGTCTTTAGTGTTCGATTTGCAAAGGTAACTGGCGTAGTAAAAGCAGTTCAGTAAATCCGCGTACTGGTCTGTTGGGACGAGGTGCCATTCAAGCCTTTCGCCTCCCGTTCTTTTCTCTCGGCCTATGTCGACGATGCCCTCCAGGCTTTCGATCGGTCTTTTCAGGGCCGAGGACCAGGCCTCTGTAATCTTCGTAAAGAGGTTTCGGTTGTTGAAGTCGATTTGACCGAGGCTGCAGTAGGCGTCTCGATTGATCAGCAGTAGAACGTGGTAATGAGGGTGTGGAGAACGATCTTGTTCTCGGCACCATGCGTAGCGAACTGAGGTGGCGTGGTTTCGCTTGCCTTGTCGGCGTGCGCTATTGTGTTCGTGATTGATTTTAGCCCGCAAAGATTCAAAAAAGGGCTTGAGGTAATAGTTTGCCGAGCAATCGACGGGTAGATGGTAATCGCTTGGGAAGCGTAGGTCGAAACGGCTCGCTAGGGTGCGAGGGTGCTCGCTGATTGCGTTGCAGATGGTTTGGTATAAACCCTGCAGGTATTTTTCGATCAGGGGGCCTTGCTCATTTTGGACCCGTAGATTTGTAGACGTGCCTGGCGGTGTGTAATAAGGGTCGTAATGGCGCTTGAGGTGTGGCTTCTCCGGGCAACAGCGAGGTCTTTCATTAAGCATGGTCATTGCTCCTCTAGATTGATAGCAAAGTATCCAAGTCTCTGAGGCTTTCAGATTGCTGGGTGGCTGACCGCCTGGAGGCGGTCTAGGGCTAAAAGAGAAGGTCGTAGCCTGGGGTGAACATACAGAACCTCCTTATATTACCCGCGCCGACATGTATCAGGCGTGCATCAACTCTTAAAAAACGCCGTATGACGGGCCGTATGGCACGCCGAATACGTCCATGAGGGATCAGAAAAAATTTAAAAACGCCTCAAATGATGGGGCCCGGAAAAAGCTCCATGAAGAGCTTGGTGACGATGACTTAATCCCGGTCTTCGGTTTCGTGGAAATGTCTGGCCGCTCTATGCGATGGGGAGAGCGCCGTGCAGAGTGAAAGTCATTTCTCGAGGCCGGTTCTTTTGGGCAAGAGCCATGCCCCATAGCTGTGGATTCGAGTCAATTCGAGCCAATTTGAATCACATATCCTCCCGGTGACCCTGCGCAGGGTTCCCATTCACCCGCCAACCTAGAGGATTTCCATGAGCGATTACCGCTGCCCAATCTGCGGCTCGACGCAGATCGAGCTACGCCAACAGGGCCGTAAGGTCGGCGGCCTGATCGGCGGTCTCGGCGGCGTCGCGACCGGCGTCAGCGGCGCCTTGGCCGGGGCACGCTGGGGGACGCTGGCCGGCCTGCGGACGCCCATCCCAACGACCCCCCTCGGCAAGATCGGCGGGGTGGTCTCCGGCGCCCTGCTGGGGGGCGTGACCGGCGCTGTGACCGGGGCGCGGCATGGCGCTGAGCTCGACCGCCACGTCCTCGCCCCCTACCGCTGCCAGCGCTGCGGCTGTGTCTTCTCGGCCTCGGCCGCCGTGCCGTCCGCGCTCCCCCGGCGGCTACCGCCGGCCTCCTGAGCTGCTGCGCTTCACTTCGTACGGATCGGATGCCCCTGCCCCGGCCGGTTTCATACCGGCCGGGGCAGGGGCGTATCGCGTTTGACTGGAGGAGGTATCCATGAACGCAACGACAACTCCCCTCGAGCGTGCGGCCCCGCCGCAGGCTCCACGCCCCCGCTATGGGCAGGCCCACCGGCTTGTCGATACGCGGGATCTCGATCGCTCAGCTTGGCTGGCCGTCCGCCGCGGCGGGCTCGGCAGCTCGGACGCCGCCGCCGCTGTCGGCCTGAATCCCTATCGCTCGGCCCTTGAGCTGTGGCTCGAGAAAACGGGGCGCGATACTGATGACCCGCCCGAGGCCGAGGACGATCCGCGCTACTGGGGACGGCTGCTCGAGCCCATGGTGGCGGAGGCCTACGCCGAGCGCACGGGCCAGCGGGTCCGCCGGGTCAACGCCATCCTCCAGCACCCCGCGCATGCCTGGATGCTCGCCGATCTCGACCGCGAGGTGCTCGGGCAAGCCGGGGCGCCGATCCTGGAGATCAAGACGGCGGGGGCCTACGGCGCCCGGCGTTGGCGCGACGGCGTCCCGGAGGACGTCCAGCTCCAGGTTCAGCACCAGCTGGCCGTCACCGGGCAGCCGGCGGCCGATGTCGCCGTCCTGCTCGCCGGCCAGCACCTCGAGATCCACCGGATCGAGCGCGACGAGGCGCTCATCGAGCGGCTGATCGAGCTGGAGCGCGGGTTCTGGTCCTTCGTGGAAGCGGATACGCCGCCGCCGGCGGACGGGAGCGACTCGGCAGAGCGGGCTCTGCGGCAGCTCTACCCGCAGGACCACGGCGCCGTGTGCGACTTCACCGATGACGCGGCGCTCGCCCGGGTCTTCGCCGAGCTCCAGCAGGTCCGCGGCGAGCTCGCCGAGGCCCAGGAGCAGGAGGCGGCGCTCAAGCAGCACCTCCAGCAGGCCATGGGCGAGGCCACCGAGGCGATCTTCCCCACGGGCCGGGTCCGCTGGAAGCGCGCCAAGGCGAGCCGGCGGCTCGACACCAAGGCGCTCCAGGCGGACTACCCCGAGCTGGCCGCTCGCTACCAACGGGAGGTATCCGGCTCGAGGCGGTTCACCGTCCACGACTAGGCCCACGTCCTCACCACCCACTCGCAGGCCCGTCATCGGCCCGGGCGCCCCTTTAAGGAGGAGCACGGGCTGAGGCGGGCCTTTTCGTTACCACGAGGAGGGCTCAATCATGATCAAAGGGCTCGCGATCACCCCACCCGTTTTAGGCCGGATCGCCATCGGCCGGCTGGTCGAGCAGGATGGCAAGCGCCGGCCGGTGATGGACGATGAGTTCCGCATCACCTCGCAGGTGCAAGGCGCGGAAGGCTGGGTCCGCCATCCCCTCGACGAGCAGCTCCGGCAGGCGCAAGGCGAGGGCAAGCTGCGGGAGATCCCGGTCGGCCTGCCGTTCTCAGCGCCGAGCCTGAATCTGCGGGCCGAGTACGCCCTGTTCGACCGGGAGGCTGGCCGGCCGCTGTGTGTCGGCGACGGCGAGCAGTGCCGGCGGCGGACGCAGGCGGGCATGGCCACGCTGCCGTGTCCAGCCCCCGAGGGCTGCGAGCTCGCTGCGGGCGGCCGCTGCAAGCCCTACGGGCGGCTGAACGTGGTCATCGGCGACGACGACCCGCTCGGGACGTTCATCTTCCGGACCACCGGCTTCAACTCCATCCGCACCCTCGCGGCGCGGCTCGCCTACTTCCAGGCGGCCTCGGGCAAGCGGCTC
>Ga0207414_1000882_pt1 | contig 12069 bp, 23 predicted proteins | sample PonA231FremontCA_2_FD_187269 | JGI IMG/M metagenome (GOLD analysis project Ga0207414, IMG submission 187269) | Marine sediment microbial community from Fremont, CA, USA - Pond A23 Sediment 1 (SPAdes) | ecosystem: Environmental > Aquatic > Marine > Unclassified | place: USA: Fremont, California... | reverse complement strand
CTTATCGTGGCGTTCGCCCCTGCTTAGATTTTGAAATCTAGACTCTATGAATTTGAACGGAAGCCCGTAGCGAAGGCGAAGGGTGGAGTGGAGGAGGTAAAAATATTAGCAACCATGAAGAGTTAATAATTTATAAGAAAACCGAAACATTACTTAATCAAATATATCCTGTTTTAAAGAATTATCCGCAAGCAGAAAAATATGTGCTATGCGCTGAAATAAAAGAAGCATTTATAAATTTGCAAAAATACATCATGTTGGCTAATAAAGTTAAGAGCAAAAGATATGAATTCCAAAACCACGCCGATGGTTATTTACAGACTTGTAAAATATTAATGAAGTTATCTTATGACCAAAAATAAATTAAAGATAGATTTAAATGAAATAATGGAGGTGTTGTGATGATATATTATGATGGAAAATGGAAATCCTGCTCTCATGTAGCAAATTTTGAGAGCAGAGGAGAAATGCAAGAGAAATACATTCACGATAAGCAAAGATGGACTAAAATGGAAGAACAACATGAGCATATAACTAATATGTCTTTTGAAGAATTGAACTTGACTACTGAACAGAAAAGTAGATTAGACGAACTTAATAAAATTAATTTCCCACTTGAATTTAAATCAGTTGCTAATGATTATGTCAAAAATGGTGAGGTAAATATGGACAGACTACCTAAAGATTATGATAAACCTTTGGGTAAATTTAAGATACTAATTGAACAAAAATCACAAGATAAGGACATATCAGATTTGATGTATGAGTTAATGTCGCAAGGGGTGATATGATGGAATGGTTTTCAAAAATTAAAAGGTTTTATGATGGTGGATATTGGACAAAGCAGATGGTTGCTGATGCAGTAGAAAAAAGTAAGATAACAGAAGATGAATATAAGGAAATAACAGGTGAAAATTATGTTGCTTAATCTATACTTGAAATTAAAATACAATCATATTAAAGGCAGTAGTGAAAAATCTACTGCTCTTGCTAAACAAATTATTGAGGAAGAAAATTTAGAAGATGCTTATGATGTAGGAAAGTTTGTAGATGATAAAATGACTTATGCTATGGATAATTTCTTTGGAATAATAGATGTAATGCAAGACTTAGATTATACAGTTAAAAGAGGTTATAAAGGTGATTGTGATGATTTTTCAATGTTAGCTTATAGACTATTGGAGCAATTAGATTATGAACCCCAATTAATGACAATAGTACCTTTAAATATAACAGTTAGTCATGTAATATGCACATTTGAAATGAATGGATTAATATATTTTATATCTACTAATGGAACTACTGCAATAGGTGGGTTTGAAGATATACAACAAATATTTGATTATTTAGATTATAAAAGAGTGTTAGCTTATAATGTAAGGCAGGTGGTGTAAAATGAAATGAAACATTTTCTTCAAAGACTACAATACTATGCAGAAAGGATATTAGAAAACCCTTCTACCAAAACAACTTTTAGCTTAATTTGTACAGTTTTATCTACCTTACTAGGGCAATGGAATGAAGCTGTGGGGATATTGTTTATCCTCATAGCTATGGATTTATTTACTGGTGTAGCTAAGGCTGTTAAAAGAAGGGTAATTAATTCTGAAAAGAAAATATCTGTAAAGGTAGGTTTAGCCTTAAATGCCATAGAAAGCAAAGCATTAAGAGAAGGTTTATCTAAGGTCATAGAATATGGGGCAGCAGTTTTTATTGCTCACATGGCTGGCATACAGTTTGGTTTACCAGATGCCAGGCAGTTTGTTATTTTTTGGATTAGCTTTACAGAATTAAAATCAATTATAGAAAACTTAGAAGATATGGGTATTTTTATGCCAGAATGTATAACTTCTATTATGGATAAAATAAAGAAGGTGTTAAAAAGTGAATGATATAAAAATTAGTGAAAACTTTAATTTAAAAGAATTTGAATCAACAGATAATAATTTGGTAAAAGTTGATGAAGAGTTATTAAAAAAACTAAAATTGTTAAGAGAAAAAATAAATGATCCAGTTATTATAAATAGTGGATATAGAACATGGAAACATCATAAGAGAATATATATTAAATATTTTGGTTCTGAATGGAAAGAACACATTACAGATAAAAGTTTGCATCTAAAAGGAAAAGCTACAGATTTAAGGAAACCTATCAATGTGTCTATTGATAAGTTTGCTAAATTAGCTAAAGAAGTTGGATTTGGTGGTATAGGTAAATATAGTTGGGGCATACACGTTGATGTTGGGAACAGACATGCAAGATGGGATAATAGGTAAAAAAATAAGGAGGTATAATATGCAAATAGTACAAAAGGTAGCTATGTTAGTTTCAGCTTTAACTGGTTTTATTTTGGCAGCAGAACAAGAAGGTAATGGTGAAAAGAAAAAAGAAAAAGTTATAACTATGATGAAAGATTTTGTAAAAGATTATGGTGAAGAAAATTTGCCTGGATTTATTGTTGATCTTTTTCAAAATGAAGCATTCCTTTCAGCAATACTTGAGATTACAGTGTGGTCATTAAAAAAGTTCAATCTGTTGAAGTAAAACCCTTTGATGAAAAAGTTTCAGAGATTGCTTCAAGGATTTTAAAAGAAAATGATATTATTCAAAGCACTATATTTGGAATGAAAACAAATTATGATTTAAGTGAAGATATAGAAATTCCTGTACCTATATTCTATAAAGAATTTAATAATAAAAAAGTAGGGATTTTTAAAACAAAAAATAAAACATTTGGTGGATTCCAAATTAAATTCTAGAAGGCATTAATTTGCCTTCTTTTTTTATCTTTTTTCTAAAATACCCTTTACTTTTTCATAAAAATATACTATAATATATTTACTGGAGGTGAGAGGAAATGAATAAAATTTTAATTATCTTTCTAATAATATCAATGATTTCAATTTCAGTAATACCAGTTCAAGCCAGTAATTACAGTGATAGTGAATTAATTAAGATTAACAATACAGCTAACTTAATCTATAAAACTAATGAAAAACATGAACTGTTTGAAAGAAAAATAATCATAACTACTTTAATATTTTTTGTAATTTTTTCTTGATTTCCCTTTACTTTTTGCCTAAAATATTATATAATATAATTACTGAAGGAAAGAGGTGAGAAAGTGATAGAAGTTGAAGTGAGAAATTGGTTAAAGAAAGATAAAGGATTAAAAAGCAAAATAATTAAAGGTGAAAAGAAAAGTGAAACTGAGAAGGCTATCCTTTTAAAAGGAAATGATTTTGAGGTTTGGTTGCCTAAAAGCCAAATAGAAATTAAATCTACTAAGGTTAAAATGGAAGAAAAGGCTAAAATAGGTTTAGATGCTAGAAAACTTAAAGATGGTACTATAAAGAAAAAAGGGGTAGCTATTAAATCACCCTATAAACATAAAGAATTATGTAAAAAAGTTAAGGATAAGTTTGGAGGTAAATGGAAGGCTAAGAAAGAATTTTGGTCTTATCCTTTAGAAGTTGAAGTGGCAGATTATGCTATGGAAATTTGGGATAAGAAAGACTTTCCAATAGAAAAATCAGATTTATTAAAAGAATGGTATGAAAAAAGAAAGATAGAAAGAGAAAATCTATTAGTTAATAAAGATAGAAAAGAAGTCAAGCCAGAAGAACTTGATACTGAATTGGCTGATACTCTTTATGATTTTCAGAGGGTAGGTGTAAACTTTCTAACTGAAACTAAGGGTGCTATTTTAGGTTTTGATATGGGTTTAGGGAAAACTATAACAAGCCTTGCTACTGTAGGTGAATTAAAGGCAAGTCCTACTTTAATAGTTTGCCCTGCCTCACTTAAGTATAACTGGGCAGAAGAGATAGAAAAGTGGTTGCCTAATAAAACTTATACAATATTGGATGGTAGTAAGAAGAAAAGAATTGAGGCACTAGAAAATGATGTAGATTTTTATATTACTAATTATGCTAGTCTTAGAGAAAAAAGTAGAGCTAAAATAAATGGTAACTGGACTAAGGTTGATAATGAACTTTTCTTGGCTATTAACAAGAAGGATTTTGAAGTAGGAATTTATGATGAGTGTTTTCCAAAAGGTACAAAAATAAAAACTGTTAATGGTGATAAGAATATTGAAGAAATAGAAAAGGGTGAAATAGTTAAAAATGCTTTAGGCTCAGGAAAGGTAATAAGTAAGATTAAAAGGAAAAGTGATAAAATTGTCAATTTAAAATTATCTAATGGACAAGAAATAAAATGTACACCTAATCACCCATTTTTTACTGATTCAGGATGGGTTATTGCAAAAAAATTAAAGGGTGAATACATTTATAAAGAAAAGGGAATTAATGGTTTAATTTCAGGAGGTGAAGGTTATTCCAAAAGTAAAAATGATATGCCAAGAGTGTGGGGAAGAATTCAAAGTAGAAAGGTATCTTTCCAAAGGGGAAGGGAAAAGAAAATTTTGCAGCACATCTTGCTCAGCGAAGTGGAGAATGAAACAACCAGAAATAAGAAAAAAGATTTTTACAGAGGAAAGAAAAGAAAAACTTTCAAAATCACTAAAAGAATATCACAAAGAAAATCCAGAAAGAGCAAAAAAGATATCAAAAAGAATGAAAGAAAACAATCCTATGGAAAGTCAAGAAGTAAGGGAAAAAATGAAAAATACCTTAAAAAGCAAAGGTCATTATCAAAAAATATTAACAGGTGGAAATGGAAAACCTATGCCTGTTCCACAAAAAAGATTATTAAAAGAGCTAGGGGAAGATTGGACAGCAGAATTCCCTATAAGCACAAAAGAAATAGGTGGAAAAAGCCTTGGCTACCCTCCATGCTACAAGGCAGATTTAGCTTATCCAAAAAAGAAAATATGGGTAGAGGTCGATGGGATAGATCACAACTTTCAAAAGACAAAAGAGAAAGACAGAAAGAAAGAAAAGGCCCTGAAAAAATTAGGGTGGAAAGGGTTGAGATTCAAAAACAAAGAAATAATGGAGGATTTGAAAGAAGTAAAGAAAAAGATTTTGTCTATAATTTAGAGGTTTCAAATCACCCTTCATATTATGCTAATGGATTTTTAGTCCATAATTGTCATAGAGCAAAAAATAGAAAAAGCCAACAAACTAAAGCCTTATACAAGATTACTAATGATATTAAGAGAAACTACCTTTTAACTGGTACTCCAATTATGAATACCCCAGAGGATTTATGGTCATTACTTCATATAATAGATAGGAAGAAATTCAGTAGCTTTTGGAGATTTGTCCATAGATACTGTGAAGTCTGGGATAATGGATTTGGTAAAGAAATAGGGAAAGCTAAAAATCCTAAAGACTTTAGAGAAATGCTGAAACCTTATATGTTAAGAAGGTTGAAAGAAGAAGTAATTGAGGATATGCCAGAATTAACTATTCAGAAAAGAGAAGTAGAATTAGAAGGAAAACAAAGAAAGATTTATGAACAAATGAGAGATAGAATGGTAGCTGAAATAGGTGAACAAGAGAAAGTAACTGCTCCAATTGTGATCAGTAAAATAATGAGATTAAAACAGATAGCAGTATCACCTGCCTTAATTTCTGATAAGGATAAAGAATTTAAGTCTGCTAAAATAGATACACTTATGGAAATTATTTCTGACTCTGGTAAGCAGAAAGTAGTAGTCTTTACTCAATATCAAGGGGCAGCAGAATTAGTTGCTGATAAATTAGATAAAAAAGGTATTGGTTATGGATTATTACATGGTGGAATTGATGAAGATAAAAGACAAGAAGATGTGAATAGATTTCAAAATAATGATAATTGTGAAGTTTTTATTGCTACCATAAAAGCTGGAGGATTAGGTATTAATCTTACAGCAGGTAGTATAGCTGTTTTCTTAGATAAGGACTGGACTGACGCTAATAATAAACAAGCTATTGATAGGTTACACAGAATAGGACAGGAAAGAAATGTTACAGTTATAGAGCTTATAGCTAAAGATACAATTGAACAATATATTGAAAAATTATTAAAAGAAAAACAAAAAACTTTTGATAGCCTTATAGAAGGTGAGATCACACCTAAAGAAATTTTATTAAATTTAAAATAGTCTTGACTTTTTATTAAAAATCTGATACAATAATTTTAACAAAGGAGGTGAGCAATATGAAAGGAATTCAAGAAAAAGGTATTAAAGAATTAAAGTCTTTTAGAAATAGAGTTTATAGACAACATGGTTTAGAAAGAATAAGTGATAGTGCCTTTAAAGAATTATCTACCAAAGTAAACAATTTAATTGAAGTGGCAGAATCAATTGACGAATCAGATCATAAGCCTTACGAAAAATAAATTTAAAAGGGGAGGAATATAAAGAATGGAATTATCATATAGTAGAATAGGAACATGGAAAAGGTGTTTTAGAAAGTTTTATTATAAGTATAAATTAGGCTTAAAGACTAAAGAAAAACCTTCCCCTCCTAGACTTGGTAGTATGGGTCATGCAGCATTAGAGGCTAAAGAAAAAGGTGAAAATTGGGAACAAGCTATTGTAGACTACTGGAAAGAAGAGATGGGTGGTATTCCAGAAAAATTTATTGATGAAGATAGTAAAGAAGAAATAGATTTAGTAAAAAAGGTTGTACAAAGATATTTAAATCATTATAATTACTATAGAAGTGAAGATGAATATGATCTTATTGAGCCAGAAACTAAATTTAAAGTAAAAATACCTGAAACTGATGATTATTTAATAGGTTATATGGATAAAGTTATTAAAGTTCCAGGTGAAGGTATTTGGCTTGTAGATTATAAATTTACCAGTAAAGATCCATCTAAAAAAATACAGCATTTAGAATTGAATGAACAAATTGATTATTATATTTGGGCTATGAGTAAAAAATTTCCAGAAGAAAATATAATGGGAGCTATTTGGGATGTAATTAGTTTAAGATTACCTACTGTTCCACAGCCAATAAAATCTGGCAAAAGATTAACTAAAAGAAAAATGACTACTGATTATGAAACTTATTATCAAGCTATTTTAGACCATGGATTTGATCCTGCTGATTATGAAGATTATTTACGAAAATTAAAATATCAAGATAATCCATTTTTTCAGAGAGGTATGATAGATAGAGATATATATGAATTAAACAATATTCAAGAAGAATTAATATCTGTATCTAATATGATAAACCGAACTAATTATGATATTAGAAGTAGAGCTATGGGAAGGTGCAGCTGGGACTGCCCTTACCAACAATTATGTTTAGTAGATAAGAAGGGTGGGGACGTTGAATCAATAATAAAAGAATATTTTGAGTATAGAGATGGGTATGGCCAGGAAAAACAAAAAGGTAGTGAAAACCCATTTATTTAGCCTTCTCTAATGGAGATAGAAATATCTCATGTAGGGTTTGATACAGTTAGCTTTATTTTGGAAGGGTGGAAATATTGGTTAAAAGGTACCTGTGTAAAAATTGTGGCTTTAAATATTCTTTAGAAGTTTTGAAGGAAGTATATGATGGGAAATGTGGAAGGTGTGGAAATAGGGTATTGACTAAGGGGGAAGCAGATGAAGAAAATTAAAAGAGAAAAGATTTTAAAGGTTATTAAGGATAAATGCTTAGAAATTAAAATTGAAGTTGAAGTTGATTCTACAGGTCTTAAAATTTCTTTATTTTCTTTTGACCATACACTATTAAGGGCTTTGTTATTTGATAGAGAATTAGATAAAGTCATAAAAGGAATGGAAGAAATTCATAGCCAAATTTCTAGAGATTTAGAATTACAAAAACAACTGGATGTATATACTTATAATGCAGCAAACCATGAGAATGCTAAAGCAATTGAAAATAATATTGAGGAGATAATTAGACTTAAAGAGCAAAATGAAGGCTTTGATTTTGAAGAAAAGCTAAGAAAGTATGTTGATATTTATATAAAGTATATACTAAAAAAGGAGGACTTTAAAGGTTAATCTAGTATAATATTAATAAGGAGGTGGGAAAATAATAATTTCAGAAATAATTTTAATTATAAAAAGGGAGGAATAAATTAAATGGATGTAGAAAAAGAGATGCATGATATGGAAAAAGATTTTAAAGATATGAAACCTACTTTTGCTGTTTATGGTGATATTGGTGTTGGTAAAACTACTTTTATTTCTTATGCTCCAAATTTACTTTTAATTGACCCTGAAGGTGGTAGAGCTAGTGTAGCTAAAACACCTAATAACCCTAAAATATTAGAGCCAAAGGATATTGAAGAGTTGGGTGAAATTTACCTCTATCTGAAAGCTAATGAGGGTAAATTTGATTCAGTAGCAATTGATACTTTATCAGAAGTTGAAAAATGGGCAGTAGAAGAAAGTATCCAAAATGGCGTTAAAAAAGATCCTACCAAAGATAAAGACTTAGCTACTATGCTTGATTATAAAAAGGGTGGCACAAAGACCAGTAGAATAGCTAGAATGTTTAGAGGTTTAGATATGTATGTGTTCTTTATACTTCATGAAAGAAGTGATAAGGATGAAAGTACAGGTGTAGTTAAGCTTGGGCCAAAATTAATGCCTTCTGTTATGTCTGACCTTAATGGTTTTACTGACTTTATATTTTATATTGATGTAGATAGAGATGGCAATAGAATTGTAAGAACATCACCAAATAAAAAAATTAGAGCTAAACATAGGATTGGTGAATTACCAGATGTGATTGATTTAGGAAATGATTTTGAAGATTTTAGAATTGATACTGTATTGGAAATGATCAATAATAGTTAAAAAATAAATTAAATTCTTTAAGGAGGAATTTGCTAATGAGTATAAATATTGATAAAATTAGAGATGAGTATGAGGAAAAGCAAGATGATGATGATTTTAAAACATTACCAGTAGGAGAATACAATTGTTTTGTATATGAGCTGGAAGGTAAGACTAGTAGTAATGGAAATCCTATGATTGCCATTACACTTAAAGTTAATGAAGGTGAATACGAAAATAGGCAGCTATGGACTAATGTTACTTTAATCCCAAAAGCCTGGTTTAAGGTAGAAGAATTTTTTGAGGCTGTAGATTATGATTTAGAAAACTTACCTAGTACAGTAGAAACACCTCAAGAGATAGTTGCTGAGGTGCAAGATGAAGTATTAGGCTCAAAAGTTACAGCAGTAGTGAACCATAGAACTTATAAAGGTGAAGAACAAGAAAATGTTAAAAAAGTAAAGTCGTACAATCCAGATGCTGGTGGTAATAAACAAGTGTTTTAATTAGATAAATAGTTATTTTTTAAAACCTCCCTCCCGACATTTTATTTTTGGAAGGGTGTCCCCTTTTAAATTTTAAAATGTAAGTGGGGGAGGTTTATTCTTATGTGTTCGGGAGGGGAAATTTTACATGGGAAAATTAAATAAAATTACTCATGAAGTATTAGATAATTATATAAAGAAAAATAAGAATAGGCCATGTAGAAAATTAGTAATTACAGAGAATGGTAATTATAGAGAAGAAACTGATGATGAGTTTAGGAATAGGATTATGGAAGATAATAGGTGGTGGTAAAAATGCAAGTTAAACAGTTAATTGAAAAGTTACAAAAATCATTAGAATTAGGGGCTATAAGCAAGGAAGATGAAGTGTTATTCTATGGCAGTGAAAAACCTTATTATGTAACTGATATATTAGTACCAACCTGTGAATTTGAGAAAGTTAATATTGATTATGATAAAGCTGTATTAATGTTTGCTGACAATCCATTAGAAAATTCAGAGTTAGAATATGATGAAGATAAAGTTGATTCAAATGATGATTTATTTAAAATAGAAAATGGTGATAATATAGAGTCAGATATAGCAATTAAAATAAATGGATAAAATAATATTAAGGTTATGTTTAAGGGGTGATATTTTGGAAGATGATATTTATTTAATAAAACAAATTGAAGATGGTATAAAAAGATTATCTAAACTAGAAGGTTATGATAATCCTAAATGTATTGTCAAATTAACAAATTCAGTAGCAATAGAGGATGAGTTAGTCATAATTCCTGATGGTATAGAAAGAAATGTGATACCACATGCTTCTGTTGATAGAGTTAAAGTTAATTTTGTTTTGGATAAGGAGGATAAGAATGGGTAAAATAGAAGTTAATATAAATTTTGATTTAAAACCATGGTTTGGAAGTTTTATAAAAGGTTTAGAAAAAGAGGCAAAAATGATGATTGAAAGTGGAGCAAATGTAGGAGCAGTTGATAGGATGGTAAAAGACAGAATTATGCATGAGATTTTGGAAAATTATTCACTAGGGATAAAGGAGGTAAAAAATGAAAATTAACTTGCAAAATATAGAATTGGCCAAAAGTGCTTTAACTGATAATGTTTATATAGGTCTACCAGAAGTTGATGAAAAGTCATGGATAGCTAAAAAGGATATTACTAATCAATTTTTAGATGCTGTAATAAAAAGGTTTAATGGGTATAGAGAAATTATTGAGGATAAAAAAGAGGATAAATTTTTCTTAATAGAATGTAAGGAGGTTACAGAAGAAAAGGCAAAAGAATTTAGAAGGGAGGTAAAAAATGGGAATTAAATACCAATCAAGAGGAAAAGGCGAATCATTTGATACTATTGTAGAGTATGATGGTGATATTACAGCTCAATGGGGTAGAGAAGAAGAAAGTGGTAGTATAGGATTATTAATGGAGCAATGTGAGAAGGGTGAAGTAGGAAGAAAAATTACAGAAGAAGAATTAACAATAGGTAAAGGGAATAGAGTTATTTTAGATTTTAATAATACTGAATCAATAGATATTGTAATTAAATGGTTAAAAAATATTAAAAGAGTGATGGAGAATGAAAAATAATTGGAATTTCAAATATGATGACTATTATAGTGATATAGCTAAGAGTTTAATACTATGGGGAAGTAGGATTAAGAATTTTGATAAAATAAAAACTATAAAACTATTTAGAAAAGCAGATAAGTATGAAGATTTGCATAGAAAAAACACTTTTGTATTGAATGAAACAAAAGCAAAAAGTTTAAATTTGATTAAACTTAATGGTAACAACAAACTATTCAATAAGAAAGAATATTATTTTGGACAGGAGGAATAAAAATGGAAAGAGTTTTATTTAATAAGGGTGAAATGGAAAGTTATAAAAGACATGATGCTAAAGTTAAAGTAGTTTATAGTATTGATAGTGAATGGACTTATAGGGATATTGAAAAAGTATTTTTAAATGATAACTTTTTAATTTTAGAAAGAGGATATAGTGATTTTGTTATGATAAAATTAAATGAAATAACTCAATTTATGGTTAAAAAGGGTAAATAAAAGGAGGGGTAAATATGAAAATTGAAGATTGCGAAGTTGGAATGAAGGTTAAAGATAAAAGAGGCGATGAATATATTATAAAAGAAATTAAAGATGAGAAGATAAAACTTGAAAATGTAAATTATATGCTTCTACCAAATCCTTTTGAGCCAGTAAATAAATTTGAAGTTGGTGATAAAATAAAAAGAGTAGAAAATTTTAATAATTCTGCTGGGGTAAAACTTAACAGAGGTGAAGTCTATACTATTAAAGAGTTTGATTATTCACCAAATATTGTTAAATTAGAAGAAGTTGATGGGTTTTTTGCTTTACCATTTTTTGAGTTAGTAAGGAAAGGGGAAGATAAAATGGATAAATTTGAAGTTGGAGTGAAAGTTAGATGTAAAACAGATAGATATTCACTTATTGGTAAAAATAAAGATTATACAATATCTGAAATAGATAAAAATAGAAATAAAATAGCTTTACAAGAGCCTTGTACTATTAATTGTAATTATCATTCTAAATATTTTGAGCTAATTAATAAATTTGAAGTTGATGAAAAAGTTAAATGGGAAAACTCTTACGGATATGAAGATGATGCAATTATTTTTGGAATAGCTGATGAAAAAGACTACCACGGTGATAAATATGCTATAACTGTAATAAAAGATGATATGAAAATTAATAGAGTAGTCAAAGAAAGTGAATTATCTAAAATAAAAAGTATGGAGGATTTAGAAAAAGGTGATAAGATTGAAGGCTCTTTAGGTAGTAAATATGAAATTCTAGCTAAAGAAAAGGATGAATATTC
>Ga0207414_1000878_pt1 | contig 12111 bp, 10 predicted proteins | sample PonA231FremontCA_2_FD_187269 | JGI IMG/M metagenome (GOLD analysis project Ga0207414, IMG submission 187269) | Marine sediment microbial community from Fremont, CA, USA - Pond A23 Sediment 1 (SPAdes) | ecosystem: Environmental > Aquatic > Marine > Unclassified | place: USA: Fremont, California... | reverse complement strand
GCCCGAATTTCGATATTTGAATTTCGGATTTTAAATTTGTATGGATTAAAAAATCAAATATATACAGTAAATTGAACTCTAGAACAAAAAAGCCGTGTTTCTCGCTACTTCGTAGTCGGAATTGCCCATGCTTAACTGCCCAAGTAGCATTTTCCAATTCAAAACCAATTCTAAGTGGTCATGTTCAATAATGCCCCGGCCATCTGTTGATTGACACTGATCGTGGTAGCATTGGCCTTATAGGAACTCTCGTTCTCTATCATCTTCACCATTTCCCGGCTCAAATCAGTATCGCTTCGCTCTATCCTGCTGCCGCTAAAATTTTGCTGCAGATCCGCACTATTATTTTCCCGGCCATTCTCAGTCTTTCCCGTTTGCTCCTGAACATCCGGATTTTGTTTTTCTATGTTTTGGACCCGAACTCCTTGATTGTTCGGCATTTCTTCAAGATTAGCACGCTGTGAATCAAATCCGGAAGTATTCATATTCGCCACATTATGAGCTGTCACGCTTTGTCTTATTCCAAATGCATGCAGCGCGTTCTGGCTTGGTATATTATTCATGAAAGACTCCCACATATTTAAGTATTATAAAATATTATTGACACAGATTGCAGTTCGGGTCAAGCTATTTTTAACAGTGACAAAACATTATCAATCCAAAGGCTCCAGCATTACCGGATTTTCGGTTTTGGTACGCATCACTTCACTTCCGGGCACGCTATCCATGATTTTTAGCAAATCCCATTTATCTTCCATGTTATTTGGTGCCTTGCCTTTAACTATCAAAACCGAACTCACTGCCTGATGATCAAAGGACCGCCATTTTTCTTCATCTTTTAACAGGGTAAATTCGTGCCCTTCCAATGCAGGTATCACCTTTTTCGGATCTGTTGTTCCTGCTCTTGACACTGCGTCTGCCCATTGGTTGATAGCCACCCAAGCACAGGCAGCTGCAGCTCCCGGGGGCCTGTTGTAATCGGGATACCAATGGGAAAATGCCTCAATAAATTCCTTGGACCCAGAGAATTTTTCACTGAGGGCGTGGTACCAATTAGTAGTGGAATACGTATTCTGCAGAACTTTGTTATCTATTTGACTGGCCATGTTTATCTCCATCAAGGGAGCGACAATGTCCACAGATTCATTCAGTCCCATTTGCTCGATCTGTTCCATGGCTTTGATCAAGTCCCGACCAAACAAGTTCAATACCAGGACATCGGCACTGCTTTTCTGAACTTGTTTTAATTCTTGTGTGAAATCCTGATTACCTAGAGGAGTTAAAACTGTATTCACTGTTTTGCATCCTTGCAATCCAGTCCCCAAACGTATAGCGCGTTGCAAATTATGTCCCCAGAGATAATCCGCGGTAATTTGAAAGTAATTGGCATCATTGCCGAATTGTTCTGCCAGAAAAGGAATCAATGCTTCCTTGGTCATATAATCATTCAAATACCAACGGAACGTGTGTCTGTGTGCCTTTTGTTCAGTTGGTCCGGAACTGGTCTTGTCGTAGCCTGTTACAACTCTGGAATGTGTAGTTGCCGCCATAAACGGAACACCGTACTTTTGACATACGTCACTTTGGGCTATTGCCACTGCACTGCTGGAACCTCCGGTGATCATATCCGCATTGTACTCATTAATGAGTTCTTCAGTGTTTTCCCGCGCTACCTGAGGATCTGTTTCAGTATCTCTAATAACGTATTTTATATCCTTGATTAATAAGCCACCTCTGGCATTGATCCTTTTTATGGCCATAACATAGGCCTTTTTCTGATCCTTCCCCTGACTCTTGTAAGGACCGGACAAAGGGACATTGATACCTACAACCACATCGTTTTCCTTGTATTCTTGTGCCCGGGCTTTATCCAATACCGCACTGCCTAACAAAAGAATTGTTATACATATACATACTGAAAATTTAAACTTCATCTCTGTTTCAAGCCTCCCATTCTAAATAATTACAGCTAACTCCCGTTACCGGTTAAAAATTACATGGTTCTATTCAGAATCCAAAGGTTCCAACATCACCGGATTTTCAACTTTGCTTCGAACAACTTCTGTTCCGTCCACCTCTTTTAGGATTTTTAAAAGATCCCACTCATTTTCCATATTCTTCTTTGATTTACCTTCTACAATATATGCGGAATTTACCGCTTGATGATCCCACGAACGCCAAGTCTCCTTGCCCTTTAGCACTTGGTATTGATGTCCTTCCAATTCCTTGATTACCTTATCAGGGGCAAAACTCCCCGCCCTTTCCACAGCAGCGGCCCACTCCTTGACTACTGTCCAGGATCCTGCAGCAGAGAATCCGGGGGGCTTGTTGTATTTAGAGCGATATTTTCTGACAAACTTCCTGGAACCCGGATACTTGTCCTTTAATCCCCAATACCAGTTGGTGGTGGATATGATCCCCTCGAGCTTCTCGGGCCCTATTTCATGAGCCATATTTAATTCCATAAGAGGAACAACTATTTGCATCTCTTGATCCAAGCCCATCTGGTACAGCTTGTTTATTGCCTTGACCATGTCACTGCCGAACAAAATCAACATTAGTACGTCCGGATCAGCATTTTGTGCCTTTTTCAGCTCCCGGCTTAAGTCACCTTGGCCCAATCTGGCCTTTACCCTGCCCAATGTATTGCATCCCGCTGCTTCAATAGATTGCCTGATTGCGTGCTCAGTACTCCTTCCCCAAGCATTATCAGCAGTTATATAAAAATAATTCTGCAACTTTCCAAATTCCTCGAGCAAATACGGAGTTAATGCCTCTTGTGTCATCCAGGCATTGAAAAACCATCTAAAGGTATGCCGGTGGGCCTTTTGATCGCCATATTGGCCTTCCCTGCCTTCAAAACCAGTAACAGCAGTTGAATGGGCAATCGGGCACATGAAAAGCATGTTTTCCTGCTGGCATATATCACTCTGAGTCAAGGCGACTCCGCTACTGATACCACCTGTGATCAATTCCACATTATCCTTATTTATAAATTGCAGTGTATTTTTCTTGGCAACTTGGGGATTTGTCTCGGTATCCTTAATTTTGTAGGATACTTCTTTTCCCAGGACACCTCCTTGCTCGTTCAAGGTATTTATAGCCATCTCAAATGCGTTTACCTGATCATTTCCCTGGGCCTTGTAAGCACCGGACAAAGGGACATTTAGCCCGATAAGGGGATTATCCGGTATGTCCTGCCCCCATCCGACTTGGCCCCATGTGTATTGAAAAAGAAATAGAGCTACTGCTACGGTGATTAATATCTTTTTCTTAGCAATGCAAGGGCTATATTCATACATGCCAGACTCTCCTTGATTAAATTCCAATTTTTGTGCACTCTTTCTACTAGATATAACTATCAAACTCCCATACACATTCCTGGGTGAAAATACTACTGCTGCCTATCTGCCCTGGAAACTGTATGTTTCCCTACAGCAATTTTATTGTATACAAATACATTATTTAAGCCTTCGAAGCCTTTCTATGGAAAGTCTAACACTTTGCTGCATTCTGGAAATAGAGTCTGCCAACATTCCAATCTCGTCTCTGCCCTTGACTTTGATTTCAGCAGCAAGATCCCCAACGCTAATGCGTTCAGCCACATCAGCCAAGGAAAGAATTCTTCGGGTCAATCTGTGGCCAAACCAGGAAACCAGTAGGAAAATCATTACAATCCCTACACCCAACCCGATTAATATCTGCTTCCTTACCTGCTTATAATTTTGTTTAATGCGGGTTTGAATAACCCTAACCGGCTTGGTTAAAGGTTTCAGCTTGGATGTGGCAGCAAGAAAATAATTTGTTTGACCCACTCGACTAGAATAAATGTACTTTTCTGTCTCCTCTCCATCAGGGGAACGTTCCTCGTAATATCCGCTTGCTTGATTATTATTCTCTATTTGAGTTAATATACTCTCCAACTTAGGTGCATCATCAGAAAAAGCCGATATATCCGCGTTGATCATCTCACGATCGAAATGTACCAGCACTTGCCAGGAATTATTTTCCTCGGATCTAGTATAGAGAAAAGAATATCCGGCCTCACCAATCTTTTGAACAGCTAACTTCCTCAATTGCAAATCCCTGATAAAATCTTCCTTTTGAAGATCCGGATGAGTATCCAGATAGATCTGGATTTGCTTTGCCACGCTCTCAGCCTTTTGGGCTATTTGAGAAACCGCTATTTCCTGTACGACTTCATTTGTCTCATCAATGGACATGGATTGAAAAGTATTCACTTGAGTAAGGATATAAACACCTCCAACCATGCTCAATGCAATTGGAATCAACACAAACAGGATAAACATCTTACTCCGTATACCCAAGCCTTTACGCTTGGACTTGGGAGATTCCTGGCTGCTCTGGCCCGAATCAGACCCTTTATCATCCTGGGATTCATCTTTTGATTCCGCTTCGGAATCAGCACTGGAAAAAGAGGAACTTTCCGATTTTTCCGCACTTGTCTTTTGATCACTAGCAACAGACGAACCGACTTCCTGGTCAACTGCATCCCCTTGCCATGTAATTGCCTCTGTATGGATCTCTCCTGTGTCGTCAGACTTGTAGATTAGCATCAGGTTACTGCATGCCTTGCACTTGACCTTTACGGACTTGTGCTTGATCATGTTGGGATCAATGTGATATTTCTTGCCACATTCTTCGCAATTGACAATCATAATTCCTGCTCCTTCATAAAATTAATGACTATTTTCTGCTACCTTTTATCCGCCAGCTTGTTAACTTTTAGTAATTCAAAACCAACTTTAAATAAAACATGTTTACATGTTTTATTGTATGTTTTGTTGTAGTTTACCGAGTTCCCATCCGGAAATTCCTAATTTCCGGACATGGAAATAGTAAATTTACAATTCGGGAACTAGATTTTTTCCGTTTGACAAGGAAATCAAGAAATTATGAGGAGGCGTATCTTAATACGTCGACGAATAATTTTGAAGATTGACCTAGTCAAACTTCAATCTGGCAGTTTTCGGATGAAAACTACCTAAATTATATACAATTACGCCGTACTTCCTCCATGGTTGTTATACCCATCAGTACTTTTAACATCCCATCCTGCTTCAACGTATACATGTGGTTTCTTACTGCCGCTTCTTTTATTTTGTCAAGTGGGGCCCTATCCTTGATCAGGGGATTTAATTCGCTATTATTGATCAATAGCTCATGAAATCCTATCCTGCCTTTATATCCGGTGTTATTGCAGGCTTCGCATCCTCGGGTGGTGTACAGCTTCATCTGGTCTTTTCCCATTTCCTGAAGCAGACCCTTGGGGTCAGGTCCGAAATTTTCGATTATTTCATCGATTTCTTGTTCCGCATTTTCTGGCTCCTGCTTGCATTTATTACATAAACGCCTCCCGAGTCTTTGGGCCAAAACTGCTAACAGGGAGTCGCCGAAATTAACCGGATCTATATCCATTTCCAAAAGCCTGGTAATAGTTTCCGGTGCACTGTTGGTATGCAGAGTGGACAAGGTCAAATGACCGGTTAAAGAGGCTTGAATCGTAGTTTGAGCAGTTTCGTTGTCCCTCATCTCACCCACCATTATTATATCCGGATCAGCCCTTAAAAAGGACCGTAAGAGGTCTGCAAAATTAAGTCCTATCGCGGGATTTACTTCTGCCTGGCGTACACCCGGTTGATCGATTTCCACAGGATCTTCAGCGGTCCATATTTTTTTATCCGGAGTATTCATGGTGTGCAGAGCAGAATGGAGCGTAGAGGTCTTACCCGAACCAGTGGGTCCGACTACTAAAATCATCCCGTAGGGTTTGCTTATTGCTTCATTAAAGGGTTCCAAATTGTAGTCGAGCACGCCGAGATCACTGAGTTTTCCGGGTTTACCGCTTTGAAGCAATCTTAAAACCACATCTTCGCGGCCACCTGCAGTAGGTATGGTGGCAACTCTCAGTTCTATGGTCTGCTTTTGCTTGCTTTTTAATTTTATTTTCCCATCCTGGGGTTTGCGTTTTTCAGCTATATCCATTTTTGCCATGATCTTGATCCTAGAGATCACAGATTGGCAAAAACTGTTGGGGATTTTGACATAAGGATGACAGACACCGTCTATCCTGTATCTAATATCCGTTTCCTTGGAATGGGTTGAGGGCTCAATATGTATGTCCGAGGCATTCGTGCGGTATGCATCCATAATCATCTTGTTCACAAAGCTGATGGTCTTGCTGTCCTCTGCAGCTGTAGCCCCCTCCTCTGCTACATCGTCATCTTCTTCAACCTCTTTAGATCTATCCTCTTCAATAAGATCAGCGATATTCTCGGTTAATGCGTTGTCCTGGGACTCTTCAGACCCCTGGTTGAATTGCCTGTCAATATAAGCATCAATGTGCTCCCGGATGCCAATAAAAAACTGGATCGTGTATCCGATGTAAATCTTGCGGATATCGTCCTGGTTCTGCATATCCAGTGTATCCACAACTACTTGCACCTTGGCGTCCGCGGAAGAGATATCCAATGGAACCCAATGATTATTCTTGAGGTACTGGTAGGTTAAATTGCCGATCACATCGGCTTCCACATCCTTCTTTTTTGTTAAATCCACAAAAGAATACCCGTAAAACATTGAAAGGGACTTTCCAAGCTGTTCTATGTCAATGGCATAAGAGGTAAGCAGTACATACTCTTCGGTCTTGTTTTCTTTTTGTGCCTGTTTTTGGGCGTTTTTTAGATCAGTGGAACTAATGATTTTCTGATTGAGCAGCCAATCAAACTTGGTCCTGCCCTGAATCCTGGATTTTAAAGAGGTTTGTCTATTTTGGAAGTCTAAAAATGCAGCTTTATTCTTTATGCTGTTCAGGAGTTGAAGTGATTTATTATAATCACCCAGTTCTTCATAAAGGAGTGAAAGCTGATAAAAACAAATATCGGCTTTATTCTGGTCAACATTTTTCTGCTTTGTTATAGACTCCAGACATTTTATCGCACTTTTTCTGTCATCCCTTTCCTTATAACAAAGAACCAGAGAATATATAACTTCGTTCAACTTATAATTATTTTCAATCAGGGTCTTATAATTTGAGATTGCGTCGCCGTAAGCTTCCAGGTCATGAAATGCTATAGCCTCTACATAGAGGTCCTCATTCGATCTTTCCTTTTTATCAGGCTCTTGATCAGTTTCGTGCACTCCAGGATCCAGCTTGGTCTCACACTGCTTGCGCATGTTCTCAAGCTGCTTGATCTGTTCCTTGATATTCTTGTTGTCAGGAAATTGTTTAAGTTCTTTCAATAGCCGACCATATATTTCCTCAGCCTCTTCAAACAGACCTTGATCGTAATATAGTCTGGCTTCATTTAACTTATTATCGAATAAGGTCTGATCCAACGTATTGTTGATTTCTTTCATTTCTCTAACCTGTTGCTTCTGTGAAAAATGTTTTCCAGAAAGTTTGTGGTTTCAGAGCTTTTAGATCAAAAATAAAATTAGAGGATCAAAGTATACATTATCTATTGTTCAATCCAAATTCGACTCAATTTTGTATAATTATTCCCTAGAATTACAAACAACTTTGTATAATTCCTGTAAACAAAACAGATAGCTAACAGGGAAAAATCAACGGAATATTGGACATATCCCCAGTTAGACCATAAAAGGAATAATCATTTTCCATTTCCATGTATTCGACAATCTGACTGGACCTGGACTTGTCCTGATCTGAAACCGGCACTATTACATATCCATTCTCGCAGGAACACAAGACAGCATAATCGTACTTTGTATCGACTTCAGTTAATAAATAGATCTCGGCAGTTAAATTTTTCAGTTCTTTTTCCGGCACCTCAGCCAGGTCGCCCCCCATGCCTTTGGATAATTTCTGGGACATACTAGCCAATTTTCCCAAACTGATGCTATCATATCCATTAATCTTTTTCTTCAGCTTTCCAGGCAATTTATAGGTATTATTTATATTTTCGTTGGGAAGGGCTATCTCTTGATTATCTAAATAAAAAAATCTCACAATTTCGGCATACTCTCCTATGGAATCAAATTGATCGGGTTCCTGCTCCGAAGGCGGGACGGCCTCCTCTTCATCAGTAGAAACAACCTGCTCTTCCTGCAGTTCTTCCGACAAGTCCTCGGATATACTTTCATCACTTGATTTTAATGTTATATCATCTGAGGCCTCACCCTGCATATCAAAAGGAATTTCCTCTTCTACTTCAGCTGTGCTTGCAGCTTGCCCTTTTGTCGCTTCAACCTCCTCGAATCCAGAGTCACCCTCGGAAACCTCACTTAGCATATCTTCGGCTGCAATTTCCCCTTGTTTATCTGTCGACACCTCTTCCAGCATTTCGAAATCATCGATATCATCCCGATTAGATAAGTCAGATGAATGTTCTTGCGATAATACAATATTATACAACTTTCTATTTTGATCCTCTAAATACCTGATTCTTTGCTCAAACTGCTCCAATTTTTCATAAATATCAGTTTGATCCATTGATGCGGCGCTTGAAGGGGAATAACCGGAATCTGCCTGCTCTTGCGGAGATTCCAGCAATTCACTTGCAGGTTCAGATTCTTCATCTGGTATTAGCTCCTGCTGCAGATCCGTCTCAATTTCAGAGTCTTGCAGGACTTGGTCTTCCTCCAACTCTGCTTCAATTTCAGATCCTTGAACAATCTGCTCCTCTTGCAAATCTGTAGCTTCTTCCGGCTCCTGATCCGTATCTTCTTCCTCTGCTCCGATTTGGGTCCCAGGGCTTTGTGCTGGCTGCTGTTCCTGGACTGTAGCTTGTTCAGTGTCAAATGACCCTTCGTTTACTTGCCCTTCCTGCAGGTCTGCTTGAACTCCGTACTCTTGCAGTATTTGCTCCTCATGCTCACCGGTAGCAGCTTCCGGCTCCTGGTCCGTTTGTTCTACTTCCTCTGCACCGGTCCGGGTTTCAGAACTTTGAACTGGCTGCTGTTCCTGGACTGGACCATGTTCAGTGTCAGAATGTTGATCCTGCTCTTCTGTTCCGGATTTTTTCTTTTTTGCCTTGCTCTTGGATTTGGAAACAAGATCCGCATTATATTCCTCGATCTTTTGTTTCAAGGAATAAACTTTTTGATATGTAGCATCGAATTCTGCTTTGGCTTTTGACCTTTCCATTTGTTCGGAATTGATTCTTTTAAGGGACTTAACAACATATCCCATGGTGTTCAGTGTTCCTGGAAAGGCCTTGTCCTTGGATTTGTACAAATATCTCACCAGCTTCTTGAGCAGGTTAACCATTGCTTGACTGTATTTGTCGGTATATTTATCCGCAACAGAATTCAAATTTTCCCAAAGTATGCTAAGCTGATTTTCAGAAAATTCCCAATCAAGAGTAAGAATGTCCTCTTCGAGCTGTGTAATATCTTCAAGCAAATCCTCTTCTTCTGATGATGCATCATCTTCATCCACAAACAAATCGTCAATTGCATTTAAGGCATCTTTCTTTAGTTTATCTACATCGATATTATCTGCCATACTCCACCTACTTTTAAAAAGTCTTTGGGTTCTTTTTCTAAATAATTAGAAAGGTTAAATCCTATATTAAAATTTTGAGTGTAATTTTTTCAAGAAACACACACAAATTTTGCATATATGAAACAACATAAAAAACAAGGTAATTAAAAAATTTCTAAACCCTCTGTTTTATAAAATCCAACATCGCTCTTTGGAATTGTTTTCTATCTGACTGATCTGATATTTCCACTTCCACTTTTTCAACAAGAGTATATAAATATTTTTGGGGGAAATGTTCCTTGGAAATACCGAATTCGTCCAATTTATCATCTATCACCAGTGTAGCAATTGGTCCGATTGCCTTGGACAATTCCTCTTCCAATTTCTTCCAGAAATTGGATGGGACTTTAGCTGAATCATCCTGTATATATTCTTTATTTGGTTGATTATCTGTGGCGTCGTATTTAATCAGTCTCTTTTCTTTCAACTGATTCAAGGTCTCATCCAGAGAGGGATTGTCAGTGGTCCAAACCGTTCTCAATGTGTTTAAATCCGGATTTTTGAATAACATGGCAAGTAATTGCCATTCATGCGGAGTAAGTGTTACCTCTTGTTCTCTGTTTGGAATTAATTCAACGGATCCATCGGCCATATACAAGCTCCCTAACGATCAAAAAAGGTTGAAAAAAGACTTGAAAAATTTCCCTGATTTTCAAAATCTTCTACAAATGTGTTGAATTCCATCTTGATTTGAGAAGGACTAGTATTTCTTTGGCATTCACAAATATAAACACCCTTATTGGTTTTCAACATATAAACGCAGGAATCTTGAGAGTAAAACAGAATATGTGCATTCTCTCCGGTATTGTTTTTGAAGAAGCTAATCATTTCTTGAAAAAATCTATTTTTTTCCTCTCCAATATCTGGATAAGCTACAGACTTATCCTTATTATTAATAAGTACGCTAGTTACAAATCCATTTTCCTCTACGAACAAAGTGAGCTTTTTTTTAAATTTCGATTTCATAGTCCCCTAGCAGATTAGAATAATTATTTTTTATTTTTTTCAATTCCTTGTTTGAAATCTTCAACTTGTCTGCTATTGAATTGACCAATTCTTCCAATCCATAAACCAAAATATTAAAATTTATTTTGTCCCAAACCTCGATCTTGCCTTTTTCATAATTGAATTCATTGGCAAATGGATCCAAAAAGAAATACTTGTCACTCAATTCCAGTGCGCTCTGTCTCCACAAAGAGGAAAAGTCCTTTTTCTTGTTTTTCTTTTCCAAAAATTGCAGGATTTCTTCATAGCACTGGATTAAAAGCTGGCGGTTCTCTTTTGTGTCATTCGTATTTGTAGAGAGTTTGTAAAGGTTGATAGTGGTATTATTGAGTTTGTTTTGGACTGTGGTTTCGTTCAACTTGTTATCAAACCTGTAGTCCTTGTCCTGTAGGTTCATGGCACCCATAAATCTGCCAGAATAAAAGTAAATATAAATTGAGTTCTTGGAACCGTCATCAGCCTCAATAAATCCGGTTAACTGATCGGTTTTGCATTTGTTCAAAAGTTTTTCAGGATTTAAGATATCGGATTCCAATCCATTATAAATCAATTGGGCAGTGTATATCCTGGAAAAAAAATCCACATACTGGGAGGGACAACGATATGAAGAAATAAAAGACTGGGTATTCAAAGGAGCAATGATTTCCGATTGCTTAACACGTTGGTAGCCTTCCTTGTTCTTGAGAAAGCAGGATAGTATCTCTCCCTCGCCAAGGAAAACAAAATTCTTGTTTTCGGAATTTTCAACTTCCACATAACCGTTGAAATATTCATTTTTCAAGAAGTCAATATATTTATCAAACAAAATGAAATTAGAATGAATGTTGCTGTGGTATACCTCAAATTTGGGGATCATGCCAGCATCTCCTTGTCTTGAAGGAACATGAGCAGGTCGTTAGTAAATATGCTGGGGCCTTCAATAATATCAAAAACTATTTTGATGCGAATATTTAATGCCTTGTCCAGGAACACTATATAGTAGGTACCATTGTCTGATAATTCCAAAAAGTTTATATTGTAAACAAAAGGTGAATTGAAACAAACATTGTCGTATTCAAAAAAATCAACCGAGGCAACAGAATATTTTGCAGCAAGCAAATCCTGTGTATGGGTGAGATGCTCCAAGCATTCGTCTTTAAACTTGGAACATTCTATAATCAGAAAATTAATATCCATCTCGATATTGTAATCAGTTATCTCGGCTTTATCATTAAAATTGAATTCCAAATCCTTTAATATACTGAGTTGCTTTACTGCATCCAAGCCGTATAAACCGATAAAGTCTGCATACACCGGTGTACCTTCTTCAAATTCGATCTTTCCGTATAATTGATTGAACTTTCTGAATTCCAATGCCCCGGTATTGCTTTCATTATAGCACATTTGCAAGAGCGTACTTAAGGAAAAAGCTTTGAGATTTCCGGATAACATATTGCTACTACCTAATTGTACAGATAACCTTTGTAAGGGTTTAGATATTAACTCCCATGCCCTGGCGGGCACAACGAAGCATGAAAAGGTACTCAACTTGTTGAATAAACAGGCTATTGGTTCTTTTTCTTACTTAAAACCTTAAC
>Ga0207414_1000877_pt1 | contig 12112 bp, 11 predicted proteins | sample PonA231FremontCA_2_FD_187269 | JGI IMG/M metagenome (GOLD analysis project Ga0207414, IMG submission 187269) | Marine sediment microbial community from Fremont, CA, USA - Pond A23 Sediment 1 (SPAdes) | ecosystem: Environmental > Aquatic > Marine > Unclassified | place: USA: Fremont, California... | reverse complement strand
CATCACTGTAAACTTAAAAATAATTTAAAGCACATATTCTATGGGAAAAGGAGATGTTAAAACAAAACGAGGTAAATTGTTCAGAAATTCTTACGGAGTAAGAAGGCCTAAAAAGCGACAAAAAATAAAAAAGAAGGCTTTAGCAAAGAATCCTCAGGAAAATGCCCCTGAACTGCAGGAAAAAATGGTGGGCATCAATGTAGATAAAACAGAAAGCGATAAAAAGCAGGCCGAGAAGATAGAAGAGTCGAAAGAAAAGGCTGAATCTACAGAAAAGAAAAAAGAAGAATAAGTTTTTTCCGACTCGTAGTAATTAGAAGTACTTTAGTTTTTGTAAGTCTGCATTTACGAAAAATTAATTAATATTTTAACAACAAAAGCGCCGGAAATCCGGCGCTTTTGTTGTTTTGGTACTTTCTGATTTCTGCCACTGCCTTAGCGGAATTTGCAGTTCTGCAAGCTAATTTTAGCGCTCTAAGTACTGTTTTTTGTAATATTCCTCGTATTCTCCTGTCAGAACATGTTTTAGCCATTCGTCATTTGACAGGTACCAGTCGATGGTTCGGGATAAACCTTCTTCAAAGTCGACCTCTTGTTTCCATCCGAGTTCTTCCTTGATTTTTGATGAATCAATGGCGTAGCGCATATCATGACCTGCCCTGTCTTTTACAAATTTGATGAGTTTTGCGGATTCTCCCGGATTTCTATTTAACTTCTGGTCCATTAGTTCGCAAAGTTTCCGTATCAGGTCGATATTTTTCCATTCATTGTCTCCGCCAATGTTATATGTATCTCCTGTCTTTCCTTTATGGTAAATCAGGTCAATGGCTTTTGCGTGATCTACTACATATAACCAGTCTCTGATATTTTCCCCTTTCCCGTATACAGGCAGTTCTTTGTTAGTTCGAATGTTATTAATGAAAAGCGGAATTAATTTTTCCGGAAACTGATTTGGCCCGTAGTTATTGGAACAATTGGAAATGACAATAGGTAAATTGTATGTATTATAGTATGCCCTGACTAAATGGTCGGAGCTGGCTTTTGAAGCAGAGTAAGGGCTTCTTGGATCGTAGGATGTGTCTTCTGTGAAATAACCTTCATCACCAAGAGAACCATAAACCTCGTCTGTAGAAATATGATAAAACAGTTTCCCTTCAAAGTCATTTTCCCAGAACTTCTTAGCTACATTCAGCAAATTTACTGTTCCGACAATATTTGTTTTAATGAATTCATTCGGGTCAGTGATGGAACGGTCAACATGAGACTCCGCTGCCAAATGAATAATTCCGTCAATGGAATACTTACTGAAGAGTTGGTCAAGGAATTCAGCATCATAAATATCGCCTTTCACAAACTCATAATTTGGTGCATCTTCAACATCCTTGAGGTTCTCAAGATTGCCGGCATAGGTGAGTTTATCAAGGTTAATGATTTTATAGTCCGGGTATTTATTTACAAATTGCCGGATGACATGAGAACCAATAAATCCGGCTCCTCCTGTAACTAAAATAGTCTTATTCATATAATAATAGTGTTTAATATTTACTTTTTATTTCTGATGTATTTTTCCCAGTTCCAGGCAGAACGTAGGGTTTCTTCCAGTGAAGCTTCAGCTTTCCAGTCGAGCTCTTTATTTGCATACCTTGTATCAGCATAAACCTGCTCAACATCGCCGCTTCGCCTGCCTGTAATTTTGTAATTAACCCGCTCACCGGTTGCTTTTTCGAATGCTTTAATTATCTCCATAACAGAGTTGCCCCTGCCTGTCCCCACATTAAAAAACTCGTACTCAGATTTGTTCTGATGGTTCTGCATTCTTTGGATCGCTTTCACATGAGCTTTTGCCAAATCTACAACATTAATGTAATCCCGAATTGCCGTGCCATCAGGGGTGTTGTAATCGTCGCCGAATACTTTCAGCTCCTCGCGCAGACCCAGCACAGTCTGAGTGATGAAAGGAAGCAAATTATCAGGTATTCCGTGTGGTTTTTCGCCGATTAAGGCCGAAGGATGCGCTCCTATCGGATTAAAATACCGCAGAGAAGTGCCTCTAATAAAATCATGTGCCTGAGTAGTATCCTGAATCATCCGCTCGGATATTTGTTTTGTGCTGCCATACGGTGACAGGGGCTCTTTGATAGGTGCCGTTTCATCTACCGGCAATTTATCAGGCTGACCATAGACAGTGCAGGAAGAAGAAAAGACAATGTGCTTCACATTGTGTTCCGCCATGCATTCCAGAAGATGCATGGTAGATAATAAATTATTCCTGTAATATTTAAGTGGCTTCTCAACGGATTCACCCACTGCCTTATATGCAGCAAAGTGGATAATTGAATCGATTGAAGGGTTCTGCTTAAAAAAGCCGGTTAGTTCCTCTTTATGTTTTAAATCAATTTGATAAAACGGAGGTCTGTGGCCCGTAATTTTTTCAATTCCATCCAGAACAGAACTATCTGAGTTTGAAAAGTTGTCAATAATCACCACTTCAAAACCAGCTTCAATTAGCTCTACCACTGTATGTGAGCCAATATATCCTGTTCCTCCGGTAACTAAAACTTTGTTCATTATTTATTTTTTAAGTATCCAATTAATAAAAATTTTTCGCAAATCTATTAAATTATTCACCTTCCGCTTGCTTTTTTAGAATTTTCTTTGCAAATTATTTAAAATCAGAAGCTTAAGCTGTTATGGTGGTGGAGTTCATGCTGTTTCCTGCTTGCCCGTTATTATCACTAATAAAATTTGTCTATATTTGTTGAAAGCTTTAAATTACTACGTATTGGATATACTTTTTTACATAAAAGATATACTTTTAAAAAGAGACGGACTGGTTGTTCCTGAGTTGGGAAGTTTTATCGTTGAAAATTTACCATCCCGGATAGATCAGACGAATAATAAAATCATCCCCCCTCAGAAAAACATAAGATTCAATGATTCCATCACGCAGGACGATGATCATATTTTAGCACACACCCTGATGCAGGCAGAAAACATAAGTTTTGAGAAAGCATCGCAAAAAATTCATGAGCAGGTTGAACAGATCAGGCAAGCTTTAGATCAGAATAATAAATTCGAAATCCCTTATTTTGGTACAATTGAAAAAGAAGAGAGTGGAAGCCTTCGGTTCAGAATCAGCGAAAAAGATAACAAAACGTTGGGGCTTATTGAAGTGGAGGCGGAGCCATTTGAACAACCAGAAAAAAAACAAACAATCAAGACTGACGATTCTAAGAAACCTACTTCTAAGAAATTCAGGGAAAAAACGAAGAAGAAATCTTATAAATTCTATTGGTTAGCAGGAATAATAGTTGTTTTTCTTGGAATCGCTGCCGCAACACTTTATTTTGATGTTTGGAATCTGCCACAGTCTCAGCTCACATTAACAAAAAAGCCCGAAAAAGAGCAGCCCGGTAAACTGCAACAGCAAACTTCAGTTTCTTTGCCGGATACAGGCAAATTAGGCAGAATCAATCAAACAATCGATACAATTACCGATAAGAAACAGGCCCTGATGTATAAAGAAAATAATGGGGGGAATGAATTTTCGGAACAATCTGGTAAAAGTTATCACCTTATTGTTGGTAGTTTCCAGAGACGTAAAAATGCTGAAGAATTTTGCGAACAAATAAAAGAACAGGATTTTAAACCTGAAATTATCGCAAAAGACGGACTGTTCCGAATATCTGTTCAGTCATACAATAACAAACAGCAGGCCCTTGTTTCGCTTTATCATATGAGAGATACCGGAAAAATCAAATCTGTCTGGCTGCTGACTGTTTCGGAAAAAGATCAGTAATCGAAGCCCCGTCATTAATGTGAAACGTTTTTATTCCCAAAGCAGAAGCTGCTGCAATATTATCCGTGGAATCATCAATAAATAAAGTTTCTGAAGGATCGAGTTTTTCGTTATCCAAAACGTATTTAAATATTTCAGCATTCGGCTTGCGCATAGCTAGTTCATGGGAGAAGTAAGCTGTTTCAAACAGATCTTCGAGCCGTTTGGAAAATCGATTGAACAAATCCTGATTATACAGTCTTTTATGAATAGCGTTCGTATTACTTAACAGAAAAGTTCTGAACCGTGTGGACTTATTTAATTTGTCTAAAAGTTCTATGCGTTCTTGTGGAAAATCTAAAAGTAACTCGTTCCATGCATCAATAATGCTTTCTTTTTCAATCGGCTTATGGACGTGTTTTAAAATTTCTTCGACAAACTGATCTTCTGAAATTTCTCCTTTCTCTAACAAATCAAATGTTTCATTTTGTTTTAACTGAGAATACAATTGTTCAAAATTTGCAATCCCGAGCTGTTTCATTTTCTGCACTGTTCTTTCAGGGGCGATGTTTAATATTACTCCGCCAAGGTCAAAAATGAGGTTGTTGATGCCTTCTATATTAATGTTTTGCATAGTGTCTTTCAATTTTTGGCACAAAGATATTATTATTTGATTGAAAAATTAATTGCTGATGCAGGTATTTGTTTAGGCATATTCCAAAATAGTGGCAGATATATTAAGAAGAATACAGGATGAAATATTCAGAATGTGCTGTCTCAAATTTTAGAAGCGAACAAATAAGAACAATATTCTAAGATAATCCTTATCTGGTGGTTCTAAGAAAACACTCTCTTGGCTGGCCCGCTGTCCTTAAAACTACCCTAAAGGTGGCTATCCCGCTCAATAAAAATCAATTGCGTTTTGACAAAATATTACGTAAGCAGGTTTATTTCAGTTTAGGAGGCGTTTAGAGGCACTATCTACAGAGTGTGTAGATAAGGGACGATGAATAATAAGTATACAAACCTAACAGGTTTCCGAAACCTGGTAGGTTTAAGCTCATATATAAGATTTTGATAAAATGAACGCCTTAACCGGGTTTTAAGCATCTTTTTGTATGCTTCGTGATTTTTTATTAGTTTTAGTGAAAAAGAAAAAAAACGACATGCTTGTAAACGGAACGCATTATAAAACTATTTGGTTAGAAGATGATTATACTATTCAGGTCATTGATCAACGAAAATTACCCTTTCATTTTGAAGTCAAATCGTTGAAAAAAGTTTACGATATTTATTATTCAATTCGGGAAATGGTAGTCAGAGGAGCTCCGCTTATAGGAGTAGCAGCATCCTTTGGGATGTATCTTGCGGCCCTGGAGAGCCGGGAACGTAATCATTGGTATGCTGCCATGGAGGAAGCAGGGACTTATCTGAAATCTTCAAGACCCACTGCAATAAACTTAGCATTTGCTGTGGATCAGCAGTTAGAAACGATAAAAAACGCATCATCTGTTGAGGAGGCCATTCAGACGGCAAGAGAGACAGCCTTGAACTTATCTGAAAATGAGACAGAAAACTGTAAAAATATTGGAAAACACGGAATGCCGTTAATCAGGGAGTTAGCAGAACAAAAAAAAGGCAACACAATAAATATACTCACACATTGCAATGCAGGCTGGCTTGCTTGCATCGATTATGGAACAGCCACCGCACCAATATATTTGGCCCATGACGAAGGCATTAATATACACGTTTGGGTGGATGAAACACGTCCGCGTAATCAGGGCACCCGACTGACGGCATGGGAGCTCGGACAGCACGGTGTTCCGCACACTGTAATTCCGGACAATACAGGTGGACTATTAATGCAAAAAGGAATGGTGGATATGGTTATTACAGGCAGCGACCGGACCGCAGCCAATGGTGATGTTGCGAATAAAATAGGAACATACCTGAAAGCTCTGGCCGCTTGGGATAATAGCGTGCCTTTTTATGTTGCTCTGCCTTTATCCAGCATTGATCTGAACACACAGAACGGAGTAAGAGACATTCCAATTGAACAAAGAAATAATGAAGAAATAAAATACATTGAAGGGTTTGCAGAAAATGCAATTAAACGAGTCCGAATAATGCCGGAAGACAGTAACGCACTTAATTATGGCTTTGACATAACGCCGGCTAAATATGTCACCGGTCTCATAACCGATAAAGGAATTTGCAAACCTGATGAGAAGGAAATAAAAAAGCTTTTCAGATGAATACAAATGAAGGGTATATTAAATTTAAATGCAACCAGGAAAAGAAGGGGTTCTTCTTCTCCGGAGAAGCATTCAATTACATCAATAATTGGCGGCAAACATTATATAACCATGAATTGATTGGAGCTTACGATAACGGAATCGGATTTGGGAATTTAAGCATAAGGATAGATAGCACCAATTGCTTTATAATTAGTGGGTCTGCAACCGGGAATTACGCTGAGCTTAATAAATCTCATTATGCAAAAGTCATCGACTATGATGTGAATGACAACTATGTTAAATGTGTCGGCGAAATAAAAGCAAGCTCCGAATCGTTGACACATGCTGTGTTGTATGAAGTATCGCCAACGATTAATGCGGTTATTCATACGCATAATAAAAAGTTATGGGAGGAGCTATTGCATTCTGAACCTACTACATCACCTGGTGCAGAATTTGGTACCCCAGAGTTGGCCCTTGAAATTAAACGCTTAGTCAATCACGCTGATGCGCTTGATAGACAAATTATAATAATGGGCGGACATGAAGAAGGAATTATTACTTTTGGGAAGGATTTGGAAGATGCAGGAAATGTTCTCCTTGATTATCAAAATAAAATTATAAATCAAAAATAAATAACTATGGCAAAAGTAGGAATAATAGGAGGTTCAGGGTTAGAAGACCCGTCAATACTTAAAGAATCTGAAACTGTCGAGCTGGAAACGCCTTATGGCGAACCAAGTTCAGCACTAACAACCGGAATAATAGACGGAACAGAGGTAGTTATTTTATCCCGCCACGGGAAAAAGCATACCATTCCACCAACCCAGGTGAATAACTGCGCCAATATTCATGCACTGCAACAGATGAAGTGCGACTACATCATCACCACCACCGCCTGTGGCAGTCTGCGGGAAGACATCGAACGCGGAGACCTTGTGCTTCTCGACCAATTCATTGATTTTACAAGGCTTCGTAAAGTGAGCTTTTTCGAAAGTTTTGCTCCGGGAAAGATGAACCATACAGTAATGGCCGATCCATTTTCAGTGAAAATCAGGGAAAAGTTGATTGAAGCAGCTGATGAACTCAACTTGAAATTCCACAAACGAGGAACCGTGGTAACAATTGAAGGACCAAGATTTTCCACCAGGGCAGAGTCGCGCATGTTCAGAACCTGGGGTGCCGATGTCATTAACATGTCGATAGCCCCGGAAGTTATTTTAGCTAATGAACTGGGAATCCCCTACGGAACCATTGCCATGAGTACCGACTACGACTGCTGGAAAACCGATGAAGAACCTGTAAGTTGGGAAGAGATTCTGAAAATTTTCAACCAGAATGTTCACAATGTACTTGAATTGATATTGAAAACGTTACCTAAATTGGAATAAAAATATCAAAAAGAGTTGCGTATTTCGCAACAAAATATTAATATTGCAGTCCGATTTGAAAAAAATTTAAAAAGTATCGGGCCCATAGCTCAGTTGGTTAGAGCACCTGACTCATAATCAGGTGGCCCTTGGTTCAAGTCCAAGTGGGCCCACAAGGGGCTGGCAGAACTGCCAGCCCTTTTTTGTGCTAACACAAACAAAATTGTCACCAGCCCTTGGTTCAACCCCGATAGCTATCGGGGCAAGTGGGCCCACAAGGGTTGGCAAAACTGCCAGCCCTTTTTTATGCTAACACAAACAAAATTGTCACCAGCTCTTGGTTCAACCCCGATAGCTATCGGGGCAAGTGGGCCCACAAGGGTTGGCAAAACTGCCAGCCCTTTTTTATTGATTAACGAAAACTGGTTGATTTTTTTACCGGTTATCTTTATTTTTATATATTATTTCAATATTGTATTTTTTCATGCAAGCTTATTGCTACATCCTATATAGTAAAAAACTAAACAGATTCTACATCGGGGCCACAGAATTTATGCCCAACATAAGATGGGAGCAACATATAGAAAAAATATACAACAATAAATCATTTACTGCTAAGGCAGATGACTGGGTCATTTATCTCACAATTAAATGTTATAGTAAAAGGCAGGCTTTCGCCATTGAAAGCCATATAAAACGGATGAAAAGTAAAAAGTATATAGAAAATCTAAATAGATATCCAGAAATGATTTTAAAATTAAAAAGTAAATATGATTAGCCCTTGGTTCAACCCCGATAACTATCGGGGCAAGTGGGCCCACCCTTAAATTTGAAAGCCGTTGTTTTACAGTAAGTTAAAACAGCGGCTTTTTATTTGGTGTCACATTTGGTGTCGCCCAGAAACAAGGTACAAAAAAACTATTGGTTTTAGGATGAAATAAATTCAGTTACATTCCTTCCCTTCAATTTTTATTAACTTTATTAGCTTTTTCAAAAGTAACAAAAAACACTAACCACAATAGATTCAGTACACTATGGCAAACCTGACACTTGAAACCCTCGAAACCTGGCTTTGGGATTCTGCAGATATACTTCGGGGCAGTATTGACAGCTCCGATTACAAAAACTACATCTTTGGCATACTTTTCCTGAAACGGACAAATGATGTATTCGAAGAGGAAGTGGAAAACATCATGGAAAAAGAGGGGATTAGCAGGGAGGATGCCGAGGAAGAAACCTATTTTAAAGTTCCGCCTGAAGCTCGCTGGAAGGAAATTACGAAGAAGACGGAAAACATTGGCGAGAAATTAGACCAGGCTTTTGCTGCTATTGAACGGGAAAACCCGGAGTTGGAAAATGTGCTTACAGCCACGAAATACGGCGACAAGGAAGTGCTGGCAGATGAAACCCTCCAAAGCCTTTTGCGGCACTTCAACAAGTATTCCCTTAGAAATGAAAACCTTTACAAGCCGGACATCCTTGGCGATGCCTACGAGTACCTGATTAAGATGTTTGCCGATGCCGCCGGCAAAAAAGGGGGCGAATTCTACACGCCTAAAGGAGTTGTGAAACTTATTGTGCAATTAATTAAGCCGCAGCCGGGCAATACCGTTTATGACCCTACAGTCGGTTCGGGCGGCATGCTCATTGAGTCTGCACGGTACGTAGCGAAACAGCCTGAAGGCAAACAGGGCAATCACATCAACATCAGTCTTTACGGACAGGAGAAAAATCTTGGAACATGGGCAATTTGCAAGATAAACATGCTCCTGCACAATTATACCGATGCCAGCATTTATAAAGGCGATACGCTTACCAATCCCAAACATAAAAGTGGCGCCTCAGACCTTATGCGTTTCAACCGGGTGATTGCCAATCCGCCGTTTTCACAGAACAAATGGTGGGCCTCTGCCGAAAACAGTGTAGAAAAAAAGGTGGACAAGAATGGCAATGAAAAAGAGATTGCCCCCAAATACAACAAAGAGGTAGTTGACAAATTCGGCCGGTTTCACTTTGGCATTCCGCCACGGGGCTATGCCGACCTTGCTTTCCTCCAACACATGTTAGCCGTGTTGAAACAAAACGGCAGGCTGGGCGTAGTTTTGCCTCATGGCACTTTATTCCGCGGAAATACGGAAGGCAAAATCCGCAAAAAAATTATTCAAAGCGATTTGATTGAAGGCATTGTAGGCCTTCCTGCTGCTTTGTTTTACAACACCGGCATACCCGCTTCCATTTGGATTATCAACAAAGACAAACCCACTCACCTGAAAAACACCATTAAGATTGTGGATGGTAGCCAGCAATATAAGGAAGGCAGGAACCAGAACGAACTGCTGAATGAGCACATTGAACAGATTGTTCAGGCTTATGATGAAGAACAGGATGTGGACAAATTTATGCGCATGGTGGATATGGAAGAAATTGAAGAAAACGATTACAACCTGAACATTTCCCGCTACATCGACACAACCGAGCCGGAACCGGAAGTAGACCTGGTGGCTGTCCGGGAGGAAATCAACAAGCTGGAAGAAAAAGAAACCGAAATTGATGAACGGTTGAATCAATATTTGGAGGAGTTGGGGTTATGAAAGAAAAAAACAAATATTACGTAACTGATAAAATTCCTGCTGAATGGAGGTTAGTAAAACTAAATGAGTTTATTGAATTGATAGCAAGCAATGTTGATAAGAAAAAAAGGAAGAATCAACCAACAGTTTTGCTTTGCAATTATATGGATGTTTATAATAATGAATATATTACGGATAATATTTCTTTCATGGAAGCCTCTGCATCCAATACTGAAATAGAAAAATTTTCAATAAAGGAAAATGATGTTATAATAACAAAGGATTCAGAGACTAAAGATGATATAGCTAATTCCTCAGCTGTAATTAAAACCATGTCCAATGTTTTATGTGGCTATCATTTGGCGTTGTTGAGACCCAAAAAACAAGCGTTTAACAATATTTATCTTTCTAAACTTTTTAATATTAGACCTGTTTATAGTCAATTGGTTAATAAAGCAAACGGAACAACAAGGTTTGGTTTAACAACAGGAACAATTGAAAATTTGATAATTCCCAAACCCCCACTCCCCGAACAACAAAAAATCGCCTCCATCCTTTCCACGGTGGATGAAAAGATAGAGAACACCGACCGGCAGATTGAACAGACCCAGAACCTGAAAAAAGGACTCATGCAGCGGCTGCTGACCAGGGGCATCGGGCATGCACGTTTTGTATCTTCCCCGTTGGGTGAGATACCGGAGAGTTGGGAGGTTGATAATTTAAAATCATTGCTAAAATACAATCCTGAATATGGTGCTAGCGCATCTTCAATTGAGATGAAGGATAATTGCTATAGATATATACGTATTACGGATATAACAGAAAACGGCAAATTGATAGAAGAAAACAAAGTTGGTATATTAAAAGAGAAAGGAGAAAAATATTTACTAAATGAAGATGATATTTTAATTGCAAGAACTGGAAATAGCGTAGGAAAATCTTACATTCATAATAAAAAATATGGAAAATGTTCATTTGCTGGTTATTTAATTAGATTTATTATTGATAATAGAAAATATACACCCAAACTATTATTTTACTTTCTTCATTCACCATACTATTATAAGTGGGTAAAGAATACTCTTAGAACAGGAGCTCAGCCTAATATCAATTCAAAGGAATATCAAAGCATGCTGATACCTATTCCTCCCTTGCAAGAACAACAAAAAATTGCCTCCATTCTTTCCACGTTTGACGAAAAACTGGAAAACCTGCAATCCAAAAAGTCGCAGTACGAACAGCTCAAAAAGGGATTGATGCAGAAACTACTCACGGGTAAAATGCGGGTGAAGGTGAAAGAAAATAATACATAGCTATCAAAACCCATGAGAAAAGCACCATGCTTCAGCATGGTGGAACCGCACACCCAAAACACACTACAGCCCGCTTTTAGCGGGCTTTTTTGTGTAGCGCATAACCAACACATACGATTCCTCCGGAATTGTTTTTGGAAATCATTGTAATTTCTATAAACGTTTGATGCATCCGGCATCTATACCTTCTATAAAATTTGCCAAGATGAAATTTCAGGAAAATATAAGGTTTGAGTTCCTCCTTTTCATATTGGCAAAAAGCATAGGGAATATTCTTTGTTAATGCTGCACAGACAAGAGTTGTCAAAAATTTGATGAAATACAAAATCGAAATGGAATCCTCTGGGAATTGCACCATCCTGTTGATTTCCAATATAATTTACTAACAACAACAATTATGACAAATGCCTACCAAACCCGGAGAGTTTGCATGTTTATAGAACATTGATGAACGAACCCTTTTTTAGACAAAAACCCCTATAATTATTTTAGTCAGGGGTTTATTCTTTTATAAAAATTTTATTACATGGCAAACCATACCTACAGGAATTCCCTGCGCTGCCCATAACCCCTAAAGGTGGACACCACCCGCCGAATTGGCAAAAAGTTGAGAAAATTTAATTCTAATTATTTTTCTGTGTGTCGATTAATTTTTCATTCCTCATTTTTTCAAAAAAAGAACAAGAAACTTTGAGATGATTAAAATAATATGTGAAACCTCTGAAACTGTAGCAAAAAGGTGAGCGCAGGCCAGAAATTAGCCGGCTTACAGGGACTACTTTAGACAAAAACATCTAAGCAAAGATAAATTGCCCGGTTGACATATTCGTGTGTTTTTGTT
>Ga0207414_1000876_pt1 | contig 12123 bp, 6 predicted proteins | sample PonA231FremontCA_2_FD_187269 | JGI IMG/M metagenome (GOLD analysis project Ga0207414, IMG submission 187269) | Marine sediment microbial community from Fremont, CA, USA - Pond A23 Sediment 1 (SPAdes) | ecosystem: Environmental > Aquatic > Marine > Unclassified | place: USA: Fremont, California... | reverse complement strand
TGTTCTGGATCGCCAAGTATATCCATCATACCGACGACCTCAGCAAGCTGGTCAGGACCGGCGTGTTCCGACCCGAGGAATTCGAGACCTTCGTGCAGGCCGAGAACTTTCTTTGGGCCGTGCGATGCCATCTTCACCTGGCTGCACGCCGCGCCAACGAACAGCTCACTTTCGACATGCAGGTCGAGGTGGCGGAACGCATGGGCTATGCCGACAAGGCCGGCCGCCGCGGCGTCGAAATTTTCATGCAGGACTATTTCCGCCACGCCACCGCCGTCGGCGACCTGACCCGCATCTTCCTGACCAAGCTGGAGGCAGACCACCTCAAGGGCGCGCCGCTGCTGGAGCGGATATTCCGCCGCACTCCCAAGGTCAAAACCGGCTACAGGGTGATCCGCAACCGCCTGGCCATCGACGATGAACAGGCGTTCCTGTCGGACAAGCTCAACCTGTTGCGCCTGTTCGAGGAGGGCCTGCGCACCGGCATGCTGATCCATCCCGACGCCATGCGCCTGGTCACCGCCAACCTGCACCTGATCGACGACGACATGCGTCACGACCGCGAGGCGCAGCGCATCTTCCTCGACCTGATGCTCAGGCACGGCAACCCCGAACGCGCGCTTCGGCGCATGAACGAACTGGGCGTTCTGGCCACCTTCATCCCCGAGTTCGAACCGATCGTCGCGATGATGCAGTTCAACATGTATCACCACTACACCGTGGACGAACACACCATCCAATGCATCCGCAACCTGTCGCAGATCGAGCGCGGCGAACTGGTCGAGGAACTGCCCGTCGCCAGCGGCATCCTGCGCGAAGGGGTCACCCGCAAGGTGCTCTACGTCGCGCTGCTGCTGCACGATATCGGCAAGGGCCGGACCGAGGACCACTCGGTGCTCGGCGCCCGTATCGCGCGCAAGGTGGCGCCGCGGCTGGGACTGACGCGCAGCGAATGCGACACCGTGGAATGGCTGGTGCGCTATCACCTGCTGATGTCCGACATGGCCCAGAAACGCGACCTCAGCGATCCGCGCACCCTGCGCGACTTCGCCAAGGCGGTGAAGAACCGCAGGCGGCTGGACCTGATGACCGTTCTCACGGTCTGCGACATCCGCGGGGTCGGCCCCGGCACCTGGAACAACTGGAAGGCGATGCTGCTGCGCCAGCTCCACGCCGAAACCGCCCGCGCCCTGGAACACGGGCTCGAGGATCTCAACCGCGAGAACCGCGGCAGCCAGGCGCGCAAGGCTCTGCGCAAGGCCCTGTCGGACTGGCCCACCGCCGCGCTGAAACGCGAAACCGCCCGCCATTATCCGCCCTATTGGCAGGGGCTGGATACCGCCACGCAGGTGGTGTTCGCCAACATGCTGCGCGACCTGCCCGATTCCGAGGTTCGGATCGATCTGCACCCCGACGAGGACCGGGACGCCACCCGCGCCTGTTTCGCGCTGGTCGACCACCCCGGCATTTTCTCGCGGCTGGCGGGCGCGCTGGCGCTGGTGGGCGCCAACGTCGTGGATGCGCGCACCTACACATCCAAGGATGGCTACGCCACCGCCGTGTTCTGGATACAGGATGCCCAGGGCCACCCCTATGACGACGCCGGCCTGCCCCGCCTGCGCAAGATGATCGACAAGACGCTCGCCGGCGAAGTCTTGCCCGCAGAGGCGATCCAGGGACGTGACAAGATACGCAAACGCGAACGCGCCTTCCGCGTGCCCACCTCGATCACCTTCGACAACGAAGGCTCGGAAATCTACACCATCATCGAGGTCGATACCCGCGACCGGCCCGGCCTTCTGTATGATCTGACGCGCACGCTGGCCTCGGCCAACGTCTATATCGCCAGCGCGGTGATCGCCACCTATGGCGAGCAGGTGGTGGATTCCTTCTACGTCAAGGACATGTTCGGGCTCAAGTTCCACTCCGCCTCGAAGCAGGCCGCGCTGGAAAAGAAACTGCGCGCCGCCATCACCCAGGGCGCCCAACGCGCCAGGGAGTGAGGGGGGGGCCTTGGGCTGGCATTCGATTCTTTGCCCCGCGCGGAATCGAGGCCGCAGGCCGCCGCGCGGTGCCCGACCGCCGGGTGGGCGCTGCAACGTCTGTGACTCGCGCTTTATGCCAGCCAAATACCTCTTCGTTCTCAACCATTTGATACGCTTGCAAAAGCGCCCGCCCGAGGGGGCGGTCGGGCGCTGCGCGGCGGCGCGTTCCGCGCCTTTGTTCCGCGCATTGGTGCCTGGCCTTCAACGGCAGCAACAGGCCATCACCGGCGCCCCGGCACCAGGCCCTTGTATCAGGCGCTGAACGCTAACGATTGGCCCCCGGCAGCGGGCCATTCGCGGTCCAGTCCCATGTGCCGCTGTCGCGCTCGTCCACCGCCTGTTTCCATCCCACCGCCTCGGCGCGTTCCTTGAAATGGATGCCCTCGGGCGAATGGCGGGTGATCCCGTCGAACACGGTGGCCAGGCGCTGCGTGGTCTGCATGGTCTGCTCCATCGCCTGGTTGATAACCATCTTCTGCATCGCCAGCTGGTTGATCGGCACGCTTGCCATGCGCTGTGCCATCTCCTCCACGGCATCGTCCAGCGCGGCATCCGGCACCGCCTTCAGGACCAGGCCCATATCGGCGGCCTCGCGGCCGGTGATCTTGTCGCCGGTGAACAGCATCCGCTTGGCCCGTTCCGCGCCCAGGCGATACACCCACATCGCCGTCGTCGGGCAGCCCCAGACGCGCGCCGGCATGTATCCGATCTGCGCCTGCTCTCCCATGAACGTCAGATCGGCGCACAACGCGATATCGGACCCTCCCGCCACGGCAAAGCCATGCACCTTGCAGATCACCGGCTTCATCGCGCGCCATAGCGACATGAAGGCCTGCGTGTTGCGCCACATGAACTTGTAGTCCTTGATCGGATCCCACGGCATCGGCTGCGTCACCTCACCGCTGCCGTTGCCCTCGGCGTAATATGTCAGGTCATAGCCCGCGCAAAACCCGCGCCCGGCCCCCGAAAGAACCATCACGTGAATCCCCGGGTCGTCATCGGCCCGCTGCACCGCCTGTTCCAGCAGCACCGGCAATTCATCGTCGATCGCGTTCATCACCTCGGGCCGGTTCAGCGTGATCCGCGCGATCCGGCCATCCGTTTCATACAGAACCTTCGGCATTGTTTTCCTCCCTGCCATTTCGCCCTTCACGAAAGCAGATCGCGCCGCCGCACACACCCCCCTCGGGGGCACGACGGCGCGTCACTTGCATCCGACCCCGGCCGCGCACCGGTCGCGCGGGAACGAATCGACGTTTCAGGCCGCGAAACGTCCGTTTCGGAGGAAACGCCAATCGTGAACAGGGCGCACCAGAGCCTGGCCGCACCCCCCCGCGCACCATGTTGGAATGTCATTTCTTGCGATTGCGATTTGCTTTGAACACGCTATGCTTTTCCTGCCGGGGGGTAAAAATGAAGAAGCTGTAAATTGTCAGAATTCGCACTCACCCCGTTCCTGCAATTCCCGGTAAACCTCGCGCTGGCGATATCGCTGGGTGTGCTGATAATGGCCATCTGGGTCGGCCGCCAACCGCGGTTCCCGGGGCGCCTGTTTCTCCTCTCCGCGATGGTCGGCGTGCTGTTCTGGCTTGGCGCCGCCGCCCTTGAAATGGCCGCCAACACATTGGCTGAAAAGGTATTTTGGGCAAGGGCAGCTTGGCCCGGCATCGCGTTGACGGCAACCGCCTGGGCGCTGTTCCTGATCGACTATTCCTTTGGGCAGGACACGACGCACTACCGCCGGAGCCAGGCAGCACTGGTCGTCGGACCGGTGGTCGTCAGCGCGCTGGCCTTTACCACCCCGTGGCACGGCCTGTTCTACGGCAGCGGCACACGGTTGGTATCCTACGGCGACAGGTTCAACGCAGTGTACGATCACGGCCCGCTGTTCTACCTGGCAGCACTCTATCTCTATGCTTTCATGGGTACCGCTTTCGGCGTCGTGGTCTATTGCCTGTTTCAAACCCATCCCAGCTACCGCGCGTCCTTCATCAGCCTCGCCATCACAACAGCGGTCCCGATCGCTGCGAATGTCGCATACGTCGTGTTCAACGTCACCTTGTTCGGCTTTGATCCGACCCCGTTCACCTTTGCTATTTGGCTGGTAGTTATGGGGCGGATCGTGTTGTCCGGGCAGGTTTTCAACCTCGGCGGCATCGCACGGGAAGTGCTGTTTTTCGACACCGAAAATCCGATGATCGTCTTTGATGCCCAAGGCCACGTCACCAGCGCCAACCCGGCGGCCGCGCAAGTTCTGACCGATGGGCAGAAGGTGGTCGGAACCAACATCCGGGCATGGCCACAGATCGGTTTCGTGGCACATGAAGTCCTGGAAACCGGCGCCTTGCCCGAGATGGACGAATTGACCTGCCAGGGACGCAGCTTCGAGATCGATATCACTCCGATCTACCGGCCGATGCGGCGTGGCAGCGATGTCATGGGCTGGGCGATTCAGCTCAACGACACGACCGCGCGCAAACAGGCGCAGGCCGAACAGGCACGTGCCGCGCGGCTGGGCCGCATGATCGAAGAAAGCCTGAACGAAGTTTACGTGTTCGACGCGCAAACACTGCACTTCACCGAGGTCAACCGGGGCGCGCGCGTCAATCTGGGCTATGGCCTGCAAGAGCTGACAGCGATGACTCCGACTGACATACAACCCGATCTGTCACGGGACAAGTTCGAACTCCTCATCGCGCCGCTGCGCGAAGGCCGCGAGGAAATCGTTATCTTTCAGACCCGCCACCTCAGGAAGGATGGCAGCCATTATCCCGTAGACGTCCGCGTTCAGAAGATGGACGACAATGCGTCCCCCGTGCTGGTCGCCATGGTCTGGGACATCACTCTGCAACAAGCCGCCCGCGCTGAAGCGCAGCGCGCACAGACGCAACTCATGAGCGCGGTAGACGCCCTGCCAGACGGCTTTGTCTACTACGATGCGGATGACCGGCTGGTGATGTGCAACGAGCGCTACCGCGACCTGTTCCCCCACAGCCGCCCGGCAATGATCCCCGGCGCGCGCTTCGAGGACATACTCAAGCTCGGGCTTGAAAAGGGGCAATATGCGAGTGCCATCGGCCGCGAAGAGGCTTGGCTGGAAGAGCATATCGAAGCGCACCGCAATCCCGGCCAACCGTTCGAACTGTCGCTTGCGGACGGGCGCACGCTGCGGGTTCTGGAGCACGTCACTCCTGATGGCGGTCGGGTAGGGCTGCGAACGGATATCACCGAGATCATTCGCACGAGACAGCAACTCTCGGACATCATCAATGGTGCTCGGGCTGTCACGTTCCGTGTGGACATGAAAAATGACGCCATATTCACCAACGACCTTTTGGCGGAAATTCTTGGACGCGGGCGCGGTGAACTCAACATGATGACGCGGCGACAACTTCTTGCCATGCTGCACCCCGATGACAGCCAGCGCGTGCGCGAGGAAACGGTCCGCCTCCTCTCCGGTCAAGATACGGTCGAGCAGGAATTGCGCGTTCGCCACGCCAGCGGTAGCTACGTCTGGATGCTGACGCGCGCCCGCGTCACACAACGCGCACACGATGGCGAACCCCTGATGCTCTCCGGGATCGCGATCGACATTACCGAACAGAAACGCCACCAGAATATCATGCAGGCGATCGCGGCTACGTCAGAACGGATTCTGGGCAGCGGTAACTGGGTGCAGGAACGCAATCGCATGCTGACCGAAATCGGGCGCGCAGCCGGCGTTCAGCGCAGCTACTATTTCTGCTTTGAGCCCCCCATCACTGCGGACACTTCCCTTTCCGATTGGGTTGTCAGCCAGGAATACGAATGGTGCGACAACAACTCGCAGCCGCAGATAAACAATCCCGAGCTACAGAACCTCAGCCTGCAGGAAATCGGACTGCGCCGCTGGCAGGAGCAATTCACCAAGAGCGAACCGGTCATCATCGAATCGCACGCGGAGATGACGGAGGAGGAGCGCGCGCTTCTGGAACCGCAGGATATTCAGGCCCTGTGCGCGTACCCCGTCATTGCCGGGGACAAGCTGGTCGGCTTCGTCGGCTTTGACATTTGCGACAACGGCAGGCGCGAGCGGTTCACCGGTTGGGCCCCGTCAGTAACCGACGCGCTGGCAACCGCCGCCCACGTCACCGCCGCGGCCCTGAAGATGGAAAACAGCCAGGCACGCCTGATTGACGCCCGCAAAAAGGCAGAGATCGCCAATGCGACGAAATCCCAGTTCCTCGCTACCATGAGTCACGAAATTCGCACGCCCATGAACGGTGTTCTGGGTATGGCGGAATTGCTGGAATCACTTATCACCGAACCCGAGCAACGGCGCATGGTGCAGGTGATCCGCCAATCTGGCGCTTCCTTGCTCAACATCCTCAACGACATCCTCGACTTCTCGAAGATCGAAGCAGGCAAGATGCAGTTGGAAAACGCCGCCTTCAGCATCGAGGCCGCCGCCCGACGCCTGGAGGATATTCATTTTCTCAAAGCCGAGGAAAAGAACATCGATCTTGAGGTGATGATTGGTTCGGGCGCAGAACTGCCGCGTATGGGCGACGCACATCGCGTGCAGCAAATCCTGCACAACCTGCTGAGCAACGCGATCAAGTTCACCGACAAGGGTCATGTCAAGATGACCATATCTGGCCGCAGCGGGCAGCCCCTGCGCATAGTGGTGAGCGATACCGGAATCGGCATGAGCGAAAGCCAGGTTGCCCGTCTATTCGACGATTTCACCCAGGCCGACAGTTCCACTACCCGCCGTTACGGTGGTACCGGGCTGGGCATGTCGATCGTGCGCACGCTGGTAAGCTTGATGGGGGCCACCATCGACGTCGACAGCGCTCCTGACAAGGGCACGAACATAACCGTTACCCTGCCACTGCCGATGGCTGAAGCACCGTCGCAGGAATCGCAAACTGCGGCACCTCAGTCCGGGAAACACAGCTTCGAGGGGCTGCGTATCCTGGCCGCTGACGATAATGCGTCGAACCGCATTTTGCTGCAAACCATGATTGAAAGGATTGGCGCGTCCGTCGATATCGTCAATGACGGACAGGCCGCCGTAGACGCAGCCACCAGCCAGGATTACGACATCGTCCTGATGGATATCTCGATGCCGGTCATGGACGGTATCAGCGCCCTTCAGGCCATCCGCGCCGCTGAAACCACGCGAAACGATGGCCAGCCGCCGGTGCCGGTCGTCGCGCTTACGGCCAACGCCATGACCCATCAGATCGTGGAATATATCAGCGCCGGGTTCGATACCCATCTGGCAAAGCCATTCAGCCTTGACGATCTGCGCAAGGTACTTTCGGTGGTCCCCGAAAAGGCTGAGTGACATCAGAACTTCAGTATCCCCACCGACGCGAAGGCCAGACCGGTGCACGTCTACCGACTGAGATCAACCATGATCGGAGGGTCGAATGAGTGCATCCATCAAGGCCGACCGGGTATTCGCCGAAGATCCCACCGAAGGAACGCAAGGCATGGATTCCTGCACGGCTACGCAAGATCACCTTCGAGACCCTGAACGACAACATATTGCTGCCCCAGAAAGTTCCAAGACACTGGCCAGCCAAGGCAAAGGAGCTTCTGGAAAGTCACCACGCGATTTCGCAAGAACTTGCGCGCCTCAACTCGAAGCGCGAGCGCCTGCGGCTCAGCCGGTTCTGCGGGCAAGCAACGGGGAAGAGGAAGTGACGCGGGCGGCGCGTTTGTGGTGGATGCATAGAAACTGATCTCACGTGAAGCGTGCCCATGCGGATTGCACAGGTCGTGCGCTACTGCCTGCTTTTCATTGCGCCATCGCCGCGCGCTGCTGTTGTTGCTTGGACCACTGAACCGCCAGGATACCGCCGGCGATTACCGCTACGCCCAGGATATCAAGAAAGCGCAGCGACTCGCTCAGGACAAGCGCCGCAATGGCGACACCCAGGAACGGGTTGAGAAAATGGAAAGTCGCGGCACGCACCGCGCCGATGCGATTGACCAACGTGAACCAAACCAGCGTCGCGGCCAGGCCCGGCACCAGCGTGGTATAGATGAACGCCGCGATCAGCGGCCAGCTCCAGTCGATCACCGGTTCCTCCAGGGCGACCGCAAAAACCGACAAGGCGGCGCTGCCGATGAGCATCTGAAGTCCAACGACCATCAGGAAGTTACCGCCAGACGTCGCACCGCGCACCGCCATGGTCGCCAACGTCAGCGCCAGAACCCCGATCACGCACAGGCCAAGCCCGAAGGGATCGACGCCACCCTGCATTCGTGATCCCATGATGATGACCACGCCGACCACCCCGGCAAGCAACCCCGCCACCCCAAGCGGGCGCACCTTGTCACCAAAGACCAACCACCCTGCAAGCGCCACCAGAAGTGGCATGGTAGAGGCGATGATCGCCGCCAGAGAGGCCTGGATCGTCTGCATCGCGACAAAGTTCAAACCGAGGTAAAGCGCGTTCTGGCAAATTCCGAATATGATCGTCGCGCGCCACTGGCCCCGCGTCAAATGCCAGCTTTGGCCCAGGGCGCGCGCGATCAAGACACCGATCACGCCCGAGATCAGGAACCGCAACGCGAGCGATGACAAAGGCGGCGCCGCAGCCACGATGATCCGTGCCGAGGTAAAGGCGCTTGACCACATGACCGCAAAGGCCAGCCCCATCATGATCGCACGAATGTCCATTTTCATCTTCGTCGCCTCGAAATACTGAAAGGGCCGCCAACGTGTGGCGACCCTTTCGAAAACTCACACCGGGTGCAAGGTTCAGCCGTTCACACTATCCTTCAGCGCCTTGGCGATCGTCATCTTGACCACCTTGTCGGCATCCTTCTTGATCTGCTCGCCCGTGGCGGGATTGCGCACCATGCGCTCGGGACGCTCACGGCAATAGATCTTGCCCACGCCTGGCAGGGTCACTGCACCACCAGCCGACACTTCGCGCGTGATCAGCGTGGTCATCGCGTCAAGCGCCGCATTTGCGGATTTCTTGTCTGTCCCCATTTCCTCGGCCAGTGCGGCAACAAGTTGGGTCTTGGTCATCGGCTTTGCCATTCTTGGTCTCCTTCACTCGCCCGACTGTTGGGCCTCACGCCGCGTATTTAACGGTATCTCGTATATGAACACAACGAATAGTGGCGCGAAACAAGGGTATTTCATGTATTTTGTGGAAAATTCGCCCTGATGTCGCGGTCAAAGAAATGCCGTTTCCTCAAAACTGCGCAACTTTCGGCTGTGAATTCGTTCAAGGGGCATCCCGCGCAGGTGCTCGATCGCGCGTATGCCGATCAGCAAATGCCGGGCAACTTGATGACGGTAAAACTCGCTCGCCATACCGGGAAGTTTCAATTCACCGTGCAGCGGTTTGTCACTGACGCACAAAAGCGTGCCATAAGGCACGCGGAACCGGAAGCCGTTGGCGGCAATGGTCGCGCTTTCCATGTCCAAAGCGATGGCGCGCGATTGGCTCAGGCGTTGCACGGGGCCGGATTGGTCACGCAGTTCCCAGTTACGATTGTCCACGCTGGCCACGGTCCCGGTGCGCATCACGCGCTTGAGTTCGAACCCGTCGAGTTCGGTCACCTCGGCCACGGCCTCCTGCAAAGCGATCTGGATCTCGGCAAGCGGCGGGATCGGCACCCAGATCGGCAGATCGTCATCCAGCACCTTGTCCTCGCGCAAGTAGGCGTGGGCGAGAACGAAATCACCCAGTGACTGTGAATTGCGCAACCCGGCACAGTGGCCCACCATGATCCATGCATGTGGGCGCAGGACCGCGATGTGGTCGGTTGCCGTTTTCGCGTTGGACGGTCCTACCCCGATATTGACCAGCGTTATCCCCGAACCATCCGGGCGCTTGAGGTGGTATGCGGGCATCTGCGGCATTGCCTGCGGCGTCGGCAACGACCCGTCCGGGGTGGTAATCTCGGCATCGCCGGTGCTGACGAAACTGCAATATCCGCTTTCCGGTTCTGCCAGCGCGCGGCGCGCATAGGCCTCGAATTCGGCCACGTAGAACTGGTAGTTGGTGAACAGAACATGGTTCTGGAAATGGCGCGGGTCCGTGGCCGTGTAATGCGCCAGCCGGGCCAAAGAGTAATCCACACGCTGCGCGGTAAACGGCGCCAGTGGTGCGGCGCCCCCTTCGGACGGCGCAAAAGTTCCGTTCACGATATCGTCGCTGGTGCTGGCAATGTCGGGCACATCGAACACGTCACGCAGGATGAACTGCGCTGCCCCTGTCTGCGGGACGGTGATCGCTTCGGAGCCGGCAACGGCAAAGTGAACCGGTATCGGTGTATCGGACACGCCCACCGTCACCGACACACCGTGATTGCGTAGTAGCAAGCCGATCTGTTGGTCGAGGTAATTGCGGAACAGATCCGGTCGCGTGATCGTCGTGGCATGCGTGCCCGGCCCGGTCACATGTCCAAAGCTCAGGCGGCTGTCCACCTCGGCGAAACTGCTGGTAGTGATCCGCAGTTCCGGATAGTAGGCGCGGTATCGACACCCCGGGTGCCCCCCGCGTATCGCCTCGCGAAACCGCGCCGAAAGGTACGTGATCGCGCCGGAGTAGAGCAATTCAAGACGTTCGATCGCTGCGGCGGCGTCTGAAAATGCCTCTGGCCCCGGCAAATCGGGGGTGTGGATGGTAAGGGTTTCGCTTTCATTCGCCATATGCTGGCCGGCCTCCTCGCGACGCGTCGAAGGGCAGGTTGACACCTCCCCCCCGCCGGATCAACCTGAACACCCGGCTCATCATGAAATGCGCGCCAGACCGATGGATTACCAAACAGTATCCCCGCCTGATTTCGGAATATCCCTGCGCGGTATCGGGTTGAACCTGCTGGTGCCGGACGTGCCGGCACAGGCGGCATTCCTGACCAACGTGCTGGAGATGAGTGCACATCGCGTCAGCGCCGATTTCGCGATCATGATGCACGGCGGCGACCTGCTGCAACTGCACGCCGACCATACCTATGGCGCGCACCCCTTGTCCGGTGTGCTGCCCGAGAACCCGCCGCGGGGCGCGGGGGCTGCGATCTACCTGTTCCACAGCAACCCGGATCGCGCCGCCGCACTGGCGGAAGAGGCAGGTGGTATCATCCTGCACGCGCCGCAGAACAAACCCCACGGCCTGCGCGAGGCCTGCATCCTGTGCCCCCAAGGATATGCCTGGACGCCAAGCCGACCGTTGAGCACGGCCGAACGTACCGCGTTGGAGTAGACGCGTCAGGCCGCGTCGAAGTCCAGAACCAGGCGTTCACTCGTCGGGCGCGACTGACAGGCCAAGGTAAAGCCTGCTTCCAGTTCCCAAGGCTCAAGCGAATAGTTGACGGCCATCTCGGCGCTGCCCTCGGTCACCTTGCAACGACAGGTGCAGCACATGCCGCCGCGACAGCTATAGGGAAGTTCCAGCCCCTGCCGCTCCGCCGCGTCGAGCACGGAATCGTCTTCGGCCTGCACGTTGAACCGGCGGCGACTGCCGTCCAGAACAACCTCGACCGACACGCCCGACTCCGCCGCTGCCTCGGCCTCGGCCGAGCGTGGCTTGCGAGGTGCCTCGCCTTCCTGAAAGAACCGTTCGAAATGCAGCCGATCGCGCGCGACGCCCTGCCCTTCCAGAGTTGCGGCGACATCGTCGATCATGTCACCGGGACCGCACAGGTAGACCCCGTCGGCACCGTCCAGATCCACCGCACCGGCGCGACCTAGCGCGGCGATCTTGTCACCGGATATACGCCCGTTGAGCAGATCGACATCCTGCGGCTCACGCGACAGGATGTGGATCAGCGTGAAACGATCCACGTAACGGTCCTTGAGGCCCTCAAGAACCTCGCGGAACATGATCGTATCAGTGTTGCGATTGCCATAAATCAGCGTCACATCGGCACCACGCGCCAGCGCGTCCGCCGCGATCGACACCATCGGTGTGATCCCGGAGCCTGCCGCGATCAACACCAGCCTTTCTTCGCCGCGCGTTGTAAACCGGCCTTCGGGCGGCATGACCTGCATCCGGTCTCCGGGCTTCAGGCTTTGACAATGCGCCGAGAAGACGCCCCCTTCGAGTCGCTTGACCCCTACGGT
>Ga0207414_1000875_pt1 | contig 12134 bp, 18 predicted proteins | sample PonA231FremontCA_2_FD_187269 | JGI IMG/M metagenome (GOLD analysis project Ga0207414, IMG submission 187269) | Marine sediment microbial community from Fremont, CA, USA - Pond A23 Sediment 1 (SPAdes) | ecosystem: Environmental > Aquatic > Marine > Unclassified | place: USA: Fremont, California... | reverse complement strand
GTCGAGCGTCGGTGTCGGGTCTCCCGCATCGCGCCATCGCAACAAGAGATATCCTAACTCAGTTCGAGGGTCACCGAGCGATAGCGTTTCCCAGTCAAGAACGCCAGAGACAGTTGGGAGCGGCTGTGAGTGGGTCGTATTGTCTCCTAAGTTGGGAGCCTCCGAAAAGAGAATGTTTCCCGGTCGGTAATCTCCATGGGTGATGACCGTATCTGTAGGCTCTGGGACGTGGTCACGGAGCCAGTCGCCAACCGCTGCGAGCTGTGAAAACGACTCCGGGACTGCCTCGGCCGCACGCTCGACGCGCGCGATGTCGGCCGCGACGTGATCTGTAATCGTATGCGTCTCACAGATTTTCTCAAATGGTGCTGTGGGCGTTGTGTGGAGCGTCGCCAATGTATCAATGACATCGTTGGCGAGGCATTTTCGAGCAGCTGAGTTGCGATATCGGCCCGGGAGTCGCGAACCAAGAGGGACGACATCTCCGTCGAGACGGGTCATCAGCAGAAACGGGTCCCCCAAGATGGATTCGTCTTGACAGTGGGCGATTGGCCGCGGGGCAGGTATTTCGGTTGTGGCTAACCGCTTGAGGGCGCGGTACTCGGTTAATATATCGATAAACATTGGTGTGTCTCGCAGTTCATTTGGCCGGCGTAGAATGTAGTCAGCGTCTGAGGTAGAGACGGCCACAACAAGATTGAGACCGTCGGCAACGAGGTCGAGACTCACAATTTGCTCACCAAGCTCGGCCTCGACCCAAGGACCGAGTTTCGCTTGCTCCGTATCAGTGAGTGGCACGGTTCCCACCCAGAAGGTGGCGTGAAAAAATTCCTTGGCAGAGAGCTGGCGTGGCCACAGCCAGCTCCGAGATTGGATTATACTGAATGCCGAGTGAGTGGATATCGTCAGTCACTGTTGATCGGATGATATTACTTCTTGTCGGTCGTGTCAACGCTAACCTCCGTGAGTTCGACGTGCGCGGGGAGATCCAAAGCGACGACAACGAGGTCGGCGATATCAGCCGGCTCCATCGCCCGACCGTCCCAGTGCTCCCAGTCGTTAAGCTCTGTGGACACTGCGCCGGGCATCAGCGTTGTGACCCGCACATCGTCGTCACCGAGTTCCTTTCGGAGGGATCGGCAGAATCCGTTGACGCCGAATTTTGAGGCAGTGTATCCGCTACCGCCAGCTTGTGGATATCGAGCACTCAGCGACGAAATCGTGACAATGTCGCCCGCTGCGTCCTTAACGGCGGGGAGGGCAGCTTCGGTCACGTTCATGACGCCTTCTAGGTTCACGCGAACCGTCTCCCGCAGTTCCTCAAGATGTCCTTCACCGACGGGACCACCACGGGCGATACCCGCGTTGTTAACGAGGATATCGACCGTGTCGAAGGCCGCAATCGCCTGTTCAACGAGTGATTCAGCGTCATCGGGGTCTGAGACATCTGTCGGGACAACGAGTGTGTCCCCGTCAAGATCCTCGGCAATCGTCTCAAGCCGTTCCTCACGACGAGCCGCGAGCACAACCGAACAGCCGGAACGGCTTAACGCTCGTGCGGTTGCTTCGCCGATGCCTGATACTCACGGCCATAAGTACGTGAAGATATCTGGAACTTCGATCCGATCGAGTGTAGAGAGCGCAGCATCACGAAGATCGTCGAGCGTGTCAAACAGACGGTTGCCAAGCTCTTGATTGAGCTGTCGCCAACACTCTTCCGCGGGGTTCAGCTCCGGTGAACCCCGCGGAAGGTAGCACAGTTCGATCGGCGTATCTTCGACGAATTCCTGTACTGCGTTGGCCGTAAAATACGAGGCGTTGTCTAAGACAACACAGATCTTCTCGCCGAATTCCGTCTGGAGAGCGTCTATCAATCGAATTGTCGTGTTGCTGTTGAAGTTCTCGGCACAGGGCAGGAAGAACGTCTCGCCAGCATCGCTGACTGCACCGAGCAGCTTGATGCTGTCCCACGCGCCCGTCACCGGCAGTGACGGGCGCTCTCCTTCCGGGAACTACGCATAGATCAGCGTCGAAAGGACCTGACGCGTCTGATCGATGGTCAGGATCGTGTATTCATCGTCCAGGTCGTTGCGCTTTTTTTGAAGCCTTCTTGCCAGGCTTCTTGGGCTCTCTCGTCGGATTTGTAGAACTCCGGCCGGGCTGTCTTCCAGGACAGCCCGGCCTCAGACATCAATCGTCGGACGTGCCGCTCACAGTACTCAACGTCAAATTCCTCAGAGAGATAGTGACGAGCTAGTGGAACAGACCACGCGGGCGCGTCTAGTCCAACTTCTTCGGGTGAGTCGTGAAGTACCTCAACGAACTGGTCGTGCTGTTCATCAGAGAGTTCGGATGGTCTGCCTTCACGCGGATCGTCGTAGACGACTTGCTCGACCGGCTCATCAGCGAGCCGGTCGAGCCGGCCAACCCAACGAGACAGCCATGGACCGGTGTATCCGTACCGTTCAGCTACCTCTGCCATCGTCGCGTCGTCTTCTTCGAGGTAGTTAATCACCGCCATCAGCCGTTGTGTCGGCTTCTTGTCCTCGACCTCCGCGAGAGCGTCGCGGAGGTCGTCGAGGGTGGCGGCGTCAAGCGTGGCCATACCCTAGAATCACACTCTAGCCTAAAGAATATTTAGCCGACAGTATCAAGTGTCCGGACGAGATCCGACAGCGGGCCCAAGCCCTCGCGGAGCAGGCCGAGGAGCGCGGCGTCACGACGGGCGTCCATCCGGCCGGGTTCGCCGCGGCCTGCCTCTACACGGCCGGTCGCGAAGAGGGGCGCTGGCTGACGCAGTCCGGGGTTGTTGAAGCCGCTAACATCTCAACGACAACGATTCGGACCCATCGAGACACACTCCAACAGCTGGATGCTGAGCAGAGAATGGATACCAAGGGTGATACAGTAAATCGAAGGGCACCGGCGAAAGCAGAGGTTAGATAAGCGTCCTCACAGAGGGTATCGATAATGGGCGAAGAATCGGAGTCGATCAGCTATTTGTCGGCTGCTGATATCCGTGACATTCACGAGTTGATCGTGGAGTCAAATTCGGACACGACAGCGGGTATCTCTTCACCAGGTGATATCGAATACACCGTCGAACATATCCAAGAAGGCCATTTCGGCCAGGTTCCCGAATCGCCCCACGAGAAGGCATTCCAGCTGCTGCGACTCATCGCGGCGAATCATCCGTTCGTCGATGGCAATAAGCGAACGGCGCTTATGTCGGCCCGGATTTTCTACGCGCTGAATGGCCACCGCTTCGATTACGATCGAGAGATCAAAGAGACCCTGAAGGCGCTCGCGACCGATGAGGGCGCTGTCGATGGGGATGACGTGATCGAGTATCTCAGAGCACACACAGAGCCGCTCGCTCCGGAGTACGAGGCAACCATCAACCTGTGGCTGTCACGCATCGAAGGCACAGATCAGCTATCCAGAGATCCCAAGCTCGATACAGGCGACAATGAACAACACGAACCGAACGATTATGACGATGACCGCCATAGTGATGAATAAGGATGGCCGCTGAAAGTGAGCAGCCCGAGATTCCCGATGAGCTGTCCCCCGAAGAGGCACGGCAGTATCTCATTCGGTTCCTCGGACGCCAAGACCTCGACGAACACGAGGAGATCTACGACGAACTCGCGACCGAGTAGGACTCTCTCCAGGCTGTTCTCCGTAGTACTGCAACAGTACCGTGGTTTCTCGCAGAGCGAGACCGTTCCAATCCGGAGCGAAAGCGAGATTGACGCACCGGTTTTCCCGTTCGCACTGGAACATCGGCCACGCATATGGATGTAACCGAGGACACGGTTCGAGACATCTGTACCGACGCAGTCTTCGAACGCGGCGAACGATATCTTGCTGAGGGCCGTATCCACGAAATACACCGCGTCGACAGCACCGTTACCGCCGTCGTGAGCGGCAGCCGTCAGTACGATGTCCGTGTTGACCTCGCCGCAGACGGGTTTGCCCCGTGGTGCGACTGTCCGTACGACAGGCCGGGAGCGTGCAAGCACGTCGTCGCCGTGTTGCTCCGGTGTGTCGACGACCCACCGGCAGACGACGGCGATCGACTCGATGCCGCACTCGACAGTGCCGACGACGATGAACTCCGCGCGTTCCTGCGTGACGAACTTGCGACCAATACGGATCTCCGCGAACGGTTTCTCGCCGGCGTTGGCGAGCCGACGAGCCAGTCGGTCGGTGAGCTTCGTGCCTCGATCGATCGGCGGTTCCACGAGACGAACCCTGAGTACCACGTCGTCTTCGAGCCGATCGACTTCACGCAGTGGTTCGAGCTCGCGAACGAGTACCGCGAGCAGGAGCGGCACGCGTCAGCGGCGACCGTCTACCGGGCACTCGTCGAGTCCCTCGACGACAACATGGAGCGCGTCGACGGCGCGTACGACCACTTCTCGCGTGCGTTCAGTCAGGCACTCGACGGGTATGTTGACTGTGTCGCGACCGCGAACCGCGACGCTGATGCGGTCACTGACGCCGTTGCGTTCCTTGAGGAGCGGGTGACGGCGGGAACGCCGGTCCCCGCGGACCACTTTGAGAAGGCAGCAGTCGAGCTTCGAGCGAAGCTGGGCGAGCAGGCCGGGGAATAGCTGGGTCGCCCTCGATGACGCCCACACGTTCGACGACCGCGAAAATTAGTTTGTGTCGCGGTCAGTCGCGTCGATCATCTGTTCGCGAGCGGCTTCGACATCCGAGTAGAGCGCCAACGCATGCTTGATGAGTCGGCGGTCTTCCAGATTCTCCTCCCAGCGCGTAATCACGTCACGGCGTTCCTGAAGCTCGGCACTTGCGAGATCGCCATCAGCAAGCGACTGTTCGAGCTCCTCCCAGGTCTCAACTTCGTAAGTCGCCTGCCACTGCTCGATTTCCTCGGTGATCGCGGCCAATTCGTTGCGTAGCTCCTCGCGGGTGTTTTCCTCGATGAGCGTGTGGATCTCCTCGAAGAGCAGGCGCGTGTAGTCCGGCTGGTAGCGCGTCGTCTCACCGGCCTCGACGCGGCGCAGCTGGCCCTCGTCGACGAGATCCTGGAGTTCCTCGTTGGTCGTGCTCCAGGCGGCGTCGGCCTGCTCGCTGATCCAGTTAACTGAGCGGGGTTCGCGAAGCGACTCAGCGACCGCTCGAATGCGGTCGCGGGCGCTCATCGACTCAGTCCACGATTGGACCCCATCTCGCGGGGATTCGGTCATGGTTGGCACCTCTAGTCCTGATTACGATACGGAAGCGTTGTCACGTCGAACGCATCGTAGTGTCGGTCGTACGTAAGGATATGGTCGACCTCTAAGGCCTCCATATGGGCTGCAACAGTGAAATCGGTGAGTGACGCATCCAGATCCGTCCACTCGACGAACGTTGTTTTAGCATCATCGAAAACGTCCTCGGAAACGGATTCGAACTGATACAGCGTGCTCTCATCCAGTGTCGTCAGGAACGACGCGGCGTTCCGCATCGACGCTTGCTTTTTCAACCGGGTTGCGGCCTCGTCGACGATGTGATCGTTGACGATGAGACGACGATAGGGGAGATCACCGTCGCGGACGAACGCCATGAACGCTCGCGAGACGGCGTGCATCTGGTCCTGAGGGTTGAACAATGCGTACAGGAATTTCGGCCCGACGACAACCTCGTGGCGGACATGTCCTGGACGAAAATGTTCGGTTGTGACCGTGCCGATCGGGGTGTCGACTGGTTCAGCCATTTACGGTCAGGATTGCGCGGACGGGTCGTCGGCGAGCGTGAACGATTCGTCGCTGCCGTGCCACTCGTCGACGAGATCGTCTTCCTCGCGAGCGTCAGTCGCTGACGACGCTGGAAGGGACCCGTCATCAAGGTCGTCGAGAACGGTGAACGCCGGGTCGTTGGGATCGGCTTGCTGCTGGCGTTCGATCCACTCGAGAAGCGCCTCGTGACCGGCTTCTTTCAGCGAGAGGTCGTGTTCGCTTGCGAACTCCCGGAAGCGTTCGTATTCGTCCTCGTTCAGTTCAGTTTGAACGTGCTTGGTGTCGTTGCTGCTCATAGGATCCCAATTGCTACTCCCATCTACGTTCTCATGAAGTATAAGATGTTCGCATATCTTAGATCATGAACCATGCTCAAGTAGCTGACGGAGCGGACTACTGGTCCTGGCGTTGAAATACGAACCCGGGACAAACCTCAACAATCGATGCGTGATCGCTATCTAGATTTCGAGGAACTACGGCCCACCGGCGAGGCATCCCACATCCCGGACACGATGCTGGACGACAGGTGTGAGGGTGCCCCCCGGCGGCAACGCGTCGCGACGACTACAGGTAGCTACCCTGATGTGCCGACGATAACCGACGGCGAGTGCCGGTCCTGTGGGGCGTCAGTCCCAGCCGGCCAGCTGAAATGCCGGTTCTGTCTCTCTAACCATCTCGGAAGTGGCGCCACTAACACGAACGAGGCAGCGTCGACGACGTGCCTCGGCATTATCTATCTGGTTGTCGAGTCGGCCACGTTCTACGGTGCCGTCGCGAAGGGCGGCGCCGCAGCGTTCGTTACCACCCTTGATCTGTGCGTTACCCGCTTTTGCGGTGGCGTACACTCGTATGGCGCGACAAGTCGACCAGTTAGGACTTGACAGCGACGCAGTCGTGCTCCGCAAGCAGTTCCCGACCACGCTGGGTCAGCAGATAGCTCATTGGATTCCCGTCGGCACCCATTCCACAGGCATCGGACATCGGACAGCCGCTACAGGCCGCCGACTCACAGTCGATCGCGCGGAGGTACCCCTCACGGACCATCGAGTCAAGCATCCCACGGATGGCATCTTCCCGCGTGTCCAACTGGGTGGCGATCGTCGAGACGGGTACGTTTCGTGCGACCATCGCGAGGACACGACGGTAGGTACTCACGACGCAACCACCTCACGAAGTCGGTCGATAACAGCGATTCCGTCAACGTGACGGATAGCGGGGAGCGTGAGCAGAACGGCGATGAGTGCTGGCGCGTACGGTGGCGCTAATGCGCCGAAAATTGCCCCTGGTGGAGCAATCCACGTCTCAGCGCCGCCCGGGATCGCTTCCAGTACCGCAGTCAAAAGCTGAGTTCCGGCCGTGATCCAGAGCATACCACTGGCGAGAACAACGGTCGCCCGCTCGCGTACACTGGGGACGTCGCCGCTCCGCCGGCCGCTCGGACCGACGGGAACGCGTGGGTACCGCTTGGTGGGCCGGCCAACCGGATGGGTCGGGTCGCCGCGAACGACATCGCCGGACGTGACGACCGCCTCGATCCGGTCTTGGACACCTCGATCGCGAAGGTGTTCGATCTCGACGTCGGTACCGTCGGTGACACGGCAGCGGCGCTCGACGAGGCGGGACAGGCCTACGAAGCGGTTTACACGAGTCAGCCGAACCACGCGGAGTACTACCCCGGGGCGTCAGAGATCGACTTCAAGCTCCTGTTCGATCCCGACGACGGAACGCTCTTCGGTGCCCAAGCTATCGGCGAGAGCGGCGTCGACAAGCGAACCGACGTCCTCGCGACGGCCATCGCACACCGGGACACCGTGTTCGATATCCGCGATTACGATCTCGCATACGCGCCGCCATACTCGGCCGCGAAAGACCCGGTAAACATGTTAGGAATGATCGGTGCGAACGTCGTCGAAGGCATCGCCGACGTCGTCCATCTCGATGAGTTTCTCGAACGGAAAGACGAGGCAACGGTCATCGACACCCGCCCTCCGGAGATGCGGGAGGCCCAAGGACGGATCGACGGCGACGAGAACGTCCCGCTCGGCGAGCTCCGAGAGTGGGCCGCCGACGCCAACCCAGACGGAGAGGTGTTCACATACTGTAAGATCGGGAAGAGCTCCTACATGGCAACGCGGGTACTGGCAGAGTACGGGATAACCGCTCGCAGCCTGACCGGCGGCTACTACCGCTACGAGTACGCGGCGACGGACGACAACGAACGACTCGAATCCGTGCCAGCAGAGTGACATCCTCCTTGCGCTGAAGCCCGAGAATTTCTCCTCGATTCTCCGTAAGCGTAGATTGACGGTACCGACTCGTGACTGATACGGCAGATTCAGCTACAGCAGTATTGTGCTATTAAAACAATTAAACCCTTCGGCAAAAATAGATTTTTAGAAATGAAACTAATCTTTACATTTGTCAAACCCGTATTCGGTAGTACAATGGGAGTTGAAACAGCGGAACTCCAATCGGAACTGGAAGAGAAAGGCGAACTAATGCTCGCAGTTTCAGAGTTCGATGAGCCGCTGGAGATGCATCTCCACGATTCAGAAATCGAGGACGGAGTCATCAAGATTCAGTTGACAGACGGCGTCCTCACATTCGATGTTGAGGAAGTAGTCGCCGTGTGGCATCATACGCACTCACTTGCTGACTTCGGACTCGAAGACTGATTTCAGCGAATCAATCTGGTCGCTGTAAAGCGACCGAATCGCGGTTTCAGATTTCCCTCCGGTATCGTAGCTGTAGGGAGGAGCCCTGCTTCGTATGGGAGATCTTCCACTGCGTTCCGCGTACCCGGTCACACAAGCCCGGGTATCTTAATTACCCCTGCGTGGACATTATGATTACACAAAAAACCGACCAGCGACGTCAGACCAGGTCGGCGACGGCCTCGCGGAGGGTCAGCCCCTCGCCGACGACGTCGCGGCGGTAGTGCATGTACGCCGCGCCGAGCGGCGGCTGGAGGATATACGCCAGCGCGATGGGGAGGATCGCCTCGGCAGGCACCGACCCGGCCGCGACGACGATGGCCAGCGCAATGGAAAGGTTGCGCATGCTCGTCGCGTACACTAAGCTGACGCCGCGTTCAGTGTCAAGCAGTGTCTGGCCGAGCCCCGCGCCCACCACGAGGATGACGGCGTAGAAGACGACCAGCGGGACGATGGTACTAGCGGAGGCGACCGGGTCAGCGAGGATACTCTGTGAGCGCATCGTCATCGCGATGAAGACGATGAGCATCACGCCAACAGAACTCAGGCCACCGAACATCGGCTTGAGCCGAGTGAAACCGTCAGAGCCGTACTGGCGGAGCAGCACGCGTCGCGTGAGGTTCCCAGCCACCATCGGTAGCACGACAACCTGTGCCAGCTGGCGGTACAGTGCCGTCGGGTCGAACGCGACCGAGGCAGGTACGAGCACCGAGAGGTACGCCGGCAGGATGGCGACGGCCGCGAGCAGGTTCACGGCCATCGCTACCAGCGCGGCCTCAAGATCGCCGTCGGCCAACCCGGTCCACGCAGCGGTCATCCCAGACGTGGGGATGAGCGCGATGAAGTACAGTCCGACCGCGTAGGCGGGGTTCCCAGCGAAGAAGGTGCGGGCGAGCCCCACTGCGACCAGCGGCGCGACGGCAAAGTTGACAATCAAGCTCAGCCCGACCGGCTTCGCGTGCCTGCGGAGGTTGATGACCTCCTTGAGGTCGATGTTGATCATCATCGGGTAGATCATCAGGAACAGCACCGGGAGGACAGCAGCCTTCAGCAGGCTCCTCGTTCCGGTGCCGGCGACCTGCCCGAACGCGAGACCGGCGACAAGCGACGCGACCACAACGTAGATGAGATTCTCCTTGACAGCGGTGAGAAAATTCCGGAGCATGAGTGTGAGTGTGGAAGTAGGGTGTGATGTCTCAGTCGTCTGCTGGCGCAGGGCCGTTGGGCGCAGCGACGTCGCTCGCGTTCAGCCGCTCGAAGGCGTCTTCAACACCACCGCCGGCGATGTCGAGGGCCTCCTGCCAGGTGTCGGACGACGCAGGGTCGTCGGGTGCGAGACCGACCTGTTCGAGCACCTTCGGCAGGCTGACGTGGTAGACACGCTGGGTCTCCTCGCCGACCTGCTGGACGACGACGTTACAAGGGAACAGCGTCGCCGCGTCGCCACGCGTCTCCTCGGCAACGATTTTCCCCGCGTGGGGGTTGCCGATGCCGATGATCCGGGTCGGCGGGAGCTCCTCGCCGGTGTGTTCGCGGATGTTCTCCGAGGGGGAGAACTCGGTCGGGGTGCCGAACCCGGCGTCGGTAAACGCCTCCCTGACCCGCTCAATCGCGTCCTCGTGAGTCGTCCCGAGGTAGGTCTCGCGAGCACCGATGTCTGCGAACGATTCCTCGAAGCCTTGGTTTTCGTCTGCGGGCATTCATGTGCTTTATTGTGTGTTATACACAAAAGCGCTATGGCATACACAGCGATATCCGGCTTTGAGCAACTGGAGACCGAGAATAAAAAGAGCTTAATCAAAATATCGAGAGTGGCTTTTTGCTATTACCACAAGACTATTTTGTGTTCTTGTGTGAGTTATATTGTGGTATGACGAACATACTACTCGCCTACGACGGATCGGAGCCCGCCGAACACGCCCGGAAGGTCGTCTTCGACAGGTTCGACCCCAGCATGGTGACGGTTCTATTCGTCTTCGATCCGGGAGAAGCGGGCTATGAGACACCTGACCCCTTCGGTACGGACGCAGAACTCACAGAACTAGCCACCGAGCGGGCGGAGGAGGTATTCACGAAGTTCGAGACGCCCGCTGAGTCGAACGCAACGGTTCGGACGGTCCACGACGTCGGTGACCCCGCCCGGACCGTCGTTGACTACGCAGAACGCGGCGACATCAACCACGTCGTCGTCGGGAGCCACGGCCGTGAAGGCGTCTCACGCCTCCTGCTTGGGAGCGTCGCGGAGAAGGTAGTTCGTCGGTCGCCCGTCCCTGTAACCGTCGTCCGGTGACAGAGTCGTCGGCTTCTCGAGGGACGAGCTGTCACGTGTCTCGGCGACCCTGCGATTGCGGGTATGGCCGAGGTTCTGTCTGCTGTCGTCGCCGACATCTCCAGACCGAAGGCGAACCGCTTCCTGCTCTCGATACGGAAGCCACCGGGGACGCCGGCGACGCGGTGGGACTGGTTCCAGCGATGGCGCTGACCGAATCTCCTGGCAAGGCTACAGCTGATTCCTAGAAGTTGTCGGTACCGAAGACGCAGTAAGTGCGAGAACTCACCTATATTCTTCGTGACTTCGATGGGGTAAACCGGGTGATGCTTATGATTCTTTGAGACGATTGAACAGAGTAGTATTGTAGCAGTTTGCGATTTGATGTAGACAGACACACAATCATAAGTATTGGATATCAAACGCTGAGTGGTTGACAACGGCGTTCTTGTTGGGTTAAATCGCTCTCTACGGAACGCGGTGTATCGCCACACAAATTAATAATAACAAGTTCGTAGTTACTAATGCTGGGTGATGAAAATACAACAAATACTATCGTCGGTACAGACAGCACAGCGAACGGACGCCACGGCTGAACGGGTAGCTGGAGTTGCCGGCGTTATCGCACTCGGGGGGCTCTCCGTGCTCGCCTACAGCGTCGGGGTAACATGGAAGCTCCTAGCAATCTCGTGGGTGGCCTTCGCCGCGATGGCAATCGGCGCGCCGCTAGGGGCGCGAACTGCCCAGACGGCCCAGCCCGTCGAAACCGTCTGGGGGTACGGTCTCGCCAGCGGAGCGATGGTAACCAGTGCCGCGCTATTTCTCATCCCGCAGGCACTTGGCCAACACGGGCGGTTTGGAAGCCTTGGGATCGCGGCTGGCTTCCTGGCTGGGTACGTCGGCCACGCGCTTGGTCACCGGCTCACGCACCTCAACGTGCCGATTGAACAGACGGCTGCGGAGCTGACTGTCCACGCGCTGGCCGCCGGCGCGATTATCGGGGCGATCTACACGGCGATGCCATCGCTAACATCAATTCTTGGCGCCGCCCTCGTCTTACACAAGGCACCAGCCGGCTATGCCGCCGCCCGACGGCTGGCTGATCGGAATCGGTCGGTCGTCACACTTCTGTTGCCGGCGGCGGCCGTCGGATTGATCGCGCTACCGGTTGGCATGACCGGGCTGTCACCGTCACCGATACTACGTGGCCTTCTGTTTGGGTTCGGCGCCGGGGTGTTCCTCCACGTCGCCGTCGACCTCCTGCCGGAGTGTACCGCCGGCAGTGACACATGTCCGGTCGATGCCGCAGCCGACAGCGACGCCCACCGCTTACAGGATCGGCTGCGAACCCACGCCGCCGTGAGTTCACTCGCTGGGGCAGCAGCCGTCGTTGCGGCATGGCTG
>Ga0207414_1000873_pt1 | contig 12150 bp, 8 predicted proteins | sample PonA231FremontCA_2_FD_187269 | JGI IMG/M metagenome (GOLD analysis project Ga0207414, IMG submission 187269) | Marine sediment microbial community from Fremont, CA, USA - Pond A23 Sediment 1 (SPAdes) | ecosystem: Environmental > Aquatic > Marine > Unclassified | place: USA: Fremont, California... | reverse complement strand
ATATTGCGACTTCTTATTGGGGGTATACCCAATCTATTGCTATGTTGATTATTGCTTTAATTACCCCTATATTGGGAGCAGTTGCTGATTATTCTAAATCCAAAAAAATATTTATGAAGCTTTTTGTAATTTTAGGTGTAACAGGAACTGGATTACTGTTCTTCATAATAGAGGGCCGATACCTTTTAGCTTCTATATTTTTTATATTAGCTAATATTGGCTTTTCAGGGGGTAATATTTTTTATGATTCTTTTTTACCTTTAATAACAAGCAAAAACAAGATTGATTATATTTCATCACTCGGATATTCAGCTGGTTATCTAGGTGGCGGTTTATTATTATTATTAAATCTTATTATGATAATGAGACCGGAATTACTTGGCATTTCAAATACTTTAATGGCTACGCGTTTAGCTTTTGTTACAGTTGCGATTTGGTGGCTTTTGTTTTCCATACCTGCATTTATTAATTTACCCGAATCCAGAATTGGGCTAGGCAAATTTACATTAATTCCTTATATTAAGCAGGGCTTTAGTAGAGTAGCAAATACTTTTAGGAATGTAAGAAAGTATAAAGAGCTGTGGAAATTTTTAATAGCTTTTTGGATCTATAATGATGGAATTGGTACCATTATCCGAATGGCTACAATTTATGGACGAGAAGTTGGGATTGGTCAAAATGATTTAATAGGTGCCTTACTTTTAACTCAAATAGTGGGTATCCCATTTACTTTAATATTTGGAAAATTAGCTGGTAAAATTGGTGCAAAACGAGGAATCTATTTAGCCCTTACTATCTATCTTGTTATAACTGTTTTAGGTTATAATTTAGATTCGGCTTTAGAATTTTGGATTTTAGCAGGTTTAGTCGGTACTGTTCAAGGTGGTGCTCAGGCTTTAAGCCGATCTTTATATGGAACGTTAGTCCCTAATGAAAAAAGTGCAGAATTTTATGGTTTTTACGGAATTTCAAGTAAATTTGCTGCAATAACAGGACCTTTTGTTTTTGCATTAGTAGGACAGCTAACTGGTTCTTCTAGATTTGGTATTTTAGCAGTAGCCTCTTTCTTTATTTTAGGAATAATTGTGTTATATACTGTAGATGTTGAAAAAGGTGTTAGCGAATCTACTCAGTGAGAATAAAATTTCTTATATAAATTTTAAAATATATTTAATAATAATAGAAACTTTTAAAAAAAGGAGTTTTAAACATGACAAAATTATTTGAATGTATTCCCAATTTTAGTGAAGGTAGAGACCAAGAAAAAATAGAAAAAATTGTTAAACCCTTTAAAGATAATAAAGGAGTAAAACTACTAGATTATTCGGCCGATAAGGACCATAATAGGTTAGTGGTCACTTTATTAGGAGGGGCTGATGAATTAAAAGAATCAGTCCTAAAAGCAATGTCAATAGCAGTTGATCTTATAGATATGAATCAACATCAGGGCGAACACCCTAGAATGGGCGCCGTGGATGTAGTTCCCTTTACACCTGTTAAAAATGTGGAAATGGAAGATGCAGTTAAATTGGCTAATGAAGTAGCAGAGCAGGCTGCAGGAAACTTAGATTTACCTATTTACCTTTATGAAGAGGCAGCTACCAATGAATCTAGGAAAAATTTGGCAGATATTAGAAGAGGAGAATATGAGGGTTTTGCAGAGAAAATACAAAAAGATGAATGGAAACCTGATTATGGCCCGCAAAAAATACACCCTACTGCTGGAGCTACTGTAGTTGGAGCCCGGATGCCGCTAGTTGCATTTAATGTTAATTTAGATACTGATAATTTAGAGATAGCTAATAATATAGCTCGAAAAGTGAGACATTCTAGTGGTGGTTTAAGATTTGTAAAGGCAATTGGAATTGATTTAAGTGAAAGAAATATTGTGCAGGTTTCTATGAATATGACTGATTATACTAAAACATCTCTATATCAAGCCTTTGAAATGATAAAATTCGAAGCCGATAGATATGGTGTTAATGTAATTGGAAGTGAACTAATAGGACTTCTTCCTTCCAAGGCATTATTTGATGTAGCTGAATATTATTTAGGTTTAGAAGACTTTCAGGAAGACCAAATCATGGAGAATCGATTATTGGAGGATATTTAAATGATTTTATATAAAAACATTGGTCAGTTAGTAACTGTGGGTGGAAAAGCCCCTAAAACAGGTTTAGAAATGGAAGAATTGAATGTTATAAATGATGCCTATTTAATAGTAGAAAATGGGAGAATCAGTGATTTTGGTAGTAATAGCATTGAAATTGACGAGAGTAATTTTGAACAAATTATAGATGTAGAAGATAAAGTAATGATGCCAGGATTTGTTGACCCTCATACTCATTTTGTTTTTGCAGGTGATCGGTCTCAAGAATTCAAAATGAGGTTACAAGGCACTCCCTACATAGATATTTTAAAAGAAGGGGGCGGAATATTAAACACAGTAAAAGCTACCAGAAAGAGTTCCAAACAAGAATTATATACTAGAGCTCAAAAAAGGGCAGAAAAATTTATGAGTTATGGTGTTACTACCGTAGAAGGAAAAAGTGGTTATGGATTAGATAAAAAAACAGAGTTAAAGCAACTGGAGGTTATGAAAGAAATAGATGAGGCTGAAGATATCGATATAGTTTCTACTTTCATGGGGGCACACGCTATACCAGAAAAATATAAGAACAATTCAAATGAATATATAGATCATCTAATCGAAAAAGTAATGCCTGAAGTATTTGAAAATCAATTAGCTGAATTTTGTGATGTTTTCTGTGATGAAGGTGCATTTTCATATCAGGAATCTGAAAAATTATTAAAGGCTGCAGATGAATTGGGTTTTAAATTAAAAATTCATGCAGATGAAATAAAAAATACAAAAGCAGCTCAATTAGCTGGGAAACTCAATGCAGTTTCTGCTGAACATTTGCTAAAGGTTTCCGATGAAGGTTTAATAAGTCTCAAAGAGAATAATGTTATTGCAGTATTACTACCTTTAACAGCATTTTCATTACAAGAAAAGTATGCAGATGCCCGTAAGATGATTGAAATGGGTATTCCAGTTGCGCTAGCAACCGACTTAAATCCTGGGAGCAGTTATTCCCAATCAATTCCATTGTTACTTTCTTTAGCTGTAATGTATATGGATATGTCTCCTGAAGAGGCTATTAGTGCTTTAACTATAAATGCAGCTTGTGCATTAGACAAAGGAGATGAGATTGGAAGTATTGAAAAGGGGAAAAATGCGGATCTATTAATTATAGATGCACCTCATTATAACCACCTTTTTTATAACTTCGGTATTAATTTAGTAGAAAAGGTATTTAAAAACGGAAACTTGGTTTTAGATAATGATTTAACTAAAAGGAAAATATAAGGGGGAGAACCTATGTATAAGTATCAGGATCCAACTAAAAAGATTAAATTGCCTGACACTTTACCTGAAAAGGAGGATTTTCGAGAAGATATTAGGAGAGCTCCAAAAAGGGAATTAAAATTGAGTGAGCATCAAATCGAATTAGCCTTAAAAAATGCTTTAAGATACATACCGAAACATTTACATGAAAAGATAGCACCAGAATTTCTAGATGAATTGATGACTAGAGGTAGAATTTATGGTTATAGATATAGACCCAAAGGCGAGATCACTGCTAAACCTTTAAATGAATATAAAGGTAATACCATTGAAGGTAAAGCTATTCAATTAATGATAGATAATAATTTAGATTTTGATGTAGCATTATATCCTTATGAATTAGTTACTTATGGTGAATCAGGACAAGTCTGTCAAAATTGGATGCAATACAGGCTTATAAAAAAATATTTAGAAATAATGACAGAGGAACAAACATTAGTTGTTCAATCTGGACATCCCTTAGGATTATTTCCTTCTCGTCCCGAAAGTCCAAGAGTTATAGCAACAAATGGACTTATGGTCGGTATGTTTGATAATGAGGATTGGTTTAATAAAGCAGCAGCAATGGGAGTAGCGAATTATGGACAGATGACCGCTGGTGGTTGGATGTATATTGGACCTCAGGGTATTGTTCATGGAACTTATATTACTTTACTAAATGCTGGGCGGCTATTTTTAGATATTCCCGAAGATGAAGATTTAAAAGGCCATCTATATATTAGTTCTGGTTTAGGTGGAATGAGTGGTGCACAGGCCAAAGCCGTTGAAATTGCAGGTGGAGTTGGTGTAATAGCTGAGGTTGATGAATCAAGGATAGAAACCCGCTATGAGCAGGGTTGGCTTTCTGAAGTTTCATCTGATTTGGATGAAATATTTGAATGGGTCGAAAAATATAGAAAAAAAGGAAAAGCGGTTTCAATCGCTTATCATGGCAACATTGTGGATTTACTAGAGTATGTTGAAAAAAATGAGATTAAAGTAGAGTTAATATCTGATCAAACTTCTTGTCATGCCGCTTATTCAGGTGGTTATACACCGGTTGATTATTCATTTGAAGAAGGTAGAGAGCTTTTAAATGAAAAACCTGAAAAATTCAAACAAGAAGTTGATAGAAGTTTAAGAAGACATTTTGAAGTCTTAAAAAAGTTAGTTGATAAAGGAGCTAAGTTCTGGGATTATGGGAATAGTTTCATGAAGGCTGTTTATGATGCGGGAGTAAATGAAATTGCTAAAAACAAAAAAGATACTTCAGAAGGTTTTATATTTCCTTCTTATGTAGAAAATATAATGGGACCAATCTGTTTTGATTATGGCTATGGTCCTTTCCGCTGGGTATGTTTAAGTGGTAAAGATGAAGATTTAAGAAAAACAGATCGTGCAGCTATGAAGGAAATTGATCCTGAACGTCGGGCTCAAGATAGAGATAATTATCATTGGATTAAAGATGCAGAAGAAAATGATTTAGTAGTTGGATCTAAAGCCAGAATTCTTTATGCCGATGCTCAGGGTAGAGTAGATATAGCATTAAGATTTAATGAATTAGTTAGAAAAGGTGAGATTGGACCAATCATGTTAGGACGAGACCATCATGATGTAGCAGGAACTGATTCTCCTTTCAGAGAAACTTCTAATATAAAAGATGGTAGCAATATAATGGCTGAAATGTCGATTCATTGCTTTGCCGGCAATGCTGCTCGCGGTATGAGCATGGTAGTAGAAAGTAATGGCGGTGGAGTTGGAATTGGAAAGGCTTTTAATGGTGGATTTGGTTTAGTATTAGATGGAAGTAAAAGAGTAGATAATATAATTAAAAATGCTCTTGATTGGGATGTTAATGGAGGAATAGCAAGACGGGCATGGGCTAGAAATGAAAATGCCTTGGAGACAGCAAATAAATGGAATCAAAAAAATCAAGGCAGAGGACAAATGACTATCCCAAATGTAGCTAATGATGAACTTGTTAAAAAAGTTATTAATAATAATACAAAATAAATTGTTATAGGGGGAATAATATGACTTTTGCTAACATGAGCTTAAAAGAATTCAATAGTAAACTTGCGAGTGATTCACCCACACCTGGAGGAGGTAGTGTTGCTGGTTTAAGTGCGGCTTTAGCAGCTTCTTTAGCTTCAATGGTTGTTAATCTTACTAAAAATACAGATTTAGATAAATATAGTGAAAAATTGGAAGAAAATATCGAATTTGCCTTAGAACTTATTGATAAAGATGCCCTTAGTTTTAATAAAGTAATGGATGCATTTAAAATGAAAAAAGAAACAGAAAAAGACAAAGAGAAACGTAAAGAAGCTATTCAAACAGCACTATATGATGCTTCTTTAACACCCATGGAAACTATTAAATTAGCTAAAAGTATTTTAGAAATTACAGTAGAAGTTGCTGAAAAAGGAAATGAAAATGCTGTTTCAGATGCAGGAGTTGCAGCATTAATGGCTTTAGCAAGTGTTAAAAGTGCAGCTTATAATGTATATATAAATACTGCTTCTCTTAAAGATAAACAAAAAGCTAAAGAATTAGAAGAAAAAACCAAAAAACTTGTAGCAGAAAGTGAAAGTATGGCCGATAAAGTAGAAAATATATGTATGGGAAAAATATAATTAAAAAGAAGGAAGTCTAATTTTGAACCTTCTTATTTCTGCAAATATTTATAGAAAGAGGAGATTATGTTTTGTATTATATAAATGGTGAAAATCTTGATATTGAAAAAGTTGAAGATATAATTTTTTCGAATAAAAAAATTGGAATATCAAAAGAAGCAGAAAAAAATATTATTAAATCAAGAGAAACAGTAGAACGTTTAATTAAAAAAGGTGAAGTTGTTTATGGTCTTAATACCGGTTTTGGTAAATTTAGTACTAAAAAAATTTCTCCAGATAAGATAATCCAGTTACAGGAGAATTTAATTATCAGTCATGCAGCAGGGACTGGAGATTATTTGGATGATAAGATAGTTAAAACCATGATTTTACTGCGTGTAAATGCTCTTGCAAAGGGTTATTCCGGCATAAAATTAAATACATTAGAAAAGTTAATAGAACTTTTTAATAGAGATATAATACCTCTAATTCCTGAACAAGGTTCGGTCGGAGCTAGTGGAGATCTTATTCCTTTAGCTCACATGGTATTACCATTATTAGGTAAGGGAGAAGTAAAATATAAAGGGGAAATTGTAAAAAGTAAAGAAGTTCTTGAAAAAGAAGATATTAAACCAATTAAGTTAGATAGTAAAGAAGGTTTGGCTTTAATAAATGGGACTCAAATGATGTCAGCTATAGAATCGATCAGTATTATTAGAGCCCAAAAATTAATTACTGCTGCCGACATAGCGTTAGCATTATCTCTAGAAGGCTTAAAAGGAATAAAAGAACCTTTTGATGAAGATGTTCATAAGCTCAGACCTCACCCAGGACAGATTAACTCTGCTCAGAATATAAGAAAGTTGACTAAAGGAAGTAAGCTCCTTGAGGATAGTAATGATAATAGAGTTCAAGACTCTTATACCTTGCGTTGTGGTCCACAAATCCATGGTGCCACAAGGGATAGTTTATCTCATACTTTAGAAATAGTAGAACGCGAGATGAATTCAGTTACAGACAATCCTTTAATTTTTCCTGAACAAAATAAAGTAATTTCTGGTGGTAACTTTCACGGTCAGCCTCTTGCTTTAAGCAGTGATTATTTAGGTATGGCAGTTAGCGAATTAGGTAATGTTTCTGAACGTAGAACTGCAAAATTAGTGGATGATAGTCTAAATAATGGTCTAGAAATGTTTTTAACCGAGCACGGTGGTTTAAATTCAGGGTATATGATTACCCAATATACTTCGGCTTCAATAGTTTCTGAAAACAAAATTTTGGCTAATCCTTCTAGTACTGATTCAATACCAACTTCAGCAAATCAAGAAGATCATGTCAGCATGGGGTCAATAAGTGCGAGAAATTTATATAAAATTTGTGATAATGTAGCTCAAATTATTGCAATTGAATTAATTTCTGCAGCTCAGGCTGTTGATCTAAGAACAAACAAACCGGCTGAAGATTTAGGTGAAGGAACTTTTTATGTATATAAGAAGATAAGAGAGAATGTTGATTATTTAAAAGAAGATAGAATTCTGTATCCTGAAATTCTAAAAGTAAAAAATATGATAACAAGTACTGATTTTATTAATAACATAAAAAAGAATTTCGACATTTCTTAATTTTTCAAAATTTACTCTCTCGTTTGAAACGTCGCAACATTTACTATATAATAATTAGAAATAATTATTCTAACTTAAAGGAGGAGAGTAATGAGTAGTAGAAGTATTAGTAGAATTCTTATTTTAATTGTTGTTGTTAGTCTTTTGTTAGTAGGTAGTATGGGAGCAGTAGCACAGAATGAAAAAGTTACAGTGGCTGTAGATGCTCCACCAAGAACAATGGATCCACATGGTTCGGATGCTGATTCGAATCTATCTGTAATGAGTAACTTTTTTGAAGGTTTGTTGCAGAGAAATACTAAAGGTGAGTTATTACCTGGGTTAGCTACAAGTTGGGAAAGAGTAGATCGATTAACTTGGCGATTTGAATTAAGAAAAGGTGTTGAATTTCATAATGGTAATGAATTTACCTGGGAAGATGTTAAATATACTTTTGAAGAAAGATTAGAAAATCCGGAAGTATCTGAATTTATTTCTTTTGGTTCTTCAATAGAATCAGTAAGTAGAGTAGATGGAAATGACTGGGTAATTGATATAGTAACTACTGAACCTATTCCATATTTTGTACAAAACTTACATCAGGTGTTTATTGTTGATAAAGAGTCTACCATGGAAAGATCACAAGGTGATATTGGTACTAAACCAGTTGGAACCGGTCCATATGTCTTTGATGAATGGGTTAAAGGTTCTTATTTAAGAATGAGTGCAAATGAAAATTATTGGGGTGGAGAACCAGAGATTCAAAATGCTGAAATTAGACCTATTACTGAAGCTTCTACTCGGTTAGCTACAATTAGTAGTGGTGAAGTGGATGTTTTACAAGGTATACCAGTAACAATGTATGAGGCGGTAGAAAATAATAATAGTATAGAAGTAATTACTAGACCGTCAAGAAGAGCAATATATCTTGGTTTAGGTAATAAAGATGAGTTGCCTACATCTAGTCTTAAAGTCAGAAAAGCAATGTATATGGCAATCAATGAAAAAGAGCTTATTGAAAAAGTTATGTTTGGTCATGCAACTCCAGCAGCACAAATTCCTGATCCACCAACAACTGGATACAGTGATAAAATTGAAAGACTAGAATATAACCCTGAAAGAGCAAAAGAACTCTTGGCTGAAGCTGGTTATGAAGATGGATTTAAGATTACATTATCAGCTCCTAATGATAGATATGTTCAAGATGAGCAGATTGCTTCAACAATAGCTAGTTATTTATCTAAAGTGGGTATAGATGTAGAGGTAGATGCGAAACCTAAATCAGTATATTTTGAAGAAGTTATGAAAAACGAGTTAGATTTTTATTTAATCGGTTGGTTTGATGGTTCATATGACTTCGGACGATCTTATTCTAAGCTATTACACACAGTAGATGCAGAAACTGGTTATGGTACATTTAATGGGGCAAGTTATTCAGATCCAGTGGCGGATCAACTTTATGAAGTTAGTAAAAGTGTTGTAGATCCTGATCTAAGAGCTAGCCTTTTACAAGATCTAAATAGATTAGCTATGGAGAGGGTTGCTGTAATTCCATTACATTACCAAGAAGACACTTATGCTGTACGAAAAGATAGCAATGTAGAATTTACCCCAAGATCTGATACCTGGATTGTTTTCAAGGAGATGTCACTTAAATAAATTTAATATATAAGTAAAAAAATGTTAATGCATGGAGCTTTTTTAAAAGCTCCATGCTTTCTTATATAAAAAGTAATTTGAGTATATTAGAAGGGAGTATAAAAAATGAGTTCATACATTGGACGTAGAATATTACAAGGAATTGTAGTATTATTTTTAGTTTCTTTTATAGCTTTCATTATATTTCAGTATTTAGGAGACCCGGTTATGACTTTAGCGGGTAGGTATGCTACTCAAGCGCAGAGAGAAGAAGTTAGACAGTCCCTAGGTTTAGATAAACCTTTTTATGTCCAATACTTTAATTTTCTTAAGAATGCTTTGCAAGGAAATTTTGGTATGTCATATGTGACGAGAGTCCCGGTGTTAGATTTGATTGCTGAAAGGCTGCCGGCAAGTATTGAATTAGCTTTTGTAGCTGAATCTTTTGCAGTAATTGTGGGAGTTTCTTTAGGAGTATTTGTATCTGCTAATCCTAAAAGTATTATGAGTAAATTTATGATGACGGGTTCCTTATTTGGTGTATCTTTACCGACATTTTTAGTTGGTATATTATTAATATATATTTTTTCAATTAAGTTAGGTATTATGCCTTCTTCAGGCCGTGGTGAAACAATAACGATTTTAAATTTCTGGAGAAGTGGTCTGCTGACTTTAGACGGCTGGAGGCATATTATCTTACCTGCTTTTACTTTAGGTATGTTCCAAATGGCATTATTATTTAGGATAACTAGAGGTGCTATGTTAGAGGTATTAAGTGCAGAGTATATTAGGACAGCATGGGCAAAGGGATTAAGAGGAAAAATGGTTTTGTTTAAACATGCTTTACGTAATGCACTTATTCCTGTGGTAACAATGATAGGACTTCAGTTTGGACAGTTAATAGGGTTTGCGATAGTAACAGAAAGCATTTTTCAATGGCCTGGAGCAGGAAATTTACTTTTAAATTCATTATATGAAAGTGATTTCCCTGTAGTTGCAACTTATGTAATTATAGTGGCGTTGATAGTTGTACTCTTAAATGTCATTGTTGATATTTCATATGCTTTCTTAAATCCTAAAATAAGATATAAGTAGGTGATGATAATATGTTTAGTAAAATAAATGAGTTGCGAGAATCAAAAATTTATAAACATTTTGTTAGTCAGCCACTAGCAGTTGGTGCTTTAATAGTTATAACTTTATTATTCCTGGGAGCAATCTTGGCACCAGTGATAGCTCCACAAGATCCTTATGCTATGGAGAAATTAAGTTTGGGAGATTCTTTACTTCCTCCTATTTGGATGGAAGGAGGCAAAGCTCCATTTATTTTAGGGACTGATGTTCAGGGAAGAGATATATTTAGTACAATCTTATATGGTAGTAGAACCTCTTTTATTGTGGGAATCAGTGTAGTAACTATTTCTGGAATATTTGGAGGAGCTATTGGATTATTTGCCGGCTATTTCGGAGGTATATTTGATTCTATAGTAATGCGTTCTGCTGATACTGTACTATCTTTTTCTAAGACATTAATTGCAATGTTATTACTAGGAATATTTAAACATAGTAGTATTTTATTAGTGATTTTAGCGATAGTTATTTCAGATTGGGTTCAATATGCTAGGACAATAAGAGGAGAAGTTCTTTCAGTTAAAGAAGAAGAATATGTTTTAGCAAGTAAAGCAATAGGTGGTACCCATTTAAGGACTATTTTCAAACATGTATTACCAAATGCTATTTCTCCTTTATTAGTTGTAGGGGCAGTCGATTTTGGTATAGCAGTTATGTTAGAAGCTACTTTAAGTTTCTTAGGTGTAGGAGTTCCAGTCACCCAACCTTCTTTAGGGATGCTTATCTCCCAGGGGAGGAATTATCTGTATGCTGGGAAGTGGTGGTTAATAGTATTTCCCGGTTTGACTTTAATGGCAATTGTATTTAGCCTTAATTTAATTTCAGATTGGCTAAGAGATGAAATTGATCCAAAAGTAAGCAACATTTAATTCCTTTTTCAAATGAGAAGGATATATCAATTTAATATTGAATATTTAAATAGAAGTGAAAAAGGAAGGATCATGAACTTTTATGCGGGATATTAAAGAACGTTTTAAGAAAAATCTAAGAAATAAGAATTTAATATCTAACAATAATAGATTATTATTAGGGGTATCTGGGGGACCAGATTCCCTTACTATGTTAGATTTGTTTACTAGTATTAGGGATGATTTTAATCTTGAAATAATAGTATTTCATTTAAATCATTTATTTAGAGAAGAAGCCGGGCAAGAAGCAGAATATGTAAGAAGAATTTGTGAAAAGAAAAATTTGAAAGCTATTATAAAAACTCATGATGTCCCCAAATATGTAGAGAACAATAATTTGTCACCTGAAGAAGGTGCAAGAGAAATAAGATTTAAATATCTAAAAGAAATTTTTCAAAATGAAGATATTGATAAAATAGGATTGGCTCACAATAAAGATGACTTAGTAGAAACTGTTTTATTGAATATTTTTAGAGGTAGTGGAATGAGAGGTTTAAAGGGTATTGAAGATGAAGTGACTATTGAGGGAATGAAAATAATACACCCCTTATTGATATTTTTTAGGTCTGAAATAATAGATTATTGTAATAGTAATGGACTTGAACCTGTTTATGACCCTAGTAACGATAGTAATTTATATAGTAGAAATAGAATTAGGAATAACATTTTGCCATTAATTGAGAACCAAATAAATCCTAATGTTAAACAAGTCATTACTAGGATGACTGAGTCTGTTAAAGAAGATTATAATTTCATAAAACAATATAGTGATAAAAAATTTAAGGAATTACTGATTGAAAAGGATGAACAAAAATACATACTTGACTTAAAAAAAATAAAGGACTTACATCCTACTTTAATTAAAAGAA
>Ga0207414_1000871_pt1 | contig 12183 bp, 12 predicted proteins | sample PonA231FremontCA_2_FD_187269 | JGI IMG/M metagenome (GOLD analysis project Ga0207414, IMG submission 187269) | Marine sediment microbial community from Fremont, CA, USA - Pond A23 Sediment 1 (SPAdes) | ecosystem: Environmental > Aquatic > Marine > Unclassified | place: USA: Fremont, California... | reverse complement strand
TGAGACAAGCCTGGATTTTTCTCCATTTCCTCTCACAGATACTTTTGTTGTTTTTCTTTCGCCTACTTCGGTGTCGACTGTTTCGCGACCCATCTCGTATTTTCTTTTCTTACGGCTAGGCCATATTCGGCCGCTACTTCCTTTTTTCAGCGATCTTCCTTGCCAGTCAACCATCCTTATTCACCAGTCGCTCTTTTTGTTTCATGATATTAAAACCTCGCCTTGCTCTTTTATTATTTTGCCATTTGTTGGAGTTTTTCTCTGATTTTGTCCATTTGGTCTTCGAATCCTAAATGTCCTGCGAATTTTTTGGAGGTTCTCAACACTTTTGTTCTTCCGATTGGTTTCGCTTCTATCAGATCTAGCTCTTTGAGCTTTTTGACGTATTTGTAGACTCTTCCCCCTATTACCTCTGAAAGTTCGGACTGTTTTATCGGTTGTTTGTATGCGATAACGGCTAGAGTTTTCATTGCCCCTCTGTTGAGTTTGGTTTTAGGTATGATGTTCTCCACTTTTGACATGTATTCGTCTTCTAATTGGGTTGTAAACATGTTTTCGCTAGGTTCCTTTAGCCCGAGCGAGCTGTTCTCGTCGAACTTTTTGTCTAGTTTGTCTAACAATTTTCTGATGTATGTTTCAGATGAGGTATCTACAATATCTTTTAATTCTTCCAAGCTCAATGGTCTGTCTGCTGCATACAGGGCGGCTTCTAGTGTTGTTATGTCTTCTTCAACTCCCATTGTTTCCCTCTGGAGGTTCTAGAAGTTCTATGTATATATCTCCAAAATGTTCTTCTTGTTCAAGTTGGATTTTATTTCTTGACCATAAGAAAAGTGCTAAAAGCAAGTTTTTACAAATTTCTTCTTCGTCTTTTTCAGGCAACAGTTGAGTAAAATTGATTCTTCCTCTCTCCCCTGCTAGTAAAGCTATTTTTTCATGGAATTCATCGATGTGTTCTTCTATATTTACATGATAGTCGTCAACTTCCCACATTATGTCTTTTACATCTTTTACTTCCTTTTTCTTCTTTTCAGGAGCTTCGTCTTCTTCCAATACCTCTTCTAGGGAGCTCGCTAAGTCAGATAAGGTAATTTGTTGGTTATTTTGTCTTATTAGAGTGACTGGCCCTATATCGGGCATGTCAAAGTCGAGGTTTTTCAATAGTTCGTCTTCCTCTTTTCCATTTCCGTTATGAGGTGAGTTCTCTGCTTTCATACGTAACAAGACTGATGCTGAGCACAGAGCTCTTCCGGAAAGCCTCAGGTCAAGTTTTTCTCGTTTCCTCACTCTGTCCACATACAAGTCTGCCATCTTGTTGATGTCTACATCCCACGGGTCTATTTTATCATCACGGGCAAGATCGAGTAATATTTGAAATGGTTGGTCAAATATAACAGGCATTTTAGATCTTCTCCTTTATCTCCTCTAGATTGACGGAGACTATATGTGATATATTGTCATCATCCATATTAACTCCGAATAATTTGTCGGCTGCAGCCATTACCGACTCATGAAGGGTGACTATCGTTATCTGAGCTTCTTCTGCAAAAGATTTTACGAGTTCGGCTATCCCTTTTCTGTTTTTGGGGTCTAGGTGAGCGTCTATCTCATCAAATATGTAAATCGCGGATGGTTTGGTTCTTTGAATCGCAAAGATGAAAGCCAGTCCGGTAAGGGCTTTTTCCCCTCCTGACAATGATGCGGCATTTTTCAATTTTTTTCCTTCAGGTTTGGCCTCAATGTCCAATCCTTCCTCTAGTGGGTTTTCAGGATCTTCAAGTGTTAGTCTTCCTTCTCCTCCGGGCGATAGCTCGCTGAAGATGTCGCTGAAGTTTTCTGAGACTTTTTCGAAAGTTTCCATGAAAACAGCGGCTTTCTTTTCATCTATTTTCGCTATATGTTCCAGTAATGTTTCTTTTTCTTGGGCCAGTTCATCGTAATGACCTTTTTGGGTTTCGTATTCTTCTTTGGCTTTTTTGAACTGTTCTGGTGCCTTTTCGTTTATTGGTTTGAGTTTTTCTATCCTTTTTTCTAATTTTTGAATATTTTTTTCCAGTTTTTTCTTGGTTCCATCGAATTCTTCAATATCTTCTTCAATGTAATTCTCTAGTTTTTCTTCTGCTTGTTCGAGGTCTTTTTCAGCAGAGTTTTCATCGAGTTTAAGTTCACTTATCTCGCTTTCTTTTGCACTGATTTTATTGTCTATTTTGTTTATTTTATTGGTTATATCTCTAATTTTATTGTCTAAATCTTTTTTATCGGATTTTTTATCTTCTATATCTTTTTTAATTTCCCTAGAATCCTTTTCTGCTTCTTCCAGGGATTTTTTGCAGTTTGATATTTCTTCTTCCCATTTTTCTACTCTTTTTTCCGCATCGTCTCTTTTCGCTTTAGCAGAAGTAAGTTTTGTCCTTAACCTTTCGAATTCACTACCTGCTTCATCTATCTTATCTTTTTCTTCTGCTAATTCGAGAAATTCTTTTTTAGACTTCACTACTTCTCGGAAATAATTGTTCAGTTTTTTGATATTGTCCTCTATTTCATCTAAGGAATTTTTTATTTTAGAGAGAGTTTCATCAAATTCTTCTGAATTTTTATCCACTTCTTCGATCTTTTCTAACAAAGTTTTAAATTCGGAAAAATGTTCATCGAGGTCTTTGGAATATTTCTCTACTTTTTTAATTGGTGTTTTTTCTTCGCTTTTTTCAGCAGCTTCTTCTGCGTCTTCTTTCAGGTCGTTTATTTTGCTATTCAATTTGGATACTGATTTTTCATCTTCATCAAGGTTCTCTTTCAGCGTTTGTAATCTGGAATTGAGCCTTTCGACTTCTTTTAGAACTTCGGAATCTCTTTTCTCTCTGATTAAATCTTGGAGTTCGTCTTTTTCTTCCTCAATATCCTCCCTTTTTTTCTTAAGATCTTCTTTTTCTTGCTCAAGTTTATCTAATTCTTCTTTCTTTTCCTCAATTTCTTCCGATACTTCTTCTAGATCTTCTTTCCGTGATTCTACTTCTACTTTGGCTAGAGCGGCTTTTTTCCCCATCAAATTTTCTTTTAGTTTTTTGTATTTTTGAACATCTTGCTTGTCCTGTTTTGATTCCTCCATCCTTTCTTGGAGGACTTCTAGCCTACCTTCTTCACTTTGAAGTTGAGTGCTTACCTTGTCTAACTCTTTCATTGACTTCTCTTTTTTTTCTTCAAATTCAGCCACTCCTGCGATATCGTCAATTATCTTTCTCCTTTCCAAAGAGCTCATTTTTATAAATTTATCTACATCCCCCTGCATGACAAAATTGTAACCTTCATTGCCCACGAGTTTCCCCTTTAGAAGGTCTACAATTTCCTGTCTTGTAGTCCTTTTTCCAGCAAGTTTGTATGTACTTTTACCGTCCTTGTTCACTTTTCTAGAAATAGTGAATTCCTTTTCGTCAATGTTTAAAGAATTATCATCATCTACAATATGTAGAGTTACTCGTGCATATGGGGCAGGGTTCTTGCCTTCTTCACCTTCGCTGCCGTGGTAAATCACATCTGCAAATTCGCTCGCTCTTAAGGCTTGAGAACTTCTTTGACCGAGGACAAAAGAAATAGCATCTATAATATTGCTTTTTCCGCTTCCGTTAGGGCCTACAACGGCTGTTAGTCCGGAAGATAAAGGAACGACTTCCTTTTTGTGTCCGAAGGACTTGAATCCTCTCATCTCTAGTTTGCTAACATATACCAATTTGGACCCGGTCTCCTATCACTACTTTCCCGGCCCAGCCTCCGGCAAAGTCAACCCTCAAGTAAAATAGTGATTCTTATGGGTTATAAATCGTTTTATTATTCAGAAATACTATAAGTCTCCTAAAAACTAAAAATAAGTGATGAAGGTGTTATTTTGCCGAAAATAGGGATAATAGGAGGTTCAGGGGTTTATTCTTTGGATGATATAGAAAATCCGAAAAAAGAATCGGTGATAACGCCTTATGGTGAGTCTCCTGAAATGGTTATCGGGGAGGTAGGTGGTAATGAGGTGGCTTTCATGCCTCGACATGGAAAGGAACATTCAGAACCACCTCACAGGATAAATTTTAGAGCCAATATCAAGGCTTTGAAAAATATTGGTGTGGAACGAGTTATAGCCACGACGGCTGTGGGGTCTTTGAGTTCGGAAATAAGTCCTGGGGATTTTGTTGTGATTGATCAGTTTTTGGATTTCACTAAGGATCGAAATTCGACTTTTTATGATGGTAAGTTGGGTAAGGTGATGCATGTAGATATGACGGAGCCTTACTGTTCTGAATTAAGAGAGATTTTGATAGAAAGGTCTGAAAATTTAGATATTCCTATTCATACTTCAGGGACTTATGTTTGTACTGAGGGGCCTAGGTATGAGACGGCGGCCGAAATACAGATGTTCAATCAGTTAGGTGGGGATGTGGTGGGGATGACAAATGTTCCTGAGGCCGTTCTTGCGAGGGAGTTGGAGATGTGTTATTCTACTGTTTCAGTGGTCACTAATTATGGGGCTGGGATTGGCGATGAGAAATTGACCCATAGTGAAGTGAAGGAGATAATGGAAGAGAATGTAAGTAAGGTTAAGGAGCTGATTTTTTCCACAATTCCTAAACTGCCTTTAGAAAGGTCGTGTGGGTGCGGGAATGCCCTTGATGGTGCAGAGGTCAATCCTTAACGATTATTGGCTGTACATTTCGGAATATGCGTCATCAGTATCGAGATCATAGTCCGGTTGTTCTATCGATTTTCTTTCTTCTTCGACTATGGCGACTTCTTTTTCTTTACCTTTCTTCTTCTCCTCCCCGATTTTGTAGTTTTCTTCTTTTTCCAGCTTTTTTTCATTTCCACAGTCGGGACAAGTCAGTATATCCTCTTCACCCTTTTTGGGCAATAACATGGTTCCACATTCGGGACAAAATTCCATAAATAAACCCCCTTTATGCTTTATTAAGAGCTGTGAGTTTAATTATGGTGGCATTTCCTATTTAAAGATTTTCTTTTTGTTTTAGTTACTCTTAGGGAAATTTGTCTTTTTTTCTAGGGTAAGTTTCGACCATACTTTTATGTTTTCAGTAATATTTCTTTCTTATTTTACTACTCTCTTATTTTAAGGTTATAATATTAGCAAAAATTAAATATTTTAGGAGATAATTTTTACAAACCTAGAAGTTAAAGGAGATATTGTTAAGATAAAGAACTGGCGGAAGAAGAATGTATTTGATATTAGGGTGTGGAGATTTAGGATATGCTTTAGCTGAAAATCTTAAAGAGTCCGAAGAAGAGGTTCAGATAGTAGAAAAAGATCCGGACAAGGTCAAACAGTTAGAAAATAGGGATTTCAACGTAATTGAAGGAGATTTTACGTCGATAGAAGATTTGAAGGAGACCGATATCGAGAAGGTTGAAGTCGTTATGATTCTATCACCTGACTTAGAGACAGTTAAAGGTGGCCTTTTTGCCATTAATCAAGTGAAGATGGATTTGGATATCAATCCTATTGTTATAGCGAGGGCCAAGGATTCGATTTTGAAGTCTGAAATTTTGGATAGGGGGGCTGACGAAGTTGTCGTTACTTCCGAGATGTTTGCAGAATATATACATGACAGATTTCAAGAGTTTAGAGAGCGGATCAAAGAGAAGAAGCTTAGAGAGTTTGTAAAAGATATTGATAGCAAGTTAGCGATAGTTCTTCAAGATAATCCAGACCCTGACAGTATAGCAGGAGGGATGGGTTTGAAGGCCTACTTTGACCATCTGGGTTTGGAGTCAGACCTTGTTTTCAGTGGTAGGATTGGCCATCAACAGAATAGGGCATTGGTCAATACTTTAAAAGCTAAGATGAAGAGGGCGGAAGATATTGACTTTGAACAGGATTATTCAGCCTATGCAATGGTGGACGTTTCTACCTATGGAAACTGTTCATTACCTGAGGATATTACCCCCACGATAATAGTCGACCATCACGCGTACACATCATCAAGAGCTCAAGCGGAATATGAGGACATAGTCAATGTAGGTGCGACTGCTACCATAGTTGCGAACTATTTGAAATATTCCGAAATAGAAATGGGTGAAGAATTAGCTACCTCTTTGACCTTTGCAATTCTAACCGATACCATGAACTTTACTCGAGGAGCTACGTCTCTCGATTTTTCTACACTTGAGTACTTATTGCCATTCATAAATAACGAACTTTTGCAGACATTACAATCTCCCCCGTTGTCCGCTGAGACCATGGAAGTAATTCGAAAGGCAATTAGAAGTAGTAGAATCAAGAACGGATATCTGATTTCTAATGTTGGTGAGGTGAAAAATAGGGATGCTGTTGCCCAGGCGGCAGATTATCTTTTGAGGCGGGAAGGAACCCTTACGTCTCTAGTTTATGGGATTGAGGGGGACTATGTTTATATCTCTGCTCGAACCAAGGACGTTAGATTACATATCGGAAAGACACTTGAGGAACTCTATGGAGGTTTGGGATCGGCCGGAGGTCATCCCACGATAGGTGGTGGAAGAATTCCTCTTGATGCTTTCGATGCTGATGAAGATAATATGCAAGCTTTGAGAGGGGATATGGATAGGGCCATAGGTAGAAAGTTTTGGGAAGCTTTTGGAGCTTTGAAGTCCGAGCGTTGATTTCAAAGTGAGATTTTGAGGGTGGAATCTTTTTTAACTTGTTAACAATGTGTAGATGTGAGGTGTTTGAATTATGTTCGGTAAAGGAAATTTTGACCCTAAACAGTTGGAGAAGATGATGAAGAAGATGGGCGTTGAGATGGATGAACTTTCTGATGTGGAAGAAGTTGTCATCAAAAAGTCGGATGAGAACTTAGTTTTTGAAAATCCACAAGTTCAACTAACTGAGGCTCAAGGCCAAAAAACCTATCAAATCATCGGAGAACCAAACGAAGAGGAAAAAGAGACGGAGATAGATATAAGCGACGAAGACATCCAGATGGTCGTTGATCAGACGGATGCAACAGATGACGAAGCAGAGGAAGCTCTAGAAGAAACTGAAGGGGACATAGCAAAAGCCATAGTTAATTTAGAAGATTAAAATATCTGGATAGTCCGACGGATATTTTCATAAAGAGATTCATTTAGTAATTTTTTCACAGCCGATTTAAGGGAGGTAGAATGTCACTGAATAGAAAATTTTATGAAAGGGATACGGCAGAAGTCGCGAAAGATTTGCTTGGAAAGAATATCATACATAGGGAAGACAGCCAGGTTTTCAAAGGGAAAATAGTGGAGACTGAAGCTTATTTTGGTCCTGAAGACCCGGCGTCACGGGCGAAGGACGAGAAGACCAAGATCAACGAGAATATGTGGAAGAAAGGGGGGACGACACTTGTTTATATGGTTCATAGTTATTGGTTGTTCAATATTGCGACCGAGGGGAACGACATTCCTGGGGCAGTTTTAATTAGAGCAGTTGAACCGTTAGAGGGAATAGAGTTTATGAAGCTTAGGAGGGAAAGGGAAAGAGAAAAAGAACTAGCTTCCGGACCTGGGACATTTACTCAAGCTTTTGGTATAACCAAGGATCATCATGGGATTGATGTGACATCTTCTGACACTTTATCGGTTGAGCAAGGGGAGAGGGATGTTGAGCCTTCCGAGATTAAATATTCTCATAGAATAGGTGTTACCGAAGATTTGGAAAGGGAGCTTAGGTTTTTCATTGGGGATAATGGTCATGTGTCACGTTAGATAATTTTTAGGTTTTGAGAACTTCGTTTCCCCATAGTTCTATATCTTTTCCGAGACTTTCATGATCGGTTTGCCTCATGTTGTTTTTGATGTACTTTGGCAATAATTTTGTGAATCTTCTGTCTCCATATCTTCTGTCTCCGCATACGAATACTCCTTTATCTTCTTTTGACCGGAGAACTCTTCCAAGAGCTTGTGAAGCTCTTCTGAGGGCGGGTACGATGTAACCGTAGTAGGTACCTTTTTTTTCTCCATATTTTTTCTTGTAGTAATCTAGATAGAGCTTTGTTCTGAGACCCATCCGATCGAAAGGTATTCCCACTATGAACAGTCCTTCAAGTTCCTCTCCTGGAAAGTCAGCCCCTTCTGCGAACCTTCCGTTTGCTGTTGCACATAAGAAACCGTTTCCACCGTTATTGGACTCTTTTTTGAAATCTTCTAGGATGCCTCTGGCTTTATTGCCGTCCATTCCTCTCTGTTCTTGGTAGAAATTTCTGCCTTGTTTTCTAATCTCGTTCTTTAGGCCGTTTTCTATTATCCGGTTCTGTATTCTATAGCTGGCGGAAAACATAGCTACGTTAGAGTCGATCTTTTCTGAGAATTCTGATAATGATTCCACGTATTTTTTCGCCATCTTGTCGCTCAAATTTTTCCCTTTTGTGGTAAGGTCCGATGGAATGAAGGATACAATCTTTTCCGGGTCGTAAAAAGAGCCTATGCTTATGCTTTTAACTTCTTCAAGGCCTGATGTGGTCGCGAAAGCTCTGATTGGTTTTAAAGTTCCGGAGCAGAAAGCACATCCTTTGAACTTTTTCCACCTATCGCTCAGTATTTCGGAGGACCTCATGTCCCAAAATTCTAGAGCGAGAGTCCCTCTCTCATTTTTGATTAGAACTTCCACTCCTTCTTTGTCGTATTTGTCCAATACGGTGAGCCAAAAATTTCCTAGATGGTAGACCGATGATCTTGGTTTTTTTCCTTCTTCCAGCTGCTTCTTTCTCAGTTTGGTTCCATATGAGACTAATTCTTCCAAGGATAACCGGAACTCGAACGAGTCTTCACCCCAGTTTTTCAAGAATCTGTGTAAGAATTTGTCCGTTTCCAATCTGTCTTCTCCGTTTACCTTCTTCCCTTCCTTCTTTATCGCTTTCTTGAGAAGGTCGACCAGTTCGAACATTTTCTTTGAGCTGTGTTTTTTGAGCTTTTTCAACTCAGAAGTTGAACGGTTGAGGGTTCGCAGCGTAATCTGATCGGAATTAAGTCCGGAAGCGGCCTGTTGTAAATTGTGAGCCTCGTCGGCCACTAGGAAACATTTTTTGAAAGGTGTTTTTCTCTTTATTACCCAGCTCATGTCCTCATCTATCACGTAATTATAGTTTAGAGAAATCACGTCTGCCAGCGGGATGAACTCTTGTTGGAGATAATAAGGACATATTTCAAGGTTTTTCCCTATGTCCATTATCTCAGAATATAGTAGAGGTCCATCCGTCATCGCTGGTGGGTTGGCGTCTTCGAGCCTTTGTCTATAAGGACAGTTCTCCCCTTGGTTCTTGCATAGAAAGGAGATATCGCTATAATTTACCGAGTCTCCCATATCCTTTTCTTTGGCCAAGAGGCACATATCTCTCTTTCCACGGTATGAGAATCCGAAAAAATCTTCATTGCTTTGCCGGTTTATCGTTTTTAGTTCCTCGATTGGTCGGTCTGTCTCGTTTCCCGTTCTCACGGTCCACAGTATCGTATAATCATCAGTGTAAGGTAGGAGTCCTGAAAGTATGACGGGAGTTTTTCCAAACCCGGTGGCTGCATGGATGCAGATATTTGAGCCCCAAATCTCGTCATGGATTTTTTTTACCATCTCTCTTTGCTGGTCGCGATAATTGTACGGGAATATTTTTTCTTTCATGGTATCATCTCTCAGTTCTCTAATGTAAATATAGTTTGAAAAGCTAGATTGGATTATTTGGATTTTTCTTTATTTTCTTTTCCAAATTCTTGAATTTGTTTTTGACTCTTATCATAAACTACGTCCTCGTATGCTCGTGTAGGTACTTCCTCTATTCTTAGAAATTCTAGATTTTGTTCTTCCAGTATCGTTTTAGCTCCTGAAGTTATATCAGGAGCGGCCACTATACCTCTTATCTCCTTTTCTATCTTCTTCTCGAGCTCGTTCACGTATCTCCCCAGTTGCCAGACTGCTGAAGAAGTCGCTTTCCCCCTCTTGAACTCTATGATGACCCCTCTTCCTTCGGAGTCTTCTCCATAAAGGTCCACTTCCCCTGTCTTTATCTTCTTGTTTTTCTCCTCTATTTCGAATCCTTCCTCGATCATGTCAGGATTGTTTACGACGGACCTGACCAAATCCTCCTCTGACCCCATCAACTGTAAGTCCTCTTCATCGTCCAGCTGGAAAGAAGCTATGAAATCAACACTTTGAAAATCTATGAAGAGCACTTCTTTCGGAGAGGACCTTTTAGAAATTATTTGAAGATTATCATCATCTATTTGAGGTTTGGCCTCACATCCTGGAGGATTCCAGTTCACGGGCTCTCTTTTCTCTTCTTGATGGACCAGAAGTGTACCGTCAGGCTTCATGATGATCACTCTATCCCCTTCCGGCAGTATTGATCCTGCTCTTCCCTGATACTCGACTTTACATGAACCTACGATTATCAAGGTTGTCTCCCTTTCGTGGAGTTTTTGGTCTAACAAATCTTTGCACTTTTCCGCTTTCGGACTTTTTAGGAAATCCATTCTATATCCACTATCAATTATCTTTTTTTCAGATTAAAGTGAAGAGGGATTTTACTAGTTCGCCACTTAAAATTTGACCTCTAAAAACTGATTATATATCCTGAATTTTTTCATCGGGATTACATGAAAAACCCGATAGTGATGGCCCCTCCGATCGTGAGTGCGGCCCCTATGATTATTTTTGGAGTTATCTCTTCCAAGTTACCTAGGAAAATGAAGGAGAGTAGTAAGACGAAGAAAGGTTGGATATTTTGAAAGGGTGCTACGACCACCACTCGTGAATAGTAGAGTGCTGAGAATCCGAGAAAATATCCGATTGTCTGAGCGATTGCTGCATATAGATAGATCTTTTTTTCACTGCTTTTGAAGGGTCTGACGGGTGAGAATCCTTTGTAGATCGAAAAGGTCGAAACGGCGAACAGGGCTACTACGGATTTTAGAGCAAAACCTGCCAACAGTGGAGTCCCTTCGTTGAGCCCTATCTCAAAGAGAGGGGTAGATAGACCGAAAAACAACATGGTAGTAAGTGGCAGTATTAAACGAGAGTCAAGCTGGAAACCTGATCCTTCACCGTCACTGTTTATTTCATAACTTACTACTGCAACTCCGGCCAGTAGAATGAGAATCCCGAAAAAGTGTCCTTCGGTTATAGTTTCCCCTATTACGAGGATGCTGAAGATGGTAGCTACGAGTAGGTTTGCTTGGGAAATAGGTGCTGTCAGTGAGGCCCCTATTTTTTTCGTGCTTAGGTAGAAAACTATCCTTCCGAGAACTGTTCCGAAGATGCTAGACAGAGCGAATACTATTATGGCTGTCGTCGTCAGTTGGAATTCTAGGCCGTGGAATATGAACAAAGCAGGAATGAAAATTAGGGAATTGATCCAAATCGAAGCTAGGACTGCATCGAAGGACTTTCCTGAGACTGTAGCTTTTCTAATCATTAGCATTTCAACCGCTAGGAGAAAAGCTCCAATTGTTGCTAAAATTGGTCCTATAAGTGTGGTATTCATAGAATTAACCTCTTGAATGGTGTTTTTATCATTTTGAATCATTCTGACTCTAGATTGTTTAGAAAAAAGTTTTGGATTTCCTATATTGGGTAATTTATTCTACTTTTACGTATAGAGTTTTACTAGCATTATTTCCTTCTGAGTTCCCTTCCACAACAATTGGATAGGGATCTTCTCTAGTTGGTGTGTTTTCATCGACAATTATTTTCATTTCTGTACTGTTACCTATCTTTACATTTGAGTTGTCTTGGAACCATTCTACTTCTAGCACGCCAGGGTTGGCACTAAGTTTGACGTTTTTTCCTTCCCCCATATCAAATTCACCCGCTGCTTTTACGCTTATCCACTCGTTTTCTCCGGGGCTCATCGTTATTTCTCCGTCTTGGTGTTGTGGGAATTCTACTGTGAACCCGAAGTCTTGTATTTCCTCTCCGAACTGTTGATATAATGATACTCCTATTCCGAGTCCAAGCGAGACTAAAATTATACCGACTAAAATTTTCATAACTGTTGGCTCTTGTCCACTTTCGTCTTGTAAGATATTTCTTTGAAATTTTCCCATTTTTTGCCTCTTAGGTCTACTTTATGTGTTTAAGGCATCTTTAATAAACTCAAATGTTTACTCATTTTATATTTTGTAAAAAAGAGTTGATATTTGAATTGCACTTTGAAATGGAATTTTTGTAGGGGTCAGGTTTTTAAACAA
>Ga0207414_1000870_pt1 | contig 12190 bp, 8 predicted proteins | sample PonA231FremontCA_2_FD_187269 | JGI IMG/M metagenome (GOLD analysis project Ga0207414, IMG submission 187269) | Marine sediment microbial community from Fremont, CA, USA - Pond A23 Sediment 1 (SPAdes) | ecosystem: Environmental > Aquatic > Marine > Unclassified | place: USA: Fremont, California... | reverse complement strand
CGGGCACGTCCGGCCTGCGGCGATCTATTCCGCCTTTTCCCGGACCTGCTCCAGGACGGCCTCCTGCACGTGGGGTGGGCATTCCTCGTAGTGGTCGAACTGCATGGAAAACACGCCCTGTCCTCCGGTCATGGCCCGAAGATCCGGCGCGTATTGCAGGATTTCCGCCATGGGGGCCTGAGCCCGGATATCGGTGATGCCCTGGTTTGTTTCGTAGCCCAGAACCTTGCCCCTCCGGCTGGATATATCTCCGATCACGTCCCCCATGTATTCGTCCGGGACTTCGATATGCAGGGTCATGACCGGCTCCAGAAGGGTCAGTCCGGCTTTTTCCGCCGCCTTCTTGAAGGCCATGGAACCGGCCACCTTAAAGGCCATCTCCGAGGAATCCACGCTGTGATAGGACCCGTCGTAGCAGGTCACCTTGAAGTCCACCACGGGATAGCCGGCTAAGACCCCCTTCTGGGCCGCCTCCTGAATGCCCTGGTCCACAGCGGGGATGTACTGCTTGGGAATCACCCCGCCCACGATCTGATTGACGAACTCGTACCCCTGGCCACGCTCCTGCGGCTCGATCTTGATCACGCAATCCCCGAACTGTCCCCTGCCGCCGGTCTGCTTCTTGAACCGTCCCTGGGCGTCCGCCCCGGCCTTCAGGGTCTCCTTGTAAGGAATCCTGGGATCCTGCAGCTTGGCCTCCACCTTGTTCCGTCGCCTGACCTTCTCCACGGCCATCTCGATGTGCTGCTGGCCCATCCCGGAAAGCAAAATGTCCCCGGTCTCATCGTTGTGCTCCAGCTTGAGGCTCACGTCCTCATCCAAGAGCTTGTGCACGGCCATCATCATCTTGTCCTCGTCCTCCTTGGAGCCCACAAGGGCATAGGACAGCACCTGGGAGGGCAGCTGGGGGGCGGCGAAGACGAAGGGGTCCTTTTCCGAGCACAGGGTGTCCCCGGTGCCGGTCTGCTTCAGCTTGGCCACGGCCACAAGGGCGCCCGGACCCACTTGCTCCTTGCAGGGCTCCTGCTTCTTGCCCACCACCCACTGCAGCTGGCTCAGCTTCTCCTTGGCCTGCTTCCTGGGATTGAAGACCTGCATATCCGAAGCGATGGTGCCGGACATGACCCGGAGCATGTTCAACTGACCGCCGAAGGGCGTCACAATGGTCTTGAACACGAAACAGGCCGGAGAAGCGTCCGGGGACGATTCCCGCTCCTCGCCCTCCGTTCCCGGCCAGGGGGCTCGTTCCAAGGGAGAGGGGAGAAGCTTCTGGATCATGTCCAAAATCTGGCCCGCTCCCTTGCCCTCCAGGGATGCCGCGGAACAAAGGGGGACAAGCTCTCCGGAGAGGACCCCCTTGCGGAGCCCGGACTGGATTTCCTCGGCATCGAGCTCTCCCTCCTCCAGATACTTTTCCATCAATTCCTCGTCGCTTTCCGCGATATTTTCCACCGCCGCCTCGTACATCTCGGCAACCGTGTCCCGCATTCCCTCTGGCACATCGCCCGGAGCGGTCGCGCCGGAATCGGGATCGAAGAAATAGGCCGAACCCTCCAGCACGTCCACCACGCCCTGGAAGTCTCCGGAATCGCCGAGAGGGATATAGCAGGGCACGGGCTTGGCCCCGAGCACATCCCGCAAGCCGCTGATAATCTGCTCGGTGTCCGCCCGATCCCGGTCCAGCTTGTTCACCACTCCCAGCGTGGGGAGGCCGCGTTCCTGGGCTTCCCTCCAGATCTTCTTGTCCTGCGGCTTGATCCCGTCCACCGCATCGAAGACGTAAACCGCTCCGTCCGCCGCGGCCATTTGATAGGGCAACTCGCCCTGAAAATTGGTATCCCCCGGAACGTCGAGGACAAAGTGCCTTTGCCCCGCATGGCTGTACACCGCGTAGGCAGGCTGAATGCTTCCCCCTTTCTTGACTTCCTCGGGCTCGAAGTCCATAAAGGTGTTCCCGCCTTCGATGCTGCCCATACGGGTGCTCGCCCCGGTCGCATAGAGCAGCATTTCCGCCAGCGAGGATTTGCCGCCGCCGCTGCCCCCCAACAGGATGTAGGTCCTTTGTCCGTGTACTTCCTTGTCCATGCCAGGCTCCCTTGTCTTCAATCGTGATACACCCGCCCTCACAACGCAACAGGATCGACCGGGAAACCAGGGCCAGCAAGGCCCGTACCCGGCACATTCGCTTCTGTGCGCGGAAACTCCCGGAACGCCGGGAGGGCAGCACAGGGTCGCCAACGACTCCGCGCATGGAAGGGAATGAGCATATTCAGAACGATCCTAGGGAAGGAACAAAACCCGTGTCAAGCAGAGACCGCTTGGATTCCAGGCTGAATTTGGTCCCGGAGGAATAAACAGCCCGAGGGACCGACCCATAATTGCATCCTCCGGCTATTGCCTTTAGGATTGATCTCGCCGCGGGATCTCGTATTCGGCACACCATCCGGACAATGGGCGCATCAGGCTCGTTGAGCCGCCAAATGGGATCCGGACGCGGAAACTGCGCCGGACAAGGGGGTTACGCCACCGCGGCCCATCTGGACAAACCAATCTGCAGCCCAAAACGTGACAAGCGAGGCCAGCATGCCCGTCATCATGGGAACAGCCGGACACATCGACCACGGCAAGACCACGCTCATACGCGCCTTGAGCGGGATCGACTGCGATCGTCTCAAGGACGAGAAAAAGCGCGGCATCACCATTGAGCTCGGTTTCGCCTTCCTCGATCTTCCCGGGGACGAGCGCCTTGGGATCGTGGACGTTCCCGGCCACGAGAAGTTCGTGAAGAACATGGTTGCCGGAGCCGCTGGCATTGATTTCGTGCTGCTCACCGTGGCCGCTGACGAGGGGGTCATGCCCCAAACCCGGGAACACCTGGAAATCTGTTCCCTGCTCGGCATCGACAACGGCCTGGTCGCCCTGACCAAGACGGACGCCGTGGACGAGGAGCTTCTGGAGCTGGCCACCGAGGACCTGAAGGACTTCCTCTCCGGCACATTCCTCGCCGACGCCCCGATCATCCCCGTGGCGGCCCACACCGGCGAGGGCATCGACAGCTTGCGCGAGGCCCTGCAGGACAAGATCCGCAGCCTGGGCCAAAAGGAGAAGCCAGACATCTTCCGGCTCCCAGTGGACAGGGTCTTCACCATGCGCGGGCACGGCACGGTGGTGACCGGGACCCTGGCTTCCGGCGAGGTCCGGCTGGGGGACACCGTCCAGGCCCACCCCCGGGGCCGGCGCTGCAAGATCCGTGGCATCCAGGTCCACGGCCAGAGCGAGGAAAAAGTGAGCGCGGGCCACAGAACCGCCCTCAACCTGGCCGGGGTGGAGGTGGATGATCTGCAGCGGGGGGATACCCTGGCCCATCCGGATCGCCTTTTCCCCAGCACTGCCTGGGATGTGGAAATAACCTGCCTCTCCTCCGCGCCGCGGCCCCTCAAGCACAGGAGGGAGATCCATTTTCACCACGGGACCAGGGAAATCCTGGCCAGGGTCTCCCTCCTCGACGCCGAGGAGCTCGCACCCGGGCAGACCGCGCTGGCCCAGATCCGCTTCCCCACCCCCATGGTGGGCCTCTTCGGGGACCGATTCGTGATCCGGGCCCATTCCCCGCTTCGGACCATCGCCGGAGGCAAGCTCCTCAATCCCCTGGGCCGCAGGATCAAGCGCTTCTCCTCCCAGCTGGATCCCTTGTACACCCTGACCCGGGCGGACCCGGAAACCGCTTTGCTCACCCACCTGGAGCTCGCCGGAAGCAGCGGGCTGGATTTCTACCGGCTGCAGGTCCTTTGCACCGTGTCCACCAAGCAACTCAGCGCGCTCCTTCAGGATCTCGGCTCCAAGCAGCGCATCTTCTGTTTCGACAAGGAGAGTCGCGTCTACATCTCCGGCGAGGTGGTCCAGCGCCTGTCCGCGGATCTGGAGGAGTACGTGCGGCGGTATCACCAGAAAAACCCTCTCCAGGCGGGGATCTCCAGGGGAAGGGTTGCCTCGGACTGGGGCAGGGAGCTCCCCCAGAAGCTCTTGCATTTCCTCCTGGAGCGCTGCCAGAAGCAGGGAATCCTCGTCTCGGAGCAGGAGGTGCTTCGTCTGCCGGAACACCGGGTTACCCTTGGGCGGGACCAGTCCAAGCTGAAGGAGAGCATCCTGCGGCACTACGAGGAGGGAGGAATCACTCCGCCCAATCTGGGCGACGTGCTGCAGGCCCTAGATATCGATTCCAAACAGGCCACGCCCATATTGCAGCTTTTGACCGAAGAGGGTAAGCTGGTCAAGATCAAGGACGGGATGTACTACAGCGCGGCCGCGCTGGAACGCATCCGGCAGCTGGTGCTGGACTACTTCGCGAGCAACGAGGAGCTGGGCCCCAAGGAGTTCAAGGAATTGACCGGATTGAGCCGGAAGTACAGCATCCCTCTGCTGGAATACCTGGACAAGACCAAGGTCACCATCCGGGTGGGGGATGTGCGCAAGCCGAGGAAGGGCCAGAACAGCTCCCGGGAGGAGAGGGAATAGGCAGCGTCCACCCGCTATTGCCTCGCTCGCTTTTTCATGCTTGGTTGCGCCCGGGTCTAGCCGGGAATGAGGGTTGTATAAAAAAGCCCCAATCCTTCCGGAAAGCGGGCTTTTCGGAAGGACTGGGGCGTTAATGGGGTGGGTGAGGTGATTTGAACACCCGGCTCCCAGGGCCACAACCTGGTGCTCTGACCACTGAGCTACACCCACCGTGCGCTGCAGCCAAAAAACACTCTACGAAACAAAAGGATCGCGGTCAAGGGAATGGATCAGCTCATCATTCAGGGTGGCAAGCCACTGTTCGGCACGATTCGAATCAGCGGCTCCAAGAACGCCGCCCTCCCCATTTTGCTGGCAAGCATGCTCGTTCCGGAAGAGGTGGTCCTGACCGATCTCCCCGAGCTTCAGGACATTCGAACCACCCTCAAGCTGCTCACCCTCTTCGGCTGCCATTGCAGGCGCGACGGAGACAGTGTGGGCATATCCGCCGGCCCCGAGTTGACCCCTGAAGCGCCCTACGAACTGGTCCGGACCATGCGTGCCTCGGTGCTGTGCCTGGGCCCCCTGCTGGCCCGCCTGGGCCGGGCTCGAGTCGCCCTGCCCGGAGGATGCGCCATAGGCAGCCGGCCCGTGGACTTGCACTTGCGGGCCCTGGAGCGGCTCGGAGCCGTGTTCGACCTGGATTCTGGGGATATCGTGGGCCGGTGCGACAAGCTGAAAGGGGCCCACGTGGTCTTCGACTTTCCCACTGTGGGGGGCACTGAAAACATGCTCCTCGCCTCGGTCCTCGCCGAGGGGGAAACCGTTCTGGAGAACGCGGCCAGAGAGCCCGAGGTCAGTGACCTGGCCAATTTCCTCAATGCCTGCGGGGCGCGCATCAGCGGCCACGGCACCAGTCTCGTCCGCATCCAGGGAGTAAGCTCCCTGCGGGGATGCCACTACAGGGTGATGCCCGACCGCATCGAGGCCGGGACCTACATGGCCGCGGCAGGCATAAGCGGCGGCGAGCTGGAGCTCGCGAACTGTCCGGAATGGGCCCTGGAGACGGTGATCGACAAATTCCGGGAAATGGGCATGCATATCGGCCCGGGCCCCGAAGGGACAACCCGGGTCAGCTCCTCTGCGGATCTGGCCTGCACCGACATCGTGACCCAGCCCTTCCCGGGCTTTCCCACGGACATGCAGGCCCAGTTCATGGCCCTGATGAGCATTGCCTCCGGCTCGGGCATGATTCAGGAAACCATCTTCGAGAACCGATTCCTCCACGCCCTGGAGCTCATGCGCATGGGGGCGCAGATCAAGATACGCGGGGACACCGCCCTGATCCGCGGCGAGCGCCGTCTGGAGGGAGCGCCGGTCCAGGCCTCGGATCTGCGGGCAAGCGCCGCTCTGGTTCTGGCCGGTCTTGCGGCGAGCGGCACAACCACCGTTCGCCGGATCTACCATTTGGATCGGGGATATGCGCACATCGAGCACAAGCTGGGCGCAGCTGGAGCCGATATCCGTCGCGAGCGGGAGTGAGCTTCCGGAGATCAGAGGTCAGACGTCAGAAGATGGATGTCGGACGTCGGATGTCGGACCTTGGACGTTGGATCGAAGGCGGATGTCTCCCTTCGGCTCAACCCCGGACACGCGCCACTGATCCCTGACTCACCGACCCGCTGATACCGACTTACTGACACACTGACACACTGACTCACTGACTCACCGACTTCTCCGCTCTCCCCTTGACAATTCGCCCTTTTCCACGCATAATCTTCGTGTTTCGAGCGGGTGTAACTCAGTTGGTAGAGTACAAGCTTCCCAAGCTTGCTGTCGCGGGTTCGAGTCCCGTCACCCGCTCCACTCCGTGTCAACCTATCGTCGTGTGTGAGCATACTGGAGTGGGCCCAGCGGTCCACTCTTTTTTTTGACACCCCGAATCCATCTTCCGGTGGCCAATCATGTTCCAGCAGGAAACGCTGCATACACGGCTCGAGGAGCTGTTCCGCCCGCTTCTGGAATCAATGGGCCTCAGGCTCTGGGGTTTGCAGGTGCCTTCCTCCAGGGGCGGAACCGTTCGCGTCTACATCGACGCCCCGGAAGGTGTGAATGTCGACCAGTGTGCCCAGGCGAGCCGCCATTTAAGCCACATTCTCGACGCGGAGGACCCCATTCCCGGATCCTATACCCTGGAGGTCTCCTCCCCGGGATTGGAGCGGCCCTTCTTCAGCCTGGACCAGCTCAGGGAATACCTGGGCAGCCAGGTGCGCCTCAAAACGGACACCGCCGTACAGGGCAGAAAGAAATGGCGCGGATGGATCAAGGACACGGAACAGGACAGGCTCCATCTAGACACCGACTCCGGGCCCCAGGTCTTTGATTGGGAGAATATTCGCTTGATTCACCTCGCGGTGGACGCTGCTCCCGGGAAGAAGGGCCAGTCATAGCCGGAGCCGGGAACAGGAGAGGACAATGCGCCAGGGGAGACACGCTCCCGGCGCCGGAAACCGCGTCCAAGGACGCAACTGACGCTTATCGCGGAGGGACTCCATGAGTTTGGAACTCAAGAAATCCATCGACCATATCAGCAAGGAACGACGAATCGATCGGGACGTGCTCGTAGACACCCTGGAAGAAGCGGTTCGGGCCGCGGTGAACAAGAAGTTCCGCAACAAGCTCGATATCGAGGTCAACTTCAACGAAGAGACAGGCGACATCGAGGCGCATCAATTCAAGATCGTTGTCGACGAGGTGGATGACCCGAACACGGAAATATCCCTGGAGGAGGCCCGAGGAATCGATCCCAATGTGCAGCTGGAGGACGAGCTGGGATTCAAGCTCCATGTCGAGGATCTGGGGCGGATCGCGGCCCAGTCCGCCAAGCAGGTGATCATCCAGCGCATGCGCGATGCGGAGCAGGAGATCATCTACGAGGAATACAAGGATCGCGTGGGGGAGATCATCAGCGGCATCATCCAGCGCAGGGATCGGGCCGGCTGGATCATCAACCTGGGCCGCACCGAGGCCATCCTTCCCAGGGAGGAGCAGGTTCCCAAGGAATACTACAAGCGGGGCGATCGCATTCAGGGCTACATCGTGGACGTGCACAAGGAGGGCAAGGGACCGCAAATCGTCCTTTCCCGATCCCATCCGGCCTATATGGAGGCCCTCTTCCGCCTGGAGGTCCCGGAGGTCAGCGACGGGACAATCAAGATCATGGGCGTGGCGCGCGATCCCGGGTTCCGGGCCAAGGTGGCCCTGTATTCCAGCGATCGGGATGTCGATCCAGTGGGTGCCTGCGTCGGGGTGCGCGGCTCGCGCATCAACAAGATCGTCCAGGAGTTCAAGGGAGAGAAGGTGGATCTGGTCCTGTGGAGCCCGGACATCACCACCTACGCGGTGAACGCCCTCGCTCCCGCGCGCATTTCCAGCATCACCGTGGACGAGGAGGAAAAGGCCCTCGAGGTGGTTGTCCCGGACAACCAGCACTATCTGGCCATCGGCAAGAAGGGGCAGAATGTCAAGCTCGCCAGCAAGCTCCTGGGGTGGAACATTGACGTGATCACGGAAAGCCGCTACAGCGAGATGCACAACGTGAACCGCGAATTCGAACGCTTGAGCCAGATCACGGATATCCCGTACGACACCATTGCCCAATCCGGATTCAACTCCGTCGAGGAGCTCAGGGCCGCTTCCGACGAGGAGCTCCTCGCCATAGAAGGCATGACCGAGGAAAAGATTTCCGAGCTGAAATACGCTTTGAGCCTGTTGCAGTCCTGATCCCTGGCACGGATCAACACGCGGGAGCCACCAGGAATCCAGCGACTCCCGGCTCGACGCACCAGGCAGCCCGCCTTGAAGAAACAGCTCCAGGGCGGTTGCGGCACAGCTCACCCGGAGATTCCAGCGTGCCCCACGTTCCATACAGGATGTGCCACGTTTGTCGACGCAGGCTCCCCAAAAGGGAGCTGGAGCGCTATATTTGCCGAATGGACCCGGAGGGAAACAAGCACTTCCAAAAGGATCCAGAACAGAAACTGCCAGGACGCGGCCTCTATCTCTGTCGCCATCGAGAGTGCCAAAACGCGAAGCGAGCCTTTCGGGGCCGGCAGAAGACGTGTAGGGGGGAGATATGACCACAAAGATGCGCGTGCGTGAGCTCTCGTCAGAGCTGGGGCTCTCCAACAAGGATATGCTCCACATGCTGCGGGAGAACAATATCCAGGTAAAAAGCCACATGAGCGGCTTGAACGAGGAGGATGTGGAGCACATCCGCCAGCAGTTTCGCTCTGGCTCCGAGGCTGAATACGCCCAGGACGAAGTGACTTCCTCGGGGGTTATCGTTCGCCGGCGTCGACGCAGTCGGACCCAAAGGCGGGAACCGGCCGGGGAAGGGACCGAATCCCGGAAAACTCCTCCGGAAAAGACCACCAAGGAGGCCGAGCCCCCCACCGAGGCAGGCGCCGAGGCGGAAGGCGCCGAGGAATCATCCGCGGCCCAGGAAACGGCGTCTGCCCACGAAGAAAGCCCCGGGCAGGAAACAGCCTCAGCCGCCACAACCGCTGGCGAGTCAGCCGAAGAAGGGGATGAGCAGACTCCCTCGCAGGGCAAGCGTCGCAGGAGATCCCGAAAAAAGACGCGTACCCAGCCCCAGCCCGAGGTCACGATCATTTCCAGACCCGAGGTGGAAGAGCCGGAGCCCGGCGCCAAAGAAATCAAGGCCGAAGCCCCGACAACAGGAGAAAAGTCCCCCGGTCCCGCTCCAGAGACCGAAGAGAAGCCGGACAAGCCGAGCAAAAAGAAAAAGAAGAAGGGCAAGCGCACTGTCGATGTCTCCGGCCTGTACGACGGTCAGGAAGCACAGGAGCCCGTGGCCGAGGAGCAACAGGAAAAGCCCAAGAAGGGCAAGGCCGGAAAGCAGCCCCTCAAGAAGAAAGGCGCCAAGGGCAGGCCGGACAAGGCGGACAAAGCCAAACAGGCCAGCAAGCCCGCGGCTGCGCAGCCCCAGAAGGCGGCCAAGCGCAAGATCCGGATGCAGGAGGCCATCAAGGTCTCGGAGCTCGCCCAGGAGATGGGTGTCAAGGCCCAGGAGATCATCAAGGCCCTCATGGGACTGGGAACCATGGCCACCATCAACCAGTCCCTGGATGTGGATACCGCCTCGGTCATCGCTGCGGAGTACGGATACGAAGTGGAAGAAACGGGTTTCTCCGAGGAGGCCCACCTCGAGCCGGAGCGCGGGGACAGCCCTGAGGAGCTCCAGCCCAGACCCCCGGTGGTTACCATCATGGGCCACGTGGACCACGGCAAGACCTCGCTCCTGGACGGCATCCGGGAGTCCCACGTCATGGACAGCGAGTCCGGGGGCATCACCCAGCATATCGGGGCCTACCAAGTCCCCATCCGGGACAACACCATCGTCTTTCTGGACACCCCGGGCCACGAGGCGTTCACGGAAATGCGCTCCCGGGGGGCCCAGGTCACGGACATCGTGATCCTGATCGTGGCCGCGGACGACGGGGTAATGGACCAGACCAAGGAGGCGATCAATCACGCCAAAGCGGCCGAGGTCCCCATTCTCGTGGCCGTGAACAAGGTGGACAAGGAAAACGCGGATACGGAGCGGGTCAAGCGCGAGCTCGCCGAACAGGATCTGCTCCCCGAGGAATGGGGCGGCGACACCATCTTTACCTATATTTCGGCCAAGAACAGGGAGGGGATCGACCAGGTCCTGGAAATGATCCTGCTCCAGTCGGAAATGCTCGAGCTGAAGGCCAACCCCAACAAGCGGGCCAGGGGCCACATCGTGGAGGCCAAGCTGGACAAGGGCAAGGGCCCGGTGGGCACGGTTCTTATCCAGGAGGGAACGCTTCACGCCGGAGACGCCGCTGTCTGCGGCCTGTACCACGGCCGTGTCCGGGCCCTGTTCAACGACCGCGGCCAAAGGATCAAGAGCGCCGGTCCCGCAACCCCCGTCGAGGTGCAGGGCCTGGAAGGCGTGCCCAACGCAGGCGACGAATTCGTGGTCCTGCAGGACGAGAAGATCGCCAAGCGGATCGCGGAGACCAGACAGCAGAAACAGCGGGAAAAGGATCTGGCCCAGGAGAGCAAGGTTACCCTGGAAAGCTTCTTCCAGGCCAAGAAGGAGGAGGAGCTCAAGACCCTGAACCTGATCCTCAAGGCGGACGTCCACGGCTCCCTGGAAGCCGTTTCCGAGGCCGTCCAGAAACTGGACACGGACGAGGTGCGGATCAAGATCATCCACGGCGGCATCGGACGAATCACTGAATCCGACGTCAAGCTGGCCTCCGCGTCCCGCGCCGTGCTTATCGGCTTCAATGTGCGGCCCACCGCGAGTGTCATGGAAATCGCCGAGCACGAGGGCGTGGACATCCGCTACTACAATGTGATCTACCACCTGGTGAACGAGGTCAAGGAGGCCATGGCCGGCCTGCTCACCCCGATCACCCGAGAGGTCTACCTGGGCCAGGCCGAGGTCCGGGACGTCTTCAATGTGCCCAAGGCGGGCACTGTCGCGGGATGCTACGTGGTGGACGGCAAGCTGCAGCGCAATGCGGGTGTCAGGCTCCTGCGCGACGGTGTCGTCATCCATTCCGGCAAAATGGACTCCCTCAAGCGCTTCAAGGAAGACGCCAAGGAAGTCACCAAGGGGTACGAATGCGGAGCAGGAATCGCCGGGTACAACGACATCAAGGTCGGCGACGTCCTGGAGGCCTATACCGAGGTCCAGGAACGGCCTTCCCTGGACTAGACACGTTTCAAGTGTCGTAAAGATGAAACATATGCGTGGCTATGCAGGGACTCAATAAAAACGACGATTCACGCTGGACAAGTCACTAGTCGCTCTCTGGATATTCGGAGGCGTATCCTGCGGGATCCGCTCAGGAATCCGTACCCGGAAAAACGTTCCACTCAGTTTTCAAGCGCCATGTTCATCGGATCACTGCAGATTACATTCAGACTGCACGGCGTCTTCTCCAAGAAACAGAAGCGCGGCGTGGCCAACAGCCTGAAGCAGAAGCTCCGCAATTCCTTCAACGTCTCGGTTTCCGAGATTGCGGAACAGGAAAGCCTGGACTTCCTGGTCCTGGGGATCGTGACCCTGACCACGGATACCAGATCCGCGCACAGCGCCGTGCAAAAGATCCTGAACAAGGTGGAAGCCACTGCCACGGAGGAAATCGCGGAAATCTCCACCGAGGTCTTCCATGCCTGATCTCTCCGGCCGTGCTACCCTTCTGCCGGAGCTTGGGAGGATATATACTATGCGCAAGGCCACATCCAGACGGGCCTTTCGGTTGGAAGAACACATCAAAAAGGAGCTGAGCCGGATCCTGATCGAGGACATCCAGGATCCCAGACTCGATCTGGTCACCATCAGCGGCGTGCGGCTCAACAGCGACCTCTCTATTGCCGAGGTCCTGTACACCCACTCCTCGGACAGCGACAAGAAGGAAGAGGCTCTTCAGGGGCTGAACAGCGCCAAAGGGCGCATCCGTGTCCTGCTGGGACAGAGCCTGAACCAGAAGTTCGTTCCCGAGCTTCGCTTCAAGTGGGACGATTTCCTGGAGACCATGATCTATGACTCCCCGTAGCCGCATCCTGGAAATCATCCGCGGAAACAGCCGCTTTCTGCTGCTTTCCCACGCCAGCCCGGACGGCGACGCAATCG
>Ga0207414_1000867_pt1 | contig 12210 bp, 12 predicted proteins | sample PonA231FremontCA_2_FD_187269 | JGI IMG/M metagenome (GOLD analysis project Ga0207414, IMG submission 187269) | Marine sediment microbial community from Fremont, CA, USA - Pond A23 Sediment 1 (SPAdes) | ecosystem: Environmental > Aquatic > Marine > Unclassified | place: USA: Fremont, California... | reverse complement strand
GGCGAGATGGTGGACGAGACGAGCCCCACCGAACCCTCGGGCTTCTCTGGCATGCTGATGTGCCGCGGAGAGCAGGCGCTGATCGACCATGAGCTGCCCGGTACCGTGGTGCGCTTTTCCGGCATTTACGGCCCCGGCCGGGACCGGCTGATCCACCAGGTGAGCGAGGGCCGCATCTCGCCGCCGAGCCCCGTTATGTACTCCAATCGCATCCATCGCGACGACTGTGCCGGCGTGCTCGCGCACCTGATCGGACGGCATCTGGCCGGTGAGCCGCTTGAAACGCTCTATCTTGGCAGCGACTGCGAACCGGCGCCGCTGAACGAGGTGATGACCTGGCTGGCGGTCCAGCTCAAGGTCTCGGCAACCGAGTCCATCCAGTCGCCGCTGCGCCGGCGTGCCAGCAAGCGCTGTGACAATACCCGACTGATCGAGAGCGGCTATCGCTTTCGCTATCCCAGCTACCGCGAAGGGTACGCTCAGGTGCTCAAGGCCGGTGGCTTCCTGCCCGAGAAGGCCTGACGTCGCGATGGCGGTTCAGGCTATCGGCGAGCGCGCCAGCGTCGTGTAGCGTGCCCCCTGGTGGTCGAGGCTGGAGTGCACCAGCGAGAGCTGCTGGTAGGGCCAGGTCAGGTCGACAGCGGGCAGCTCCGAGGTCGCGAGCCGCTGGGCGCGGCGCAGCAGCGTAACGTGGGGCACGAAGCGCGCCGGCCTGTCGTTGAAGCCGAAGGCGGCCAGCCCATCCCACACTGCCTGGTGCAGGGCGATCAGCCGGGCATCCGGCGCCTGGCCGCCGACCCAAACGATCGCCGGGCGCTGGAATGTTCCCCAGGTATCCAGCTGCCAGGTGGCAGCGGCAATGGGCCGCTCGGCCACCCAGGCGCGCAGCGCCGGCACCTGCGTCTCGTCCACCTCGCCGAGGAAGGCCAGCGTCAGATGCAGGCTCGCCGTTGGCATGCGCCGCCCCCCGCAGCGGGCCTGGGCGATGTCGCCCAGCCGGCCGAGCGCATCGCGCAGCTCGGCCGGTGGCTCCAGGGCCAGGAAAAGCCTCACGGCAGTGCCTCAGTCGCCCAGCACCATGACCCCTTCCGCCTCAAACTGGGCTCCCTTGGGCAGCGCCCTGACGCCAATGGCGGCACGTGCCGGATAGGGCTTGTCGAAGAACGTCTCCATCACCTCGTTGACCACGGCGAAGTTGTCCAGGTCGACCAGGTAGAGGTTGAGCTTGACGATATCCTGCAGGCTGCCGGCAGCCTCCTCGCACACCGCCTTGAGGTTGGTGAAGACCTGGCGGGCCTGGGCCTCGATGTCGTCGGAGACCAGCGCCATGGTGGTCGGATCTAGCGGGATCTGCCCGGACAGATAGACGGTATTGCCGGCCTTGATGGCCTGCGAGTAGGGGCCGATGGCGGCAGGGGCCCGGTCGGTGTTGATCACGGCCTTGTTGCTCATGGTGGTGCTCCTTGGGGATAGCGTCGCGAAAAGAAAAGCCGCCCGGCCGCGCGGTGCGGCCGGGGGCGACAGGGGTTCAGTTGCCCAGGCGGGTGATGCGGCCGACGTGGGTGAGGTTGCGCAGGCGCTTGATGATGCGCGCCAGGTGCACGCGATCGCGCACGGCAAGGGTCAGGTTGACGATCGACAGGCGCGCGTCACGCTCCTCGATGCCGATATGCTCGATATTGGCCTCGGCATCGGTGACCAGAGCCGCGAGCTCGGCCACCAGGCCGCGACGGCTTTCCACTTCAAGGCGCAACGCGGCGGGGAAGTCCTCGGCGATATCGTCGGCCCACTCCAGCGCAAACACCTTGTCGGGGTCGTTCTTGAGTTCGGCAACATTGCGGCAGTCGGCGCGGTGCACCACGATGCCCTTGCCCACCGAAAGGTGGCCGATGACCGGGTCGCCGGGCAGCGGATAGCAGCAGCGGGCGAACTTGATCACCATGCCCTCGGCGCCGCTGATCACGATCGGCCCCTGGCTGTGCTCGGCAAGCGTTGTTGGCTCGCCGTTCTCGCCCTGCTCGAGATCGACCAGCCGGCGTGCCACCACGTGGGCCACCCGGGTGCCCAGCCCGATGGACTCCAGCAGGTTATCCGCATTTTTCAGCGAATGCTCCTTGAGCAGGCGCTCAAGCAGCCCGGCGGGCAGCTCTTCCAGGCTGGTCTCGTAGGGCGCCAGGGCCTTGTTGAGCAGGCGTCGCCCAAGCTGCACGGCTTCGGTGTGCTGCTGATGCTTGAGCGCATGGCGGATCGCCGAGCGTGCCTTGGCGGTGACCACGAAGTTGAGCCAGGCCAGGTTGGGACGCGCCCCGGGTGCGGTAATGATTTCCAGCGTCTGCCCGCTCTCCAGGCGCGTGGAGAGCGGCGCCAGATGGCGGTCGATGCGACAGGCGATGCAGTTGTTGCCGATGTCGGTATGCACGCTGTAGGCGAAGTCGATCACCGTGGCGCCCTGGGGCAGCTCCATGATGTCGCCCTTGGGCGTGAAGACGTAGATGTCATCGGGAAACAGGTCGTTCTTGACGTGTTCGATGAACTCCAGTGAGTCCCCGGCGTGGCGCTGCATCTCCAGCAGGCCCTTGACCCAGGCCCGGGCACGGGCATGGCTGCCCTGGGCGATGGGGTGCTGGGTCTGGCCGGCCTTGTAGAGCCAGTGGGCGGCAATGCCGTTGTTGGCCAGCGCCTCCATCTCGCGGGTGCGGATCTGCACCTCGATGGGCATGCCACCGCGGCCGAACAGCGTGGTGTGCAGGCTCTGGTAGCCGTTGGCCTTGGGAATGGCGATATAGTCCTTGAAGCGTCCCGGCACCGGCTTGTAGAGGTTATGGACCACGCCAAGGATGCGATAGCAGCTGTCGACGTCTTCGGTGATGATGCGAAAACCGAACACGTCCATGATCTCATTGAAGGATTTGCGCTGGTCGCGCATCTTGCGATAGATCGACAGCAGGTGCTTCTGGCGGCCAATGACCGTGCCCGGCAGGCCCTCGTCATCGAGGCTCTGCTGGAGGCTGGTCTGCAGCTGGCGGATCGTCGAGCGGCGGTGTCCGCGGGCGCTGGAAACGGCACGCTTGATGCGCTCGGCGCGCATCGGGTAGAGGGCCTGGAACGAGAGGTCCTCGAGCTCCACGCGAATGGTGTTGATCCCCAGCCGGCTGGCGATGCGCGCGTAGATCTCCAGGGTCTCGCGGGCAATGCGGCGCTTCTTTTCCGGGCGCAGGGCACCCAGCGTGCGCATGTTGTGAAGGCGGTCGGCGAGCTTGACGATGATCACCCGGATGTCGCGCGACATCGCCAGCACCATCTTCTGGAAATTCTCGGCCTGGGCGACCGCCTTGTCCTCAAAGGTGATCTGGGTCAGCTTGGAGACACCGTCGACCAGCTCAGCGACCGGCCTGCCGAACTGCTCGCCCAGGGCCTGCTTGGCAACGCCGGTGTCCTCGATCACGTCGTGCAGCATGGCCGCCATCAGGCTCTGATGGTCCATGTGCATGTTGGCCAGGATATTGGCGACCGCTAGCGGGTGGGTGACGTAGGGTTCGCCGGAACGGCGCCGCTGGCCGTCATGGGCCTGTTCGGCATAGTAGAAGGCACGCTTGACCTGCCGGATCTCGTCCTGGGGAAGGTAGCCGCCGAGTCGGTCGGCCAGGTCATCGATGGTGAACATGGGGCGCGCCTTGACTGCTGCGTAATGGCCCTGGGAGAAAGCGCTGCTGCGCCGTGAGGAACGGGATCACTCTTCGAGATGGGGACCCGACTCGAACTCGGGCCGCACGCGCACCGGGGCCGCCTCGATGGGCTCGTCGAGCACACTGGCGTCCACTACGCCTTCGGCTATCTCGCGCAGGGCCATGACGGTGGGCTTGTCATTCTCCCAGGGCAGCAGCGCGTCGCGTGAGCCGCGGGCCAACTGGCGGGCACGGTGAGTAGAGATCATCACCAGCTTGAAGCGGTTTTCGACGTTTTCCAGACAATCTTCGACGGTAACACGTGCCATGGATGCCTTCCTGAACAGTGCTGACGGGTAAAGTCCCGGCAGGCGTGGAGACGCCCCGGAACATCCATCAATGAGTAGACGGGATAGATTACTCGACGCCCGACCGCCCTGACAAGCGCCGTTGCCGGTGTGATGCCAAGCGCCGCGGCTGGCGTGAGGCAGGCGGCGCAGCCGCTGTTACGTCAGGAGCGCGGCGAGCAGCGGCGCGTGGTGCTCGCTGACCCGCTCACAGACCAGCCGACGCGCAATGACCAGCGACTGCAGCTCGCGCAGGGCGGTGGTGAAGTCGTCGTTGATGACCAGATAGTCATATTCGTCGTGATGGCTCATCTCGGCCACCGCGTCCCGCATGCGGCGGGCAATCACCGCATGCTCGTCAGTGCCGCGACTGGCCAAGCGCCGTTCCAGCTCTTCCCGCGACGGCGGCAGGATAAAGATCGAGACGGCCTCGGGCAGCTGCCGGCGCACCTGACGTGCGCCCTGCCAGTCGATCTCCAGGATCACGTCCTGGCCGGCGGCGAGCATCGCCTCGACGCTACGACGTGAGGTGCCGTAGTAGTTGTCGAAGACCCGGGCATACTCGAAGAAATCGCCCTGCTCGATCATCGCCTCGAAGGTCGGGACGTCCACGAAGTGGTAGTTGACGCCGTCCACCTCGCCTTCGCGGCGCTCACGGGTGGTGTGAGAGACCGAGACCTGGAGGCCGTCGAGGCTTTCGATCAACTCGCGCACCAGGCTGGTCTTGCCGGCGCCGGAGGGAGCGGAAACGATGAACAGCGTACCTTGGGCCATGAGCGGGCGTCCCTGACGTGACAACGAAGTGAGAGCGATTTTAGAAAAGCCCGAAGTATCGCACACAATGGTGAGCGGTCTGTAGTCGGGCTACTCGATGTTCTGGATCTGCTCGCGCATCTGCTCGATCAGCACCTTGAGCTCCACCGCGCAGCGGGTGGTGCTGGCAACCACCGACTTGGACGACAGGGTGTTGGCCTCGCGGTTGAGCTCCTGCATCAAAAAGTCCAGGCGGCGTCCTATGGGGCCCGGCTGGTCGAGCTGGCGCGCCACCTCGGCAACGTGGGTGGCCAGGCGGTCGAGCTCTTCGTCCACGTCGGCCTTCTGGGCGAGCAGCGTCAGTTCGGCCTCCAGGCGTTGGGGGTCGAGCTCCGCCCTGACCGCTTCCAGGCGCTCGAGAAGCTGGGCGCGCTGGCGCTCGAGGATCACCGGCATCAGCCGACGCACCTCGGCCACCTGAGCATTCACCCCCTCGAGGCGCTCGCGGATCAGGGCGGCGAGCGTATCGCCTTCTCGCGCGCGGCCGGCAACCAGGTCGTCCAGCGCCGCTTGGAACAGCGCCAGCGCCGCCTGCTTGACGGTTTCCATGTCGGGGCTGCGACTCTCGAGCACGCCGGGGTGGCCAAGCAGGCTCAGCGCATCGGGCATGGCGGCGCCGGGCACGCTTTCTTGCACCGCCGCCAGCGCCGTGGCGAGTGCCGCCAGGCGCTGCTGGTCGACGGCCGGTACGGCCTCGTCGCCGGCGGGCTCGAAGCGCAGGGTGCATTCGACCTTGCCGCGCGCCAGGCGCGCGCGCAGCGCTTCGCGAAACAGCGGCTCCAGGTCGCGTAGCGACTCGGGCAGCCGAAAATGGGGCTCCAGGTAGCGCTGGTTCACCGAGCGCAGCTCGATCTGCAGGCGGCCGGCGGCGGTGTCGCGCTGCTGGCGTGAAAAGGCGGTCATGCTGTGGGCCATAAAGCCTCCCGATGCGCCGAGATCCTGGTGGGGCGGGCAGTGTAACCGATTCTCGGCCGATAGCGTGTAGAATGGCCGGCTGGCCATTGCCCGACGATTCGTCACCATCCTGGTTAAAGAGAGGTGCCATGTCTTCACAGATCCGGCGTCCCAGCGGACGTGCTCCCGATCAACCCCGCGAGATTCGTCTCATCCGCGACTACACCCGCCACGCCGAGGGGTCGGTGCTGGTCGCCTTCGGCGATACTCAGGTGCTGTGCAACGCCAGCGTCGAGGTCGGGGTGCCGCGCTGGCTGCGCGGCAAGAAGCAGGGCTGGGTCACCGCCGAGTACGGCATGCTGCCCCGGGCCACCCATACCCGCGGCAGCCGTGAGGCGAGCCGTGGCAAGCAGGGCGGCCGCACGCTGGAGATTCAGCGCCTGATCGGTCGCTCGCTGCGGGCGGCGGTGAATCTCAAGAAGCTCGGCGAGTTCACCATCACCGTCGACTGCGACGTCATCCAGGCCGACGGCGGCACCCGCACCGCCGCCATCACCGGTGGCTGCGTGGCGCTGGTGGATGCCATCCGCTACCTGCAGCGCAACAAGCAGATCAAGGGTGACCCCTTCCATCAGCTGGTGAGCTCGGTGTCAGTGGGGCTGTACAAGGGGCAGCCGGTGGTCGACCTGGACTACCCGGAGGATAGCAGCGCCGACACCGACATGAACGTGGTGATGGCCGAGGACGGCACCCTGATCGAGGTGCAGGGAACCGCCGAGAAGGGCAGCTTCAGCCGCGCCGAGCTGAACGCCATGCTGGAGCTGGCCGAGAACGCCGGGGCCCAGCTCTTCGACCATCAGCGGGAATCGCTGGGCATGCCGCGCTAGGCCGCAAACTCACTAAGCAACAAGCCCACTAGGCAGCAAGTCCACTAAGCAGCAAGTCCACTAAGCATTAAATCCAGGGGCGCCGGGGGGCGGCTGAATGAACCGTCCAACTATTGGGGGTCAGTTCAGCCCCGCCCCGAGGCGCTGGACAAGGGCCCGCAACGCATTACGCCGGCCACGTGGGCCGGCGTAATGCGTTCCGGCGGGCCGGAACGGCGACGAAGGGAGCGGACTCAGAGCGTCAGGTCATACTCGACGATCAGCGGGGCGAACTCGGAGAAGGTAGCGTCGTAGTCGATCCAGGCGTCGACCACGTGGCGGCGAAACTCGGGCCCGACGATCTGATAATCGATGCGCCAACCCTCCTGGCGCGCGCGCGGAACCTCCTGATCGAGCTTGGGCCACCAGGTATACTCGCCCGCGTCGCGATTGATCTCGCGGAAGGTGTCGATAAAGCCGGTGGGGCCGAACACCTGGTCCATCCAGGCACGCTCCTCGGGCTTGAAGCCGGGCGTGCTCTGGTTGTCGGCCCAGTTTTCCAGGTCGAGGGTCTTGTGCGCGATGTGCCAGGTGCCGCAGATGATGTATTCGCGCCGCTTGCGCGCCATCTTCGACAGGTATTCCTGGTACTGGCCCATGAAGGCCTGCTTGGCCGCGTAGTCGCTGCCGTCGGGCATCAGGAAGCTGGCGATGCTGAAGCGGTCATAGTCGGCCTGCAGGAAGCGCGCCTCATGGTCGCACTGAGGAAACCCCAGGCCATACATGATCGCCTTGGGCACCTTGCGGCAATACAGGCCGACCCCCGAAAAGCCATCCTCTTCGGCATCGAGGAAGTAGCCCTCGTAGCCTTCCGGATAGAGGATGCTGTCGTCCAGCTCAAAGCTCTTGGCCTTGAGGTTCTGTACGCAGACGACATCGGCATCTTGGTCGGCCAGCCAGTCGAGAAAGCCTCGACTGACGGCCTCGCGGATGCCGTTGACATTGATGGTGGCAATTTTCATACGTGGTCCCTTTTGCGTCGCGCGTGTATGATACCCGACGTTTCGACGTTTGGGTAAATGGCCCCGATCGATAAACGTGATATAGGCCCTTGACCGTGCAAGAGGAGGCCCTGTGGCGAATCAGCCCGACGCCGTGCCGCGCATGCAAGACTACCAGCGGGAGTTCATCGAGTTCGCCATCGCCCAGGGCGTGCTGAGCTTCGGCGAATTCACCCTCAAGTCGGGCCGCGTCAGCCCCTATTTCTTCAACGCCGGACTGTTTCGCAGCGGCGGCGCCCTGGCGCGGCTGGGCCGCTTCTATGCCCGGGCCATCGAGGCCAGTGGCCTGGCGGTCGACGTGCTGTTCGGGCCGGCCTACAAGGGCATCCCGCTGGCGGCGACCACTGCCGTGGCGCTCGCCGACCATCACGGCCGCGACCTGCCCTATGCCTTCAACCGCAAGGAGGCCAAGGCCCACGGCGAGGGCGGCAACATCGTCGGGGCCGCCCTGGAAGGGCGCATCCTGATCATCGACGACGTGATCACTGCCGGCACCGCGATCCGCGAGGTAATGGGTCTGATCGAGGAAGCGGGCGCCCGGGCCTGTGGCGTTCTGATCGCCCTGGATCGCCAGGAGCGCGGCCGCGGCGAGACCAGCGCCATTCAGGAGGTCGAGGCCGCCTATGGCATGCCGGTGGTCAGCATCGTGACGCTCGATCTGGTACTCGAGTATCTCGAGACGCATGCCGGCGAAGCGATGCTGCCTCACGCCGAGGCGATTCGCGCCTACCGCGCGCGCTACGGCGTATAGGGCGAGGCCTTGCCCGGCGATCGTCGTCCGGCAAGGCAGCGCCCGGCAGGCAACCTTGGTTCACCGCTGTTTCGGGTCCCCTGCGGGACCCGATTGCGTTGCGCGCCTTTCATATCAGGAGTCATCAATGCTCGACGTGGTGCTCTACCAGCCCGAAATTCCCCCCAATACCGGCAATCTGATCCGCCTGTGCGCCAACACCGGCTTTCGCCTGCACCTGATCGAGCCGCTGGGCTTCGTGCTGGACGACAAGCGCCTGCGCCGCGCCGGACTCGACTACCACGAGTGGGCGCAGGTCAGGCTGCATGCCGACTGGGCGGCGTTTCTGGCAGCGGTAGCCCCCCAACGGGTGTTTGCCGTCTCGACGCGCGGGCGCACCGGCTACCATGAACCGGCCTACCGCGAGGGCGATGCGTTGGTGTTCGGCCCCGAGACCCGCGGCCTGCCGCAGGCCCTGCTCGACGCGCTGCCGGCGGCGCAGCGCCTGCGCATCCCCATGCGCCCTGACAGCCGTAGTCTGAACCTCTCCAACGCCTGCGCGGTGATCGTTTTCGAGGCCTGGCGCCAGCTGGAATTCGTAGGGTCCGGGCTGCCGGAGTCCGGGCGCGAGCCTGCCGCGCCCCCCCTATCCGACAGCGAGGGGCTGCGCTGATGTCCGCTTCCATCGCCAGCCGGGTCGCCGGGCTCAATCCCCGCCAGCAGGAGGCCGTGCGCTATATCGACGGCCCCTGCCTGGTGCTGGCCGGCGCGGGCTCCGGCAAGACCAGCGTGATCACCACCAAGATCGCCTACCTGGTGCAGGAGTGCGGCATGAGCGCACGGCGCATCGCCGCGGTCACCTTCACCAACAAGGCCGCCCGGGAGATGAAAGAGCGCGTGGGCGGCATGCTCAAGGGCAAGGAGGGGCACGGCCTCACCGTCTCCACCTTCCATACCCTGGGCCTCAACATCATCCGCAGCGAGCTCAAGGCGCTGGGCTATCGGCCTGGCTTCTCGCTGTTCGACCCCGAGGATGCCAAGGCCCTGCTGCGCGATCTGATGAACAAGGACGCCCAGGTCGATGCCGAGCAGATCAACGCCGTGCAGCACCAGATCTCCCAGTGGAAGAATGACCTGGTGCTGCCTGGCCCGGCGCTCTCCCACGCCGCCGACGACGACGAGCAGTACGCCGCTCGGGTCTACGAGGCCTATGTGCGCCACCTCAAGGCCTACAACGCGGTGGACTTCGACGACCTGATCCTGCTGCCGGTGGTGCTGTTGCGTGACGACCCCGCAGTGCTGGCGCGCTGGCAGCGCAAGATCCACTACATGCTGGTGGACGAGTACCAGGACACCAACATCAGCCAGTACCTGCTGGTGCGGCTGCTGATGGGCGAGCGCTCGACCTTCACCGTGGTCGGCGACGACGACCAGTCGATCTACGCCTGGCGCGGGGCGCGCCCCGAGAACCTGGTGACCCTGGGTGAGGACTTCCCGCGCCTCAAGGTGATCAAGCTGGAGCAGAACTATCGCTCCACCGGCATCATCCTGCGCGCCGCCAACACCCTGATTGCCAACAACCCGCACATCTACGACAAGACGCTGTGGTCGGAGATGGGCGAGGGCGCGGCGATTCGCGTGGTGGTCAATCGCCACGAGGAGGCTGAGGCCGAGCGCGTGGCCAGCGAGATCCTTACGCGGCGCATCAAGGAGTCCGCCGCGTGGCGCGACTTCGCCGTGCTCTACCGCGGCAACTTCCAGGCCCGGCTGCTGGAGCTCAAGCTGCAGCACTACCAGATTCCCTACAAGCTCTCCGGTGGCACCTCCTTCTTCTCACGCAACGAGATCAAGGACGCCATGGCCTACCTGCGGCTTTTGATCAACCCGGCCGACGACAACGCCTTCCTGCGCATCGTCAACGTGCCGCGCCGCGAGATCGGACCCAGCACCCTGGAGAAGCTCGCCAACTACGCCAACGACCAGGCCACCGGGCGCTCGATCTCGTTGTTCGCCGCCTGCCGCGAGCTGGGGCTCGCCCAGCAGCTACCGGAGCGGGCGGTCGAGCGGTTGAGCAGGTTTACCCACTTTATCGACGGCGTGCGCCGGCGCATGGACCAGGGCGACGCCATCGACGCGATCCGCGGCATGCTCCACGAGATGGACTACGAGGCCTGGCTCTACCAGAACGCCAGCGCCCCGACCATCGCCGAGCGGCGCATGGCCAATGTCTGGGTGCTGGTCGACCAGCTCGAGAAGTCCATGAACCGTGACCCCGAGGATACCGACAGCACCGAGACCGAAACCGACGACGTGGAAGCGGCAATTTCGCGGTTGGTGCTGCGCGACATCCTCGAGCAGCAGGCCGAGGAGGACGACTCCGACCGCGTCCAGCTGCTGACCATGCATGCCTCCAAGGGGCTGGAGTTTCCGCATGTCTACCTGATGGGCCTGGAGGAGGAACTGCTGCCCCACCGCAACGCCATCGAGGCGGGCACGGTGGAAGAGGAGCGTCGCCTGGCCTACGTGGGCATCACCCGGGCGCGCCGCACGCTGACGCTGACGCTGGCCCGCCAGCGCAAGGCCTATGGCGAACTGATGGACTGCACGCCCAGTCGCTTTCTCGACGAGCTACCGCAGGACGACCTCGAATGGGAGGGGCGTGCCGACCGGGAAGACCCGGAAAAGAAGCAGGCGCGGGGGCAGAGCGCGATTGCCGGGCTACGCTCGTTGCTGGGCTGAGGGTGGCATCTACCGCTGACGACGCAGGTATAACACAACGGAGCGCCCTGAGGCGCCCCGTTGCGTTCATGCAGAAAGCCGGTTACTGAACCGCTTCGACCAGATAGTCGGTGGCGGCCTTTACCTCGTCATCGGAGAGGTTGGGGTTGCCGCCCTTGGCCGGCATGGCGTTGAAGCCATTGATGGAGTGGTCATAGAGCGTTGCCATGCCCTTTTCCAGACGGGCCGACCACTGGTCCGCCTCACCGCGTACCGGTGCACCGGCCGCGCCGGTGTTGTGACAGGCCATGCACACCTGGTTGTAGATCGCCTCGCCGTCGATGCCGGCATGGGAGGGGGCGTCGCCGGCCGAATCCTCGGTGGACGCCATGTCCTGCTGTGACGCCTCTTCCGTCGCGGCCATCTCGTCCTCAGACGCTGCGTCCTCTGACGCGCTCTCGCTGCCGCCGAGGTCCGGGACGTCCATCACCGGCTCGACCAGGTAGGCAGTGGCGGCCTGCATCTCTTCATCGGAGAGGTTGGGGTTGCCGCCCCGCGCCGGCATGGCGTTGAAGCCGTTGATGGAGTGGCTCAGCAGGGTCTCGAAACCCTTGCCGGTGCGCTCGCTCCAGGCGTCTTCGTCACCGCGAATGGGTGCGCCGGCGGCGCCGGACTCGTGACAGGCGGCACAGACGTTGCCATAGATGGACCCGCCGTCGATGTCGCTAGAGGCACTGCCGCTATCGCTGCTGCCGCCACCGTTGGAGGCCATGGCGGTGCCGCAGTCCTCGCCCTGCATGCACAGATCCCCGACCGGCTTCAGGCGTTCGGCGATGGCGTCTCGATCGACATTGTCCTGTGCCACAGCGATGCCTGCGGTCAGGCCCAGGGTGGCCAGGCACCCCATGATCAGCTTGCTGGATTTCACTCTCACCACCTCTTGACGGTCCTTAGATCAAAATCACGCTCGGCATCACGTCGGCCGGTGGACGCCATGGCGCGAACAACTACAGATCAGTATACCGGCATCACCAACGCCTGGAAAATGCCGCATTGCATGCCTGGCGGCGGCGAGCGACGCGCACGGCGGCTGGACAGCGCAGGGGCTGGCGGGTA